>Ga0066903_100001655_pt1 | contig 16628 bp, 12 predicted proteins | sample PanSoiMetaGPlot1_FD_67491 | JGI IMG/M metagenome (GOLD analysis project Ga0066903, IMG submission 67491) | Tropical forest soil microbial communities from Panama analyzed to predict greenhouse gas emissions - Panama Soil - Plot 1 (version 2) | ecosystem: Environmental > Terrestrial > Soil >... | reverse complement strand
TCGCAGCTGCGCGACAGCCTGCACGTCGTGATCGTCGGACCGCTGTTCGGCCAGGCCTGGGTCGGCTACTACGGCTGGTGCCTCCAGCTCGCCCTGATCACCTCCCAGACGTTCGTGCAGATCTCGGCCCGGGTGTCGGTGCCGGTCTTCGCCCAGTCGGAGGGCTTCGACACGCGCTGGCGGCACTGCCTGGCCCAGATCCGCCTCCTGACCATCCTGACCGCTCCCGTTATGATGGCCGCCCTGCTGGTGCTGCCCACGGTCAACGCTCACCTCTTCCACGGCAAGTGGCTGCCGGCGCTGGCGATCCTGCCTCTGATCCTGCTCCGCATGCTGCCCGGCCTCGCCACGACGCCGCTGGGCGCGCTGGTGATGGTGCACCGCGGAGGCCGGGCGCTGGCGGCCGCGCTCGGCGCCTGGACGGCGCTGGAGCTGGCCGCCGGGCTGGCGCTCAGCCTGCTGGTCGGGCCGACCGGCCTGGCCTGGAGCTACGCGTTCGTCGTGTGGATCGGCCTGTTCATCCTGGTCAGGGCGCTCGGCGTCCAGCCCGGGCACCTGCTCGTCGAGACCATCAGGGCGATCCTGGGCCGGCCCAGCCTGGTCATCGCGGTCCTGGTCGCCGGCCTGCTGATCGCCGCGCTCACGATGGCCGGCAAGATCGCGGCCCTGCCCTACGCCCTGGCGCTGGCGCCCGCCGCCGCCATCGTGGCCGCCGCCTACCTGAGCGAGCGGGACGTCCGGCGCCACCTGCCCCTGCCGCTGAGCCGGACCAGCGCCTGATGGGATCCCGACTCGGCGTCTGCGTGGTCACCGGCGCCGCCGGCTTCGTGGGCTCCCACCTGGCCGAGCGCCTGCACGAGGGCGGCGCCACCGTGATCGGGATCGACTGCTTCAGCGACTACTACGACCGCGAACGCAAGCTGGCCAACCTGAGCGGGCTCACCGGCGCCGACCGCTTCGAGCTGCACGAGCTGGACCTGACCAGCGCCGACCTGGCGCCGCTGCTGGGGCGGGCGGACGTGGTCTTCCACCAGGCCGGCCAGCCCGGCGTGCGGTCGAGCTGGGGCGACGACTTCGCGACCTATCTGCGCGCGAACGTGCTCGCCACCCAGCGGCTGCTGGAGGCGGCCCGCGGCGCGCCCCGGCTGCGCCGGTTCGTCTACGCCTCCTCGTCGTCCGTGTACGGCGACGCCGAGGAGCTGCCGACGACCGAGCGCGCGCTGCCCCGGCCGGTGTCGCCCTACGGCGTCACCAAGCTGGCCGCGGAACACCTGTGCGGCCTGTACGGGAAGCTGGGCGTCCCCACCGTCTCGCTGCGCTACTTCACGGTCTATGGGCCCCGGCAGCGCCCGGACATGGCGTTCAGCAAGTTCATCCTCGCGCTGCTGGCGGGCGAGGAGATCGTGGTCAACGGCGACGGCGAGCAGACCCGGGACGTCACGTACGTCGGCGACGTGGTGAACGCCAACCTGGCCGCCGCCGACCCCGACCGGACGCCGCCGCCGGGGGCCGTCTACAACATCGGCGGCGGCACCCGCACTAGCCTGAATCACATGCTGCGCGTGCTGGAGCGGACGACCCGCCGCCCGCTGCATCTGCGCTATGATGCGCAACCGCCTGGTGAGGCGCGGGACACCCACGCCGACTGCTCGGCGGCGCACCGCGATCTGGGTTTCTCGCCCCGGACGTCGCTCGAGGACGGGCTGGCGGCCCAGGTACGGTGGATCGAGAGAGGCTTCAGCGGACGATGAGTACAACGATCGAGCGACGCACGCGCGGCGCGGTCGGCGCCGAGGCGGACCGGCCCGGGGCGCCGGAGCTTTCCGTGATCGTCCCCCTCTACCAGGAGGAGGACAACGTTCAGCCCCTGCACGAGCGGCTGCACGCCGCGCTGGAACGCCTGGGCCGTTCCTACGAGATCGTGTACGTGGACGACGGCAGCCGCGACGCGACGCCCCATCGCCTGCTGGAGGCGGCCCGCGCCACGCCCCAGGTGCGCGTGGTGCGGTTCCGGCGCAACTTCGGGCAGACCGCGGCCATCCAGGCCGGCCTCCAGCACAGCACGGGCCGGCTGGTCGTCCTGATGGACGGCGACCTGCAGAACGACCCCGATGACATCGAGGCGCTCCTGGCCAAGCTGGACGAGGGCCACGACGTCGTCAGCGGATGGCGCCTGCACCGCCACGACGCCTGGCTCCGCAGCACGCTCTCGCGCGCGGCCAACGCGCTGATCTCGCGCGTCACCGGCGTCCGCCTGCACGACTACGGCTGCACGCTGAAGGCGTATCGGCGCGAGGTGCTGGACCCGATCCGACTGTACGGCGAGATGCACCGCTTCATCCCCGCGCTGGTCTCGTGGGCCGGCGCCTCGATCACCGAGATGCCCGTCACCCACCACGCCCGCCAGCACGGCTACTCCAAGTACGGGCTGTCGCGGACCTTCCGGGTGCTGCTCGACCTGCTGACGGTCAAGATGCTGGCCAGCTACTCGACCAAGCCGATCTACCTGTTCGGCTTCGCCGGATTCGCCACGTGGGCGCTGGCCTTCGTGGCATGCGTGGTGGTGCTCGTCCAGAAGCTGCTGCCGCCGTACCCGTACGCGCACAACAACCCGCTGCTGCTGCTGGCCGTGTTCCTGGGCATCGTGGGCATGCAGCTGATCCTGATGGGTCTGCTGGCCGAGCTGGTGATCCGCGCCTACCACGAGTCGCAGGACAAGCCGACATACGTGGTCCGCGAGATCATCGAGGGCGGCTCGCCCGAGCGGCACTAGCCGGCCGTGTGCGGGATCTGCGGCGTCGCCACGCGCGCGGGTGACGCGCCCGCGGGCGCCGACCTCCTGGACGCGATGTGCGCGACGATGACGCACCGCGGACCCGACGACCAGGGCACAATGATCCGGGACGGCGTCGGCCTGGGCATGCGCCGCCTGTCGATCATCGACCTGGCCGGCGGCCACCAGCCGATCGCGAACGAGGACGGCACCCGCTGGATCGTGTTCAACGGCGAGCTCTACAACTACCGGGAGCTGCGCGACCCGCTGCAGCGGGCCGGCCACCGCTTCACCACCGAGTCCGACACCGAGGTCGTGCTCCACGCCTACGAGGAGTGGGGCGACGAGTTCCTTCCCCGCCTCAACGGCATGTTCGGGCTGGCCATCTGGGACGGCGCCGCGCGGCGCCTGACGCTGGCCCGCGACCGGGTCGGGATCAAGCCGCTGCACTACGTCCAGCTGGGGGGCCGCCTGCTGTTCGCCTCGGAGCTGAAGGCGCTGCTCGCCGACCCGCTGGTGCCCCGTCGCGTGGACCTCGAGGCGGTCGCCGACTACCTGGCGCTGGAGTACGTGCCCACCCCCGGCAGCATGCTGGCCGGCGTCCGCAAGCTGCCCCCGGGTCATGCGCTGACGTGGCGGCAGGACGACGGCCGCATCGCGGTCCGGCGCTGGTGGGACGTCGACCTGACGGCCAGCGAGCGGCCGGACGGGCGGCGGCTCGACTTGGACGAGTGCGCCGCCGAGCTGCGGGCCGCCCTGCGCGAGGCGGTGCGCCGCGAGCTGGTCGCCGACGTGCCCCTGGGCGTGTTCCTCTCCGGCGGCATCGATTCCAGCGCGGTGGCCGCGATGATGGCGGAGCTGACGCCCGGCAACGTGCGCAGCTTCTCGATCGGGTTCGCCGATCGGTCGTTCGACGAGTCGAGCCACGCGCGGCACGTGGCCAGGCACCTGGGCACCGAGCACCGCGAGCTGGTGCTGGAGCCGCGGATGCTGGAGGAGCTGGTGCCCCGGATCAGCGAGCTGCTGGACGAGCCGATGGCGGACGCGTCCATCATCCCCACGTACCTGCTCTCCCGCTTCACGCGCGAGCACGTCAAGGTGGCGCTGGGCGGCGACGGCGGCGACGAGCTGCTGGCCGGATACCCGACGCTGATCGCGCACCGGCTGGCCCGCCCCTACCGCGCGCTGCTGCCCGGGTTCGTGCGCGGCGGCCTGGTGCCCGCGGCCGTCGGCCGCCTCCCCGTCTCCATGGACAACATCAGCCTCGACTTCAAGCTGCGCCGGTTCGTGGGCGGGGCCGGCCTCCCGGTCGGCGAGCGGCACGTGCGCTGGATGGGCTCGTTCCCGTCGGCCGCGGTGGCCGGCCTCCTGGCCCCCGACGTGGCGGCCGAGCTGCGGGCGCCGGCAGCGGCGGAGGCGGTGGCCGGACACCTGGCCGCCCAGCCGCTGCGCGAGGAGCTCAACCAGGTGCTCTACCTGGACATGAAGCTCTACATGGAGAACGACATCCTGGTCAAGCTCGACCGCGCCAGCATGATGGCGTCGCTGGAGGCGCGCGTGCCGCTGCTCAACGTGGGCTTCGTCGAGCACGTGGCCCGCCTCCCGCTGGACCTCAAGCTGCGCGGCCTGCGCTCCAAGTACCTGCTCAAGCGGGCGCTCCGGGGCGTGCTCCCGGACGAGATCCTGAACCGGCCCAAGAAGGGTTTCGGGATCCCGGTCGCCAAGTGGTTCCGGGGCCCGCTCCGCGAGCTGCTGCTCGACACCCTGCATCGCGACAAGATCGAGCGAGAGGGCCTGTTCCAGTGGCAGGCGGTCGAACGCCTGCTCCAGGAGCACCTGGCCGGCCGGGCCGACCGGCGCAAGGAGCTGTGGACCCTCTTCATCTTCCAGCGCTGGCACGACACGTGGGTCACCGGCGCCACCGAGCTCAGGAGAAGCGCATGAAGCCGCGCCTGCTGGAACTGCTGGCCTGCCCGCTCTGCCACGGCGACCTCGACCTGGAGGCGGGCCGCCGCGAGGGCGAGGAGATCATCGAGGGACGCTTCGAGTGCCGTGAGTGCCACCAGGGCTACCCGCTGCTGCGGGGCGTGCCCCGGCTCCTGCCGCCGGACATCGGGATGGAGCAGGAGCGCACGGCGGACGCGTTCGGCTGGCAGTGGCGCCACTTCGTGGAGATGCACCCGGAGTTCGAGGAGCAGTTCCTGGACTGGGTCCACCCGCTGCGGCCCGAGTTCTTCGCCGGCAAGCTGGTGCTGGACGCCGGCTGCGGGATCGGCCGCCACGCGTACTTCGCGGCCCGCTACGGCGCTTCCGAGGTGGTCGCCATGGACCTCAGCGCCGCCGTCGAGACGGCGCGCGAGGTGCTGGCCGACCTGCCCAACGCGCACGTCGTCCAGGGCGACATCTACCGCCCGCCGTTCCGGCTGGGCGACGGCGGCGGCGACTTCGACTTCGTCTACTCGATCGGCGTGCTCCACCACCTGCCCAACCCGCACGCGGGCTTCACCTCGCTGCTGCGGTTCGTCCGGCCGGGCGGGACCATCTTCGGCTGGGTGTACGGGCACGAGAACAACGGCGTCGTCCACCACTTCATCAACCCGCTGCGCAAGACGCTGACGGCGCGCCTGCCCCGCCAGGCGGTCAACGCGATCTCCTGGCCGATGGCGGTCGTGCTGCAGGGCGTGGTGAAGGGCGTGTACGGGCCGCTGCACGGAACAGCGGTGGGCCGCCGGCTGCCCTCCAGCGAGTACCTGGCCAGCCTCAGCCGCTTCGGCTTCCGCCAGAACCACACGATCGTCTTCGACCACCTGGTCGCGCCGACGGCCTTCTACCTCCGGCGCGAGGAGTACACGGCGTGGTTCGACGAGGCCGGGCTGCAGGACGTCGAGATCACGTGGCGCAACGGCAACTCCTGGCGCGGCCGGGGCCGCAGGCCGGAGGCGGCCGCGGTGCCGGCCACGTAGATGGGGTCCGGGCGCGCGACGACCGTGCCCGAGGGCGTCGGCCTGATGGACGCGGGCTACTTCGAGCGCATGCTCGCGCTCGAGGAGACCCACTGGTGGCACGCCACCAGGCGCGAGCTGATCGTGGACCAGGTCGGCCGGGCGTACCGCGGCCGAGCTGACCTGCGCCTGCTCGACGTGGGCGCCGGCACCGGCCGGGTGCTGGAGGAGCTGCGCAGGCTCGGCGGCGCGACCGGGCTCGACCTGGACGACGACGCCCTCCGCTTCTGCCGGCGGCGGGGCCTGGACGCGGCGATCAAGGCCAACCTGCTCGCGCTGCCGTTCCCCACCGGGACGTTCGACGTCGCGGTCGCCCTCGACGTGCTGGAGCACATCGAGGACCATGTCGGGGCGCTGCGCGAGATCGCGCGCAGCCTGCGGCCGGGCGGCCGCCTCTACATCTTCGTGCCCGCCTACCCCTGGCTGTGGAGCCTGCAGGACGAGGTCTCGCACCACGTCCGCCGCTACACGGCGCCGACGCTGCGGGCGGCCGTGCTGGCCGGCGGCTTCGAGATCGAGAAGCTGAGCTACTTCAACGCGTTCCTGCTCCCGGCGATCGTGCTGGGCCGCCTGTGGCTTCGCGTGCAGCGCCGGTACCAGGAGATCGCCGACGAGAACGCGCTCCACCCGGGCTGGTCGAACGGCCTGCTCCGGCGAGTCTTCGGACTCGAGGTGCCGATCCTCCGCCACGTCAACCTGCCCCTGGGGGGATCCGTCCTGTGCGTGGCCAGAAAGCCGGAGCCGGACTCCTAGCCTCCCTCACGGGGGCGGCGGCCGAGGCCGCGCGGCCGCGCTGGCGGGCCGGGCCGGCCGGGCTGGGAGCGTGGGTCTGGAGCTGGCTGCCGGTCCCGACGCCGCTGCTCGTGCTATCCGCGCTGCTCACGTGCGGGGTGGTGCTGGCGTGGGACGACTATCTGGTCGGCGACCAGCCGCACCGGCGGCTGCTCCTGGGCCTGGCGCTGCTCATGGCGCTGGCGCTGACGTGCGAGCGGTACCGGACCCGGCTGCCCGACCTGCGCGCGCTGGCCATCGGACGCCGCCAGCTGGTCGAGGCGGCGGCCACCGCGGCCCTGACGGTGGCGCTCCTGGGCGCCGGCCTCTGGTACCGGCTGACGTGGCCGACGCTCCTCTACGCCGGCGACAGCGTCGACTACGAGACGCTCGCGACGCTGGGCGCGGCCGCCCATCGCTACGTGCTGGTGCCCTGGCGGACGCCCGGCTACGCGTTCCCGCTGACCCTGACGTACGAGCTGGCGGGCACCGGCAACCACGGGGCGATCCACACCTGGCAGATCGGCGTCTCGCTGCTGACCGCGCTGGTCGTCATGGCGATCGCCTACCTGGTGACCCGGTCCCGCGCGCTGGCCGTGGTCGCCCTCGCGGTCGCCTGCCTCGCGTACCCGATGGCGGTGCCGGCGGCGTACCTGATGAGCGAGGCGCCGGCGATGTTCCTGGTGGCCCTGGCCGCGCTGCTGGTCGTGGCCGTGCTCCGCGGACGCGCGGTGGGCGCCGCGATGCTCGCGCTCGGGCCGGTGCTCGCCCTCGCCTACGAGACGCGGCCGGCGCTGCTCCCCGGCATGGCCGTGCTCGGCGCCGGGGCGCTGGTGGCACCGCGCGCCGGCTGGCGGCTGCGGCTGGTGCTGGTCGCCGGGGTGGCGCTGACCCTGGCGCCGGTCGTCATGCTCAACGCGCAGAGCCCGTACCGCGTGGTGACGGCCAGCTCCGCCCTCGATCCCCTGGGAGCGAACCTGGACGGCGGCCGCTACGCGCTCTACTGGTCGGCGCCCAACGCACCGGAGCGGCTGGAGCAGCTGCGCGCCGCGATCATCGCCGATGGGGCGGGCACCGAGTTCTGGATCAGCCTTCCGTCGGCCAGCGTGGCCGCGTTCAACCGCGCCCGGGTCACGGCGATGGAGCACTCGATCCTCGACAACTGGCCCTCGTTCGCGGAGCTGAGCCTGCGCCGGCTGCCGCTGACGCTTCGCGAGGACCAGGCGTGGGACCTGACGTACGACCGCGACCATCCCGGCGTCTGGCTGGTGCTGATCGACGCGATCCTGGCGCTCGCGCTGGTGGCGGCCGGCACGTGGATCAAGCGGGACAGGTTCCCGATGCTGGCGCTGCTGGCTCTCACCGTGGCCGCGCTCATCGTTCCCCTGGCGCTGTTCCACGTCGAGCCCCGCTACAGCCTGGCCGCGCTCCCGCTGCTGATCGTGCTGGCGCTGATGGGGGCGCGGTCGATCGCGGGGCTGGTCGGCGCCGGAGTGGCGCCGCTCCGGGCGGCGGGAGCGCCGCTGCAGTGGCCGCCCCTGGCCTCGGGGGCGCGGCCGCGGTGGCGCCCGCTGGCGACGGGGGCGGCGCTCGCCGCCGCGGTGGCGCTGGCGGTGCCGGTGTCGGAGGTCGCCTTCTGGCCTGGCCTGCCGGACGAGTACGCGCCGGCGCCCACGCTGGGCCAGTACCACGTCGCGTCGTGCTCGGTGGGGCACCAGCTCCTCATGTCGGTGGCGTGGCAGCCCGGCACCTCGCTGGTGGTGGCTGGCGGCGCCAATGGATCCGTCCGCTGGGACGTGCGGACCCGCAGCTGCCCGTGGCACCTGGTGGTCCTGGACAACCAGTGGGACCTGAGCTTCAGCGCCGACGGCCGGCGGCTGGCGCTCGGATCGTTCCACGCCGCGACGCTGGACCCCGTGACCGGCGCCGCATCCCCTCCAACCGTGGGCAACTCGTTCCTGGCCGGCAACGGCGCGGAGATCCTGTCGGTCAGCCTGGATCCCACCGGCGACCGGTTCGCGTTCGCCGCCCCCGGCGTCCACGTGATCGGCGTGCACGAGGTGACCACGACCGATCCGCGGGAGCCCCGCGCGACGCTCCCCGCCAGCCCGATCGCGGTCCGGTGGTCACCTGACGGATCGACGATCGCCGTGGCCGCTTCGGACGGCCGGGTTCGCCTGTACGACCCCTCGCTGCGCCCGCTGGGCGACGTGCCGCTGCCCCACGAGCCGACGGCGCTGGCGTGGTCGCCCGAGAGCGGGATGCTGGCCGCGGGCGACGTCACCGGCCGCCTGTATCTGCTCGACGTCCGGGACGCGACGCGGCCGCGCGTCGTGCGCGGCGCTCAGGGCCATCGTGGGGAGGTGCACGGACTGGCCTGGTCGCCCGACGGGGCGGCCCTGGCCTCCGGCGGCTCCGACCACGTCGCCAGGGTCTGGGATCCCCAGGGGCTCACGCTGGCCCGGACGCTGGCCGGCGACACGGCCACGGTGTGGGCGGTCTCGTGGGCGGCGGATTCCCGGAGGCTGGTCACCGCGTCGGCGGACGGCACGCTCGCCGTCTGGTCGGCTCGCTAGGTCGGGCCGACGCGCTGGTACAGAGCCAGGTGGATGTCGTCCTGCACCCAGACCGGCCGGAGCGACGCCGGCAGCTGGTCCGCGATCTCGGGGCCGGTGATCACGTAGTCGTACTGGTCGACGTTCTCGAGCAGGGTGGTGCTGGGGCCGTCGCCCGGCGTCCACTCCGCGTACCAGGTGCTGTCCATCGCGGGGCCCTCGACGATCATCCGGACGTTGGCGTGGCCGGTGAGCGCGTACATCGCCGCCTCGTAGCTCCACACGTACTGCAGGTTCGTCTTCGTCCAATCGTGCGGGTCGTACAGGAGCACCCGGGAACCGCGGGGCACCAGCGTGCGGAGCACGGTGACCCCGGCACCCGACGAGACCATCGAGCCGCCGACCGGGTTCGCGAGCAGCTGCACCTCACCGGCGGCGGCCGCCTGCATGATGACGACGCCGGCCAGCGCGGCTCCCAGGGTGCTCTTGATGGCCGCCGGCATGGCGCGCGGCCAGAGCAGGCCGGCCAGGGAGCGCGGCGGCCCGTCGGGCCGCAGGGCCGGCGTTCCCGTGACCGCGATGGCCGCCAGGCCCATCACGACCGGCGTCAGGTACGCCACCGACTTGACGAACCCGTACGGGGCCTGGACGACGAACCGCATGACCAGCAGGTACAGGAGCGCGCTCAGGACGCCGGCCGTCTCCAGGTACCGGCCCAGGCGGACCAGGACGGCCAGGCCGATCGCCGCCAGCGCGATCAGCGCGATCGCCGCGATCATCCCCAGCACGTCCCACCCCGGATGCCAGAAGACCAGCGGCCAGCCCTCCAGCGCGAACCGGGTCACCGGCGCGGTGCCCACGTCGTACGCCAGCGGGTAGAAGGCGCGCACGCCGCCCTCTCCGGCGGCGGGGTCGGAGGCGACCCTCCAGATGGCCAGGCCGCCGCCGAGGATGATCCAGCCCACGCTGGGCGCCGCCAGGACGGCGCCGGCCGCGGCCGCGACGGCCGCCCCCGCCTCGACGGGCCGGCGCCGCGTCACGAGGCGGTGGATGCCGGCCACCACGAGGGGCGGCCCCAGCAGGACGAGGGCCAGCACCGCCGCCGGCAGGTACAGCCCCGGCAGCGCGGCCAGGACGGCCCCGGCCAGCGCCCAGGCAGCGATCCGCCCCTCCCGGCGGGCCACCAGCGCCAGCGCCAGGCCGCCGTAGAGGACGGGCAGCGCCTCCAGCTCCTGCTGGTAGCCGCTCACGACCGCCCACTGCAGCAGCGCGCTCACCGTCACCGCGGCGAACGCGATCGCGGCGGTCCAGCGCGAGAGCCCGACGCCGGCCCACACCAGGAGGGCGGTCGCGCCGGCGGTCAGCACCATGAGCAGCGCGTTCAGCGGGTCGAACAGGGCGTGCACGGGCCAGCCGGTCAGGACCGAGAGGCCGGCGTCCAGCGTCCCCACGCTTCCGGGCAGCGCCCGGGACGCCAGCTTGTCGAGGTAGCTGAGGATGGGGCTGGTGACGTCCACCGGCGCGCCAGGACGGAAGGCGTGGCCGATGAACCACTGCGCCGAGGGCGCGTAGAGGTGAACGGGATCGGACGGGAAGCCGGCCAGCGTGAAGCTGCCGCGCCGCAGCACGTAGGCGAGCGTGGCCGTGTACGCGGCGATGCCGAACGCCGCCATCACCGCCGGGAAGCGCCAGTCGGGCCAGGCGGCCGTCGCCACGCCGCGCAGGCGCCAGACCTGCGCCACGGTGAGCGCGCCGCCACCGGCCAGGACCAGCATCAGGGCCGCCGGCGCCGGCAGGAACCACGTCAGCCACTGGTTGGCCAGCATCGTGACCGCGAGCCCGGCGAGGGGGGCGAAGAGGAGCGGCCTCAGGACCTGGCGCGGCATCGCCAGCGCGCAGAGCCCGAACCCGACGACGGCGAGCGCCACCAGCATCTCGACCCCGACGGACACCGCGGACGCGGTCATCCAGGCCCTGATCAACCACACGCTGGACGCACCCACCACCACTCTCCTGAACGCGCGTGATCACCGACCCCGGCCGGGGCCAGCGACAAACTCACGCATTCTGCCACACGGCCTTCCGCGGGCGCGGGCGCGCGCGGAGCCGTCACCCGGCGGTGTTCACGTCCCACCAGACCGAGACGCCGCCCGACTCCTCGGGCGGCCGGTCCAGCACCCACGTCAGCAGCGCCACGGCCTCGTCGCGGTTGACCATCGGCCCCACGATGACCGTGCCGACGTGCATTCGCGCGAGCTCGGCGCGGATCGACCGCTTGACCTCGGGGTCGCCCATCCCGGTGGGGCGGTCGTAGCGGACCGCCTCCAGCGCGTTCACGGTCGCGCCCGGCGGGCTGTTGAGCTGGTTGCCGGCCGGCGGGGGCGCGGGGACGAACAGGTAGCCCTCCGGCATCCGGAAGCGCATCCCCGTGCTCGCCTGCCAGTACATCGCGTCCACGTCGTCCCAGGTCGTGACGGGGGCGATCAGCGCCACGCTGCCGGCCGGCACCCGGGTGGCCTCGCCGCCGGCCGCGAAGAACGCCGGCTCGTGGAACGGCGTGCTCAGGTACGGCAGGCGCGGCACCAGCGGCGCGAGGGCGACCGCCAGCGCGGCCCCGGCCAGCGCCAGGCGGCGCCGGCCGAGACCGAGCGCGCGGTCCACGAACACCGCCACCAGCAGGCCGGCCATCAGGTAGACGAGCAGCATCAGCCGCGACGGCAGCAGGCTGTTCAGGAGCGGCAGCTTCCACAGCGCCAGCCAGGCGCCGAACGTGAGCAGCACGAGCACCCGGGCGGGCACCGAGCGGGGCAGGAGCAGGAAGGCCAGGCCGACCGCGAACACCGGCAGCCACGGCTTCACCGAGCCGGCCACGTGCAGCGTGATGCCCAGCGACAGGATCGCGACGACGGCCCCGGAGAGCGCGGCCAGCCGCACCCAGCCGTCCCGCCACCAGCGGATGATCGTGAAGCCCAGCAGCAGCGTCAGCGGCACGCCGATGTACGAGTTCCACTCCGAGGAGTTGCCGCTGAACCGGGCGCTGACGCGCAGGAGCCGAGCCGGCGCCAGCCACTGGATCTCGCTGGGCACCCAGAAGCCGAGCAGGTCGTTGACGTAGACGTTGGGCTCGTGGGCCGTCCCGGTGATGCGCTGGGGCCCGCGGAGCTGGAACCACACCGGCCAGGCGACCACCACGGCGAACAGGCCGCCCGCGACCAGCAGGGCGGGGACCGCCCGCGACGTCCGGGCCAGCGCCTCGTGCGGCCAGAGCGCGGCGGCCACCACCAGGACGACGCCGGCGGTGAGGCCGGTGACGACCAGCACCTCCTCGGAGATGAGGAACTGGGCCACCGCCGTCGCGGCCAGGGCCGCTCCCAGCCAGATGGCCGGCCGCCGCTGCACCCTGACGATCTCGTCCAGCAGCAGGAGCATGAGGGGCGGCAGGAAGGCGACCGTCAGGTGGGGGTGGCCGAGCGACTGGGCGAACATGTACGGCGAGAAGCCGTAGAGCAGGCCGCCGGCGCCGGCGGCGAGCGGGCTGATCACGAGACGCCGCAGCAGCAGGAACGCGGTCCAGGCCGAGAGCGCGAGCGCAAGCGTCTCCATCAGGTCGTAGGCCACGAGCGGGCTGAGGCCGGTCGTGATCGGCCACAGGAGGAACCCGACCAGCGGCATCGACGTGTTCCACAGCAGGTTGACGCCGGCCGGATAGTCCGCGAAATCCGTGAAGAACGGGTTGCTGCCGTGCGCGGCGGCGTACGGGAACCAGCGCAGGAACCACATGAACTGCTGGGGGTCGCCGCGGACGCCGATGCCGTACGTGAAGGGGTCGCGCCAGGCGCTGGCGAAGGCCGCGAAGGCCAGGACCACGTAGACCAGCAGCGCGCCCGGCGCCACCAGGTCGCCGGCGCGGAGCCGGAGCCCGCCCGCGACCCTCGCGACCCGACCCGGAACCGCCGTGTCGGACGTGCTCATACCGCCTCCCCGGCGCCGCCGGCCGGGCGGCGGCCCCACCGCCAGCCGGCCGCGGTCAGCGCCGCCAGCATCCAGAACTCCAGGCTGAGGTCATTCTTGAAGTAGGGATTGTCCACCGCGCCGTGCACCACCACCGCCAGCAGGGCGACCAGGACGCCCAGGTGCAGCGCCCGCCAGTCCCCTCCCCCACGCCGCCAGCCCAGCCAGCTCAGGACCGCCGCGGCGCCCAGCGCCCAGGCGAACGAGAGCAGGCCGAGCAGCCCGGTCTCCGCCCACAGGTCGAGCGCCAGGTTGTGCGGATAGAGGATCCACGTCGCGTCGCCCTTCCAGAGCGGCAGGACGGTGGGCTGGAAGCCGGCCAGGCCCATGCCCAGCAGCGGCCGCTGCGACAGGAGGTGCAGCGTTAGCGCCCACAGCCGCAGGCGGTCGCTCGACGTGTTCCCGGCGCCCTGGTGGAGCAGCAGGAGCGCCCGGTGGGACACGTAGGGCACGGCGGCCACGCCCACGGCCAGCACCGCCAGGCCGGCCAGGAGCCACCAGCGGCGGCGGTGGCTGAGCGCCAGCGTCACGAGCACGGCGGCGATCGCCAGCCAGCCGCCGCGCGAGAAGGTGAAGATGGCGGCGGGCAGCGCGACCACCCCGAACACCGCGGCCGCCACACGCACAGGGCGCGACGCGGCGTGGAGGACGGCGGCGCCGGCCACGGCCAGCAGCGGCACCAGGTAGAGGGCCACCGAGTTGGGGCTGAGGTAGATCGCGACCGGCGCGGGGACGCGGATGTCGAGCTGGTGCTGGCGGGCCGCCTGGAGGACGGCGTCGACGTTGGCGACCGCCAGGACGCACGCCCCCAGCCACAGGCCGCCCACCACCAGCCAGGCGCGCCGCCAGTCCCTGACCACGGTGGCGGCGACGAACGCCAGGGCCACCGGCTCCAGGACGTAGGCGCGGTAGATGCCCAGCGCGGCCACCCGGGAGGGCGCGGCCAGGACGGCCACGGCGCCCGCCACCACGAACAGGGCGGCGGGCGGCGCCAGCGGCGAGCGCCAGGCCACCGCGAGCGACCCCGCGCGGAGGGTCTCCAGCGCGAACACCAGGGCCGTGACCAGGATCGCGGCCTCGAGCACCGTCGTCGGCAGCGGTCCGACCCGCCAGCGGACCACGTATGCCGGCGTCAGCGCGGCCGTGACGACCAGGGCCGTCTGCGTCGCCGGGTACGGCGAGCGGAGCGCGCCGACCCACGAGGCGCCGCCCCGGAGGATGCGCGCCGGTCGCGGATGCGCTGCGCGGATCACGGGCGCAAGTATCGCGAATCGGCGCCTCCCCCCAGCCGAGTCCTTTAGGATGTCTAACTCCGTGAGCCAGTCGCCGTATCCCGCCGCCCCGTTCGCGGCCAGGATGGATCCCAACGCCGTCGAGATGGTGCGTCGCGTCATCAGCCGCGTGGGGCCGTACCGCGAGCGCGACCTGGTGGAGGACTGCGCGAACGCCATGGCCACCCCGAGCACCGAGGTCGCGTTCGGCGTGCACATCGGGGACATCAACCAGTCGCTGGTCGACTGGGACTACATCGACGCGCTCGGCAGCGGGACGTACCTCTACGCCGACGGCACGTCCGTCCGGCTGATCGCCAGGCTGCTCGGCCGCCGGCTGCCCGAGCGGCTGGTCACGACTGACATCATCTGGCCCGTCCTGGAGCGCGCGGCCGCGGGCGACCACCCCGTCTTCCTGCTGGGCGGGCCCGAGGGACTGGCCGAGACCGCCGCCGAGACGATGCGCGGCCGCGTGCCCGGCCTGCGCGTCGCCGGCTGCGCGCACGGCTACTTCTCGTCCGCCGAGGCCCCGGCGGTCGCGGCCCGCATCCGGGAGACCGGGGCCCACCTGGTCATCGTCGCCACCGGGGTCCCGCACCAGCAGCGCTTCTGCCGCGACGTCGGCGCGCAGACCGGCGCCCGGCTCCTCCTCACCGCGGGCGGCCTGTACGGGTACATGGCGGGCAATGAGTCGCGGGCGCCCGCGCGCATGCGCGCGGCCGGGTTCGAGTGGCTGTGGCGCGTCGTCCAGGATCCGCGCCGGCTGGCCGGCCGCTACGCCCGCGGCTGCGTCTCCTGCGCCCGGCTGGCCTGGGCCGCGCTGCTGCTCAGGGGGAAGTGACGAGCCGTCCGACCGTCGTCTACAACGCGATCAGCGCGAACGGGACGGTGCGGGGGGTCGAGCGGTTTCACCTCGGCGTGCTGCCGGCGCTGGCCGGATCGGACCTGGGTCCGCGCCTGACCGTGCTGCGGGCACCCTGGCAGGAGTACTACGCGCCCCTCGCCGACCTCCCGGATGTCGAGCTGGTCACCGTGGCGCCGCCCCGCGGACGCGTGGCGCGCGGCCTCTGGCAGCTGCTCGACGGCGGCCTGCGCGGACGCCCCCACGACCTGCTCCACCTGGGCAACGTGCTGCCCGCGCCGGCCCGCACCGGCGCGCCGCTCGTGTCGATGGTCCACGACGTGATCGAGTTCCGGGCCGCGGGCTCGTACGACCCGGTCCGGCGGTGGGCTCGGCGCCGCCTGGTGCGCCGGCTCGGCCGGCGGAGCCGGGCGCTGGTGACGGTGGCCGAGTCGACGGCCCGCGAGCTGGAGTCCCTGCTCGGCATCGCGCCGGGCGGGGTGGTGCCGGTCGGCATGGGCGTGGAGCCGGCGCCTCCGGTCACGCCGCGTCCCGCGTCCGAGCGCGATCCCGCCATCGTATTCGTCGGCGGCATCGACGCCCACAAGCGGCTGGACCTGGCGGTCACCGCGCTGGCCGCCGTGCCCGGCGTCGAGCTGCGGGTCATCTCGGCGGGGGGCCAGTCCGAGGCCGCGGTGCGGGAGCTGACCCGGCGCCTGGGCGTCGAGGACCGCGTGCGGTGGCTGGGCCGGCTCACCGATGGGGAGGCCCGGCAGGTCGTGGCCGACTCGGCGGCGCTGATCATGCCATCGGACATGGAGGGCTTCGGCATCCCGGTCCTGGAGGCGCTGCAGGTGGGGACGCCCGCGGTCGTCTCGTCCGGCGTGCCGCTGGCGGCGGAGTGGCGGCGGCGCGGCGGACCGGTCTTCCAGGCGAGCGACGCCGCCGACCTGGCGGCGGTGCTGGAGCGCTTCCTCGGCGACGTCCCCCGCCGCGAGGCGCTCGGACGCCAGGGCCCCGAGATCGCCGCCGGGCACACGTGGGCCGCGGTCGCGGAGCGACTCGGCGAGGTGTGGCTGCGCGTGCTGGCCGGCTGACGAGGACCCTGCCCCAACCCGCTCATTCGGAGGTTCGGCGCCAAATGGCCCATCAGGAGGCGCTGCGACCGGTGGTTTGGCGCCAGACCTCCCTGCCGGCGGGCGTGATGGAGATTGGGTGGGCAATCGCCATCGCCCCCCACGGTGCCGGGGAGGCCTGAACGGAGAGGCATGGGGTAAGCTCCCGCAGGTGAACTCGGCTTCACCCGTCGCGGCGCGGCCGCAGGCCCCGCCGCCGGCGGCACCGGCGCGTGCGGGCCGGCTCACCGAGCGCAGGCTGCGACCGTGGCGCCAGGACTACCTCGTC
>Ga0066903_100001654_pt1 | contig 16633 bp, 33 predicted proteins | sample PanSoiMetaGPlot1_FD_67491 | JGI IMG/M metagenome (GOLD analysis project Ga0066903, IMG submission 67491) | Tropical forest soil microbial communities from Panama analyzed to predict greenhouse gas emissions - Panama Soil - Plot 1 (version 2) | ecosystem: Environmental > Terrestrial > Soil >... | reverse complement strand
CGTAACGACCTCTACGACACGCCGCCCGAGGCCGTTCACGCGCTCCTCAAAGTCGAGAAGCTCCCAGGCACCGTCTGGGAACCAGCCTGCGGTGTGGGCAACATCGTCAGGGTCTTGCGCGACAGGGGGCATCAGGTCTTCGCCACCGACTTAAATCCTCGCGGCTGTCCCGACAGCTTCGATCGCATCGACTTCCTGATGCCAGTCAAGTGCGAGTGTCAAGCGATCGTCACCAACCCGCCGTATCAGCTGGCTGAAGAGTTCGTGCGCAGGGCGCTGGAACGCGCGCCTCTGGTAATCATGCTTCTGCGGTTGGCGTTCTTCGAGAGCGAGAAGCGCAGCGACATCCTCGAAGGCCGTCATGCTCCCGCTCGGATTCATGCGTTTGCCAAGCGCCTACCTATGATGCACCGGGCGGGATGGGAAGGCCGCAAGGCGAATAGCGGCATGGCGTTTGCGTGGTTCGTGTGGTCCGCGGACCATCGCGGACCAACCACGATCGACCGTATTCGATGGGAGAAGCTCGGTGGTGGTGAATGATGAGGATCGGGCGTTTGCATTGACGCAGTCGCATCTGATCTCTGAGCACAAGCTCAGAACCGGCGGCGTGTTCAATCATTTTGCCACCGATATCAGTTTTCAGGAATCGGTGCGCCGAGGTTTGCTGGCAGAGTGCGCTTATGTGCATGAGTTTGGCGGCGAGATTGACACCAACCTCTATCCTTACGGTGACGGCGGTCGTGATTTCTGGTTGCCACTGGCCATGCGTCGCTTTCCGCGATGCTTCAAGCTCAACGTCAAATGCAAATCGGTGCGTTCGAGCCTTATCGGTTTGATTGGTTCTGGGACGCATCTGCGGGTCTCCAAAAAAGAGATCGAGCCGGAAACGATCTATGTCTTCGCCGTCTACTACGAGAAGACAGACGATGCGGACATCCTCAAGTGGGAATGGGGACAGACCTTGATCGACGCCAACCAGCTTATGGAGTTCAAGAACAGCCACGGCGGCAAGAGCTACACGCTGCGCTACGAAGAGTTGCGCGAGTTGTCGGAGTTGAAGAGGCGGAGGGTTTCGCTTCGGCATTATAAGCTGTTTAGAAAGCGACCATGACTTACGATCCTAGTTATAAGCTCAGACACAAGCCTCCGCCGATCTCCCGGCTGTTACGCTGGAAGCACCTGCCGCCGCGCATGGTGGGCGACCCCGATTCTGGCTGGCGCTTTAGGGGTGCCAACAGAAGTATTTGGGATCGGCGCTGTCGGGCGATCTATGCTGCGATGATGGCGGAGAAGCGCGGCGCGGTTGCGCTGCAGGAGCGCGTCGGACTTTGGTTCTGGGATGGAGAACGGTATCGGCAATGAAAAACTATCGAGTCCAAAAAGACGTGCTTCTATCCGCGAAACCGCCATGTCCCAACTGCGGCAAGCTGCTTGACGGCGCTACCTGCATCGAGGAGGGCGAGCCGCGCGAACACCGACCAAAGGCCGGTGACATAACAGTGTGCATCTACTGCGGGCACATCATGGCTTACGCTGATAGCGGTTCGTTCCGAGAACTGACCGATCAGGAAGTGCGCGAGCTTGCTGGCGATGAGCGCCTTCTCCTGATCCAGAGAGCGCGGAGGGAATATGAACAAAGAGTTGCGCCCTTATCAGGAGGAGTGTCTCCAGGCGATCAGGGACACGGTGAAGCAACGAGTGTATCGACTGGTGGTGCAGGCCCCGACGGGTTCGGGGAAGACTCTGGTGGCAGCGACGATAGTGGAAGGGGCCCGTTCGAAGGGTAACCGCCTCACATTTTGCGTGCCCGCGATCCAGCTGATCGACCAAGCGGTGGAGATGTTCTACAGCGAGGGGATCAAAGACATCGGCGTGATCCAGGCCGATCACGCCATGACCGATTGGTCGCAGCCGGTCCAGGTCGCTTCCATCCAGACCATACGCTCGCGCAAGACCTATCCCGAATCGCAAGTGGTGGTAATCGATGAATGCCACCAGCTGCACGCCGCGCATGTGAAGTGGCTGACTGATCCTGCGTGGCAGAGCGTGCCGTTCATCGGCTTGTCGGCGACACCCTGGACGAAAGGCCTGGGCAGATACTTCGAGTCTCTGTTGGTGATGAGCACCACGCAGGAGCTAATCGATCTCGGTTATCTCGCACGTTTCAAGGTGTTCGCTGCCGACCATCCCGATCTTTCGGGGGTCAAGGACGTGGCTGGCGATTATCATGAGGGACAGCTGAGTGCTGTCATGCGCGAAAACGCGCTCGTCGCTAATATCATCGAAACATGGCGGACAAGATGGAACAAGGACAAGACGCTGGTTTTTGGGGTCGATTGCGCCCATGCCCAGGCCCTTCAGGCGCGCTTTCTGGACGTGGGGATCAGTGCTGCGTACCAGGACGCCAATACACCCCTCGCGGAACGCACAGCGATCAAGCGCGGGTTTCATGACGGCAGCTTTCGCGTCGTTTGCAACATCGGGACTTTAACCACGGGCGTCGACTGGGACGTGAGATGCCTTGTGCTCGCCAGACCGACCAAGAGCGAGATGCTGTTCGTGCAGATAGTGGGCCGCGCTCTCAGGACGGCTGACGGCAAGGACTTCGCACTGATTCTCGATCACACTGATACCACGTTGCGCTTGGGATTTGTCACCGATATCCACCACGACACGCTCAGCATGGGCAAGCTCGATCAGAATAAGCCCGTGCCGCGCAGTCCGCCGCTACCTAAGCCCTGTCCGCAGTGCACCGTGTTGATCCCGGTGGGCGTGAAGATTTGCCCGGAGTGTGGTTTCGAACGCAAGATCGTCTCCAATGTCTACGAGCGCGAGGGGCAGCTGGTGGAGTTCACCGGAGGGTTCCGCAAGAAAGGCCAGACCAACCCTACGTACTTCAACTACAGCTATGAAGAGAAAGTGCGGTTCTATGCGCAGCTGCGTGGTTACGGCATCGAGAAGGGCTACAAGCCCGGGTGGGCGTTCCTGAAGTACGTGGAGAAGTTCAACGGAGAGAAGCCGCCCTGGGCCTGGAGACACCACCAGCCCATGCAATGCGGACCCGAGGTGCGGCAGTTCATCAGGTCCAGTTTCATCTCTTGGGCGAGGAGCCCAGCGAACCCGCGGAATAACCCTGCGGCAAGCACATCTTCTGGTTCCTGATCTGCTGCGCCTCAGTCTCCCAGCTACGCGGCAGCTGCGTTCGCACGTATTGACCGACCCAATACTGTCCCGCCTTGAGCGCTATTCCGCCTCCATGGTCCCCTGGCCAGCCATTGCAGTGTCCACGCTCGTGCTGCAGCAGCAGGCCGGTGGAGAAGCCGCGCTGGCGCATCACCTCGTCGCGCACCATGATGATCAGGCAGCTTGTCTCGTTGTGCTGCGAGCACGCGAGCAGGTTCGGATTGCTCTGCGCGCCGGTTGCGCACAGGATGCGCAACTCCTCGATGGTGTCGGCCATCTTGATTGTGAGGTCGCCCTGGTAATCGTGATCGTATTCGGGCGGTGGAAAAAACTTGTTGCTGTTGACCTGGGCACGCACTGAGCCGGTCAGGCACAGCACGAAAAACAGGCCAAGTAAGATGACGATTGCCCAGACAAGTTCGCGCATGGGTTCCTTTCAGTTCAGCTGCTTTATGATGTCCTCGAACTTCTTCTCGGACAGCGTGAGGCGCATCAGGACGAGGAGCCGCAGCAAGCGTGCTGCGGGCTCCGGGATTGAGGTCTCGCCGCTGGCGTAGCGGTAGGCTGTACGTCGTGCCACGCCCAGGACATGCGCGAGGCGCAGGTGCGTCCAGCGAAGCGTGTCACGCGAGGCGTTGTACTCCCTGGGGCTCATCTACCCCTCAGGAACGCGATCGTCGCCTCGATCTCCGCGCGCCATGCTTCGAGATCAGCGATCGTGTGTGCGACGTTGGTGCGCTCGATTAGCGCCTGCCGCCGGATGTCATCGAGCGAGAGCGGGAGTGATTTATGCGGGTGCGTCTCGGCGGCAAGTGCGTGCCCCAGCGTTGATTCCTCAAGGTCAGAGGGCCCGCCTTCGTGCTTGAGGTGCGCGAGGTTCGGGAATTTACGTTTCGATCGCTTGCTCATGTTTGCTCCTTGCTTGTTGAGCCTGTGTCAGGCGCACGCTGGCTTTCACATAGCCCAGGCGAGCCTTCTTCGATTTGTTGCGAAGCGCTCGCTCGCCCAGGTAAAGCATAGCGCCTTCGAGATCGAACTCGATCTCAACTAGGCACTCGACTTCCTCTGAGTTCCAGCGCGGCTTCAGCATCACTTTGCGGACGTATTCCATCATGCTGCCTTTCGTTTGAAGCGGAGCCCATGATGCGCGGCGGCGTAAGCGAAGCGCTGTGCATGATCACCGTTGCAGAAGAACTGGTCTTTGTAGCTTTCGCCATCCCAGGTGCTGTAGCTGTGGACGACGCGACGGCCGGTGCGGTCGTAATACTTGTTGTCAGTCTCGTAGTGGTACTTGATCGACACCACCTTCTCGTTGGTGAGCTTCTGGCAGTCGGCCAAGGTCCTGGGGACAGCAGGATCATCGAACGTCTTCCCCCAGAGCGCGGGCGTCACCGGGTTGTGCCATGTCGTCGCCTTGGCGATCGGCTTGTGGCACCAAAGACAGTGCGGCTGCATGGTAGATTTGTAGATCATTGGCTCTCCACCGCGCGCAGCTGCCGGTCGTGATAGGTGTAGTTCACCGGCTCGTCGCTCTCGACAACACGGGTCTCGCGCACGAGCGTCCAGCGCATGGAGAGGTCGAAGACGTTGTCCTCGGCCTCTTGCTTGGTGGCAAAGCGCAGCTGGTTGCCGCACCACTTGCCAGACGAGTCGGCGATCACTTCAGGAGCCCATGACATGTCAGTCCTCCTCTTCGGTTACGTCGTCGTAATAGTCTTCGACCCACTTCAGGATGGTCTCTTTCGAGGAACCGCAAACGACAGCCATCTTCACAGCGGTGTGCAGAAGGAGCGCACCCAGACACGGTATGACCTCTTGCTTAAGTCCGAGAATCTCGAAGCTCTGTTTGATATCCTTGATGTAAACCACGAGCTTGTGCTCGGCGTATCTCTTCAGATCACGCTCAGTCTGTGTCAGTGGCATTGTCGTCGTCCCTCAGGATTGTTGCGCAGATCAGCGCTGAGCGTTTCTCGTGGCGTTTGAGCACAGCACGCGCCGGGATTGGCGGGATCGGTACGCGCCAACCATCCGGCGGCGCATCGAGCCACTTCTCATTCGCGTTGACGAACTTGATGCAGCCGTTGAAGATGATTCCTATTGCCGCTTTCAGGTGCCTAGATGTCCGCATGCCCAGGCGCTGTGCCATGCGGCTCAAGGCGTGCACGCTGATGAAGAGAATGGGCCGCGCGTGCACTTTGATCACGTCCTGGCCATTGCCTGGGCTTGTCAGCACAGAGACGTTGCACGAGATCCAGGGCTTCTCTGGTATCGGATCATCTCCCGTAATCTCAGCGTCGCGCGCTACGTCGTAGCCGGTGAAATCGTAGATCAGAATCTCGAAGCGCCCGCGCTTGCCCTCGGTGAGAAAGGTGCGATAGGCACCAGCGCGCTTGATGCGCTCGGCGAGCTTACGCTGTGCCTTGGGTGAGCCGCCGCGTGAGGTCTTGACGACGTCATGGATGGCGTCCCACAGCGTGGCGTGCGTCCTCGCCATGTCGCGCATCATCTCGGCGACGACGCGATCGGCGTAGCGCTCGGGAGGCGGCCCGACTGATTTGATCTCAAGCATCACGCTGCCTCTTCGTGCAGTCGTTCCGGGGGAAGGGGGAAATAGCCCCAGTTATGCAAGTCTTGATGTGTCCAGTTATTGCCTAAACGATAGCGGGGATGAACATCGCTTCGGTCTACCGACTCGCGATCGATCTTTTCGTACAAGTCGGCAAGCTCGGCGCGTGCGGAGTTGGAGCTATCGAGCATTGCGCGCGAAAGGGCGACGATATGTGCGCCATGCGCGTGCTCCATCTTCTCGCGCCGAATGCGAGCGATATCCTGGCAGTCCGCCTCGTATTGTTCAGCGGGCGTAGGATACGTGAGTGATGCCACACGCTCCCTGGCGACATTGATGTCCTTCGACAAGGTTGCGAGCTTGCGAGAGTACGGGAAACTGTAGACTGTCCAGGGTGTCCGGTAGCTGCTGTGTCGCGTCATCGTCGCGACGAGCTTTCCTTCCTGGCAGATGTGGTAGAAGGCATGGATTCCCACGCCGCCGCCGCTCTCGATAGTTGTCTGTGCCATGTTCAATCCATCCTGCTCACTTCGAAGCGCTTGTCCTTCTGGAGGATCAGCACCCAGGCGTGTTCGTAGAGGATGATCGTTTCATCCCGTAATCGCGTCATCGCCAGCGGGTGCAGAGCCGGGTCGCTGGGATACTTCAGCGTGAGATCGCGCTGCAGCTTGAAGCCTTCCATCGGTCGCCAGCCGCCGCCGTATTGATACTTGCGATCGAACTGCGTGCGCGCAGGCTCCGGGTCCTCGGTGTCGAGCATGCCGGGGATGAGACCCAGATGCTCGACCGTGACGTCTGGATGCAGCGCAATCCAATCGGGCATCATCGGTGCTTCCCTTCGAATACCCAAATCGTGAACGCCACTATCGCGATGCACAGCACCCAGAGCGCGACGAGCCACACTGGTACCTCGCCAATAGGCATTGTCCACGTCATCGTGGTTCGTCCTGCATCACCGCGGCAAAGCCCACACTCCAGGTGAAGCTCGACCAGCGATCGATCGTGGGTTGGCGATACGAGCGCAGCTTGATGCTGCGCCTGCCACGATAGGCCTCCTGCGGGTCGTGGAAGCCCACGCCAATGTTGAAGGCGTCCTGGCTCGACACCGGCCACGCTGCGTCGTAGCGCAGCATGTCGTAGGGGAACTGCCCAGTGCCGGTGACGACGTACTCGAAGCAATGCTTCGGCCGCTCGTGGTTTTCGAGCTTGAACTGATGGAAGCGGTCGTCCAGGTGTTGATGCGTTGCCATGTTAGTCTTCCTCGTCGTACCTCGGCGGGTTAAGATCGGGGCGGCAGTGCTCGCACCCGCTGGGCTGGCACTGGGTGCGCGACACGCGCGTCAGAAGAGCCTCGACGGCCTCCTTGTGCAGGCCTGGATATCGCGCTCGGTAAAGGTCCAGTGCGATACCCAAGACGAAGCGCTCGTCGTAGGTCTCCAGGCGGAACTCATCGAGCCTGATGCTCATGACGGGAATCCTTCTGTCGCGAGCATCGCCTCAACTGCGGCGACGGCGCGCTTGTGGGTCTTGCCATCGGGATCGCAAACGTGATCGCGTAAAGGTCCGCCGCCACGCACGGTCCACATCCATTCGGGATGATAGGTCGATTGCTCGCGCTTGACGGTGTAGTGGTGAACACGCTTGCATCGATACTTGTCGATGTCCGTAATCTGCACATCGTAGGTGTGCGCCGTGCGCTTCCAGGTCGCTGAGCCGCTGTTGTGTGCCATGTCACTTCTCGCTGAGGTGATCTTCTGCTGCTTCGCGAACGAGGCTGTTGTCGCCAACGTGCTCGGCCAACCAGCGCACGACCTCGACCGGGTGCTTGCGCATCACTTCCCGCAGCGCTGCGTGCATGTCCTCCCAGGCGGCATAGATTGCGCCATCGGTGGGCTTCACTGCCTCACTGGGTAGCTGTTTCATGGCTGGCCTCCATCGGTGCAATAGGTCGTTGGCAACGCGAGCGCGTGTTTGATCGCGCAATAGTGGCTTGCGAGAACCGCCAAGATTGCGAGCCCGAGCACGATTACGACTAGCCCTTGTGGGTGTGCCATGTGGCGCCCCCGTCGTGGCTGTGCAGGCCTTGCGCGACAGCCTGCTTGTTGACGGTGCGCCCAGCCATCTGCTCGGCCTTCATGATCAACATCTTCGACATGGCGCTGCCCGTGGCCATTATCCTGCGGTACGCGCAGCCATCGGTGACGCCGTCGCGGCTGTTGGTGTCCCAGCCCTGGAACGCAATCGCGCCCGTGGCCTTGTCGATGACGATCTTGACCCGGCCGGTGGCGATGGCGGTGGCGAGGCGCTCTGTCGCCTCGCGCACTTCCTTCGCGCGCTCCTGAATTGTCTGTCTGGGTTTCAAGCGGGTGTCGCATGCCATGGTCGCCTCCTAGACCTCGATCCGGCGGGGAAGAGGGGCGCAGAACTGGTCTGGCCCCTCGGTCTCATCCGGCGGCAAGCCGTCGTAGTCGAGATCGACGGCGCGGCCGGTCTCGACTGGCACCTGCACCTCGGCTTGCTCATCGAGATCGAGGAACGCCGTGCGGGCTTGCTGCAGATTCTGGAGCGCTTGCTTGTCGATCTCGACAGCTGCGCCCTCGCCTGCCTTGACGATGTCGCGCGCGGTCTTGCGGGCGACGTCGATGGCGTCCTTGATCTTGCTTTGCGCATCGGGCGAGAGCATCTGGCCAACGCTGCGGGCCTTGTTGGCTGCGTTGCGGATGGCGTCGACGTCGAGGCGTGTGACACCCTGGGCCATGTTGTCGATCAGGTCGCGCATCTCTTCGTTGATGGCGCGCACGGCGCGGACGTCGTCTTGCTCCACCTTGCCGCGCAGCACGTTGAAGCTGATCTTGGTGAGGTCGCTGGTGTTGTTGAACTCCTTGACGATCGCAGCCGCGGCGACGATCGCCTCATCGAGCTTGCCCTCCTTGTCGAGCGGGCAGAGCAAGCCGAAGTCGCTGTGCGCGCACACGGTCTGGATGGCGCTGCGGGCAGCGCTGCGGGCTTTCACCGCGCGCTCCTGCTCGGCCTTGTCGCGGATGGTGCGCTCGGTCTCCCAGCGCGCCTTGTCCTCGCCTTCGAGCGTCGTCGTGTGATCGATCTCGAAGGTGCGATAAGAGACGTTCCCTTTGATAGAGGTGCGAACGGAGACCAGGAGGCCGGGGCGAAGTGTGGTGTACATGGCGTGGGTTTCCTTCTTGGGCTGGGTGCCACCCTGACATATAGGCGATGCCAGGGTGGCTGTCAATACAGAGCACTACAGATCGAGCTTGCGCCCCTCGGAAACTTGCTCGCTCTCCGGGGCGGTTGCGGGGCGCGCGCCGTTTCGCTTCTGCCATTCCTGCAGGCGTGCGATCTTCTCGGCAGATGTCTTGCTCATCGGCACGACGTTGGCGGCGGCGGCTTGGAGATCTTTGGCGTGGAGCTTGCGCTCGCCATCGGCGAAGCTTGCGAACAACGCCTCGGGCACCAGGGCGGCGATCTCTGCACCGGAGAAGCCCTGGCAGGCATCGCGGGCGACCATGCCCCAAGCACCAAGCTCGGTGTCTTTGGGGTCGCGGCCATGGGCCCGCAGCGCTGCCTCGAGCACGGCGACACGCTCCTGGGCGTTGGGCAGGCCAATGAACCAAAGCTCGTCCCAGCGTCCCTTGCGCAGAAGCTCGGCGGGCAGGCTGGAGACGTCGTTGGCCGTCGCGATGACGAAGGCCTCGCCCTGGCGGTCCTGCATCCAGGACAAGATCGCGCCCAGGGCATCGCTGGACACGCCGCCATCGGCCGCGCCCTGGGTGGCACCGGCCAACGCCTTCTCGATCTCGTCCAGCCACACGACGCAGCGCCCCACGCTCTCGATCACCCGGAACGCGCGGCGCAGGTTCTGCTCGCTCTCGCCCACGAACTTGGACTTGAGCGCGCCGAGATCCATGCGCAGCAGCGGCACGCCCCAGGCGGTCGCTATGGCCTTGGCGGTCAGCGACTTGCCGCAGCCGGGAACGCCCACCAACAGGCAGCCTTTCGGGCTAGGGAGCCCGTAGGCGCGGGCCTTGGGGGAGTAGGCTGCCCTACGTGCCACCAGCCATGATTTGAGGCTGTCCAGGCCTCCTACGGCGTCCAGGCCGCCAGCGATCGGGTCGAACCACTCCAGGACCTTCTCGCGGGCGATGACGCGTTTTTTCTCTTTGGCGACCGCGACCGGGTCGATGCGCCTGGTCTGCACCAAGGACTTCGCGTAGCAGGACGCCGCCTCCTCGCCGCTGAGCCCAATCGCGCTATCGATCGCGGCATCACGCTGGCCATTGGGCGCGGCGTTGGCCTTGAGATCCTCGGGCAGGCTCGCGATCGCTGCGTCGAGTATCGCGGCGATCTCGTCCCGGTCAGGGTTGGGCCAATCGATGACGGTGGCGTGTCCAGCAAGCTCGGGGGGAATCTCTGCGACCGGCGTGATTACGATAATCGCCTGGGCTCGTTCCCGCGGCACGCTCGGCAAGAACCTCGCGAGGTTCCGCAGCTGGCGCACGATGCCGACACCCACGATGCCGTCGAACCATTTGTGGAGGTCGCGCATGATCCACACGCCGCGCTCGCTGCCATTGCTGGCGAGGCTGCGCACTGCGTTGAGGGTCTCGCCCGGGTCCTGGTTGCCGATACCGGCCTGGGAGCCGTCGAGCTTGGTGACGCCCTCGCCGCAGTCCCAGAAGCGGACGTTGGCGTAGCCTGCAGCTGCGCAGGCTTCGAAGAGGTGGCGCTCGACGCGCGCCTCCTCGCGGGTGACGATGTAGATCAGGGCATTGCGGGCGCGCAGGAGCGCGGCGACGTCGGCGGCTTGGGCTTGTGACTTGGTGGGCATGTTCGTGGGTCCTTTCACCAGTTGCTGTTGGGGTCGTTGTCCCATGCCGTGGTGCTATCGATGGCGATGACACCGCGCATGTTCTTGACGTGATTGATCGCTTGCGCCTCGGCATGCTCCCGGCTCGAACCGGAGACATGCACGACCTTGGCATTGCAGCCGCTCTTGGTGCGGTAGCGCACCAGGAACGTGTAAGGCTGGCAGCGCGGGTCGCGGAGAATCGGGTCAATCATGTTCGTGGTCCTCAGTTGGGCTCATCAGTCGGCGCATCACGCCGAGAGGGGGACCTCACCCCCTTTCGCCCTAGTCGCGCTCCTCATCGATGATGCGATCGAGGGCCTTCCACTCTGAGTCGGCGGCACCGACAGGCTCGAACGGCTGGTCCTCGGCGGTGCCGTCGCTGAGCTTGGCGACTGGCTCAGCGAAGAAGCTCTTGGCCTCGCCCCAAGGAACGCCGAAGTGGGCGGCGCAATCAGGGCCATAGCCAACCGCCACAGAGCGCTGGTCCTTGCCCTCGCCCAGGCGGTGATTGCAGAAGCAGCATCGGCCGGTGAGCTTGCCGCTCTTGGCCGCAGCCGTGGCCGGGTCCTTGGCAAGCTCCTGGAGCGCCTTAGTGATAGCCTCGGTGCGGCCATTGGCGGCGCGTGCGGGCTGGTAGGTGCCGTCGACCAGGACGCGACCCAGCCACTCGCGGCTCTCGCCACCCCAGTCGTTGGCGACGAAGCTGTCGTTGTCGGTGACGGTGATCGAGCCGGGGACCTTGGCCTTGGGGCCCGCAATGGTCAGACGCAGCGTGGGGCTGCCCTCGCCCGCCAGCACGATCGCGGGGGTCTTGAGGTGCTGCTGCGCCTTGGTGAAGAGCGCGAGGACACCAGCGAGGTCGCCAACGGCCTGGGTGGGCTGCGGGGCGCGCACCTGGGGCACGATGCTCCAGAGGCTGTCGCCGTACTTGTTGCGGCCCTTGAACTCCGCGAGGGTCTCTTCCTTGGTGCCTCGGTTGCGGGTCTCGACGCGGATGACGTCGCCAGCCTTGGGAGCGAAGCGGCCCATGGGCGGCACGCGCACGCCCCAGGAGCCGTCATCGAGCTTGGTGTATGAAGTGGGGAAGCTCATTGTCCGCATCCTTCGCAAGAGGTGTCGATGACGTGGAAGAGGCGGGCCTCCGGGTAGCGGCGGCCAACCTCGGCGTAGACGAAGTCCGCGCTGGCCTCAGGCGTGTAGGGCAGCGGGAACTCGATATTGCTGGGAAGCCGCGTAGAGCCGTAGAACCGGGCGGTCCAACAGGCTGGGCGGCGGAAGAGCGCGATCTGCATGACGCAGGGGTCCTTTCAGGTCAGAGACATTACCGTCATCATGATAGCACAGGGTGCCAAGGCGACACCCATGAACATGCATGGACGTTCCGCAAAATGGGCTTAAGTGATTGAAATGCTGAAGGATATTTATTTTCGTGATGACGGGAGAAAACGCCTGGGATTGGTTGCGAGTGAAACAGTTAATGAGTTACCAAAGGCAACTGGTTAGTAATGCTGACCTAAATGGTTTCACCTGTAACTACCTGTGGAATGCGAAATCTGGTTTCATCTGTAACTATCTGTGGAATGGGAGGGTCTAGGACTTGTGGCATGTGATGGTTCCAACCCCCTAGCCCTGGTAATATTCACAGCAGCAATGTTGACGTAATCGCCTCATTTGACAGCGCTTTTCGAATCAGCTGCGATCGCGCGGAGCCCCACAGCGTGATGGCTTGAGAAGCGGACTCCCGATGGCAGCAAGACGACGAAAGCCCCGCAAGTACCTCGTTCCAGTTTCGGCTAATCCGTCCTGTGTTGTACGTCGGTGTGTTCGCTGTGGTCGGAACGGTTGGGTGCCTGTGTGGCCTGGGCGCTCTCGGGATGGACCGTGGTTCTGCCAAGAAGGATGCAAGGCCCGATGAACGAGTGGATCAGGGCCCAGGAGCGCAGACGCCGCGAGCGGGAGCACAAGGAGCAAGCGCGGCGTGTGAAGCTCTGGGCGATCGAGAGCAATGCGCCTCACCCGATGGGCTGTGCCTGTTGGGACTGCGTGCTCGATCTCGCAGCTGACGTGATGCGGCACCAAGCCGAGATGTTGGTGAGACGTGTGTCCAGGCGGCGGCCGATGGTGCCGCGATGACACTGCACAAGGACAGAGTAAGAAGGGTGGAACAAGGCGAGAACGAAAGGGCGAAAAGAACGAAAGGCGAAAACGCCGCTGGTGCGTTTTGCGCAGGGGGGCCGCTACCACCCTAGCGCGGCACTTGGACCTTCACAGGAACGGCTCCTATTGGCTCTGAGAGGCCTTTTAAGTGTTCTGGGTGTGTTCCGTTTTGGTGGTGTGCGAGCATACAGCTGACTACACAACCAAATGCAAGTGATTGATATGATTGATGAAACAACGAAATCTGCACTACGTAGCTATACACGTAGTGCAGGCGGCCCCGACTACGAAACGCGCAGGTTGGTTGCATCTGTAACTATCGTCCAGGAGGGCTCATGATGATCGCCGCATGCCCATGCTGCAAAGGCACTGGCTGGCTCTCGGTCCATCACCACAGCGGCGCGCTGATGCGCCAGGACATCTGCACCCACTGCATGGGCCAGGGCGAGATCAAGACCGAGCTAAGCGAGAGCGAGCTTCCCCTGCGCCTGCCGCAACCGCGGGAGGCCTCATGACCCGCGACTATGCCGTGGCCCAAGGACCGGATGGCCGCCTCGTGCTCCACACCGCGCTCTGCCCAATAGTGCGCGCCCAGGCCAGCCGCGGCGTCCCAGTCATGACCCTCTTCCAGTGCGAGGCCTCGCCCAGCGAGATGGATGCCCAGCAACACGACTGCCTCCGAGACCCACGCGGATAGAACCATGCCCCAGCGCAGCCCACCAAGCCCCTGGCCAGCACACCACCAGCAGGATATGATCCAGAAGGTCGCGCAACTCACCCACGAGCCCCCTAATGAGCCTGGAGCCTAACCCAGAGCCTAAGCCCACACCTCCCAAAAGACGCAGACGGCAGCCCCTGCAATCGACACGCCGTCGCAACCAGCGAAGCCTCGAACAGAGCACGATTGAGGGGTATTCAGCCTTGAAGCGTGCCGACGCCTACCGCGGGCGGCAGCTGCTGAACGCCGACACCATTGCCGGGATGCACGAGGCCTTTCGTAAGGGCGGCAAAGCGGCGATCGAAAAGGTGATGAAGAACCAGCCAGCGATCTTCCTCAAGCTGTTGGTTTTGCTGGTTCCTCGCGAGCTTGCGATCGAGCATCGTGGCGGCGTCAAGGGCATGACCGAGGAGCAGATCATCGACGCCATCGAGGCGATCGAGGGCTATCTGGCGCGCCGGTCTGGCGAGGCCGCCAAGGTGGTGGAGGGTGTGGGTCAGGAGGTGGGTACAGCCGTTGCCGTTGCCGATTCCCCAGCAAAATCAAAGGAACGCGGCGGATGAGCCCTCCGCATTGCCGTTGCCATTGCTTGCATAAGTGACTGTAATCATGCTGCTTTTCGCCTGGGCGCGCGCTCGAGCCCGCGAGGGGGGAGGGGGGGGCGGTGGCTGCGAGAGAGAATCGCCCTGGCCCCCTCCCCGAAAAAATTTTCTGATTTTATTCTCGGTTTCTAAGTCTTTGGTTTAGCTGGTGGATTGATCACCTGGAGGAGTGTATCGCGGATGGAGCGATATTCCATGACGGAGATATCTGATCGTTCGTGGGCTGCGATGAGTGATTTGAGGGATTGTGTGGCTTCTTCTGGGGTAGAGCTGGGGTAGGGGGTGGGGGGCGTCATTTTGGGGTACCTCCTGGTTTAGATTTTCTAGCGCGGTGTTCGCGCGAGCGCTGGGTTGAGGATTTAGCGTTGCCGGTTTTTGGGCGGCCGCGTTTTTTCGTTGCATTAGTTGTTGTGGGATTTATCGTTGCATTTTCTATTGTGAGGGGAGGAGAGGATGGTGAGAGTGGTGTGTCCGTGTTGTGGGCAGCGACTGGAGGTGAGGCTTTCGAGAGCGGATGAGTTTCGGTTGACGATGCTGGAGAAGGAGCCGTGGCATGCGGGGCAGATTGAGGAGGCGGCGCGGCGGATGGAGGCTGGGGAAGGAGTGGACGGCGCTGTGATATTGGAGCGCGTTTTGAGGCAATGGGAGGCAGCTGGGATAGGGATTGGGGTGTTTGTGGCACCAGAGGGCGGCGTCGACGGGGGACATGTTCTGGGGCGATGAGGTCGCGGGCTTCGATGCGCGGATTACCGTGGGAGATGGATTTGAGGCGTGGGCATTCGTTGCCCCAGTGGCCCTCGGTTCTGCAGAGTTGGCAGTAGGCTTTCATGTTCGATCAGGGTGTTTGCCGCCTTTGATCAGGCGCAGGCGTGGTTCGAGGTCATCTGGGAAGACTTCGTAGCGGTGGGTGGGGCGAGTTCTGAACTCGCAGAAGACGACGCCGTCCGGGATGCGGCGTGAGAGTGGGACGCAGAAGCGGAACTGGAGGGTTTCATCGATGTCCTGCTCGAGCATGCCGCGCTCGACTTCGTAGCGCAGCTCGTTGAGCAGCTTCTCGATGCGTTCGATGCGGAAGTTGGTGGGATCGGCCATGAGCACGACCTTGAAGGTGGTTTTGGTGGTAGGGTTGGTTAGCTTGCTGATTGTAGCGTTGTTCGCGTGGGAAGTCGCGGTTTGGCGGTAGTGTTTGGCGAGCGGGTCATGGTGGTACTGTCTGAGGCTTCTTGGCTGATTCCTTTGCTGATTGTGGTGATCTGCGTGAACTACTGGTGGTGTTTCCGATGAGCAAAGGATTTGCGGTGAACTGGGATCGGGTACCTGGGATGAAGGCATCGAAGATGGCGAGCTACGACAGCGTTCCGGTGTGTGAGGGGTGCTGGCGCAAGCGCGTTCTTGAGGCGCCGCGCGAGCCGGTACGTTTCAAGGAGCCGCTGGAGGAGAAGTGTTTTTACTGTGATGCGCCGACGCGCTCGGGGATTTACGTGCGGGAGCGGGTGGAATGATGCAGATCCCGCGCGCTGAGGTTTCGCCTGCGCCGTTTCTGATGTTCGGGCTGTGCAACGAGTGTCAGGTGGTGCCGATCCTGGCGGGGGAGAACGATCTCAAGGTTTGCCCGAAGTGCTATGCGTTGTTGTGGCACCAGGATTTCACTTACGCCTACCGGGTCAAGCAGCTGCGCGAGCGCGAGCGGGAGAGTTTGCGCTTAGCGCAGCTGCGCAAGGCGAAGGAAGAGATGCGCTTGCGGGCGAAGGAGCGTGGACATGAGCCCAGAGGAATGGTTGGTTCTGGTGAGTCTGCTGAGCCAGCAGGGTCCGGTGTGCATCGCGAAAGAGGACCGGAAGTTCCTGGCGCAGATGACGAACCAGCTGACGGTGGATGAGCCCGAGCGCCTTTTACCGTGGCAGGAGCGCTGGCTATGGACGCTGAAGAAAGAGTGCCGCCTGTAAGATGAGCGGAGATGTGCTAGGCTCAAGCCGAATCGAGCCTCCTGGGAAGGGAGATTTATCATGCCCCGCAGCCTCACCAATCCGCTGACCGGCCAGATCGTTTGGTACTACGCGGCCTCCCCGCCCGCGGCAGCGCCGCAGGCAGCGATGGTGGTGGCCTCGCTCACGGGCCGCCCGGTCTCGCTCACCGCCTCGGCGATGACCTGGGCCAACGGCGTCGTCACGGCGACGGTGCCTTCCCAGAACGACAGGATCGGCACGATCTATCCGATCACGGTCGCGGGCGTGACGCCTGCCGGATACAACGGCTCCTACCAGGGCACGCTCATCGGCCCGACGCAGATCACCTTCCCGCTGGCGTCGAACCCCGGTCCCGTCACCGTGCAAGGGACCGTGGCGTACAACTCCGGTTACACCGCGGCTGGCATCCCGGCCCAGTTCTACAATCTCACGGTGTTCGATCCGAGCGCGGGCACGGTCGCGGCGCAGAACGCCGTGCCGTTCCTCTACGGCATCCGTCAGGCCTCGGGCGCGTGGTGCACGATGATGCGGGTGAACGAGAACCTTCCGGGTGCGTGGCCGACGCAGCTGGAG
>Ga0066903_100001653_pt1 | contig 16639 bp, 13 predicted proteins | sample PanSoiMetaGPlot1_FD_67491 | JGI IMG/M metagenome (GOLD analysis project Ga0066903, IMG submission 67491) | Tropical forest soil microbial communities from Panama analyzed to predict greenhouse gas emissions - Panama Soil - Plot 1 (version 2) | ecosystem: Environmental > Terrestrial > Soil >... | reverse complement strand
CGAGATCGATGGTGTCATTCGATTCGGTCGCATGAAAGTAAAATGAGCGAAGTTCATTCACGTCCAAGTCTGTCAACCCGCACTGTGCAACCAACTTTCCGCAATGAAGGATTGCCACAGAATCTCCAATCGCCGCCGCTTCACCAAAGCTGTGCGTCGCGACAACGATGGTTGCTCCGCCATCCCTCAGCTCCCTCACCAGGTTCCAGAACTGTGAAGTAGAAGCGGGGTCAAGGCTGCGTGTCGGCTCATCCAGCAGAATTACGGACGGATCCTTAATCAGGGCTCTCGCGATTGCCAGCCGCTGAAACATGCCGCTAGAGAATTTCATGACCAGCGTGTCTGCTGCGGTGCGCAAACCGGTCCGCTCCAGCATGTAGTCAACCCGTTCCGGGCGATCTTTCCTGGGTACATTTTCGAGCGCTGCAAAGAAGTCAAGATTTTCCCGTGCCGACAATCGTGGAAAGAACGATCGTTCTGTCGCTATCGCAAATCCCACTCTGCTGCGAACTGCATAAGGCTCTTCTTGTGTGTCTGCCCCTGAGACCACCACTCTGCCCTTTTCGGGCAGCAACATCGTCGAAATCAGCTTCAGGGTTGTTGTTTTGCCGCTCCCGTTTGGTCCTAACAAGACAAGCGCCGTGCCCTCTGGCACGCTCAGGCTGACATCCTGAAGGGCTCGCGTCTCGCCGCTTCGTTCCTTTGCGAACCAATGAAACAAAGCCGGGCGATGACGAAAGATTTTGCTTACCGATTCGAGTACGATGCTATCCATTCACACAGGATCCGACACGATCAGGAGCTTGTATCATAGTGACCGCTTCCTGCTTCTGATACCAGTCATCGCGAAGGTACGCACGGAGCGCACCAACATCAATGGCCGGCACAGTGCCAGCGCAGATTCCGATGCAGCCCACATCGCCTCCTCGGCGGAATTCGGGTCCGATTGAGTTCGAGTTCCTCGCGGCGTGCTGCTCTGGCAACCCGATTCCGGAGAATCTTGCGTCCACGCTCAATTGGGACCACCTGATCCAACTCGCTCAACATCACGGCGTGGTCCCCCAACTCTATCGCCAACTGGCCAACCTTCAATCCGTGCCCGAAGCGCCCTTTAAGGCTCTCCGCGAGGAATACGAACGTAGCGCGCAACGCTCGCTCTGGCTGACGCGCGAACTTCTCCGCGTTATGGATGCCCTTGCCGCGAACGGGATTGAGAGCCTCGCCTACAAAGGCCCCATTCTTGCCGAAATGCTCTACGGCAACGTGACCTCTCGCCAGTTCTCTGACCTGGATATTTTGATCCGCTCCGACGATATTCCCCGTGCGAAGGCAGTCCTCTCCGGCCTCAGATATCAGTCCAACCTGCAACTCACTCCAAGACAGGAGCGGGAATACCTCCGTTCTGGATATGAGTACACCTTCGACAGTTCTCACGGGCGCAACCTCCTTGAACTGCAGTGGCAGGTTCTTCCTAGCTTCTATGCGGTTGATTTCGAGATGGGAGACCTCTTCGCGCGGGCGATCAACGCTTCCTCCGCCGAAACAACGATCTGGACGGTGTCGCTTGAGGACCTATGGCTCACGCTGTGCGTTCACGCCGCCAAACATCTGTGGGTGCGGCTCTCCTGGCTGTGTGATCTTGCGCGTCTGGCTGCAATGCCGTCCCTCAACTGGGGTTTCATTGAGAGCGAAGCGGATCGCCTCGGTGTGAAGCGAATCTGCTCCATCACTCTCCATCTGTTGCAGAAAGTGTTGGGCGTGGTTGCGACTGCAAAACGAAGTATTGGGAAGGAGGAATCGGATCTTGCGGACCGTATTCTTCGCTTATTGCAGGGCGAAATTGAAATCGACCCCGAATCACTGTCCTACTTCAACCTCACCTTGCACCTTCGCGAGCGGATGTCGGATCGCATCCGATTTCTAAGAAGATTGCTGCTAACGCCAAGTCTGGGAGAATGGGAATCAATTCACTTGCCCGATGCGCTGTTTCCCTTATATCGCGGCGTACGGCTCGTTCGGATCGCCCGCCGCCTAGCGCTCTAAAAAGCAATCTATTTCCGTGCGTTGGCCCTCGCTTTGCGCATCCCAGCCCGCAGACCTCGCTCAACCGCTTCCCGATATCCCCTCTCGTTCATTGTCGTCATCACCGTCGCTGCAATGCCTCCCGGAGTCGCGGCCTCCTCCAGCAACTTCTCGAGAGAAACTCCACTTCTCCTCCATGCATCCACTCCATCGGCCAGCGCATGCGCTGCCGCCAACAACGCGGTTTTGCGATCCAATCCACAGCGTTCTGCCGCCTCCGCCAATGTAGCTAACGCGTGGTACCCGTGACTCGAAGAGTAGGTGACAGTGAATGCATCGAACTTGTTTTCCGGAACCTCTATCACCTGCCCTACTGCACCGAACAGATTTGTTACCTCGCGTCGCGCGCCTTTCGGAAACCCTTTTTCATACGCAACCGCCGTCAACCCACGAGCGATCCGGCACACCGGACTCGGCATCGCACGCACCCAGCGGACATTTGGCCCGAGACGGCCGCGCAGCTTTGAAAGTGGTATCCCGGCAGCCAGGCTGATGACAGTGAATGCAGCCCTCGTCTCGCCGATCTGCTTCAGTAGTTCGACCACCGATTGCGGACGAACCGCAATCACCAGCAATCTTGCCCGCTGTACTGCTCGATGCAGCACTGGCTCAACCTTCGCTCCCGACTTTTCGAACGGCTTCAGGTTCCTTGAGTGATGGTCATGAATAATGATCGGCTTGTTGAAGTTAGCCACCCGCAGTCCCGCCACCAGTGCGCCGGTGATGCGCCCTGCTCCGAGGAACACAATTGCTTTCACGAGAGTTCAGCGCACGCCTGATCGGCCGCCGCGATCAGGGCCTCCACATCTGCCTTTGTATGCGCAGTGGAGATAATCCAATGCAATCCGTTCGAGGGTGTCATATAAATGCCACGATCTAGCAGCAGGTGAACGAATCTTGAATATTTTCGCGTATCAACGTACGTGCAGTAATCACGATAGTCGTGAATCGCGTCCCGCTCGGTGAAGTAAATCTGAAACATGGGGCCGAAACCCTGCACAACCGCCTTCACACCACGTCTTCGAAAGACCTCGCGCAGCCCAGCCACAGCTGCATCACCAACTCCGTGAAACTTGCTGTAAACTCCGTCTTCGACCAGCAAATCCAAATTTGCCGCGATCACCTTCATGGTCAGCCGATGCCCATTGAAAGTACCGTAGTGCAGCACCATGTCATCGCCCCATCGCATGCGCTCGAGAATCGCTAGTGGACCAGCAACCGCGCCCACGGGAAACCCCGCGCCCAGTGCTTTTCCAAACGTGCTTAAATCAGGCTGAATGCCGTAGTACTGCTGGCACCCGCCTGGCGCATAGCGAAACCCCGTGACGACCTCGTCAAGAATGAATAACGCTCCATACTGCGTTGTCAGCTCGCGCATCCGCTGCAGATATCCGTCGCGCGGCAAGATGCAGCCCATGTTCGCCATGATGGGTTCGGTGATTACCGCCGCTAACTCGTGACCGTGCTCCTGCATCACGCGCTCCAGCGCTCCAACATCATTCCATGGCGCCAGCACCACATCTTCGAATGTACTCTCTGGAATGCCCTGCGAGTCCGGTATGCGCGCCGGATTTTCCAGTGGCCCAAGCTCCTCCGGCGGATGCCCATGCGCATTCAGCAAGAATGCGTCGTACCAGCCGTGATAGTGTCCTTCGAACTTGAGAAACTTGCGTCGGCCGGTATGCGCTCGCGCCAATCGCAACGCCAGCATCGTCGCTTCGCTTCCCGTGTTGCAGAACCGCACTGCCTCGGCCGTCGGAACCATGCGGCAGAAGCGCTCCGCAGCCTCAACTTCAGCGGAGGTCGCAGCCGCAAAGTGCGATCCCTCTGCCATCGCCTCGGCAACCTTCAGAACTAGCTTGGGATGCGCGTGCCCATGAATAAGCGCCCCAAATGACATCATGAAATCAACATACTCGTTTGAGTCGGCGTCCCACACATGGGACCCATGCCCTCGTTCAAGAAAGATCGGGCCGGGAGAGTAAACCGCCGCGCCGCGGGAAGGGGAGTTCACCCCTTCGATCAGGACTTTCTTTGCGCGCTCAAACAGCTGCTGCGACTGATGCCGGGGATGGTTCAAACTAATTTCAAACCTCGAATCTAGAAGTACAAAGTTTAGCGCCTAGAGTAATGCCAGCTCTGTAGAGGTTCAGAAGCTAAGGGTAGAGTTGAAAATCCATGATCACGTTCACCACAACTGCAACAGGTTTGTCGTTGAGCCTGCCCGGTTCAAAGGTCCACTTTCTGAGCGCGCCCAAAGCCGCGTCGGTAAAGCTTGGGCCTGAACTATCGTAGACCTTTGTCATTTGCGTGTTTCCATGCTCATCCACCACTGTTCTAAGCAGGACCCGTCCCGTTCTCGTCTTGTTTCGCATATCGTTGGGATAATCCGGATCCGGAACATGTATCGGCTTGGGAGCTTTCACAGCCTTGGTTACGACGTAGATTGTATGACCGTCATCCAATTGCCCTACGGAAACAGGGTCGTCGACCTTTAGCGGATCAACCCACTTTGAGGTACCCTTTCGCCTAATTACAAACTTCCCATGGTCAATCTTTACTTCAAAAGGTGACGAGGTTGGCGAATTGGCTTCTGTTTGTGATTCATTCTCCTCGGCTGTTGTGGATTGTGCGCTTGCGGTTAACCAGGGAAAGACAGCAACATTGATGAGTAAGAACATGGCGACTACGGCCTTGCCACAGCTCACTCCTCCGGCATTGCTTACATTGCACATTTAGATCAGTGGGGCTCCTCGCAATCGGCGGAGTATATCGGCTTTCAGGACAAGCCTCAATACTGCGGGCTTTAGTCTATTGCTCGATGCCAATCTTTCAGGTATCTTCGCCACGATTAACGGAGCATGCCTTGGCACGCAGCGCCAGCTCATCGCGAACTCAGATCGTGACTTATCTGGTCACGGTCTTCCTCCTAAGCTCCTTTTTCTATTTCCTGATTCTTCGCTCCGGTAGCATGAGCTACGGGCAGGGAATGTATGTTTTCGGTCTGATGTGGTGTCCGGCCTTGGCTGCATTCATCACTTTGCGCTTGAATGGCCGCAGCCTGAGCGACCTCGGCTGGGGCTGGGGAGACCCTAAGTATCAAATCGCGAGCTGGTTCATTCCTCTGCTCTACACTGCGATTGCCTATTCGATTGTGTGGATTGCCGGCCTCGGCCACTTTGGTAATCCCGAATACATCAGTACGCTCGCGCAGCGCATGCACTTGCCGGTGCCCACCTGGGTCTCCGCTGGTTTGGCAATCCTTCTAATCGCGACGCTCGGATTGCTTCGCAGCTTGACCAGCGCTCTTGGCGAGGAGATCGGTTGGCGTGGATTCTTTGTCCCGGAGCTTTATCGCAATATGTCCTATACCAAGACCGCCCTGTTCAGCGGAGTCGTCTGGTCCCTGTGGCACTACCCGATTCTCATCTTTGGCGACTACAACTCGGGCACTAAGACCTGGTATGCACTGACTTGCTTCACGCTGCTCGTCATCTCCATCAGCTTTGTCTTTGCCTGGATGCGTCTCAAATCAGGAAGCCTGTGGACCGGGGCGATCCTCCACGCGAGCCACAATCTCTATGTTCAGTCAATCTTCACACCTATCACGAAGGATGCCGGCAAGACCGCCTGGTACATCGATGAGTTTGGAGCTGTCCTGCCCCTGGTTGCAGTGGCATTTGCGATTTATTTTTGGAAGCGCCGCGGAGAATTGCCGGCCACGAATCCCTAGAACCAACCTGGAGGGATGTGCGCCTGATCGCGGGCCTTCCTATGCCCCCGCCTACGCCGATGTCCACGCCCAGTCTTTAAACTGCTTGCGCAGATGCGACTTGAGAAGCTTGCCTGTTGACGTGTGTGGAAGCTCAGGGACGAAAATAAAGTCGTCGGGCAACTGCCACTTGGCGAATTTTTGTGAAAGAAACTCGCGCAACTCTTCGGGTGTAACCTTCGCATCGTCCTTGACCACCAGGAGCGCTAGAGGCCGCTCTACCCACTTCTCATGCGGCACCGCTACCACCGCAGCTTCTCTCACCGCCGGATGCGACACCAAAGCGTTCTCCAGATCTACCGAACTGATCCACTCGCCTCCCGACTTGATGAGGTCCTTGGTGCGGTCGGTGATCTTCATGTAGCCTTCAGCATCGATTGTGACCACATCCCCTGTGCGCAGCCAACCATCCTCTGACCAGCGATGCCGCTCTTCCGGAAGGTTGTAATAATTTGCTGCGATATACGGTCCGCGGACCTCTAGTTCGCCCGGCGTCTGTCCGTCCCACGGAACCTCGCCTTCATCGCCGATAGCGCGGATATCTGTAAATGGTGTCGGTAGTCCCTGCCGCGCTCGGATTTCGAACCTATCGTCCTCAGACCAGCTCTCCATGTGCGGCTTCAGCGTAGACACCGTTGCGATTGGGGTAGTCTCCGTCATACCCCACGGTTGGATGACTCGCACATGGAACTTCTCGAATCGCCGGAAGAGGCTCTCCGGTGCCGCCGATCCTGCAACCACGATTCGCAGTCCGGGCACAAGATGCCAGCGTTGCGGCTGGCGTTCCATGGCATCAATTACCCCTAGCCACACCGTTGGAACAGCTCCAGTGAGCGTGACTCGCTCAGTTTCAAGAAGTTCGAGCAGGTGCTCGGGTTGAAGATTCGGTCCGGGCAGCACCAGCTTGCTGCCATTCATCACCGCCGCATAGGGTAACCCCCATGCATTGGCATGGAACATGGACATGGCCGGGAGTATGCAATCGTTACGCGAAATCGAGAAGCTGTCGGGGAGCGAGATGCAATAAGAATGCAGCGCAATCGCACGGTGCGAGTAGGCGACTCCCTTCGGTTTTCCCGTTGTGCCTGAGGTGTAACACATGGCAGCCGCGTCGTGCTCGTCCAGACTCGGATACGTTGGTTCGCCACCGCTTTCCAATAAGGATTCGTAGTTGTCATACCCCGCCGGCAGCGGTGTACCACTGAAGGGAACTAAAAAGACGCGTTCTATCGATACCTTGTCGCGCACTTTCTCGTATAGAGGGAGCAGCACGTCATCGACAATCAGGAAGCGGTCCTGTGCATCGTTGACGATGTGCGCAAGTTCGTCCGGATGCAATCTCAGGTTAAGAGTATGTAATACGCCACCGGCGCTCGGTATTCCGAAGTAGGCCTCGAGATGTGCGTACTGATTCCACATCAGCGTGGCGACCCGGTCTCCACATCGCAGACCCAGTTTCTGTAACCCGCCCGCCAATGCCCGCGCTCGACGGTACATTTCGTGGTAGGTGTATCTATGAATGGAGTTGTCAGGGCGGCTCGAAACAACTTCAACGGTCGGAAAGATCTTCCCGGCACGCTCCAGCAGGTGCCCGAGTGTCAATGGGAACTCCATCATTGTTCCCTTCATTACAACCCTCCCCGAATCGCTGCATTCGCCAAACTGCCCGGTATTCTACCGCTGCCGTCAGGATTGGTGCAGCGATCGTGTTTCGAACCCCTGACCAGCCGCGAGGCTTTCACGCTTCGTTCAGTCGGCGGTTCCTCCACCATCGACCACCAGAGCCGCTCCCGTCATGAATGACGAGTCCTCGGAAGCGAGAAACAGCACAGCCTTCGCGATCTCATCAACCGTCCCCACGCGTCCCAGGGGACGATTCGCGCATCCTGCGATGTAGTCTTCCCACTTCAACCCGCGCATGCGCGCGTCTTCAGGCAGCATCGGAGTCTCGACATCTCCCGGACAAATGCAGTTGACTCGAATCCCTTGGCGGCCATGATCGATAGCCATGGCTTTAGTCAGCAGCACTACTCCGCCTTTCGACGCGCAGTACGCCACGGCGTGATCGCCGCCTACTATGCCCCATCCGGAGCTGTTATTGATGATGTTCCCCGAGCCCTGCGCAATCATCCCCGGCAGCGCCGCCTTCGACATCAGGAACGTCCCCTTCAGGTTGATGTCGATTTGCAGGTCCCATTCTTCCTCGCTGCACTCCAGAGTTGTCTGCGGATAGTAGATACCGGCATTGTTAAACAATATGTCGACACGGCCGAAAGATGAGACGGTATCAGCTACGGCGCGTTCGCACTCCACCGCTTTGCGGACGTCTGTGCGGACGAAGATGCCCTTGCCGCCTTCTTCAAGAATGCGCGCAGTGACCGCATGTCCGCGAGATTCGTTGCGTCCCGTAATGGCTACTGCAGCGCCTTCTTTGGCGAACATCAGGGCCGTGGCTTCCCCGATTCCGGACGTTCCTCCAGTGATAAGAGCGACTTTGTTTGCCAAACGCATAGAAAAGCAGCTTCTAGTCGTCAGCTAGAGCTAAAGTTGCGGCTGAACGCTGAAGGCTCACGACTAACGCCGAGCGACCAACGACTGAAACCTCGACTAGTAGTTGACGACTGAGTCATGCCAATCCCCCTCCGTCGACCACCAATGCTGTTCCCGTGACAAACGATGCTGCGTCGCTTGCCAGATAGAGGGCCGCCTGTGCAATTTCTTCCGGCTTCCCAACTCGCCCAAGGGGCCGCCGCGCGGCATCCTCGAGAAAACGATCATCACGCTGACCCAGTTGGTGAGCTTCGGCACGCAGCATCGCGGTATCCGTATCTCCCGGGCAGATGCAGTTTACGCGAATCTTATCCGCTCCGTGATCGATCGCCATGGCCTTCGTCAGCAACACGACTGCACCCTTTGAAGCACAATAGGCGGCAGCTTTCGGCCCCCCAGCCAATCCCCAGCCAGATGCGGTATTGATGACCGATCCACCGCCATTCCTTTGCATGACGGGGATGACCTCTCGCGACATCAGATAAATCGACTTCACATTCACCGCCATCACGCGATCCCAGTCCGACTCGTCGAGATCGACAACCGAAGCGCGACGTATGATTCCCGCGTTATTAAAGAGAATGTCGATTGTGCCGAACTCCTGGACCACGCGCTGCACGACGCGCTTGCACTCAGAAGCACTCGTGACGTCGCACGGTTGGAGGAAAGCCCGGCCACCCAGAGAAGCAATCTCGTGCACAACCTCATCACCGGCCGTGGCATTCAGGTCGGCGATTGCAACCGCTGCTCCTTCCTTCGCAAACAAAAGCGCGGTAGCCCTGCCAATGCCGGAGGCACCGCCGGTGATCAGGGCGACCTTATCTTCTAACCTGTTATTCACGGCAAAACACTCTTTCAAAATCTGTCATCTCGACCGGAGCGAGGCAGCGCCGACCGCAGTGGAGAGACCTTATGTTCTCGACAATCGCTTCATCGGCTCGCTAGCCCTCCCGCGATCTCTCCACCGTCGATCGTGACCACTTGACCTGTTACATATGCCGCGTCGTCCGACGCCAGATACGCGAACAGCGCCGCAATCTCTTCCGGCTGGGCATGCCTTCGCAGCGGAATCTTTTGATTCACCTCTTCCAGCATTTCGTCTGTGTACTCCGCCCGCTGCATTGGCGTCAGCACATAACCAGGCGCAACAGCGTTGACGCGCACCTTCGGAGCCAGTTCCAAGGCCATGCTCTTGGTCAACTCAATCACTCCCGCCTTGGTGGCGTTGTAATCCGCATAATATCGATGCCCCACGATTCCATTGGTCGACGCCGTCTGCAGGATCACGCCACTGCCCCTTTCCCACATATGCCGCGCTGCCGCCTGCGCGACGTAAAACACGCCCGTCAGGTTGACCGCTATCATCCTGTCCCACTCTTCCGGCGTGATCTCGAGGAAACTGTGGCGGATGCTGATGCCGGCATTGTTGATCAGCACATCGACTCCGCCCATCGCCTTTACGGCTTCGGCAAACGCCGACTTCACTTCATCCAGCTTGGAAACATCGGCAGCAAGTGCTCCCTTCAATCCTGGAAGTTGCTTGCGAATCTGCTCCCGCGCTTTGGCGTCGCGATCCAGAATGCAGACGTGGGATCCCTCCTCCACAAACCTCGCCGCCGTGGCCGCGCCAATGCCGCTGCCGCCGCCCGTAATGAGCACACGCTTGCCGTTCAGTCCGCGCATGAAAACAAGCTCCTAGATCTGCGCCGATAGTGTATAGGAACAACATCTAGTCGTTGGTCGTTAGTCTTTGGTCCTTGGCCATGACGGGCATCGTTGCTTTTGAGGGCAAGAAACTGGGCGTCTCCAATGGAGGCAAAAAGTAAGAGGGGGGCTTAGATTGGTACCGAAACCCAGGCTTGCCTCGAGGAATTTGAGGCCAATGACCAACGACTACCGACCAACGACCGGTTCTACAGCTTTCCCTGAAAGAAGTAGAACAGCTCAATCACCAGAATGATGACGACCAGCAATTCGAGCACAAATGCCCGGCTTTGGTTGAACTGGTCGACCATGAAGCGATAGAGCTCCTCGGCCGTGTGGACCTTCTGCGTGACCAGGTCTTTGTAGTCGGGGACGCCGACCTTGGAAGCTGCAAGCTTGTACAGCCGCGCCGCGAACATGTCGCTTAGAAACTTGATCGCATTATCGGCGTGCTCGGTGAGCTCCGAGACATCCAGCAGGACTGTATGGAGCTTCGCCGCGTCTCTTGCTAAGCGCCAGCGCGCCAACATTCCCGTACCCTTATCCATCGAGGCGTACACGCGCTCAAGTTCGAGCGTAAGCAACTCATCGTAGTGGCGAAACTCCAGCAGCTGCGAATTCGAATACTCGAGCAGTTGAATCGCAGACTCCGCGCCCGACGGACTGTCGTACAAGAACGCGGCGTTGTAGCCGATCACGCTCAGATCGTTGGGATAGTACGATATCCTCGACTGCAGAATCTCATTCGTCTCGCCATCGGAGAGCTGCATGGTCTCGCCACGAACAATCTGTGCGATCTGCGCTCCGTTGGATTTCACCAGCTGTTCAGCGGATGGCGAACCTTGCACTTCGCGAAGATGGAAAATGAAGTAGTCCTCGCTCAGCCACTCTGCATAAGGCTTCACGAGTGCCGGACGAGCTTGCTCGAGCTTCTGCCGGACGATCTTGGAAGCACAAGCGGCAAAATCCACGTCCCAAACCCAGCGGCTGCCCAAACGGACCAAAGTCTCCCAGTCGCCTGAGAACGGCAGCTCCAGTACTACGCTCAGCACGCCGTAGTCGTAATACTTGATCTGTCCCTGCAGCCGTTCGCCAGAATCGAGCACTAAGGGCTCGATCGGCTCTACAACCGGAGGCCGCTGGTACCTTACATATCCCGGCGCGGGGTGTTTGAACAACGGATGTGCCAGCCTTCGCGCGCCGAAGATCTCGCGCAGACGGTCGAGCCGTATCTCCTCGCAGACGTCGAACTGTATCAACACCAACACCGACCCGTTCAGGTACTTATCCGCGGACAATCTGGCTGGACTGGCCGACGTTTCGGTGACCGTGATCGGGGTTTGGGTTTCCGTGCTCATAGGTGTTCGTAGATGGCTGGAACGTCCGCCGGGAAGTCATATCCGGCCCCTATATTGTCCCAGAAACGGAACTTCTCTGGCGAGGGGCCAATAGTCCAGTGCTCGGCGATGCTATCTCAAAGTGTCTATAATCAGCAGCTTACGAATTATGGTCTTTTGATTCCGTGGTTTTCCAGCCGAAAACGCACCTGCGGAAACGACCCACTGATGTACGGTCTTGAAACTCCGGATTTGGGGCGAACGTTCCTTATGCGGTGGCCAAGCTGCCGGCGCTGGCGCTGCGGGTCCCACAACATTCTAACCTGGCGACAGCGCGGGCTTTGTCTGATGACGAATCGGTCAACCACGCCTTCACATGCGGTCTATGACGCGTGGCGTACTTGCCATAGACAACAACACTGTGTGCGCCCAAGACCTTAACTTGATTGCGGAGAGCCATCAGGCATCTAAGCTTACTTCGCTCCACATCTATCCAAGTACCTTTCATCGCCACTTCCATCCCGGAGTAGAATTCCGCTTTTAAGGGGGCCTTTATGAGGCAAGGGCGCTTGGGTTTGGCATTTCTCCTGACTGCAACCATCAGTCTCTTTGCAGGTGATTTCGGACGCGGATCCAAAATCTCCGTTCGCATCAGCGACACCGTCAGTTCGGACCGCTCCATGATCGGGGATCCAGTAGACGGTGTCTTGGTGAACGACGTTTCCGTAAATGGCAAGCTCATCGCTCCAGCGGGTTCCCGGGCCCATGGCATCGTTTCCGCGGCCGAGCATAGTGTCCAAGGGAAAGCGTCCTTTCCAGGTTCGGTTTCAATTCGTCTTGAGACAATCGACACCGAGAAGGGTGCTTATCATCTGAGCACCAACCAATACACGCGCGAGGGCCGCGGACGCTCGAACTCCCCCTTCCCTGGTGGCTCGACAACAGGCGTCTCCATTGATTCGGTTGGCGGTGTGCATCCGCAATCACCTGTGCCCCAATTGCCTGACCCAACCGAAATTACCGTAGCCACTGGCGGCCTGGAAGCTATCATCCCTGCGCAATCGGTTGTGACTTTTAAGGCCGTTTCGATTGCTGTTCCAAAGCCCTAACGAGCCGTCATCCAGGCCAACGCTAGTGCGAAGCCGATTTTGCAACGAATTGTGTGACCATCGATCAGGCGTCCATTGCGGACTTATAGCTCGCGACTTGTGCTTGCATCACTGCGTTCATCCCTAGCTTTCGCATACAATCCCGACAGAAAGTGGACGTACCAACGAACGAGGGACAACTATGCGCGGAATTCACCGACGTGCGTTTTTGAAAACTGCCTCTATCTCTTTAGGTGGCGCTGCCATGCTGAATAGCGCTTCATGGCTCGTGGCCGAGCCATTAGGACTACCCATCGGATTGCAGTTGTATTCGGTCCGCGATCTGCTACCCAAGGACTACGAGGGAACGCTTCGCCAGTTAGCTGCACTTGGATATCGCGAAGTTGAGGCCGCTGGCTTCTTCGGCCGGAGTGCCCGCGACGTGAAGCAAACCATGGATCGAGTCGGCTTACGCTGCGTGAGTGGGCACTACTCTCTCGATGAGTTGCGATCCGAGCAGACCATTCAATATGCAAAGGATCTCGGCCTCGACTACATGGTCTGTCCCTCCCCAATGAAAAATCCTGCTCGTAAGAAATCTTCCGGCTCGGGCGACGACCTGACACTCGACGACTGGCGCTGGAACGCCGAACAATTCAACCAGGTTGGTGATCGTGTACATGCCGCGGGAATGCATTTTGCCTACCATAATCACACCGGGGAGTTTGGTTCGGAGAATGGCGTCATCTTTTATGACGAACTGCTTAGGCTCACAGATCCCGCGAAGGTGAGTATGCAAATGGATTGCGGTTGGGTGGTTGTCGCGGGCAAGAATCCCATAGACTACCTGACCCGCTACCCGAAGCGAATCTCCATGTTTCATGTGAAAGACTTCAAACTGAGTGAAGGCAACAAAAAAACCGAGCCCGTTTCTGCAGAGCTCGGTCGCGGCAGCATTGACTATCGCCCAATATTCGAAGCCGCCAAGAAAGCTGAGATAAAGCACATGTTTGTCGAGCAGGAAGACTACGATAAACCGGCATTGGATTCTCTAAAGATTAGTGCGGAATACATGCGATCCATGAAGGTATAGATCGAATGACAAATCGCCAATTGCGCTGCTCTTGGATTCTGATTCTTGTACTCATGCCCATATGCGCAGCGGAGCAGCCTTCACTCGAGGGCATCCCCGCTCCGCTTACCTGGCAGAACGAGCCGGTGGCGTGGCAAGTCCAACATGGAACTCTGACGCTTCGGTCCGGGAAAGAATCCGACTGGTTTGTCGATCCCTTCGACAACACAATTCACAAATCAGCGCCCATTCTCCTATTTCAGCCGGCCGACGATTACATCCTGACAGCTAAGGTACGAGTAACTTTCACTACAAAATGGGATGCTGGTGCCCTCATGGTATGGGCTGACGATCATCACTGGGCCAAGCTCTCCTACGAACTTTCTCCCGACAAAAAACCGACCATGGTCACCGTCGTCACTCGTGGTGTGTCTGACGATTGCAACTCCATGACAATTCCCGGCAATGAGATTTATTTGCAGATCGCGAAAAGCGGTCCTGCGTACGTCTTCTACGCAAGCACCGATGGAAAGGATTGGCAGGTGCTGAGAGTTTTCAGCTTGGGCGATACACGAAAGCCGAGAGTTGGATTCGAGTCTCAGTCGCCGGCGGGTTCCGGAACCGAAGCAATCTTTTCGGAAATCCATTACGTGCAAAGGAAGATTGCAGACATCTATAACTACGACGGAAAGACGCTCTAAGTCATCAGCTCAAACTCACTAGGACTATCGTGGCGCAAAAATGCCCACAGGGCGGCTACCCCGATGGCGCTTGCCGCGAGAGTGAGCCCGGCTCGTCGCATTGACATCTCCACTTCTCTCTTACGTGCCTCTACTCGCGGCCGTTCGGGGTAGGCTTCCTCAGTACCGTGAATGGCCAGTTGAATCACTTGCGCGAGGTGCAGCGCGTTCCGGTGCGATCCCTGTGCAATCTGTTCACGACAACTGAAGCCGTCAGCGATGATCAGGGTCTCCGGGGATGCCTCACGGACGGCGGGCATCAGTTCCAATTCGCCGATTGCAATCGAAACATCGTACTTGTCTGCCTCGAAGCCGAACGACCCTGCCATACCGCAGCACCCTGGCGCAGGCGCAGAGAAGTCTACTCCCATCCTCGTGAGCACCGACTCTTCATCGGTCATCTTCATCAATGACTTCTGATGACAGTGTCCATGCAAGAGCGCTTTGCGTGGAAGTCTCGGCAGCACAAAGCTGGACGCCTTCTTCTCCAGGAACTCGCCCAGTAGAAAAGTTTGCTCCGCCAACTGCCTCGCGCGTCGGTCGTCAGGAAACAGGTTTAGCAACTCATCGCGAAAGACAGCCGCACAACTCGGCTCAAGCACGACCAGGGGAACTCCTGCTTCAATCTCCTCAGAAAGCGCATCGAGAATCCCCAACAGGAGGCGTTTCGCGCGATCTAGCATCCCAAAGTCGTAAAGAGGACGCCCACAACATAGCGGCACGCGTGGAAGCATTACCTGGTAGCCTGCAGCCTCGAGCACTTCGACGCCTGCCATTGCGGTATCTGGCAGGAAATAGTTATTAAACGTGTCGGGCCACAAAAGCACTGGGAGTCCACCTTCATTTCTGGGTCCTCGGCGCATGAACCAGCCTCGAAAAGTTTGCGGCGCTAAGGCTGGGATCTCTCGCTCGTGCGGAATCCCAACCGCAGCCTTAGCAATGTCACGCAAGAAAGGTGTTTGAGTAACAAGGTTGGCTAGGCCCGGCACGTTCGACGCGGCTTGCGCCCACAGATCGATATTTCCAAACACATACGCGCCCGGGGTGCGTACTCTGCCATCGTAATAATGAGACAGGAACTCGGCTTTATACGTCGCGACATCAACTGCGACGGGGCATTCGCTCTTGCAGCCCTTGCATGAAAGGCAAAGATCGAGTGACTGCTTGACGTATTTGTCTCGCCAACCGTCACGGATGACATCGCCCTTCGTCATCTCCCACAACAGGTGCGTCCGTCCTCGTGTGGAATGCTCCTCGTCTCTGGTGACACGGAAACTGGGGCACATAACTCCATCGTTGTCCCGGCGGCACTTGCCGACTCCGACGCATCGCAGCGTGGCATGAGCCAGGCTTCCGTTGTCGTCGGGATATTGGAAGTGGGTTTCTGGTTCCCACGGGCGGTAATTGGCCCCCAGGCGCAGATTCTCGTCCAATGCATATGCCTCGATCACCTTGCCGGGATTCATCCGCCAATCCGGGTCCCACACAGCCTTAAACTCTCGAAAGGCCTGCATCAGTTCCGGACCATACATCTTTGGCAGCAATTCGGCGCGAGCCTGCCCATCGCCATGTTCTCCGGAAAGCGATCCGCCATATCGCACGACTAGATCAGCAGCCTCTTCAGCGAAGTTTCTGAACTGACGAATGCCTGCGCTTGTTTCAAGATCGAAGCTTGTACGCGAGTGTACGCAGCCATGTCCGAAGTGTCCGTAAAGAGTTCCGCGGTAGTTGTACGCGGACATCAGTTTGCGCAAGTCCCGTAGATACTGGCCAAGTTTTTCCGGAGCGACTGCAGAATCCTCCCACCCTTCCCAACTCAGCGGTTCGCCCGGAACATGTGAAATCGCACCCAGACTGGACTCACGCACTTCCCAAACGCGCTTGGCGCGTTGTTTGTCAGTGAATAGCCGCATGTCGGGCGGATTTGCACTCTCCGCCAGCACAGCCATCAGACCCTTGGCGTGCAATTCGGCCTCTCCTGCCGTTGCCGCACCGAATTCGACAAGCAGCCACCCACCTCCCGGTGGGAGCAATGCGAGTCCTTCGGAGTTGATGCCTTTGCGTCTCGTGTAATCGACTAGGTAGTCATCGATGCCCTCAAGCCCGATTGGCTGATGCGCCATGATTTCAGGCACTCGATCCGCACACTGATAAATGTCCGGATATGCAACGACCATCAGCACTCGTTCCGGAGGACTCTCAACCAGCTTGCAAGTCGCCTCAAGAACGGTGACGCACGTGCCTTCCGACCCAACCAGCGCCCGCGCCACGTTGAATCGATTTTCTGGCAGCAG
>Ga0066903_100001652_pt1 | contig 16639 bp, 13 predicted proteins | sample PanSoiMetaGPlot1_FD_67491 | JGI IMG/M metagenome (GOLD analysis project Ga0066903, IMG submission 67491) | Tropical forest soil microbial communities from Panama analyzed to predict greenhouse gas emissions - Panama Soil - Plot 1 (version 2) | ecosystem: Environmental > Terrestrial > Soil >... | reverse complement strand
TGCGGCCAAGCTGCGCGCGAGCATCGGGGAGCGGGTGCGACCCTCGCTGTCGATTCGGCGGGGCTCTTCGCCGCGCGAGGGGGCCAACACGACCCACTTCTCGGTCGTGGACCGCTTCGGCAACGCCGTCGCCAACACCACCACGCTCAATTTCAGTTATGGCCTTGGCCTGGTGGCCGCCGGCACCGGCATCCTTCTCAACAACGAGCTCGACGATTTTTCCGCCAAGCCCGGCGCGCCCAACGCCTATGGGCTTGTCGGCGGCAGCGCCAACGCACCCGGACCGGGCAAGCGGCCGCTGTCATCGATGACGCCCACCATCGTGCTCAAGGACGGCAAGGTCTTTCTCGTGACCGGCTCGCCCGGCGGCAGCCGCATCATCACCACGGTGCTGCAGGTGGTCACCAACGTGATCGACCGCGGCCTGAACATCGCCCAGGCGGTGGCGGCGCCGCGCCTCCATCACCAGTGGCTGCCCGACGAAGTCGAAGCCGAGCGCGGCATCCCGCCCGATCTGATCCGGTCGCTGGAGGCGCGCGGCCACATCGTGGTGGTGCGGGAACCCTGGGGCTCCGCCAACTCCATCCTGGTCACGCCCGACGGATTTGCCGGCGCGGCCGATCCGCGCACGCGCGGGAGCCTGGCGGCAGGGTATTAAACCTTTGCGCCGAACGTCTTCCGCGGAGCCTCAAAATTTCATCCATGACCTATCGATCAGTCATCCCGGCCGAGCGCCTTTGGGCGCGAGAGCCGGGACCCAAGAACCCCTGCCATGCGATTGTTTTCTAATGCCGGGGTACATGGATCCCGGATCGCCCCGGATTAAAAAATCCGGGGCGTCCGGGATGACAAGCCTCACATCGGCTTGAAGGCGCGATCGAGCTCGACGTCGATGACAAGGGAGGTTCCGTCCTTGAGGCCGGCGGCGAGGAGATCGGTCGCCTCGTGAACCGTCTTGGCCCGTTCTCCCGTGATGCCGAGCGAACGGGCCAGGCCGACGAAATCGATCGGCGGATCGACGAGCTCCATGCCGACATAGATGTCGGCCTGGGCGGCGTGGCCGCGCTGGGCGTGCAGCCGCTGCTTGAGAATCCGGTAGGACCGGTTGTTGAAGATGACGAACACGACGCCGATGCGATTGTGCGCGGCGGTCCACAGCGCCTGGCAGGTGTACATCGCGCTGCCGTCGCCGATCAGCGCGACGACCGGCCGGTCCGGCAACGCGAGCTTGACGCCAATCGCGGCCGGCAGGCCCCAGCCGATGCCGCCGCCGCGCAGGCCGAAGAAGCTCTGCGGGTCGTCGCTGCGCATCAATTGGCGGATCCCTGGCCCGGACGAAATCGTCTCATCGACCACGACCGCGTCCTTCGGCAGCGTCGCGCCGATCGCGTGGAGGAGCGCCAGCGGCTCGACAGGCCGGTTGGTGGCGGCGGCGCGCGCCTTTGCGTGGAGCGCCTCGCGCTCGGCCAGGATGGCGTCGCTCGCACCTTTTAGCCGCTCGCGCGCCGCCGCCCGCGCGCCGGCGGTCATCCGGCTGCGGAGCGCTGCGGTCAGGTCGGGCAGGGTCGTCTTCGGGTCGCCGAGAATCGCGACGGCAGGCGGATAGTTCTTGCCGAGTTCCCACGGGTCGACGTCGAGATGGATCACTTGCAGATCGTCCGGGATCGGATGGACCGGCGAGGGAAGCGACAGCGTGAACAGATCGCCGCCGACCGAGAACACCAGGTCATATTGCTCGAACACTTCGCGGATCGCCGGCGTCACGCGTCCGATGGTCCCGCGGTACAGCGAATGCGAGGCCGGGAAGGTGGCCATGCTGGGCACGAGCTCGCTGTAGACCGGGGCGCCGAGGAGCTCGGCCAGTTCGATCAATTCGGCATGGGCGCGGCTCTGCGCCACGATGTCGCCGGCGAGCATCATCGGATGCTTGGCGGCGGCGAGCAGCGCGGCCGCCGCCTCGATCGCCGCCGGGTCCCCGCGCAGATGAGGCGCCACCCGGGTGGGCTTCATGAGATCGAGGTCCGCTTCGCCCTGCAGGATGTCGCCGGGCAGCGACAGGAACACCGGGCCGGTCGGCGGCGCCAGCGCGGTCTTGGCCGCCCGATGCACGATCCGCGGCAAATCCTGCAGGCGCCGCACCTCGCTCGACCACTTCACGAACGGCCGCGCAATCGGCGGAAGATCGGCCCACAGTATCGGCTCGGTCACGTTGAACTGCTGGTCGTGCTGCCCGGCGGTGACGAGGATCGGGGAACCGGCCTTCTGGGCGTCGTACAACATGCCCATGGCATTGCCCAACCCGGGGGCGACGTGCAGGTTGACGACGGTGAGCCTGCCCGAGGCCTGCGCATAGCCATCAGCCATGGCCATGACGGCCGCCTCCTGCAGGCCGAGGACGTAACGCAATTCGTTGTCGACGGCGAGCGCGTCCATCAGCGGCAGCTCGGTGGTGCCGGGATTGCCGAACAGGATGTGGACGCCTTCCTGCTTGAGTAGCTCGAGGAAGGCACGCTTTCCGGACATCACGGGCACGATCGCCTCCAATCGGTGTCGCTAGATTTGAGCCATGTTCCCGAAAAAGCCTGCCCAGGACTTGATCTGGGGTGGATACCGGTTTTGGGAAAAGATCATGCTCCACCAGTAGGGCCGCCGCAGCGAAGCTTCATAACGGAGGTGCGCGTCGCCTGAACAGAGGCCCTCTCATCGGGCGCACGCGTCCATACCGGTCGCGAGGTTCCGCTCATGCATAACCGGGCGCAGGGTCCGGCCCGCGCCACAGGTCGGTCAGGATGGCAGACGACGCCGGAAAGGGCGACGCGTCGGGCGGGTCGGCGTGGGTTCGGCCGGTGAGCCGATCGCGCTTGCACCGAGCAGGATCCCCGGTGCATCGCCGCACGCAGGCAGGAATGCTTTGGCCGTGGCCGCCGCACCGCCGGTCGACTCGCGCGGCTCGGCCAGCAGCTTGAGCAGGAGATGGACGGGCCAGCGGGGCATCGTGATCCTCTTGCAACTGAAACGTTGAAATGAGAGGCCCGCGTGGGCGACGGGATTTCCAACCCCGCACGACCTGGCGACAGGACCTCACGGCGGGCGCCACGCTATCCGTTTGCCCCACCGCGTGCAACAACGCGGTCCGCCACGTTGACTTTTTGTAAGCTCGCCCATCCCTTGCAGGAGCCTCGGAAGTTCTCGTTTGGGTGATGCCGGGATGAAGATTGCGCTTATCCTCGCCGCTGGATTGATGGTCGCTCTGGCGATCGGGTACGTGCTCCGCGAGAGACGCCCGGGCTACGGCATCTATTACGGGATCGCGAAGCTCACCGGGGCGCCGCTCGACATCGGCCCCGTCGATTTTGCCAAACTCAGGCGCCGCGCGACGCCCAACGACGCGCTCCTCTGCCCGCCCGGCATCTGTCCCCACGCCAAGTCCGACTTCGAGGCGAAGACCTATGACATGCCGCCACCGGCGCTCCTCACCCGCTTGTCCGCAATCGTCATGAGCGAACCGAACACGGGGGCTCTGTATTGTGTCTTGTGCGAAACCCAAGCCCGCTTCGTCCAGTATTCGCGCCTCATGCGGTTTCCCGACACGATCGATGTCGAGGTGTTTCCGGTCGGCACCGACCAGTCGACGCTCGCCATTTATTCGCGCAGCCTCGTCGGCTACAGCGACCTCGGAGTCAACCGCGCGCGGATCGCGCGATGGCTCGCGGCACTCGAGCGGTCGCCGTGACGGCGCAAGGCAGCACTGCCGATCAGTGGTCAGCGAGCGGCGCAGCGGACGGTGCGCGGCCTCTCAGGGATGAACGTCTTCGGTGAACCACTCGGTCGGCAATTCGTGGCCGAGGCCGTATTCTCTCGCCTTGTCATAAACCACCGATCCAGTCGCGGCGAACTGAATGCCCATCCCGAGATTGTTGATGAAGCAGGTGACGTCGTCGTTGGAGCGGCGGCCTTCGGTCTTCCCGGCGATCAGATCCGGCAAGGTCGGCAGCTTGCTGAAGTCAATGCCCTGGGCGGCAGTCCAGCCTCTGCCGTTCGAGCGCTCCGGAACGGCGAGGTCCTTCGTGGTGACGTGGAGCGGGTTTGCATCGTTGGTATGGATGACCACGCGGGTCGCGCGTTTGATGGCCTTCAGCTCGATCTCCGGCCGTTTGATGGAGCTGATGTGCATGCCCTCCTCGATCCACGATTCGAAGAAAACCGGATCGATGGAACTGGTCGCGCACATCGCCAGGTCGGAGCCGCGAATGGCGTCCTCCGGCTGGTCGACCGGAACCACCTCGACCCCGAGGGCGGCGCTCATGTGGCTTGCGAACGCTTCCCGATTGTCGCGATTGGGGCTGTAGCAACGGATCGACCCGATCTTCCGCACGGTGCAGACCGCGGTCAGCTGTGCCCCGGCCTGCCATCCGGAGCCGATAATTCCGACCTTTGTCGCGTCCGCGCGCGCCAGATATTTGATCGCCAGCCCATTGGTTGCCCCCACGCGCATCCGCTGGATCACGCCGTCGGGAAAAAACGCCAGCGGCTCGCCCGTCTCGGTCGAGAACAAGAGCACCAAGCCGGTGTAGCGGTTGTCCGGTGCGGCCGGCACCTTGGCCCGCCGGAGCGCATTGCCGTGCTTCGGCCAGGTGAGGATATCGGAATTGACCCGGACGGCAGCGACGCCTAGCGACGGAACAACGCCGTCCATCGACTTGAGGGCGTAGAGAGCGTCGTCGCGCTCGGTCGGCGTCAGGCAATCGGAGCGCACGCGCGATACGCCCCGCCCCGCCGCTAGCTCGACATAGGCTCGCTCCAGCACGCCGATGCAGTCCGTCATCGTCAAGACCTTCTCGACATCGTCGTTCGACAACACCAGCGTCATTCGAGCCGTACTCCCCTTCGGCGGTTGACGGCGACCCGCAACCGACTACCCTGACGGCATTCAAGCATGAGGACAACCCCGTGCGCACCATCCGCATGCAAGGCGACAGCAACGCCCATGATCGCCCGTGGCGCGTCGCGGTCGAGCAAGGCTTCTTCGCCGACGAAGGCCTTGACGTCGAGTATCACGAGGACAATCCGAAAGGGGTCGCCGGCCGGGTCGAGAACTTTCCCGAGCGCTGGAAGGAGTCGCAGCTGCAACAGGGCGCGATCGAGGTCTATCCGGTGTGTGAATGGGGCGCGATCGAGCGTGTCCACACGCTCGGCAGGGGGAGGATCATCGGCCTCGACGCCACCGTGCGCACCGGTGCGATCATGGTGCGGGCTCACTCGCCCATCACGACGCTGGGCGACCTGCGCAACGTCCCGGTTGCGGTCACCTGGCATGCAGGCACCTTCTATGCGGCAATCGAAGCCCTCGAGGCCGCGGGCGTGCCGTTTGCCGAGATCGCGCTCGTTCATGCCAACGATCGGCTCGACACGCTGCTGAGCGGCAAGGCCGTGGCCGCCGCCCTGATGGAGCCGCTCGTCAGTCGCGCCGCCGAGGCCGGCTGCCGCAAGATTGCCAATCTGCGCTGGCGCGGCGGCATCGTCCTGGGCGACGACGTCGACGACGAGACGGCGGACAAACTCATGCGGGCCCTCAATCGCGCGGTCCAATGGCTGCGCCAGAACGAAGACCGCGCGCGGGATGAACTGCTGCGCGACCTTGAGCCCGGGCTGCGCCGGGACGGCCTGCTGCCGGAGCTGGTCGGCGTCAAGGGCTACCAGAGGGGTGAATTCCAGGACAAGGTCGACTGGATGATGCAGCACGGCTTCTTGAACGAGGCGCCCGCCTACGAGGAGGTGGTGCGGGGAAGTGAGATCTCGCCGCGAACGTTGCCGCGGTGTCGGCATCCAGCGATTCGTGTCCCGTGCGACCCAGTGGACGCGACAGCGATGACCGTTGATATCAAGGTCTTGCGGCGTGGCGACGAAACGATTCTGATGAACGTCGCCCCGGATGTGTTCGACAATCCGCTCGATGTGGACCTGACGAGGGAATTTCTTGGAGACGCCCGACACCATATCGTGGTTGCTCTCGACGGCGGCTTGGTGGTCGGTTTTGCGTCCGGAGTCCACTACGTCCACCCTGACAAGCCGCCGGAATTGTGGATCAACGAAGTCGGACTCGCAGCGACCCATCGGAGCAGAGGTTTGGGAAAAGCTTTGCTGCAGGCCCTGTTCGAAGTCGGCCGTGCCCATCGCTGCGCCAGAGCATGGGTCCTGACCTATCGAAACAACGTCGCCGCCGTGGCGCTCTATTCATCGGTCGGGGGAACCGAGGGAGCGGACGGCTCGGGGCCCGCCGATGCCCTGGTCGGATATTCGTTCAGGCTCATGGAGACGCCTGCGGCATCATTAGGATTCTAAGAGATTTTGACGATGCCTGGATTTCGGACGATGGCGGTCCCGGCAGGACTCGAACCTGCGACCTTCGGTTTAGGAAACCGCTGCTCTATCCGGCTGAGCTACGGGACCCACGAACGACAGAGGACGGACGACGGAGACAGACGACGGAGGACAGACGACGGAGGACAGACGCGCCTACCGGGACATCTTTCCCTTTTCCTCCGTCCTCTGTCATCTGTCCTCCAATAGATTGGCGCCCGGCAGAGCGCAATTCGGCCTCGGGCTTTGAACCAGCCGCCGACCTTGCGACACCACATGACGCAACGGCAAGTTATACTTACCAAGTTGAGTACGCCGCCGCGATAGCCTGCTGCTATCGCGGTTGTTAAGCGCTTTCCGCGTCTTGTGTGATTTGCCGCACAGAGATGCATTGCGTTCACCCGCTAGACCTCTATGATCTTTTCCGCGTTTGCTCGGGGGATCTGATTCATCCTGGCTCGCGCTGCTCGGAATGGAAAGACCGGTTGAACCTCGGGTCCGCCTCGCGCGACTTAAACGGCGACGCGGGAACCGAGCGATGGCAAGGTTCGGCATATGACGAGGCGGGTTCTGGCTGCTTTGGCCGTCGGGTGGGCGCTCATTCTGCTGCCCCTTTCGACGGGCGCCGCGCTTGCCGAAAAGCGGGTCGCCCTGGTGATCGGCAACGGGTCCTACCAAAGCGTCGCCAAGCTGCCCAACCCGATCAGGGATGCCAACGCGGTCGCCGAGATGTTCAAGAAGGCCGGCTTCGAATGGGTGAAGATGCGGCAGGATCTCGGAAACCTGGAATTCAAGCGCGCGCTGCGCGAATTCATGGATGCCGCCCAGGACGCCGATATCGCGGTCGTCTACTACGCCGGTCATGGCATCTACGTTCACAACATGAATTACATGATTCCGGTCGATGCCAAGCTGGCGACGGAAATCGACGCCGAGGATGAGGCGGTATCCCTTGACCGGATCGTGGCCGCGCTGGAGCCGGCCAAGCGGTTGCGCCTCGTCATCCTGGACGCCTGCCGCGACAATCCGTTCGCCCGCACGATGAAGCGCCGCGTCGCGATGCGCGGGTTTCCCACCGGGCTCGCCAACATGGAACCCACGCTCGGGGATGCGCTGATCGCCTATGCGGCGAAGGCCGGCTCGACGGCGGAGGACGGCGACGGCGACAACAGCCCGTTTGCGGCGGCCCTGGTGAAGCATCTCGCGGTGCCGGGGCTCGACATCCGCCTGGCCTTCGGGCGCATTCGCGACGAGGTGCTCAAGACCACCGGCAACCGGCAGGAACCGTACGTTTCCGGCTCGATCGGGGGCGAGACGATCTCGCTGGTTCCCCCGCCGGCGCAGCCCAAGGTCGAGGTCCTGTCCGACGTGAGGGGCGACTATGAGCTGGTCGAGCGGATCGGGACCAAGAAGGCGTGGGAGGTCTTCCTCGCTCAGCATAAGCAGGGGATGTATGCGGATCTGGCGCGCGCGCAGGTCGCCAAGCTTGACGCCGAGCCCAAGTCAGTGCCGCCGCCGGCGGCCATCGACGAGTCCGGCAACCCGGTGAGAACGACCCACCCCGAACCACCGGCTCCGAAGCCGAGCGGCCCGTCCGCGGACGAAAAGAGGGTTTGGGACCGGATCAGGGATTCCGGTGATCCCGCCAGGCTGCGCGACTTCATCGCCAAATACCCGAACTCTCCGCTGGCGGAAGCGGCAAAGAATCGCCTGGACCTCCTCGATCGCGCGGCCCAGGAGCGGGAGGACAAGGCGCGGGCGGAGCGGGAGGCGAAGGCGCGAGCCGAGCAAGAGGCGAAGGCGCGGGCGGAGCAGGAGGCGAAGGCGCGAGCCGAGCAAGAGGCGAAGGCGCGAGCCGAGCGGGAAGCCAAGGCGCGAGCCGACCGGGAGGCCAAAGCGCGAGCCGAACAGGAGGCCAAGGCGCGAGCCGAACAGGAGGTGAAGGCGCGCGCCGAACAGGAGGCCAAGGCGCGAGCTGATCGCGAGGAAGCTCGGCGACGCGAAGAGGAGGCCCGGCAGGCGAAATCGGCGCAAGACCGCAAGCCGGAAGATGACGCCTGCAAGCGCGATGACGAAAGGCTCGCCCGGTTGCGCGGGTCCGTCAGCCAGGGTTGGGCGCGGGAAGACCTGAAGCGCCTCGACCAGGAAACTGCCTGCGACCACATCCACTCGGAGGTGGTTGCCTTGCTGACGCAGCCGAGCCCGGAAACGTCAAGCCAACCGGTGGCCCCGGTGCAGGCTCCGGTGAGCACGGCCCCGGTGCAGGCTCCGGCGACCACGGCCCCGGCGCAGGGTCTCGTGAACACGCCCGAATTGGTGCTTTCGGCGCAGAGCGAGTTGCGGCGGCTTGGTTGCTTCACCGGCGAAGAGGATGGGAGCCTCAACCGCGCCACCAGGGACGCGATCCGGCGGTATCTGTCCGAGCAAGGCCGCTCGACCAAGAACATCAAGGTCACCGACAGCCTCGTCGCCGATCTCAAGGATCAAGGCAAGCGCGTGTGTCCGCTCGACTGCTCGCGCGGCGAGCATCCCGAGGGCGACCGCTGTGTCGCCAACGCCAAGCCCGACACGCAGGAGCAGCCGAAGGAAAACGCCCGCCAGCGCGACGAGGATGAAGACAGGGCCTCCAAGCGCAGGGCCAGGCGCGAAGAGTCGCGGCGCGAGCGCGAAGAGTCGAGGCGCGAGGAGCGGCGGCGCGAGGCGCAGCCGAAGCCCGAGCGGGCCCGGCCGGCTGCCCGCTCGGAGGCGTCGTCAGTCCCCTCCGTGACACACCACTCGGGCGGGGGCGGCGGCATGGTCGGGGTAGGTTTCTGAGGCGGGAGTCAAACCGCCTCCCGAGCCGCCGCCAGCGCCGCAAAAGGGCCACCGAGAACCCATAAACAGGACGGTTGAACCGTCGCGGCGCGGTGCCTGACCATCGGATCGACTCCACGGGTCTGGTCTGACAGGCCCGGATCCAAATGAGCTTAGGAGGTTTCCCATGATCGACTTGCGCCGCGCCAATGTCGTACTCGTGTCGGCGGCAGCGCTCCTGACCCTGAGCCTGTCCATGCCGGCGTCGGCGGAGACCAGCACATACCAGCCCGGCACTCGCATCAGCGGCGCCGACGTGCCGACGCCCCGGGTGCGTCCGGCCGCGGTCCGCAAGCGAACCGCCCGGCATGCTCACTATCGGCTCAATCCATATCGGTTCAATCCGCCCTACGAGAGGATCGCGTCCCGGTGGCCGATCCTGTTCGTCGGCATAGGGTGGTGACAGCCTTGCGGCTGCGGCGTGTGATGACGACTCGAAGAGAAGTCATCACGCTTTAAAAGTCGCGCATCAATCGGGCCAAGAACCGGGTCTCGGCCTCGGCGCCGGGAGCCGTCGCCATGCATTCCACCCGGTATATATCCCACAATCGCGCTTCAGCCCTGTTCGCAAGCGGGAGAACGCTTTTTCGACCCTGCCCTTGAAAGGATAGTCGCTCCGCAAAACATCCCAAACCTCGAATAGCCGCCGTGTGGTTCGCCAGGACAGGAGCAGTGCGTTGGCGCGCCCATAGTACCAAGCGTGCAACTCGCCGTCTTTTTCCCGCAGGAACTCCTGGCGTATGATCGCGTCGCCCTTCATGCGGCGGATGTCCTCGGGAAGAACGGTGCATTGCCAGAGTTTTTGGAACGCAGTGGCCCGCTCGATCGCAAGCGCGTTAAGAAGCTCATCACGTGACTTACGGCTTTGAAGAAACCACTGCACGAAGAAGCCGGCGAGGAATCCGACCATAGGGAAGACGATCCACTTGGCAAACGCGATAACCAGTTTCATGTCTTCGTCGGTCATGACCATGGCTGTCCTCCTCGGGGATGCGGTCGTTCGTGCCGGTAGGGTGGGCAAAGGCGCGTGATCTCAGCGTTGCATGGTGGGTAAATTCGCGATCGTGCCCACCAAGCAGCGCTTCAGCAGGCGAATTTGCCCACGCTACGGCTTACCCCTGTCGCGTCACTCCACCGATGCGCGCGCCGTCGTTCGGCGCGTAACGGCGCCGGCGGCCTCGCCGCTTAGAGCGTGATGACTTTTCTTCGATTCGTCATCAAGCTCTAGCTTATTTGTGGAGCATGATCTTTTCCGAAAACCGGTACCCACTTTTCGGGATCATGCTCTAGCGCCGGCATCACGTCGCTGGCGAACAGCGCGACCGAGCGCAAGGTTTCCGCCAACGACAGATCCCCAAAGGCGAATTGCCCCACCACGTAATTGCAGCCGGTCTCGGCAAGCTGGGAGGACAGAAATTCCGTTACCGTGGCGGGCGCGCCCGCGATTCCCTGACCGCGCTGCACCAGGGTATCGAAATCGGCGGGACGGGGATGCATCTGGGTTCGTCCGTGCAGGCGGAACAGATGGGTGAAGCTCGCGTGCCATTTCGGATAGGCGCGGCGGGCGAGGCGCAATGCCTCCGCGTCGCTCGGCGCCACCACGATGAACCGACCGAGGCCCAGCATGGGGAGCGCGGCGTCGCCGTGAACGGCATGCCAGGTCGCGCGATAGCGCTCGCTGCAGGCGCGTGTCTCTGCCGGCGGATCCAGGCTCACGGTGTTGAGGCCCTTGCGCGCCGCCCGTTCGGCGCTGGCCGGCGAATGTACCCCGTACCAGATCGGCGGGTACGGCTTTTGCAGCGGCGCGATTTCCATCGGAACGTCGCGGAAGCAGAATCGCTTGCCCTGAAAATTCACCGTCTTTTGCGTCAATCCCTGCAGCACGAGTTCGAGCGCCTCGGCATAGACCCCCTCGGCCTCTGCCGGGTCCTCCCCATAATAGGCGAGCTCGATCGGCGACGAGCCGCGGCCGAACCCGATGTCGAGGCGGCCGCCGCTCAGATGGTCGAGCATGCAGATTTCCTCGATCAGCCGCAGCGGATGGTGCAGCGGCAGGGCGAACACCAGCGGACCCATGCGTAAGGAGCGCGTGCGCTGGGCGATGGCGGAAAGGAAAACGTTGGGCGACGGCGCCATGCCCAGCGGCGTCGCATGATGCTCGGCGAGGTGATAGCAATAGAAGCCAGCCCGGTCGTAGGCTTCGGCCAGCTTGAGGCGCTCCTCGTAATACTCGGCCAGCGGCAGATCGTTGCGGTCGAGGTGGTCGAAGATGCCGAATTCCATGGGCATCGTCCTGACGAGCGCGGGATGGGCCGAGAGCAGCCCGGGCCATAACGGTATAAGGCAAAGTCTGCGCAGATGTCGATTTGACGCCGCCAAGCCATCGAGACCCGCGATCGCGGCTGCCGTGTCATAGAGAACCGATGAGGAAAATCCGGCCTCTATTCGGCCAAGCTGATCTCGGCGAGAGCCTGGTTCACGTTCTTTTCATCGATCGGCGTGAAATCATAGCTTCCGCGATCGTCTACGGCTGCCGATATCGCCGCGCCGACAACGAAGCCGGCGAGTCCCACCGAAGAGGTTGCCATCATCATCTGGGCTTTGTCATTCAACTCGACTCGGAACACATAGGTACGGCCGGACACAACATCGACTTCACGGTGAGATGGACGCGGAAATGGGTCCCATTCGAGCACGAGCTTGTGGGGGCCGGCAGGCCGATCCTTATAGATAAACGTGCCGGTCTTGACGCTACCCATCGGCTCGCCGTCGAGGTTGACCTTCCATCCGTTATCGACGAGTCCGCCATAGCTTTTTTCGCGATAGACGACGATGCGGGCCTGTCCGGGCTTCAATGCTCCCGTACCGTGCGCAAGCGCCGCCAAGGCCGGCCCATTCCTCACCGGAGCCGAACAGCCGGAGAGCAGGACGCAAGCCAGGAGAATCGTCAGCCAGATATGGCCCGCGAACCTTGTCGCATGTACCAACGGAGATCGTTGCATGGCAGCCCCCACAGCCCATGATTGCCGATACGGAAGTTAGCACGTTAAGCGTCCATGTGGTATCGGGGTAGGGAGATGCGGCCGCTTTTCTTCTTTGCTGCTCTGGCAGCGTTAGCCAGCACGCCCTCCGCCGGTCTCGCCACGGAGGACTATCCGTCACGGCCGGTCCGGATCATCGTGCCGGTGTCGCCCGGCGGCATTACCGATATCGTCGCGCGGGTTGCCGCCGACTACATGACGGCCAGATCGGGTCAGCCCGTGGTGGTGGAAAACCGGACGGGGGCGGGCGGCAATATCGGGGTCGAGGCGGTCGTCAGGGCCGCACCCGATGGCACGACGCTGGGCCTCGCATCGACCAGCCAGATCGCCATCAACCCGTTCACCGGCACCCACATGGGATTCGACCCGCTCAAAGAGCTGGTGCCGGTTGCCCCGATTGCCGAGGCGCCCCAGTTCCTCATCGTCAATGCTCGCCTTCCCGCCAAGACGCTTACCGAGTTCATCGCCTATGCGAAGCAGAATCCGGGCAAGCTCAATTATGTGTCGCTCGGGCCGGGCAGCACCATGTCGCTGGCCTCCGACCAGTTCGTCCGCCTCGCCCGAGTCGACATCGTTCCGGTGCAATATCGCGGCACCGCGCCGGGCATCACCGATCTGGTCGCCGGCAACGTGCAGATGATCTCGATCGGCATTGCGCCGGTCCTTGGGTTCGTTCAATCGGGCAGCTTGAGGGTGCTGGCGGCCGGCGCCGCCAAGCGTCTTCCCTATCTTCCCGACGTGCCCACCGCGGCCGAGGCGGGGTTGCCCGGCTACGAGATGTCGACCTGGTTCGCCTTGTTCGCGCCGCAAGGTACGCCGAGGGCCATCGTCGACCGGCTGAACGGATTCATGCGCGAGCTCGTCGCCGATCCGGCCGCCGTCAAGCGGCTCGACGATCTGCACATCGACCCGATGAGCATGAGCGCCGATGAATTTGCCGCCTTCGTGCGTTCCGAGGCAGTAAAATGGGAGCGCATCATCCGGCAGGCCGGCGTCAAGCCGCAATGATGACGGGACTCTAAGATGAACGAAGCCCAGTTCCGTTCGATCGGAAGGCCCCTTGCCCGCAAGGAGGACGAGCGGTTGGTCACCGGAAAGGGCCAGTTCAGCGACGATTTTCAGTTCCACGGCCAGGCCCATGCCGTGATGGTGCGCTCGCCCCATCCGCATGCGTGGATCGCCGGCATCGATGCCGCGCGTGCCCGCGCCATGCCGGGCGTGCTCGGCGTGTTCACCGGCGCCGACTGCCGCGCCGCGGGCTTAAGTCCGATCCCGCACGATCCGCTGCCCAAAACCAAGTACGACATGAAGCTCGCCGGCCCCGGCGGGGCCGATATCTTCTTCGGCCCGCATTTCCTCTTGCCGCTCGACAAGGTGCGCCATGTCGGCGAGGCGGTGGCGATGGTCGTCGCCGACACCATCGCGCAGGCGCTCGACGCCGCCGAGGCGGTGGCGATCGATTATCACGAGCTCCCTTTCGTCATCCACTCGGAAGACGCGATGAAGCCGGGGGCTCCGGCGGTGTGGGAGGAGGCGGCAAACAACGTCCTGGTCGACACGCTGTTCGGCGATGCTTCGGCGACCGACCGCGCGTTCGCTGCCGCCGATCATGTGGTGACCATGGATGTCCACATCGGCCGCGTCACCGGCGTTCCCCTCGAGCCGCGCTCCGCCCTGGGGTCCTTCGACGACAGCACCGGCCGCTACACGCTTTACGCCGGCAGCGGCGGCGCGGTGCGGCAGAAGCGCGAATTGGTCTCGATCCTCGGCATCGAGCCGGAGGCGTTGCGCGTTCTCTCCTATGACGTCGGCGGCAATTTCGGCACGCGCAACCGCGTGTTCGTCGAATTCGCCCTGGTGCTTTGGGCTGCCGGCAAGCTCGGCCGGCCGGTGAAGTACACGGCGACGCGATCGGAAGCTTTCCTCAGCGACTACCAGGGGCGCGACCTGGTGACAAAGGTCGAGCTGGCGCTGCGCGCCGATGGCCGCTTCCTCGCCATGCGCGCCACCAACATCAGCAACGTCGGGGCGCGCTGCGTCTCGCTCTCGCCGCTCGGCAAGGGTTCGGGGCTCATTCCTGGATCCTACGACATCGCGGCCGTGACGCTTCGCGCCATGGCGGTCTTCACCAACACCATGCCGACCAACGCGTACCGCAGCTCGGGCCGGCCGGAGGTGACCTTTGCGATCGAGAGGTTGATCGACAAGGCCGCCGGAGAGCTCGGGTTCGACCGCATCGAGCTCAGGCGCAAGAACCTGGTGCGGCCGGCCGCGATGCCTTACCGCAACGCGGTCGGCATGACTTACGACAGCGGGCGATACGAGGAGAACATGGACCACGCGCTCACCGTCGCCGACTGGGACGGATTCGAGGCGCGCCGCCGCGAGGCCCGCGAACGCGGCAAGCTCGTGGGACGTGGGCTCGCGAATTACGTCGAATCCTCGGTCGGAGCGCCGCGCGAACAGGCCAGGATCAGGGTTTGCCCCGAGGGGCGGGTCGATGTCGTCATCGGTACCCAGCCGAGCGGCCAGGGGCATGAGACCAGCTTCGCCCAGGTTGTTTCCGATCTGCTCTGGATCCCGCCCGAGAAGGTACGGATCATCATCGGCGATACCGACATCGTCGCGGTGGGCGGCGGCTCGCATTCGGGCCGTTCCATGCGCCATGCCGCCACTGTATTCGCCAAGGCCGCCGTCGACCTGATCGAGAAGGGGAGGCGAATTGCGGCTTTCGTTCTCGAGTCGCATCCCGACGCCATTTCCTTTGGCGACGGGCGGTTTGCCTCGCGCGAGACCAATCGCACTTTCGACTTCCTCGAGCTCGCGGAGGCAGCAGAGGGCCACGACCTGCCGGTCGACCTGCAAGACGGGCTCGCGGTCGTCGCCGACAACGAGATGCACGACCCGGTCTTTCCCAACGGGTGCGCGGTCTGCGAGGTCGAGGTCGATCCCGATACGGGCGCCGTCGAAATCACCCGTTACGCTTCGGTCGACGACGTCGGCCGCTGCATCAACCCGCTGATCGTCCATGGCCAGACCCACGGCGCGATCGCCCAGGGCATCGGGCAGGCGATGTGGGAGCAATGTGCGGTCGATCAAGAATCCGGCCAACCGCTCGCCGGCTCGTTCATGGACTATGGCATGCCGCGCTCCAACACCCTGCCGTCGTTCGCCGTGAAGATCGCCGAGGTGCTGTCACCGACCAATCCGTTCGGCATCAAGGCCGGCGGCGAGGGCGGCACGACCGCGGCGCCGGCCGTCGTCATCAGCGCCATTGCGGATGCGCTGCGTGAATGCGGTGTGCAGGATGTCCCGATGCCGGCGACGCCCCATGCGATCTGGGCGGCGATTCGCAAGGCTCGCGGACGCGCCGATGAGAGTCCGTAGGGTGGGCAAAATTGCTGAGCGCCGCCTACGGGCATGCAAAGGCCTCACCAGCGATTTTGCCCACCTACAAGGCTTTGAAAGGAAACACCGATGGCCACAGCACCGGGCGTTCAGCGAATCCTGCATTTCAAATTTCGCATGCCGGGCGCGGAGACGAGCCACCTCGTGGCGCTGCTCAAATCGGCCATGCCCTTCTACCAGGCTTCGGGTGCGCGCGCGCGGCTGCTGCGCAACGTGGACGACCCCGGCGAGTTCATCCAGGTGCTCGAGTACAAGGTTCCAGAGATGCTCGAGCTCAATCGCCAGGCGATCGCCAGCGACCCCATGCTGCAGGGCTTCTTGCGGACTTGGCGCACGCTCGTGCCGGGCAGCGTCGAGGTCGACGTGTATGAGGAAGTGATGGAGTGAGTCCGTAGGGTGGGCAAAGGCGCGTGGTCTCGGCGTCGCAGGGTGGGCAAATTCGCGATCGCGCCGTGCCCACCAAGCAGCGCTGCAGCCGGCGAATTTGCCCACCCTACATGGCGGAAAAATCTTGCGCCACGTGCGAGACCGCAACGCGCGCCTGGCGGGCCGTGGCGGGTGTGTTTCGACTCCGGCCGACGAACCGTGGAATCCCGGCAGTGACGACGGCGCCGACAGCCGCGATGTCGCCGTTCTTGATGGCGGCCAGCGCGGTCGATTGCGTCCCGCCGTCCGGCGCGTCGAGCAGCACGATGTCGGCGGCTTTGCCGGGGGCGAGAATTCCACTGTCCAGCCCATAGACGCGGGCGTTGCTGCCGGTTGCCGCACAGATGAACCGCTCCGGGGGCAGGTCGGTTAGGCTCGAAAGGTGTGCAATCGTGTAAAGCATCCCGAGCGGCATGACGCCGCTCCCGGTCGGCGTGTCGGTTGCAATGATCAGGCGGTTGAATGCTCCATGCGTCTCCGCCAGCCGTGCGCACAGGAGCGCGGTTCGCAGGTTTCCGGCCGTGCACACCTGGAGGGCAATGTCGGACTCG
>Ga0066903_100001651_pt1 | contig 16643 bp, 9 predicted proteins | sample PanSoiMetaGPlot1_FD_67491 | JGI IMG/M metagenome (GOLD analysis project Ga0066903, IMG submission 67491) | Tropical forest soil microbial communities from Panama analyzed to predict greenhouse gas emissions - Panama Soil - Plot 1 (version 2) | ecosystem: Environmental > Terrestrial > Soil >... | reverse complement strand
TTAACGCTGAGTGGCCAGCTCACTCGATTTATCACACAATGATGAATACGGAGATTGGCGATGATGCGGTTGCTAATATGATCTTGAGTCTTATGAAACTTTATGAGGCGCGCATTGCAGTATGACCACTCTTCAGGAGTTTCGATGCGAAATCTGCGGCCGAGTGACCAGTACGCCGAGTCACTGGTTCGTGATCCAATGCTCTGAGTCCGCATTAACTGTGCTGAGGTGGGATTCAGGAGCAGCCAAGTCGGAGGGAGCCCGCCATTTCTGTGGCGAAGCGCACGCCCAGGTTTACATAAGCCGATGGTTTGACTCGGTATGCTCACCGTCGAAACCCGATTTCGCGCGCCGATCTCTGTGAGTCCGTAATCCTGCTCCACGTAGCCGAGTTCATGCATGGTGTTCGGCGTTATACGAGGCCGTGAACGGCCTGGATTCAAAAACCAAGCACATCACACATTACAAAGGGGTGAATTTTCTCTGTTGTATCCCCTTTGACTACTGTGGGCGATGGCACCTCCCTAAGTGCTTCATACCCACGCTGAGAGCGGGTTCGGCATACTGAGTCTGCGAACTGCGGAGGGTTCATGGGGCGAATCACCGTTTCGGCGATCATTTCCTTCTTAATGCTCAGTTGCTTCGTTTGGGCGAGCGATGCAATTCCTAACGCAGCATGGAAGAGGTCACTTGGGTTGCCGCTGCCAAATCCGGGCGGCAAGAAGCCAACGCTCGGGACCGATCACATCGACGATGGGTATTGGCAAGGTGCCCCCGTAGGCGGATTTGGAGCAGGCACATTCTCGCGCACGTATCGGGGGGACTTCGCGCGATGGCACATGAAAGGTGGAGTCCACAAATACGAAACAGTATTCGGAAACCAGTTCGCCATGTACCAAAAAACTGAGAATTCTAGCGAAGGAGTAGCACAAGTTTTAGCTTCGATACATCCAGAGGGTGGTGCTCTGAGTAGTTGGAAATGGGATTATCCAGTGGGAGCTGGAGATTACTTTGCGCTCTACCCGAAATCTTGGTTTGACTATCGCTGGGAAAAGTTTCCAGCGCACGTTGTACTCGAGCAGTTCTCTCCGATTCTTCCCGATAATTACAAGGAATCGAGCTACCCCATCGCGGTTTATCGCTGGCATGCTGAAAATCCCACTAACCAATCTGTAACAGTCTCCGTCTTGCTGTCCTGGACAAATATGGTCGGGTGGTTTCGCACTTTCTCACGGACTTTGGATGGGAGACTTTCCGCCGGAGACATCAATCACTTTCAGATGGCAGATACACCGTCTGGAAAGATGAAAGGAATTGTTTTCGATCGCGCACGTGATGGCGCTGTACAGGAAGAGTGGGATGGCCAATTCGCGATTGCTACCGTTGAATCACCTGGAGTCGAAGTCACCCATCAAACGACGTTTGGAGTGGCCGACACGGACGGCAGCGATGTGTGGAAGCCGTTTTCGAAGGACGGAAGGCTCGCCAATAGCGATGAGAATTGGATTAGCAGTGGAGAGAATCTCGGAGGTGCAATTGCCGTTCGGTTCACTTTGAAGCCCGGTGAAACGCGGATTGTGCCGATGGTCGTGTCATGGGACCTGCCGGTGGTGCAATTTGGGTCCGGGCGAAAGTGGTATCGGCACTACACCAATTTTTACAATACCTCCGGCACCAATGCATGGAAAATCGCACAAGATGGGCTCACTAATGCTTCAAAGTGGAGCGACGCGATTGATGCGTGGCAAGCCCCTTACGTGAATGATGAAACGAAGCCTCGGTGGTATCGCGGTGCACTCTTTAACGAGATGTATATCCTCGCCGATGGCAGTTCATTCTGGGGACGTCCTGTTGGTTCAGACCCGAAATCACCCGAAACGTTTTCTTTCATCGAGTGTTACGACTACCCCTTCTACTCCACCCTCGATGTCCTTTATTACGGTTCGATGCCTCTGGTGAAGTTCTGGCCGGAAGTCGACAAACAGGCACTACGCCAGTTTGCTGACGCTGTAGACGAAAATCTTACGGCAAGGTACATCTGGATATGGAAATCATTCGCGGAAGGAATGAAACCAAATTTTCGAATGCGCAAAATAAGGGGTGCTGTTCCACATGACATGGGTGCTCCAGTGGAAGATCCGTTCATGCTGCCGAATCAGTTCAGTTGGCAAGACACCAACGGATGGAAAGATCTGAGCAGCAAGTTTGTATTGATGGTCTATCGCGACTACGCGTTGACGGGAAAGAAGGATACAACTTTCCTCCACGATACTTGGCCTGCGGTTCGCGAGACGCTTGAATATTTGCAGATGTTTGATCGGAACGGAGATGGCATCCCCGAGAACGATGGCTATCCCGATCAAACCTATGACGAATGGATTGTCCGCGGAGAGAGCGCTTATTCCGGCGGCTTGTGGCTCGCGTCGTTACGGGCAGCGGAAGAAATCGGACGCGTGCTGGCCGATACTGCCGCAGTAGCGAAGTATCACGACCTGTTCACAAGAGGTCAAGTCAGCTACATCCAGAAACTCTGGAACGGAGAATACTTTCGATACGACACCCAGAGCGAATACAAGGACGACATTCAGGCAGATCAACTTGCCGGGCAGTGGTACGCAACTTTGACAGGACTCGGAGACACTCTTCCGGAGGACATGCAGCGGAAGGCGCTCCAAAAAATCTACGACTTCAACGTGATGAAATTCGAAAAAGGGGAGATGGGTGCTGTCAGCGGCATGTCCGCAGACGGTAGAATTATCGAGCAACCCACCAACCAGCAGATACAGGAGGTGTGGTGTGGGACAACGTTCAGCGTGGCGGCTCTGATGCTTGCAAATGGAATGAAAGATGAGGCTTATCGCACCGCTTGGGGTGTGTATCACGTTAGCTACGAAACTCAAGGGTACTGGTTCCGAACGCCAGAGGCGTATGACAAGACTGGAAAATATCGAGCTTCGATGTATATGCGTCCAGCAGCGATTTGGGCGATGGAATTGATGGAGAAATGATGGACACCTCTGACGTCACTGACGCGTAAGATCTCGAACGGACATATAGTGGGCGCCAGTAGGTAAACGGGATGGTCTACACCTTCGCTTATGTTAGCCGTTCCCAAATGGCATCCAGGCCTTTGGGAAACAACCGGCGACACGTGGCCAGAGTAAGATCGCCGATTAGTTGAAAATGGGGAAGGTCCTTGAATTTTGGCCAACGGCCACCCCATTCCAGCCCAAACGATTCTCCAATCGCAGCTGCGCGACGCCATCCTGGATGTGCGGTATCCCAATCAGCCTTTCCTACTGAATCGAGTACCACAATGTCGAATGCCAGGCCAAAGTTGTGCCAGCTTTCTCCGCCACGCGCATTTGTGACAATCTTTCCCGGTGTCGTCCGTCCCTGCGCGTATAACGCATCCTGCTCTTGCCACGTACGCAAACCTTGCGTAATAAGGACGCCGACGCCGGCCTGAGCGCACGAGTCCACCATGCGGAGACCGAGTTGTGCAACCTTGGGATGCACACGAGCCAACCGCTGCGAATTCAGATTCACGGTCTGAGCGTTCAACAGCGTTAAGGTAGTAGGGGCTGCGGCTGGCGGCTCTGGTGGAGTGACCACGAAGGCCGACGTTGCAGTGCCGGCGTCGGGAATGTTTAGGCGTTGTCCTACTCGCAAGCGGTCGGGGTTGACAATTAGGTTTGCCGCAACAATCAGCGGGAACCGGCTCGCACTACCGTAAAATTGCTTTGCGATTTTCCCCAGCGTGTCGCCCGTTTTAACGATGTAAGTCTGCATAGTAACCTCCGAAACAGCGCGCATTACATTTTTATGGAAATTTCATAAGCCTGCCACGGACCGGTCAAACACAAACCGTACGATACGCCACGTAGTAGATAAGCAGTCGTAGAGGCTGTCACACGCCCACCGTCCAATCCTGGCGCGTACATGTTGTGCGCCTTTCCGCATACGAGAGACGAAAGGAGAGTCCCGTCGTGAAGTCAAGTCTATCCCCGACACGCCATCCGTCAACGACCGCCTTTGTAGTAGGTGAGTCTATCGGCTGATAATTCAACAGCCACGGTTTCGATCGCTCCCGTCAAAATATCTTGTGTTTCATGAGCCGTGAGTAGTGTCGCGATACGCGCTTCGTCGCAAATGAACAAGTGAAACCTATGAAAACTACCGTTGAAACCTTCCTCCTGTATCTATTCGCTCTTCTTCTCATTTCCCCATCGGTCCTCGCACAGAGTTCCACGAGCACCGGAAGTGTCCGCGGTACCATCACTGATCCGACTGGGGCCGTCATTATTAATGCCAAGGTTCGCCTCACGACGGCCAACGGGAAGTATGACGCGACGGTTCAAACGGATGAAGTCGGACGCTATCGCTTTAATTCCGTGCCGCTCGACGAGTTTTCACTGCACGTCGAGGCGCCCGGATTTGCGCCGGCAGACTTCAAGGGCGAGGTGCTCGGGACCCCGCCGATCATCCACAATGTGCAATTCAAAGGGGCCACCGCTGTGCAGCAGATAACGGTGACCGATTCCGTTCTTGGCGTAGGGACGGCGGCCAGTCATTTTGAGTTTGATGACGACGCATTGGAGCGCAGGCCACTACAGTCTCCCAACCAGGATCTTCCAGCGGTTGTCCTTTCGGTGCCAGGAGTTGTTCCAGAGGAGAACGGACGCATGCACATCCGGGGCTCGGAGGTGCAACCTCAATACGTTCTCGACGGAGTACCGATCTCCGAGAACGTTAGCAGCACTTTTGCGACAGCTATCGATGCGGAGAATCTACGATCCACACAGGTCATCACAGGAGACATGCCAGCCGAGTACGGCGACCGCTTGGCTGCGATTGTAAATCTGAACACAAAATCAGGGTTGGATATGCCGTGGATGGGGGCCCTGTCGCTTTCTGGAGGGTCGTTCGATAGTGGAGGGGTGGACGGCGAGATTGGCGGACACGTCAAGAACGTCGGTATTTTTGCCACAGCCGATGGAAGCCGTTCAAGCCGGTTCCTGGATCCGCCGGAGATCGATAATTTTCGTAACGAGGGAGGGGTAGCGCACCTGTTTAGTCGCATTGACTGGTCACTTTCGACAAAAGACACCCTGCGGCTAACACTATCTACGAACGGAAGCAACTTTGAGGTTCCAAACACCATTGAGCAACAAGAGGAAGGGCAGCGCATTCGTCAGGAGCTTAGGGATGACTACGAAGCTCTGAGTTGGAGTCATATTTTCGGACCCAATACCTCAAGCGAGGTTGCACTGTTTCGGAGGTCCTCGTCCGCCAAGCTGCTCGATCCGCAGTTTACGGGGACGCCGTTCTATCTTTCGCAAAACCGACGTCAGCGCTCCGAGGGCCTCAAAGCCACACTGACGCACGATTGGAAATGGAACTCTTTTAAGTTTGGGGTGGAGGGCCGACGCCTGCCAATCAATGAAAGCTTCCAGCTAGCGGTTACAGATCCAGAGGATGTTGATCCGGAGGCGCCGGTTTCGGAGTTTACTCCCGGCGATCCTTTTATTTTTCACGATGCGACAGCCGGCAACCTGGAATCAGCATTCGTTCAGGATAACTTTCGCATCGGTCGACACCTCAACATTGATGCGGGTCTTCGCTTCGATCATTCCGACTTGGTTGTGCATGACAACGCCTTCAGCCCGCGCATTGGCGTCGCGTATCATATCGAGAAAACGAATACCACCATTCATGGCGCATACAACCGCTTGTACCAGACCCCGCCGATAGAGAACCTTCTTCTGACCTCCTCGCCCGCCACCGAGGAACTCACCGAAGCGGAGGATGAGGAGGACGAAGAAGAAGAGGGTGGGGTTCAGAAGTTTCATGCTGAGCGCCAGAATCATTATCAGTTCGGAGTCCGACAGCAATTCGGAAGGCACGTAAGTCTCAATGTTACGCGTTATATCAAGAACGTCACCGACTGGTTGGACGATGAGCAATTGTTTGAGACGGCGATCGTCTTTCCTGTGCAGCTTGCTCGAGGCGATGTGCGAGGCACTGAAGTGCGCCTCGATTTGGCTTCTCTTGCGGGCTTCTCCGGCTATTTCAGCTATGCGAACGCACGCGCAACCGTGACAGCCCCGATTACGGGAGGGCTGTTTATCGCGCAAGGAGAGGATGAAGACGAAGGTGAATTTACCGCAGCAGGAGAGCAGTTCCCGGCCGACTCAGATGAGCGCAACGAAGCCGAACTTGGGGTGACTTATACACATCGTTCTGGCTTCTGGGGCTCCTTCAATGCGCGCTATGACAGCGGCATTCCCAGCGAATTTGACAGTGAGGAGTACGAATCGTTTGACCCACGGATACAAGAGCAGCTTGACCCGGTGCGTCACCGTCTAAAGCCGAGGACGGTTTTTGGATTCGCCGCCGGAGCAGATTTGTTTCGTGAATCCAGGTTTCCCATTACGCTCCAGGTCGGAGTCAACAACTTTACCGACCGCTTCTACATGTACAACTTCCACAGCATCTTTTCGGGAACGCATATCGGACGTCCGCGCGAAGCTATTGTGCGCCTGACTTTTCATTGGAAGTCGAAGTAAGAGGTCGGTCGATCTCATGCCATCGAATTGGTAGTCGTGCTCCTGGCGTGTTGTCGTACCTCCCAACTGCTTGCCCGATTTCACTTTGGGACGGCTCGTCCGTTCGTGCAGCCACTTCTCCGCGGCACCTTCATCCATAGCGATTAACATCAGCACAAATACAGTTCTTATGGCTATGGAGGGCGGAATGCGCCCAGTACAAACCTTCAGCGTGATTCCCTCGTTACCTCGTGAGATCGAGGTTCTCCGGCCCCTCGCATACAACTTGCGATGGGCGTGGAGCTATGAAACGCGCGAGTTGTTTCGCAGGCTGGATCGTGAACTCTGGGAGGCGTCAGGGCACAACCCGGTCGCCATGTTGGGGCTCATTCCACAGGAAAAATTAGCCGCCGCTGCACGCGACGAGGCCTTTCTCGCCCACGCGCGCCGCGCCGCAACGAACCTGAATACTTATCTGGAAGAAAAGTACACGTGGTTCAGCAAGGTCTGCCGCGATGGTATTGAACCACCACTGATAGCATACTTTTCAGCCGAATTCGGCCTCACCGAATGCCTTTCTATCTTTGCGGGTGGACTTGGAATGTTGGCGGGCGATCACCTAAAGTCTGCCAGCGATCTGGGAGTACCTCTTGTGGCGGTTGGGTTGCTATACCAGCAAGGTTATTTCCGGCAATATCTGAATCAATCGGGTTGGCAGCAGGAAGCACACGAGACAAATGATTTCGCCAATCTTCCGCTGAGTCCCGTCGCTTGCTCAGGCAAGCCGATCACCATCGAAGTTTCCTACGCTGAAAGAAAAGTATTCGCTCAAATATGGCGAGCCCAGGTCGGGCGTGTCTCTCTCTACTTGCTCGACACCAACATCGCAGCCAATGAACGCCCGGAAGATCGTGCCATTACAGATCAACTGTATGGCGGCAACAAGGAGGCAAGGCTGAAGCAGGAGATTCTTCTTGGGATCGGAGGCTATCGTGCTCTCGAAGCCTTGAATCTGGCACCTTCGGTCTTTCACATGAACGAAGGGCACTCCGCATTTCTTGCACTGGAGCGGGTACGCAGGTTGATGGAGATACGTGGGCTCTCTTTTACCGAGGCACGGGAACTGGCCTCTGCGAGTCTGATCTTCACTACTCACACACCGGTTGAAGCCGGTCATGACTTTTTCTCCGCCGAATTGATGGACCGTTACTTCGGCGAATACGCGAAAAAACTGGGCATCTCGCGAGAGGAATTCTTGTCGTTAGGCCGGACTACCGATGGTCAAGGAGATTTCTGCATGACCGTGCTTGCCCTGCGCCTCGCCTCGCGATCCAACGCGGTTAGCCGGTTACATGGCGAGGTAAGCCGCCGGATGTGGCAAGTTCTATGGCCGGGAGTACCGCTGGCAGAGGTACCCATCGGGCATGTGACGAACGGCGTTCATTTCCGCAGCTGGATTTCGCCTGAACTCAATCAGCTCTACGATCGCTATCTTGGGCCTAATTGGCGGGAAGAGCCGGCAAACCATCAGGTCTGGGGGCGCGTGCAATCAATTCCAGCGGAAGAATTGTGGCGGACGCATGAGCGACGCAGGGAGAGGTTGGTAGCATGGGCCCGCCAGCATGTACGCCAGCAGCGGATTCGGCGTGGTGCCTCTCAGGCTGAAATCGCAGCCGCAAGCGAGATCCTCGATCCCGAGGCGCTCACTATCGGATTCGCGCGAAGGTTCGCTACGTACAAGCGCGCGACGCTCATCCTTCGTGACCTGCCACGATTACAACGAATCCTGAATAACTCCAAACGGCCGGTGCAGATCATCTTTGCCGGCAAGGCTCATCCGCAAGATGATGCAGGGAAGGAACTCATCCGCCAGATCAAGGCAGTAGTCCAGAACAAGGAAATGGGGCGTCGCGTTGTATTTCTGGTTGACTACGACATGGTGGTTGCACGCTATCTCGTGCAAGGAGTCGATGTATGGTTGAACACTCCACTGCGTCCCAACGAAGCCAGTGGTACAAGCGGCATGAAAGCCGCTGCAAATGGGGTTCTCAACCTCAGCACGCTGGACGGCTGGTGGGATGAGGTCTGGAATGATCCCGACAACCCACGCGGCATCGGCTGGGCTATTGGAAACGGTGAGACATACAGTGACCGCGACTTCCAGGACCAGATCGAGGCTAATGCGCTGTATGAACTGATCGAGCGCGATGTCGTTCCGGTTTTCTACGATCGCGGAGCGGATCGGTTGCCGCGTAAGTGGATCGACCGAATGAAAGATTCGATCGCATCAATTTGCTCCTTCGTCAACACGCATCGTATGGTCAGTGATTACACGTCTAAGTACTACTTCAGGGCACACGACCAAGTGAGGAGATTGGAAGGCGAAGCGGCAAGCAAAGCGAAAGCTCTGGCGGCCTGGAAGGAGCGCGTCCGCCATGAATGGCCCGGGGTGGCGGTGGAATCAGTCTCAAGCGAGGCGCAGGGGACGCTTCCGGTAGGTAGCGAGGTCCGCGTCAGCGCGAGGGTGAAGCTTGGAGCACTCGCTCCTCGGGACGTCAAGGTAGAGCTCTACCTTGGGCGCATCGGATCCGGAGGCGACATTCTCGACGGGTCAGTTATCGAGATGGAGGCTCCCGGCAGCAATTCCATGAACTGCTATGAGTTCACGACGAAAGCGCCGTGCAACCAGAGTGGGATTCATGGATACACGATCCGCATCCGGCCTCATCATCAGGATCTGTCGGCAGAATTTGTTCCGGGCCTGATTTGTTGGGCAGATGCTCTCGCTGGTCAGAAGCCTGCCGCTCAGGCCACGTCAGCATGATGCATTAGGCAGCCTCAACGCCGACGCGTTCCTCATCGTGCGTGCAGTTCCATGTACCATATCAGCCGCCATGATCTTTGCCGATCTAGAACTATCCAGACGGCTGGAGCGCGCCGAGGGACAGGCTTGCCTTGAACATGCAAGGGCACGGCAACGTCTATTTCCGGAGAGTGGCGCCGACTGGATGGAATGTGCTGGAACCTATGTCGTTTTCGACGGAATAGATTCTCCCGTGACGCAGACCTTCGGACTGGGAATGTTTGAAAAACTCACTGCCGCCTCGTTAGACACAATCGAACGATTTTTTCTGGATCGGGGGGCGCCGGTCTTCCACGAGGTCAGCCCGTTTGCTGGTGTCGAAACGCTGGCGCTTCTCTGTCAACGGAACTACCGGCCCGTAGAAACAAGCAGCGCGCTCTTTCAGCCCGTTGAGTGTCCGCTTCCACAAAAAGACGAAAAGATTTCTGTACGTTTAGCAGGACCATCCGAAGCGCAGCTCTGGTCGGATGTCGCCGCAAAGGGATGGACCCACGATGATCCTGAACTGCGGGAATTCTTTCTAGACTTCGGGGCCATCATGACTGCTCGCGCCGGGAACGTATGTTTTCTCGCTGAGCTGGACGGTGAGCCTGGGGCGACCGGGGCATTATCGATACACGATGGAGTGGCCGTGTTCGCCGGCGCCGCAACCCTGCCCGAGTTCCGGCGACGTGGCTTGCAGGGAGCGTTGCTCAATGAACGGATGCGCTATGCGCACGATCATGGGTGCGACTTGGCGATGATGGTAGCGATGCCCGGCAGCGATTCCCAACGCAATGCCGAGCGCACTGGCTTTCGAATCGCGTACACAAGGACGAAGTGGAAGCTGATCACGTAGCTCCCCTCAATGCTGTTGATGGCCTTCCAGCAGCCCATTCACAACCAGATTCATCCACTCCGAAGAAGCACTGGATCGTCACGCGAATGTTATCTTTGTTTGGGCGGACATAGCGCCCAAGCATAGCTCAACCCAAGAAGATCCATGGAGATTTTGCGAAAGCTGTTCGAAGGACACTTCCGTCGCCCAGTGGAAAAGGTTCAACCACTACAGGGGCAACTCGGAGGATCAGGCCGCAAGATCATTCGGCTTTCGACCGATACGATCTCTGCCATCGGTATTCTTTACGATGTGCGCGAAGAAAACGACGCCTTTCTCGAATTTTCCCGTCACTTTCGACGACACGGGTTGCCCGTTCCTGAAATCTATGCGGAAGACCTGAACCATGGAGCTTATATTGAGGAAGACTTCGGCGATGTGACGCTTTTTGATTTTCTATCCGCGAACCGGGAAGGCACAGTCATCGCCCCGAAAGTCATTGATATCTACCGGAAGGTTGTAGAGATTCTGCCCCGATTCCAGGTCGAGGCCGGACGTGACCTTAACTATAAGAAAAGCTACCCCAGAGGGAGCTTTGATCGTCAGTCTATCGCCTGGGATCTGAACTATTTCAAGTACTACTTTCTGCGGCTGGCGGGAGTTCCTTTCAACGAGCAGGCGCTTGAAGACGATTTCGGACGCCTGACGAAGCTTCTACTTTCCGCCCCTCACGACTATTTTCTGTACCGCGACTTTCAGTCCCGAAACATCATGTTGCACGAGGGCAAACCGTATTTCCTGGACTACCAGGGCGGTCGCAAGGGAGCGCTGCAGTACGACATTGCGTCCTTATTATTTGACGCGAAAGCCGACTTGCCGCCTGAGTTGAGGCAAGAGCTGCTCGACCACTACCTTGACGCGCTGGACAAATTCATCCCCCTCGACCGCGATTCTTTTTTACGCTACTACTACGCCTATGTTTACGTTCGCGTCATGCAGGCGCTTGGGGCTTACGGCTTTCGAGGATTTTACGAGCGGAAGCAGCACTTCCTGCAGAGCGTCCCTTATGCATTAAAGAATGTTCGCTGGCTTCTGCATAACACGTCTCTACCTGTTGCGTTGCCAACATTGCTTGAGGCCTTCCACAGCATGCTGGGATCCGAGAAACTGCAGGCGCTCGCAACCAGTACGGGTACTTTGACGGTGCGTATCTTCAGCTTCTCATTCCATCGCGGCTGGCCCACTGATGAGACCGGAAATGGCGGCGGATTTGTCTTCGACGGTCGAAGTCTGCCGAATCCGGGGCGAGAAGAGCGATTTGCTCATCTCACTGGCAAGGACGGACCAGTAATCGAGTATCTTGAGCAGCAGGAAGGCGTGCAACAGTTTCTCGTCAACGCAACGTCTCTTGTCGATGCCAGTGTGAGCAGCTACCAGCGCCGCGGTTTCAAGAATCTCATGGTGTCATTCGGATGTACTGGAGGGCAGCATCGCTCCGTGTACTTGGCCGAGCAATTGGCAAAACACCTGCGAGGCAGACCTGGTATCGAGACCGTGGTTCACCACCGCGAGCTGGAGAACTTGTCGAAATGAGAGCCATGATCCTGGCTGCTGGGTTGGGCACGAGGTTGCGTCCGCTTACTGACAACAGACCCAAAGCTCTTGTCGAAGTCGCTGGGCGCACGCTATTGGAAATCACCCTGCGGCGCCTAAGTAGGTTCGGTATTCGCGAGGTGATCATTAACGTGCATCACTTCGCGGATATGATCGTGGAGTATCTGCGAGTTCACGACAATTTTGGGATGCACATTGAGATTTCCCGTGAGGACGACGTGCTCGATACCGGCGGCGGACTGAAGAAAGCCGGATATTTCTTCAGCAATAGCAACGAGCCTTTTATTCTGCACAACGTTGACGTTATCAGCACAATCGATTTGGGGCTCATGGTGCAGAGACATAGTGCCACTCAGGCACTGGCGACATTGGGAGTGCAAGACCGGAAGACCTCACGTTACCTTCTTTTTGACGAGCACCTGGAACTTTGTGGGCGGAGACTTAGTACCGGCGACGAGACTGTGAAGCCGGCAGCTCGGATTTTGCCGCTCGCCTTTTCCGGCATCCACATCATTTCACCCCGGCTTCTTTCTATGCTCAGCGAAGAAGGTGCGTTCTCAATTGTTTCCTCGTACCTCCGCCTGGCGGCAAGCGGAGGGAAGATTGGCGGATTCAGAACCGACCAATACTATTGGCTTGATTTAGGCAAACACGAGAACCTGGCGCGAGCAGAAAAGGACATCAAGGCAAACGCTTGCTCGATGTAGAAAAAGTGCCGGGCAGAGCACCACAGCGTGCCTGCCCGGATTTCTTTGCTCCAAGAGATGTCCGATGATATGCAGTGACTAGGATGCGCGCTTCAACTTGCGGCTTCCACCTTGCGCCGCCTTCTTGCGACTCGCCTGCTCCTCATCCGCCCCTTCAGTTTCCATCTCTTCGGCATCTTCATCTGAACCTTGAGCCTCGATGTTGACCTGTTTAGATATCTCGGTCAGCTTTACATCCGCCTGTTTCTCCTCCTCCAGGGTCTCAGCCAACAACGATGCTTGATCTGATTCACCCATAAGCTCAGCGAACGCGCGGACAGTGCCGTAGGCTGCTATCTCATAATGTTCAACCCTTTGCGCTGCCCCGATCAGGCCAGCGTCCATGACCTCCCCTTCAAGATCCTCCTCCATCAACTCAGAGCCTTCCTTGATAAGGCCCTCCATGCCTGCACACTTCTTGCCTTTTGGATTTTTGTTCAGCATCTCAAAGACTCCTTCCAGGCGTTGGACGTGGCCCTTTGTTTGTTCTAGGTGTTCCTCGATCGCGGCGCGGAGCTCATCCGAAGCAGCTGCCTTGGCGATTTTTGGCAGCGCCTTTACAAGTTGGTTCTCGGCGCTGTAGAGATCCCTTAATTCATCGATATAGAGTTCCTTGAGTGCGTTGGCGGTCATTGTGTCTTACCTCTCCTCGTAAAAATCAGTTACGTTTCGACGTGGTTGGATGCGAGAGGAATGGATGCGGAGCGATTAACAACAAGAAATCGTAAGCTGCCGTTGGAATATTTTAAAGATCCACTTTCCAGGAGTGCTACTCACTATGTAGTGTCGAAAAACGACACTTCATGACTTTCAGGTATGATTCCGGACTTGGAGTTCGTATGAAGATTGGTGTTCGGCTGCCTGTCATTTCCTTTGTTCTTGTCGCGTCATTCAGTGTTGCTCGTGCCGATTTCCAAGTGTTCGATAAGGTCGGTACTGTTCAGACGCTTCCCAACGGTGTAGAACTTGCGGTCGGAGACTCCAGAGTGCGGATCACTGCATTGAACCCCAGTCTCATCAGAGTCCAATACTTGGCAGCGGGATTCAATGCTCCCGAAGACATTTTTGCTGTGGTACCGAACTCCATTACACCGACGGGAACCGTGCGGGTTTCGGATTTGCCTGAGGCGGTCATGCTCAATACGAGTGCCTTGCAAATTCGAGTTGAGAAGTCGCCTATGCGAATGGTTTTTCTGGATGCGAGCGGGCAAGTCATCTCACAAGATCCGCCAGGGCATCCCGTAACTTTCCGCGATCACGCTTTTACGGTCTACAAGACTATGCCGCTCGATGAACATTACTTTGGACTTGGGGACAAATCGGGAGCGATGGACCGTCGCGAGCAGGCGTTCACGAACTGGAACACAGACGCGTATGGCTGGGTTGCGGGGACGGACCCTCTTTACAAGACGATCCCGGTTTTTATCGGGATGCGGGGCGGGAAAGCATACGGAATTTTTCTCGACAACACGTATCGAAGTGTCTTCGATTTCGGCAAGCAAACACGCGAGGTGTACAGCTTTGGTGCCGATGGTGGGCCGCTCGACTACTACTTTATGTACGGACCTGATCCGAAAGCTGTCGTGCAATCATTTACGGCACTTATAGGGCGCACGCCGTTGCCGCCGCTGTTCATGCTTGGATACCAGCAATCTCGCTATTCATATTTCCCCGAGACGCGCCTTCGCGAGGTGGCACGCACGTTCCGAGAACACAAGATTCCCTGCGACGTCCTATACCTTGACATCGACTACCAGGATGAACGACGCCCCTTCACCATTGACCGAAAGAATTATCCAAACTTCGAAGGTATGGTCCAAGACTTACGGCAGCAGGGTTTCAAGCTGGTTACGATCACTGACCTGCATATCAAGAAGGAGCCCGGTTACGAGCCTTACGACAAAGGAAAGAAGCGCGACATCTTTGTGAAGAACCCGGACGGGGCGGACTTCGTGGGTACTGTCTGGCCTGGCGATTCGGTATTTGCCGATTTTACTCGCGCCGAAGGCAGGCAGTTCTGGGGATCTCTCTACGCTGACTTCGTGAAGATGGGTGTACGAGGCTTTTGGAATGATATGAATGAGCCCTCGATCTTCCTTCGTCTAGATAAGACAATGCCTCTCGACACGGTTCACAGTATTGAAGGACGGAAGACTGACCATCGGGAGGCGCACAACATTTTCGGTATGCAGAATGCCCGCGCCACGTACGAAGGTCTGTTACGCCTTGCTCCGAACGAACGTCCCTTTGTCTTAACGCGAGCGGCATTCGCTGGCACACAGAGATTCGCCGCGACATGGACGGGAGACAACGGTTCGACCTGGGATCACCTCCGCATGACGCTGCCCAATTTGTTGAGCTTGGGTGTATCGGGTTACCCGCTCGCAGGAGCGGATGTCGGCGGTTTTACTGGCAATCCAACGCCTGAGCTCCTAACAAGATGGACCGAGGTGGGAACCTTCCAGCCTTTCTTCCGAAATCATGCGGCGAAAGAGACAAGAGATCACGAACCTTGGGTAGATGGGCCGGAGCACGAGCGAATTCGCCGGCGGTACATTGAGGAGCGATACCGCCTCCTGCCCTACATCTATAGCGGCATGGAGGAAACATCGCGAACCGGTATTCCTCTCATGCGTCCCATGTTCCTGGAGTATCCCAACGAAGAAAAGTTGGAGACAAACGAGACGGAGTACATGTTTGGAAAAGATTTGCTCGTCGCGCCCAAGGTGAAAGAGACCACAGGCCCTTATGAGGTGATCCTTCCAAAGGGCACGTGGTATGACTACTGGACTGGCGTGGTGGTTCAGGGTGCGTCGCTGAAAGTAGATCCGTCCCTCGCCGAATTGCCCGTCTATGTTCGTGGCGGTGCCATCATTCCTCACCAGCCCCTCGTGCAAAACACAGATGGGAGGCCACAAGGAGCGCTCGAATTGGACGTCTACTCCGGTCCCGATTGTAGAGGTTATTTGTACAGCGACGACGGCAATACCTTCGACTACACGCGTGGAAAGTATTCGCGCCAACAATTCACCTGCGAAGCCGGAGCGCAAGGACTGACGTTGCACCTTGGGGCCGCAGAGGGCTCATATCCAACCTGGTGGAAGAAGATTCAGGTGAGAGTCAACGGCGCCACAGCACCGAAGGCCGTTTCTGTGGACGGGAAGAACGAGAAAAACTGGCACTTTGATTCCAACCACAAGTCAGTCACACTTGAGGTTCCAGCTACAGCCTCCGAGGTGATACTGAATTACTAGACTCCGCTACGATGCAGTTACAGCAAGCACAACGTCTGACCCAAAGTCACAGGTCAAATTTGTGACCGCATGAGAGAAGTTGTTCGCGCCGGGTTAATATAGATGACCTTTGCTGATGTGCGAAGAGCTCGATTCGCATAGCAGCGAGCCACCTAAGTCTTCGAACCCGGCAAACAGCGAGTCATGCAAGCATGAGCACAAGCAACGGCAGAACTGCCGACTTTGTCATTTTGGGCGCAGGCGTTATGGGCGCCTCGATCGCGTTCCATCTAGCGAAGCGGCGCGCCGGTCGAATTGTTGTGCTGGAGAAGGACTCCGTCGGACAAGGCGCCAGTGGCCGATCTTCAGCTCTCGTGCGTATGCATTACAGTTTTCCTCCGGAAGTCCAGCTCGCGGTGAAAAGCCTTGAGATGTTTGAAAACTGGAAGGAACTCACGGGCCAGCAGGGGGAGTTCCACAAGACTGGTTTTCTTCGCATCGTTCTGCAGAGCGAGACGGAACGCCTGAAATCGAATGTGGAGATGCAACAGAATCATGGCGTGAAGGTCGAGTTGCTGGATCGAGTCGAGCTACAAAAGCTGGAGCCCGAGTGGAATTTTGATGACGTAGACGTTGCTGCATATGAACCCGGGTCAGGCTATGGGGACGGCTCCTGTGTAGCCAATGATTTCATGGCGGCAGCCCGCGACCTGGGAGTCGAATATTGCCGTCGAACTTGCGGCACGGGATTTCTCGTAAATGGCGATCGTGTGCAGGGTGTGATCACCGATCAAGGAGAACTGCACGCGTCAGCAGTTATCG
>Ga0066903_100001650_pt1 | contig 16643 bp, 16 predicted proteins | sample PanSoiMetaGPlot1_FD_67491 | JGI IMG/M metagenome (GOLD analysis project Ga0066903, IMG submission 67491) | Tropical forest soil microbial communities from Panama analyzed to predict greenhouse gas emissions - Panama Soil - Plot 1 (version 2) | ecosystem: Environmental > Terrestrial > Soil >... | reverse complement strand
TCAGAGCGTGTCGACGTTGACGACGATGGCTTCCTGGGTCGAGCGCGCGATCACGACTACCGCCTCGGTGTCGGCCGACGGGTTCTCTTCCCTGTGGCGCGCGTGCGGCGGTACCCACACATAGTCACCTGGCTGGGTCTGCAACCGCACGATGGCGCCGGTGCCGGGGTCGCGGAACACGAAGACGGGATTACCGGCGGCCACGTAGATCCCGGTCTCGGATTCGCCGTGATGGTGGTCTCCGGATGAGACTCCAGGAGGCAGCACCGTCCGGCCCATCCAGAGCGACTGCGCGCCGACGAGATCACCGGAGATCGCCGCAGAACGGAGCATGCCCGTGGTCTGGGCGGTCGCGCCGGACAGATCAGCGGGGCGGATTAGCCGCAAGGATCCCTGGTCAGGCATTCTCGACGGGCTCGAGCCGGAGGGAGACGGAGTTGATGCACCACCGCTGGTCGGTCGGCACGTCGTAGCCTTCGCCTTCGAACACGTGCCCGAGGTGGGAATCGCAGTTGGCGCAGCGCACCTCGGTCCTGATGCGGCCGAACGAACGGTCCTCGAGCAGGACGACGGCGTCGCCCTCCTTCGGCTGGTAAAAGCTCGGCCAGCCGCAATGCGACTCGAACTTGGCATCAGAGGCGAACAGCTCGGCACCACATGCGCGGCAAAGGTAGACGCCGCGGGTCTTCGTGTCGGTGTATTCGCCAGTGAACGGGGCCTCAGTGCCGGCCTGGCGCAGGACGTGGTACTCCTCAGGGGTGAGCCGACCCCGCCATTCGTCCTCTGAGAGCTGAGCTTTACCCATACAAGGAGCGTACCGGCCGGGACAAGCGCGCTAGCTGATCGCAGCCGCTTGTCCCGGCGCGGTTGGGCTCGCCTGGTCAGCTCCCGCGCTGAGTGCGCGACGCCGACTTATCGGCAGCGCCGCCCTCGGGGCTCGCGGCAGCAGCCGGGGCTGTCGCGGCCGACGTCGCTGTCTTGGCTGCCGACGCGGCCGGCACCTTGCCTGCGAGCAGGCCGTCCCGAACGTCGTCGGGGTTGAGGTAAGTGAACGCGACCGCGGCGACCGCGCCGCCAAGGAGATTGGCGATCAGGTAGATGTAGAAGTTGGCCCAGTTCACGAACCCCATGAGCATGTCGCCGAAGGCCAGGGCCGGATTGAACGCGGCGCCGCTGACAGCGCCGACGGAGAAGGCGCCCGCAGCGAAGATGAAGCCGATGGCGAGGCCAAAGAACTGGTTGCCCGGCTGGTCCTTGCTGGTAGCCACGTTCAGCACGACGTAGACGAGCGCGAAGGTAAAGAAGAACTCGGCGAACATGGCCGAGAAGATCTGGTGGGCGCCGCTGGTTGACAGGGCCTGAATGACGCCCGGATGCATCGTGAACTTGGCGAGCCAGGCTGCCAGGAAGGCAGCAACAAACTGAGCGATCACATAAGGGCCCACCTCATCGCGCGCCATCTTGCCGCGCAGGAACACCCCGAGCGTCACGGCGGGGTTGTAGTGCGCGCCTGAGATGTGCGCGCCGGCATAGACCAGCACCATGAGCGCTGCGCCAATAGCCAGCGGCGCAAGAGAACTGCCTGACATAACCGCGCAGCCGACGGTGAAAACCAGCCCGAACGTCCCGATGAACTCGGTCACATATTTCCGCATCGCCACTCCAACCCGTGCAACGTGTGGTAAGGGCTTGCGCCAAGGATCATAGCGAGGCAACCTCACAAGATCACCTCAAACTGCGACCCACGTGACTCATCGTGCACCTCTTGGACTTCGAGAACCTCAAGGTGCCCGATATTTCCAGCATCCGCCACGTCCGCCATCACGCTCCGTAGCAAGTCGAGCTCAGATCGATGCGCGCGAACATTCAGCCGGGTGACAGTCGCCTTCTGCGACAAGCCTGCAGCAGACTTCGCTTTCCTGATCGCACGGATGGCGGCAGCGGCTGCGTCCAGCCCGGCGCCGCCAGAGCGGTCCATGACACAGTCCGACGCAGACGGCCAGGGCGACCGGTGGATCGACCCGGCGTTGAACCATGACCACGCCTCCTCCGTCACGAACGGCATGAACGGCGCGAACAACCGAAGGAGCACCGACAATGCGCTGCGCAGCGACGTCACGGCAGATCCAGCGGCGCGCCGATCGCGCTCCGCGGCGTACGCGCGGGGCTTGACCAGCTCCAGGTAGTCATCACAGAACTGCCAGAAGAACTGTTCGGCAGACTCGAGGGCGGCCGCATGGTCGTAGCTGATCAACGCGGTTGTGCATTGCTCGATGACCTCACCGAGCCGGCCCAGCATGGCCAGGTCGAGCGGCGTTGTCACAATCGCGTCAGCGCCGTCTGGCTCCGCGAAGCCGAGCACGAACCGGGCTGCGTTGAGGATCTTGACCGCGAGCCGGCGACCGATCCGCAGCTGCGCCTCATCGAAGGCAGTGTCCACACCGAGCCTGGCGCTCGCGGCCCAGTACCTGATCGCGTCGGCGCCGTAGCGCTCGAACAGCTCGGTGGGCGTGACCGCGTTGCCCTTCGACTTCGACATCTTCTTCCGGTCAGGGTCCAGGATCCAGCCGGATATCGCCGCGTGCCGCCACGGCAGCCGGCCGGTCAGCACCTGCGCCCTGAGCGCGGTATAGAACAGCCAGGTCCTGATGATCTCGTGCGCCTGAGGCCGCAGGTCCATCGGATAGACCTTGGCGAACAGGTCATCGTCGCCTGGCCAGCCGCCTGCGATCTGTGGAGTCAGCGAGGACGTTGCCCAGGTGTCCATCACGTCGCTTTCGCCGGCGAAGCCACCAGGCTGGTCCCGCTGCCCTGACAGGTAACCGGGCGGCGGATCGGCAAGCGGATCCACCGGCAAAGCGTCTTCAGTGGGCACGATCGGAGAGTTGTAGTCAGGCACTCCCTCGGCATCGAGCCGATACCAGACAGGTATCGGCACACCGAAATACCGTTGCCGGCTGATGAGCCAGTCGCCTGTTAGGCCGTTGATCCAGTTCTCGTACCTCACCTGCATGTGCGCAGGATGCCAGGTGAGCTCGCGCCCTCTGGCCAGCAGCTGTTCCCGCAGGCCAGGATCTCCGCTGCCGTTCGCCACGTACCACTGCCGCGCGGGGATGATCTCAAGCGGCACATCTCCGTTCTCATAGAACTTCACCGGGTGGCGGATCTCCTCAGCGGCACCGCGGAGCAGGCCGGCTTCCTGCAGCAGCTCAACGGTCCGCCGTCGCGCCGCCCGCGTGGCCATCCCCGCCAGCACTGCGTACGCGGCCCGGCCGGCGGGGTCGGCGATCGCCGCGGGCGGTTCGGCGAGCAGCCGGCCCTGACGCCCGAGCACCGGCCGGATTGGCAGACCCAGATCCCGCCACCAGGTCACGTCGGTCATGTCACCGAACGTGCAGACCATCGCGATCCCGGAGCCTTTGGCTGGATCGGCCAGGTGGTGGGCTAGCACCGGCACGTCGACGCCGAAGAGCGGGGTGCGCACCATCGAGCCGACCAGATCGCGGAACCGCTCGTCAGCCGGATGAGCGACCAGTGCTACGCACGCGGCGAGCAGTTCAGGTCTGGTCGTGGCCACCACCACCTCGCGGCCACCAGCCGTTCCGAACGCCAGCCGCCAGTAGCTCGCGGGCAGATTCCGGTCTTTGGTCTCCGCCTGAGCGATCGCGGTGCCGAACGTCACATCCCACAGCACTGGTCCCTGCGCCTGGTAGGCGTCGCCAGCTGCGAGGGCCCGCAAGAACGCTAGCTGCGAGACTGCCGCCGCGCGGTCCTCGATGGTCCGGTACCGCGCAGACCAGTCGACCGACAACCCGAGCCGTCGCCACGCCTGCTCGTAGGCCCGCTCGTCCTGCTCAGTCCGCGCGAGGCACAACTCGGTGAAGTTGCGTCGCGAAACCGGCATCGTGGCAGGTTCCCCGGGGAGCGGCTCGCCGGGCCCGGGCGGGATCAGTCCTGGCTGGTAGGGAAGCGAAGGGTCACAGCTGATCCGGTAGTAGTTCTGCACGCGCCGTTCGGTGGCCAGACCGTTGTCGTCCCAGCCCACCGGATAGAAGACTTCCATGCCGCGCATCCGCTGGAAGCGCGCGATCACGTCAGTCTGGGTAAAGGAGAACGCGTGGCCGAGATGCAGCGATCCGCTCGCGGTTAGCGGCGGCGTGTCGATCGAATAGATCTCGCTGCGGCTCTTGCTCCGGTCAAACTTGTACTACGTGGTCCCGTTCCCACGCGCGCGACCATTTGTCCTCGATGCCATCAAGCGCTGGCCTGGCTGGCACGAGCGGTGCGGGAAGGGACCGGTCGTTCATGCCGCCGATAATAGTGCGGCTAAGAGCCGGGCGCGAGCGCAGCAAGAATGGTGGCGGCGCGTTCGGCGGCCGCGGCCGGATCGGCGTCGGGCGCGCCAACCAGCAGATCCCAGTTCAGGTCGCAGAACACCTCGGTAACGCCCTGCCCGCCCAGCCAGCGGAGATCGTCGCGAATCTGATCGCTGTCGCCAGACAGGAGCCGGCGATGCCCGGCGTCATCACTGGCCGGAGCGCCCCAGCGGAGCACGCCGCGGCAGATAATGCGCAGCGCTGCTGGGTCGCGGCCGGCAGCCGCGGCGGCGTCGTGCACGATCCGGATGCTTTCTGAGATCTTCGACAGGTCCGCGCGGCTCGAGGTCACCCAGCCATCGGAGATCCTGCCGACGCGGCGCAACGCGACCGGCGCAGTGCCGCCGAGCAGGACCGGGGGGCCGCCAGGCTGCACCGGCCTGGGGAGCACGGTGCCGCGCGGCACCGTGTAGAAGTCTCCGCTGAACTCGACCGGCTGTTCCCCCCAGATCGCACGCAGCACCTTGACGTATTCGGCGGTCCGCGCACCCCGGCGTTCCATCGAGCCGCCGGTCATGGCGAACTCCTCTGGCATCCAGCCGAGCCCGATCCCGAGGTCGAGCCTGCCCGCCGACAATACGTCGACGCTGGCGGCCTGCTTGGCCAGATAGCCAGGGGAGACATAAGGCGCGTTGATAACGGCGACGCCCAGCCTGATCCGGCTTGTGACGGCCGCGGCGTACGCCAGCGCCGCGATCGGGTCGAGAACGCTGTGATAGACCGGCTCCATGGTCGATCCCTCGGGAGCCAGCAGCCGCTGAAAGGTCCAGAGCGAGGAATAGCCAGACGCTTCCGCGAGCTCCGCGAAGCGGGAAATGTTGTCCGGGGTCGCCCAGGCGCCGGAGACAGGCAGGCCAAATCCGACTTTCATTGCACCAACCCTAGCGGGATGCAAGCAGGCAGCGGGGCCTGCCGCTGGGCGGCAGGCCCCGCTTGCTTGCGGTTCGTCATGGGGGCTTTACCGCTGGGCGGCAGGCCCCGCTTGCTAGCGGTTCGTCAGGGCATTGTCAGGGCCGGGCACTGGCCCGTCACCTCCGGGTTGGCGCGGACGGTAGACGTGGTCGTGCCGCCGTATCTGGCGAAGTCGGCGGTGCCGTACTCGGCATCCCGACCGAACGTCTGCGTGGTCACCTTCGGGATGACATTGCCGAAGTTCCAGATGCACGCATGGGCCGGGAACAGCTTGTTGCCCATGCCCTGCTTGTTGCTCAGCGTCCAGAACGGATAGAACCTGGCACCGAGCGGAGGCACCTGGCAGTGCATCTGCGTGGTCAGGTTGCACAGGGATTCCGAACCCGGTGCATCGGATTCGAACTGGATCTGCGGGTACGGCGAGCCGCTGGCCATAAATGGCCCAGCGAACCTGACCGACTGCGGGACATTCGGCGATCCGTTCGGCCAGCTACTCCCTCGGTAGCTGATGCCGTCGAAGTCCAGGTCGCCGTTCTGGAACCTGTTGTCGCCGCAGAAGTTCACCGGGGAGACTTCCTTGGCCTTGGTGCCGTGGCCGAGGGTGACTGTCCTCGTGCCAGCAGGCACGCAGTATCCGTCCGCGTACTCGCACAGCTGGCCGCTGGCGAAGTTATTGCTCGGGCAGGCCCTCGGGCCGTGCATACCCTCGGTGCTCGCGTGCTGGCACACGCCGGTATTGGCGTTGCAGGGACCCTCGCCGCGCCGCGGATGACCGTTCACGTGGCCCTCGGTCCCGCCGATGCAGGTGTCGAACACCTTGTTGTCGACGAAGAAGCCGGGAGCGTTGAACGGGTCGTGACTGGTCAGGGACGAGCAGGTCTCGCCATGGCCGATCTCCTCCTGCATCAGGACGCCACCTTCGAGCGCCGACCACGGCACCTGGTTCTGAATCTTGGCGGTGCTGTATTCGGCGTGGAACGTGAAAGGAGTGCCGTTGCAGGTCTTGAAGTTGGTGTTGGCGAAGCCCTTAGCCGCGCTGGCCACCATGAATCCCTTTTGGTGGGTGGTCAGGTCGGTAACCTTGGTCGTGAATCCTGCCGCTGGGTCACTTATGGAGACCTTGAGCAAGTCGCCAGCGTTGTATGTGAGCGTCTCGCCATTCGGCGTGACCGACTTGATGTTGGACTTCTGCGGGCTTGGCGGTCCGGCCGGCACGCCATTGCGCTGCAGGAACGCAAAGTTCTGTGGTTCCTGGCAGTTCGGGTTGAGCCCAACGAAATTGAACTGCGACTCGACGCTGTCGATGGTCAGAGCTGAGCACCACTTGGTCCGCAGGCAACCTGGCTCATCAGGACCGGTGAAGCCTGGCGCGTAGAACTGCAACTCCATGAATGCTGAGCCCGCGGCATTCGGGTCATTGATCGCACCCGAGTTCGCGTCGCTATCGGGGGTGCAGGGGTTCTGCGGATACGACTTCGGGTCGCACAACGGGAGTCCGAACCAGATCGCAGGGCTCAATTCGGCGGCGTCGACGACCTTGCCGTCGTTGGTGGCCTTCTTCCTCGGGTCATGCGGCAGCCGCATGAAGTAAGTCATCGTGTTGCCCGAACCGGCGGTGCTCGAGATGAACTTCACGCTCGGCTCGTCGTGACCCACATAGTGCCCGTTGTCAATGAACCGGGACCAGACCTTCTTGGCGGCATGGCTCGCTGACGAGTAGCGGGAGCGCAGCGGGCCGTGCGGGTCAGCACACAGCATTCTGTGCGCCGGAGCGATGGACTTATAGGCAGTGCTCCACGCATTGCAGTCCAGGTTGTTGGTCTTATTGGGCTTCAGAATGTGGGAGACGGCTGGCGCACTCGTATGCGCCTGCGCTGGTCCGGCGGCGATAACCGACAGACCCGCCAATGCAAGGACGGGCGCCGAGACCAGCGCCCAGATAGAACGTCTGTTAAACGACAAGCGACGTTGCACGCGTTTTGTCCTTTCGTCCATGCCCTTCTTGTGACAGATGCGGTCTCCGCCACAGACCGCAGGGATACGTCCGGAAACCTAACAATCGGTTGCAGGCCGGTCAAGGAACACTGGCAAAGCGTGGCCCATTCGGCACCGCCAGCGTGGCTCAGAGATATGCTTTATCGGTATTACCGACCGATAATCGCAGCGATTTTTGTCCGGACGGATTCGGCACAACCCCAGGACAGCGTTACTCCGGCACCGCCGTGGCCGTAGTTATGAACTAGATGGCGGCCGCCGCCCATGGTTTGCACCTCGAGCCTGACGCCATCCCGGACCGGTCGCAATCCGACCCGGTGCCCGAGCACGGGCGCCCCGGCGAGCCTCGGCTCGGCCGCCACGCAAAGTTTCAAGATCCGGTCCGCGGTGGCCGGGTCGGGCAGCAGGCTTGCATCCCCGCGCTGCTGGGTGCCGCCAAGGACGACGAGCGGGCCGTGCGGGAAGATGTACGTCACCTCCGCGGGATCTTCGCGCTCGCCAACGAAAAACTCGGTGAGCCCAGGGTTGGCGGCTACGACGACCTGGCCGCGAACCGGCGTGAGTCCGGCGTCCGGCACGAGGTCTCTGGCGCCGATGCCCGTGCAATTCACGATCACGGGAGCTGTCCACCGGTGCTCGGCCTCGGCCAGATCACGCAGGGCCGGACCAAGCTGCAGCCGCCCTCCCTTGCTCAGCACCTGGCTCAGCAGGTAATCCAGGTAGGCCGTCATGTCGACGACCGGCGCGGTATATCGCCAGCCGGCAGCGAAGCCGGCCGGAAGATCGGCGGGCTCGGACCTGGTCGCGGGGCCAGCGCCGATGGTGAACTGCGGAGGCTCGGCTTCGGATTCGCCGGGGGAAGCGACGAGACCCGCCATCTCGGATATCCCGGCCTCCTGGTCGGCCGCTAGCGCGCGGAATCTGCGCAGGGTCTCGGCGGCCCAGTGCGCGACGCGCTCATCGGCGCCGACGAGATGCGGGCCCCAGAGTGCTCCCGCGGCAGCAGATGTCGTGCGGTGCGGCGGGTCGGCGGCGTAGACCTCGACCGACAGGCCGGCGTCGAGCAGGGTGATCGCGGTACTCAGGCCGCAGACGCCTGCCCCGATTATCAGGACATCGCGGCTCCCGCTGGTCACACCCCGCACGGTACCCGATCGTCCGGCGGTGCCCAGGGGGAGCGCCGACGGGCCTGGTAATCACGCGGGCATAAGCTGAGCGTGCGCTCACCAGGAGGCGGAGGACATGGGCATCGCTATTGGAATTGTGCTGATCGCGGCGACGATCGCGTCGTTCGTGATGATCAACGCCCGGGTGGGCCGGATGGCAAAGCAGTACAGCGACGACACCGGCAATCACGGCGGCCATCACGCTGACGGCGGTCATTTTGGCGGCGGGCATCACGGCGGATTCTCCGGTGGTGACGGCGGCGGCGGTCATCACCACTAATGGCAATGCCTGCGAGCGGCAGGACCCAGCAGTACCAGCCCGCGGTCAGAATGAGGACGCGTGGGCGCCGCTCGCCGACCGCTTCATCCACGGGCATTACGGGACGCTGAGGGGCCGGGTCCGCACGCACGTGATCGACGCGCATCTGCGGGCTCATCTGCCGCCTCCGCCCGCCGCGATCGTGGATGTCGGCGGCGGTGGCGGTAACCAGTCCATCCCGCTGGCCAGGTCGGGGTATCAGCTGACGATTGCCGATCCGTCGGAGGCGATGCTGGCAGAGGCCGCCGGCGCACGGGCGAAGGAGAGACCCGAGGTGGCCGGGCGGGTCCGCCTGGTTAAGGCCGATGCCGAATCGGCCGCCGCCTCACTCGCAGGTCAGCGGTTCGCTGCCGTTCTGTGCCACGGCGTGATCATGTACGTGGAGGATCCGCGGCCGTTCACGGCCGCGCTGGCGGATCTCGCCGAGCCAGGCGGGATCGTCTCCGTGGTCGCTAAGAACGCCCGCTGCCTCGCTGCCCGCCCGGCGCTTGAGGGACGCTGGGCCGATGCCCTGGCTGCCTTCGAATCAGACCGCCAGATCAACGGTCTCGGGCTAGACACCAGGGCGGACACTGTCGAGAGTCTTTCCGATCTGCTGGCTGAATCCGGGGTGACGCCCGTCGCCTGGTACGGCGTTCGCCTGTTCACCGACGGCTGGGCGAGTTCGTACAGCCAGGCCGATCCCGGCGCGGCGGCCGCGGGTCTCGGCGCCCTGCTCGATGTCGAGCTTGAGGCCAGCCGCCGCGATCCGTACCGGCAGCTCAGCAGGCTGTTCCACCTCGTCGGCGTGCGCCGCTAAGGGCGAGCTGCGGTCGCTGCGAGCAACGCCGCCGCGATCCTCGGGACCGCCGTGCCGATGGGTTCCCTGATCACTTCGGTAGCCAGCGGGTCGTACGGCGTCGGATCGCGATTGACAATCACGAGATGGGCGCCTGCATCAGCGGCTACCGAGCACAGGGACGCCGCAGGTTCGACGGTCAGTGTGCTGCCGACGGCAAGCATGAGGTCGCAGCTGGCCGCGGCTCGGGCCGCCGCGGACAAGACCGCCCGGTCCAGCGGCTGGCCAAACATGACGGTCGCGGACTTGAGGATGCCGCCGCATCGCTCGCATGCCGGATCGTCCTCACCCGCCCTGACCCGGTCCAGCGCCGTCGCCATCTGGCTGCGCGCGCCGCACGCGACGCAGACGACCTGGTACATCGTGCCGTGCAATTCAAGCACCCGGTCGTCCGGCGTCCCGGCGCGCTGGTGCAGGCCGTCGATGTTCTGAGTGATCACCCAGGTGTCGACCGCCGCACCGAGCCGCGCCAGCGCCGCGTGAGCGGGATTCGGCGCCGCCGACCATGCTGGGTGGTTCAGCCTCGCCTGCCATGAGCGTCGTCGCAGCGCAGGGTCACTGAGGTAGGCCTCGTAGGTCGACAGCCGCTCTGCGGCCGGGTTCTTGGTCCACAAGCCCTGCGGGCCGCGGAAATCAGGAATGCCTGAGTCCGTGGAGATGCCGGCGCCGGTCAGCACGGCAATGGTGGTCACGCCAGCGGTCCAGGACGGCTCGTTGTTCATCGGTTCATCGTTGTCGATGGCCAGCGCGGGAAGCAAATGGACCAGAGCCGTATCGTCTGAAGGCATGACCGGGGCCTTCGGCACGAGCTTGGCTGATTACTCAGGAACCATTCCCGGACTGCTCGACCGGGCAGCTGAGCGAGATCCGGATGCAACCTGGCTACGCACGGACGATCTCACGCTGACGTTCGCACACGCAGCCGGGCGGGTTGCGGCGATCGCGGCGGATCTGGCCGAGCGCGGCATCGGTCACGGCGATCTCGTGCTGCTGACCGCGCGAACCACCCCCGAGTACCTGCTCAGCTGGCTGGGGCTGACCGCGCTCGGCGCGGTCAGCGTGCCCGTCAACCCGGCGAGCGCCCCGGCCGAGCTGACCGGGCTGATCAGACAGGTGGGGCCGACGGCGGTCGTGACCGATCCCGGCATGCACGCAGGGCTTGCCGGCGGTCAGCTCCCGGCGGGTTTGGTTATCGATGCCCATGATCTTGGCGCTGGCAAGCCAGACCGGCCGCTGACCACGCTACCTGGCCGGCCGGCGGCCCCAGATGATCTTGCGGTGCTGATTCCGACGTCAGGCACGACGGGCAGGTCCAAGCTGGTCATGCAGACCCATCGGGCCTACACGCTCGCGGCCGAGGGGTTCCCGTACTGGATGGAGCTGACCGCCGCTGACCGCCTGATGACGTCGCTGCCGTTGTTCCACATCAACGCGCCGATCTATTCGGTGCTCGGGTCCCTGGCAGCGGGAGCTGGCCTGGTGCTCGTGCCCAGGTTTTCGGCGAGCCGGTTCCTGGCCACGGCGCGGCGGCACGGGGCGACCGAGTTCAATGCGATCGGCGCGATGCTCGAGATCCTGATGCGCCAGCCCGAGCGGCCCGATGACAGCGATAATCCGCTCCGGCTGTGCTACGCAGGGCCGGCCCCGGATAGGGAACGGCACCTGCAGATCGAACGGCGCTTCGGGATCAAGATCGTCGTCGGTTACGCCATGTCCGAAACGCCCTACGGCCTGATCTGGCGGCACGGCACGCGGCCCTACGGGACGCTGGGCAGTGCACGTCAGCACCCTTACCTGGGCACCATCAACGAAGCGAAGGCGGTCGTGCCCGCGGACGCCGACGGCGGCGCTGCGTCGGCTTCCGGGGCCGCGCTGGTGGCGGGGGAGACGGGCGAGATGCTGCTGCGCAATCCGGTGATCACGCCCGGGTACTGGGGCATGCCCGAGGAGACCGCCGCCGTCAGGACCCCGGACGGCTGGCTGCACACGGGCGACCTGGTGACCGTCAACGATGACGAGACATTCACGTTTGTCGGCCGCCGCAAGGAAGTGCTGCGCCGCCGCGGCGAGAATCTGTCGCCGCTCGAGGTGGAAGAAGTGCTCGACTCGCACCCTGCGGTGCTGGAGTCCGCGGTCATCGGCGTAGCTTCCGACCTGACCGAGGAGGAGATCAAGGCGTTCATCGTCGGCGTCCCTGGGACCGAGGTCGACCTGAGTGAGCTGCGGGGCTATGCGGCCGAGCGGTTGTCGGCGTTCAAGGTGCCGAGGTTCTGGCAGGTCATCGAGGCGTTGCCGAGGACGCCGACTGCGCGGATCGCCAAGCACCGGTTGCCATCAGGCCACCAGGCATCCGAGTTCGACGCCGAGGCCGGCTAGGCGTGACCGACGCGCATCAGAGTTCGGCGAGGCGGGCCCTGAGCAGGCAGAACTCATTACCTTCAGGGTCGGCCAGTACATGCCAGGACTCCTGCCCTGTCTGCCCGATGTCGGCCGGGCGAGCACCAAGCTTGAGCAGGCGCTCCAGCTCGGCATCGTGATCGCGGTCGGTGGCGTTCACGTCGATGTGCAGCCGGGATTTGCCCTTCTCCGGCTCATCCCTGCGACTGAGGATGATCGTCGGCTGCGGACCGCCGAATCCTTCGCGCGGCCCGATCTCCAGCGTGCCGTCGTGCTCGCGATCGAGCACGACGAAGTCCAGGACCTCGCACCAGAATCGCGCCAGCAATTCAGGGTCGCGGCAACCAAGCACGAGCTCACTGATCCGGCATGCCATGAACGAAACCTACTCTCAGCCGCCACGCCGATGGCCCACCGAATCTTTCGAACGTCGGCGGACCATCGGGGTTGATCGGCGTTGGCTTAGATCCAGTGGAACAGGTTCAGGAAGCGGTCGGCGAGCGCCTGGTCGCCGCGCACCGTGCCGGCCCTCATCCTGCCGAACGCAACCAGGACCATGCTGCCGGCGTCGAACTCGATCACGGCTGGCAGGTCATCGATGGGCCCTGGCTCGTAACTGAGGCCCTCGGAGTTCACGGTCACCCTCGTCGTACCAGCGTTGTGGCCGGTGGTGACGTTGATGCCGATGGTGAAGGGGCTGCGGTCAGCATCCGGCCGCATGGTTGCCTGCCAGATGATGAACATGAAAGGAACCAGCAGGTCGGCCACCTCGCCGGGCAGGGCGTGCGAGGCGCCTTCACCCTCGCGGATGTCCCAGGTGTGGACGCCGTAGTCCATGAGCTGGCCGGCAGCGTAAATAAACGCGGGTACCGGGCCCATGTAGAAATGCGGGACGATCATGCTCGTCCACTCGTCAGCGCTGAGCGGCTCGAGTATGCCCATCATCTGGTCGAGATCCTTGCGGACCCTGCTCATCATCTCGGCCTGGGACAGGCCCCTGAACCCCTGTGCCGAGTCACCGGCTCGCTCGTGCATGCCAAGCAGGCCATAGGCGTTCTCGGCTGTGGCGCCCGAGCGTGCGACGTCGAACGCCTTGAAGTAACCCTCTGTCGTATCGACCAGGTGGCCGATGACGTCCCTGACTTCCCAGTTCTCGCAGGCCGTTTTTGCTTGCCAGGCGTCGGGCCGTTCCGCGAGCGCGAACATCTGCCCTGCCTGCTCGCGAACGACCCGCAGGATGGTGTCCTTTCCCTCATAGGTCATCGCGTTCCACTCGCTCATACCGCTCACCTCATGTGTCGTCTGCGGAAGCGCAGGATCGGCCGACCCGGTGGAGATTGCTTCGTCCAACTGCCCATTGCAGACTGCTCAGGCACGGCCGGAGCGGCCGGGCGGCACATATGACGAACCTCAGCGCAAATCAGGGCCGGCTGTCAATGGCTGGCGACAGCGATCCTCGCCAGCGCCTCGCCATAGCGGACCGAGACGAGCTGAGCGATTGCCGGGTGCCCGCCGAGCGGAGCTGCGCATGGCGCGTTGAGCGTGGCGCTCAGCGCGGCGAACTCGGCCGGATCGGTCTCCGGGCCGATCACGCACGGTGCGATGGCCAGGCGGGTCGCGCCTGCCTCGCGCAGGCGCTGCACCGCGGCGTCGACGCTGGCCGGATCACCGAGCGAGGCAGGGGCGGCCGGCACAGAGAGCCTTGATGCGAGCAGAACGGTTGTCACTCCTGCGTCGATGACGGCTTGGGGCCCGCGGTCGGCCACGACGATCACGCCGGTTGATCCTGCCGAGATGTTCAAGCCCATAGACCGGCCGGCCCTGGCTACGCCGGCCTCGAACAGCCGGTCATGCAGGGCGCCAGCCAGCAGGGGATGCGGGCCGAGCGCGGACGCCAGCATCACCGGCGCTTCAGCCGAGCTGATCGTTGCGCTGATCGCCTGGTCGATGTCCGGGTGCGGGCCAGCCAGCAACGGCACCACCACCGCCTCCGGCCCGTCTTCGAACCGCGCATGGCCCTCGCCGGGGTCCGCCTCAAGCGCTTCGGCCAGCGTCTCGGTGTTCCCGGTCAGGAATCCGACCCTGATCTCCACCCCCGGGCAGGATTCCATCGTCGCTTCGGCAATGTACCTGGCCAGGTCGGCCGCATCGTCGATCCAGCCGGGCACGGCGATGATCAGCGCGGGTGCGTCGGACGCGACACTGATCCGGTGCAGGCTGCGATGCTTTCCTGCCCGCCGGGACCTTCCTGGTGCGCGACGGCGCGGCAAGCTCTGACCGCCGTTGCCGCCAGCGCTCGCGTCCCCTGCACCAGCTCCCCTGGCAGGCAGGCGCTGTGGCAGCGGCTGACTAGCCCCGCCGCGCGGCGGCTGGGCGGCGCTCTGCGACTCAGGAGCGAAAGGTTGCGGCCCCAGGTCTGGTGATGAAGGGTTCGTTCCGTTGCCTCCGTCGGCCGGGGCGGGCCTGCGCTGCGGCAGCGGTGAGAACGGCGCCGACTCCGGGAAACGATCAGTCACGCTCATGTATCGTAATGCTCTCGCCGTGGTGCAGCCGTCGTTCTGTGATGTTCGCACCGAAAAGTCGGATGTATATGCTATTCACAAATTCACAGGCCAGCTAAGCGGCATTCGCATTACCCGGCTCCCGACATGCTCCTGTACACCGAGATCAAGGCGGCTTTCTGCTGGTCAGACAGACGTGGATCGGCCTCGATTGCCTGCTCGACCTTCGGCGTTTCCTCGGTAGCGTCCGAGGCGCCGTCACCATGGTGAAGAAGCCCAGCGTGGGTGAGCAGCGTCTCGGCCGAGACGTTGAGCGCTTCTGAGATCAGCTTGATCACCCGCATCGAAGGCTGATGCAGGCCACGCTCTATCTGGCTCAGGTAAGGATTCGACAACCTGGTCTTCTCGGCCATCTGGCGCAGTGACAGATTCGCCAGCTTCCGGCGTCGCCTGATGAAATCGCCAAGTGCTTCCATCTGCGAGTCCCAGGGTTCGTTCATGTGCCGTTTCCTCGTGGCGGGGATAGGGATGCGCCGGTAGCCGGCGCTTGTCCCAGGCGAATCTGGGCGCGGCGGACGGTCGTTGCCGTCCGCCGCGCCACTGGCCATCGCAGGCACCTCTTACTTGGTGTCTGGCTTGGCCTTCTTGGTCCCGCTGGACTGGGGGCCCGTCTTGGCCGTGCTCGTCTTGCTGGCCGGGCCGCTCTTGGCCGGCTGAGCCTTGCCTGCCGATGGTGTCTTGCTGGCCGGATGCGCCTTCGCGGCAGCCGGCTTGGGCTCTGCTGCCTTGGCGGTGGCTGCCGGGGCCTTTGCTGCTTCGCCAGCGGCTGCGCCGTGCTGGGTAACGGCCTGCTGGGTCTTCTGCCTGGCCGAAGTGGCCTGCGCGAAGGCGCTGGCCGCCTGGTGGGCCAGCGGGCTTGCGACGGCGCGAACCTGGTCGACGACCTGCCGCTGCGCTTCAGTGACCTGGCGCTGAACGGTCCTGACCTGGCCGGCCACCTCGTTCGCCCCGGCCTTGAAGTACTCAGCATTCGGCAGCCTGGCGATGAGGCCCGGGGCCTTCTCGCGCAGCTGGCTGAGCTGCTTCTCGGTTATGGCGGCGAGCTGCTCCGAGCGCGGCAGCTTCGCAATCAGGCCAGGAGCCCTCTCGCGCAGCTGGCTGAGCTGCTTGTCCCGAAGCTGCGCGAATTCCTCCGCCTTCGGGAGCTTGATGACGTTCATCGTGGGCATGCTGGGGAGCTGTGGCCGGATCATCTGGGCCGTGGCCGTCACGTTCTTGACGGTGCTAGTCACCCTCTGCTGACCCTTGCGGGCGGCCGCCAGGATCTGCTCCTGGAGCTCCTGCCCTCTGGCGCGGGTGTCGATCATCGAAGATCCTCCTCCTAGATTCTTCAGCAAACTATAGTTTGCAAAGAGAGCATATGTCAAGCGGACCAGCGCCTGCCGCCGTGCAGTTGAGAGTTCTGCCTGGTCAGCTGGCCGCGCGACGGCGCGCCGTGACCAGTCCGGTTTCGTAGGCGAACACGACGGCCTGGACGCGGTCGCGCAAGCTGAGCTTGGCCAGCACGCGGCCGACGTGCGTTTTGACGGTCGCCTCGGACACGAACAGCCGGTCCGCGATCTCGGTGTTGCTCAGGCCCTGCGCGATCAGGGTCAGGACCTCGCGCTCGCGGCTGGTAAGCCCGGCCAGGTCAGGCGGTTCGTGATCTGCCCCCTCCGGGAGCATGGGCGCAAAGCGGTCGATCAGCCGCCTGGTTGTCGACGGCGCGACCACGGCATCGCCGGAATGGACGGCCCTGATCCCGAAGAGCAGCTCCTCAGGCGGGACGTCCTTCAGCAGGAAGCCGCTGGCGCCGGCTTTGAGCGCAGCGAAAGCGTACTCGTCCAGATCGAATGTGGTCAGCATCAGCACCCGAGGACGGTCACCGGCCTGGCAGATCCGCCTCGTCGCCTCGATTCCGTCAAGTTTCGGCATCCTGACGTCCATGACGGCGACGTCGGCCCGGGCGTGCGACAGCAGTGCGACCGCGGACAGGCCGTCACCAGCTTCGCCGACAACCGTCATGTCCGGCTGGGCATCAAGCACCATCCGGAACCCCGTCCGCACTAGTTCCTGGTCATCGACCAGCAGGATCCTGAT
>Ga0066903_100001649_pt1 | contig 16647 bp, 16 predicted proteins | sample PanSoiMetaGPlot1_FD_67491 | JGI IMG/M metagenome (GOLD analysis project Ga0066903, IMG submission 67491) | Tropical forest soil microbial communities from Panama analyzed to predict greenhouse gas emissions - Panama Soil - Plot 1 (version 2) | ecosystem: Environmental > Terrestrial > Soil >... | reverse complement strand
ACGTTCGGTCCGACCCGCTTCCAGGAGGAGATCTTCACCCGGATGCCTTTCTCGAGGCCCTCCGCCCCGAGGTACGTCCCCCACGGCCAGCTCATGATCACGGCGTCGACGGGGTTCCCCGTCGCCGCGACGCCGAGCTCGCCGTAGCCGTAGAACGCGATCGGGCGCAGGTAGCACTCCGCCACCCCGTTCGCGCCGATCAGCTCCATGCAGGCGCTCCGAAGCTCGTCGACGGTGTAGCCGAGCTTCATGTCGAGCAGCCGTGCGGAGTTGTGCAGGCGCTGCAGGTGGTCGCCCAGCCGGAAGACGGCGCTGCCCCTCGGCGTCTCATACGCGCGGATCCCCTCGAAGACGCCCGAGCCGTAGTGCAGGCCATGCGTGCCGACGTGGACCTTCGCGTCGGCCCAGTCGACAAGCTCGCCGTTCATCCAGATCTTCTCGAGTTCCTGCATGGAGACGCTCCTTTTGAGGAAGGCTGGGCCGATCGAATTCTACCCGCGGCCCCGGCGCTTCAGAATCCCTCGATCCGGCAGAAGCGGCTCAACCAAAGGGCTCGCGCCAATCCGGAACGGATCAGAAGGAGCCGTTGGCGATCGCGACCGCCTCGAGCCGCGAGTGCGCACCTACGGCGCGCAAGATGTGGCGGACGTGGTTCCGGACGGTTTCGGTGCTGAGATGGAGCTCGCTGGCGATCTGCTTCGTCGACTTTCCCCGTTCGAGCAGCTCGAGCACCTCGGCCTGGCGCGGAGTGAGGTCGAGGTCCGGATGCTCATGCGGTTCCTCGATCACATCCGAGACCTGCCCGAACACGCCGACGACGTGCTCGCCTTCGAACACCGGCACCGATGTGATCTCGACCCCGACACGGCGTCCTGCGCGATCCAGGATCACGACGCCGGCGTCGGTTGCCGTCGTCCCGCCGACGATCTTCCGCGCGAACAGCTCGCGGGCGCGGCGTGTGTCCTCCGCCGCGACGACCGACGTGAACTGACGGCCGACGACGTCACCGACGATGCGACGAGCCGCCTGATTGACCCAGCGCACCATCCCGTTCGGCGCGAGTAGATAGCTCGGCACGTTGATGTGCTCGAGGACCTCTTCGAGGTTCATCGTGTTCAGCGCGGAGACGGAGGCAGTCACGTTGAAAGAATCATCACACGCGCGACGGCGGCACGCACTCACTCCACCCAGCTCGTCACAGCGCGGCCTGGATCTCGGCCGGCAGCTCGCCCTGGTCGACAATGCCGCCGAGCTCGTAGGCGACCCTCCGGTCGAAATAGACATAGACGGTCGTGATCGCGACGAGCGGCATCGTCAACGCGTAGATGAGGCCCGCGACGAGATTGACGAGCCAGAACGGGGCCCCGGTCGTAAGGATGAGCGTCACGCCGACGATCGGGCCGAGGACGAGCGCGAGCGCGGCGCCGACGACGATGAGCGACGTGGCCTTGAACCACTTACCTCGCACGAGCACCCAGCTCCGCCGTAGGCCGCCGAGGGCGGACAGCTCCTCCAGCTCGATACTGGGAGCGATCAGCGCCCACCGGCCGGCCAACCACACGGCAAGAGGCAGCAGGTAGATCGAGCTGGCCAGCAGAGACACCACGAGCGCTGCGAAGACCAGCGCGCCGAGCAACGGCCAAACGCTGTCGGCCGCCAGCCAGTAGGCCCGGAGCGGCCCGGTCGGCCGCCCCGCGTCGATCTCGACGAGCGCACGCGAGGTCGCCGCCTGCACGAGGCCGAGACCGAGCAGCGTCAGCGCGGTCCCGATCGAGATCGCGATGAACGCGATGACGCCCCTGCCCCCTGAGCCGGTCTCCACTCCTGCGGCGCTGGTTCCGTGCAACAGCAGGCTCTGGAGGAGCGCGACGAGGAGCGACACAGGGATGAACAACAGCCCGATGCCGAGGGCGAGGTGCAGCTGCCGGCCATACATGCGCGTCGCGGCGGCGAGGGTCTGGCCCCACGCGCGCCGGTGGGCGAGCCGGAGCGGCGTCGCCGGCCGCCACGATGTCCGTGAGAGCGCATAGATCAGGAGCAGAGCGAGCGCGCCCACGACCAGCGTGAACTCCAGCGGGCGGTGCACGAGCCGGACGAGCGCGGACGAGCCGCGGCCGATCGCGCGACAGAAGAAGTCAGTTGCCGAGGTGCCGAAGATGCTGGCGGTCGGCACGGTGAAGCTTCGGTCGCGCCAGCCCTCCGCCCACTGGATGGGCTCCGTCCACTGCCGCTTGAGGTTCGGGCCTGTCGGCCCGTTGAAGAACGAAGGTTGCAGCTCTCCCCATCGTCCCTGGAACGCGATCCATGGGAACTGCCGGCGCGCCTCGGCGGCGTTGCTCGGAATCGTCGCCACGGCCGGATGCAGGTCGTCATGCGGCCCGGTCGTGTTGTCGCAGCCGACGCCCTGGCTGGCGGAGCTGCCCAGGAACAGCCCCTCACCGAAGAAGTTCGCGTGCGAGCCGGCGGCCGGGTAGACGACAGGGTGACTGCCGTCGACGACGTCGAGCTTCGAGGAGTCCCAGGTCGCGCGCTCGGCCCCCTCGTGTTGGCTGTAACCGACGCTCGTCGGTTTGGTCGCGAGCGCGTCGTGCGCGTTTGCCGCGTCGAAGTCGAGCTGGATCATCTCCCAGTCGCCCTCGTGCAGGTTGTTCCAGTCGTTGTAGACGTAGAAGAACCAGTACTGCAGCGCGAGCTTCCCCGGATGGAGCGGATCCGTCGCCACGTGCGCATAGACAGTCGGCCGGTGCCCTGCGGTGATGCGCCGTTCCCACCGCTCGTAGTCGCAGCCCGGGTCGAGCGCGTTCCCAGGAAAGTCCAGGTGGTACTGGTAGAGGCCCTTCGAGAGGTCCTTTGCCGTCGGCCCGATCTTGACGACGCCGCTGGCGGCCCAGGGCCCCCTCAGGGCAACCGTCGGATCGCCGAAGAGCGCATTGACATCGATCGGCCGGTACGGCTCGCCCGGGCCGCACTCCTTCTCCTGTGTGACGAGCCGGACGACCGGCGCGTATGTGTCGGCAAGGGCCTTCTCGTCAGCGAGCCCGCCGAGCGCCGCGGCCGGCGCGACCAGCGCTGCAACGACGACAAGACAGGCTAAGGCCGTGCGCGTCACAAGGCCTAGGATCTCGTCCCCGCGCTCACCGCACCACCACCCTTCTCGGATGATCTCTAATCGGCGGCGAGAAACGTGCCGGTCTCGGCGCGCGTCAGGCGCATGAGCTGCGGCGGGCCGAGCCCGAGGAAGTGACGGGGCGAGCCCGCCTCGAGCCAGACCGTCGGCAAGGAGAGCAACGACCGGTCGACCAGCACCTGCGCGCCCTGAAACGGAAACGGCCGCGCCTGGACGGGCCGGAGCTCACCGCAGCCGGCGCGACGAGCGAGCCGGGCGCGATCGATCTCGCCGTCGTCGGGAACGACTGCCACGATCGCCTTCCCGTAGCACTCGAACGCCTCGGCGCGTGCGCGCGGGCCCGGCGGCGATTCGACTCCCTCCGGTAGTTGCTCGAGCTGCCCGTGCGCTTCGGATTCGCGCAGGAACCGCGCGATCCGCTCCACCGGCTCGGGCCACATCACTGCAGGGAGATGAACCGGGCGTCCTCGAACTCGCCGTGGAGCTGGTCGATCAGCTCGGCGGGCGCCGGGGTGTCGATCGAGAGCGCCATCAGCGCCTGACCGCCGCGCCGCGTACGCGAGACGGTCATGTTGGCGATGTTCACGCCGGCGTCGCCGAACAGCGTGCCGACGCGGCCGATCACGCCGGGGACGTCGTCGTACCGGAAGAAGACGAGCAGCGGCGCGAGCTCCATGTCGAGCTCGAAGCCGAGCGCGTTCACGAGCCATTGCCTGTCGTCCTTGCCGATCGTCGTGCCGGCGACCCGGAATGCGCGACCCGAGGAGACCGCCTCGACGCCCACGAGGTTGGTGAAGTCACGCGCCACGCGGCTCCGCTCCTCGCGCACCTCGACGCCACGCTCGGCCGCGATCACGGGCGCATTCACGTAGTTCACCGGCTGGTCCGAGCGGCCCTGGAACGCGCCGTTCAGGGCCGCGACGGTGAGCAGCCGCGTGTCGTACTGCGCGAGCGAGCCAAAGTACGTCAACCGCAGCTCCTCCACGCGTCCTTCGGCGAGCTCCAGCGCGAGCCGCCCGAGCTTCGCCGCGAGTGGGATGTACGCGCCGAGCACCTCGAGGTCCTCTGCACCGATGACCGGGATGTTGACGGCATTCGTGACGAGCCCGCCGTCGAGCGCCGCCGCGACCTGCTCCGCGATGATCACTCCGGCACGGTCTTGCGCCTCCTCGGTCGACGCGGCCAGGTGCGGCGTGACGATGACGTTGTCGTGCTCCAGCAGTGGCCCCGCATACGGCTCGGACGAGAACACGTCGAGGGCAGCGCCCGCAACCTTGCCCGACGAGACTGCGTCGAGCAACGCATCCTCGTCGATGAGCTCGCCGCGCGCCGCGTTCACGATGCGCACGCTGTCGCGCATCTTCGCGAACGCCTGCGCGTCGACGCTGCGCCGAGTCTCGTCCGTCAGCGGTAGGTGCAGCGTCAGGAACTCTGCAGCCGCATAGACGTCGCCGACGCTCTCGACCCGCTCCACGCCCAGCTCGCGAAAGCGCTCCGGCGCCACGAAGGGGTCGTACGCGACGACGCGCATGCCGAGGCCCGCGGCACGCCGCGCGACCTGCTGCCCGATCCTGCCGAAGCCGAGCACGCCGAGCGTCTTGTCCGCGAGCTCGATGCCGCCGTACTTCTTCCTGTCCCACCGGCCCTGCTTCAACGCGGCGTGCGCCTGCGGGATGTTGCGCGCCAGCGCCGTGAGCAGGCCGACCGTGTGCTCGGCTGCCGAGACGACCGTCGACTCCGGTGCGTTCGCGACCACGATCCCGCGGCGGGTCGCCGCGTCGACGTCGACGTTGTCGATGCCGACGCCTGCCCGCCCGATCACCTTCAGCCGCTCGCCGCGTTCGATCAGATCGGCTGTGAGCTTGGTGGCCGACCGGACGACGATCGCGTCGTACCGGCCGATCATCTCGGCGAGGTCGGACTCGGCGTCGACGTCCACGTCGAACCCGCGCTCGCGCAGCAACCGGATGCCGGCTTCGGCGATCTCCTCGCGGACGAGAACGGCGGTCAAACGCGCGAGTGCTCGGTCCAGGCTTCGAGCGCACGCGTCACGGCGACGCCTCGCTCGATCTCCGCGCCGGCGTCGACGAGCGCGAGCTCGACGGCCGCAAGCGCGGTGGTGATGTCGAAGACGTCGAACCAGCCGATGTGGCCGATCCGGAAGATCTTTCCCTTCAGGTCGCCCTGGCCGTTCGCGATCGTGATCCCGAAGCGGTCACGGAGCGTCGACACGATCTCAGTCGCGTCGATACCCTCGGGCGCCCGGATCGCCGTCACGACAGCGGAACGTTCCTCGTCGGGCGAGAAGAGCTCGAGCCCCATCGCCTTGGCACCCTCGCGGCAGGCTCGGCCGAGCCGCGCGTGGCGATCGAACGCCGCCTCGAGGCCCTCGTCGAGCAGGAGGCCCAGCGCGACGTCGAGCGCGCGCACGAGCGACACGGGCGGCGTGAACGGCGCGTCGAGCTTCGCCTGCGCCTTGCGCGTGCGTTCCCAGTCGAGGACGTATCGCGGCGACGACGACTGCGCAGCCGCGTCGAACGCAGCCGCGGAGACCGACACGAACGCGACGCCGGGCGGCGTCATCAGCGCCTTCTGCGAGCCGGAGACGACGACGTCGAGATCCCACGCGTCGGTCTCGACCGGCACGGCACCGAGACTCGAGACGGCGTCGACGACGACGAGCGCGCCCGCCTCCTTCGCAACCGAGGCGAGCGCCTGCACGTCGCAGACGACCCCGGTGGAGGTTTCCGAGTGCGTGAGGTAGACGACGCGCACGTCCCCCGCCTCGGCGAGTGCCGAGCGCAGGTCGTCTGGCTCGGGGGTCTCCCCCCAGTCGAGCCGAGCGTGGACGAGCTCGGCCCCGAACGCGCTCACGAGGCCGGCCCAGCGCTCGCCGAAGTTGCCGGCGGACAGGACGAGCTGCCGGTCGCCCGGCGAGGTGAGGTTCGCGACGGCTGACTCGAACGCCCCCGTGCCGGAGGTCGTGAACATGAGCACGTCGTTCCGCGTGCGGTAAACCTCGGCGAGCCGCACGAGGGAGCGCTCGTAGATCTCGCGGTAGTCACGGGCGCGGTGGTGGATCACAGGCTCCGCGAGCGCCGCGAGCACCTCGGGCGGAACGGGCGTGGGGCCCGGAGTGAGCAAGTAGCGCTTCTCTGCCATGTGAGCTGAGCCTAGCGGCGGCGGTGGCCGCGCAATGATCGCGACAATCGTCACGAACGTTTACTAACTCGCCACTCCGGTGACCGTCCTACCCAGTTGACAACCAGCGCTGCGCGGACTGCGGCCCAGTCCATCTAGCGCGCGGCGCGGGGTCCCGGAGGGATCATCGGCATGAGGCACAAGCACACAGTCCTACTGGCCTGCGCGTGCGCCCTCCCGGCGCTCGTCGGAGCAACCGCCCTGCGCGCGGATCCGGGGCCGCAGCCGCCGAACACGACGACCTCGACTGCGACGACCACGGCTACTGCTCCCAAGCCGGCGCCGGCTTCCGACCTGGTCGACCGGCTCATCCTGCGGCACCGCCAGCAGGCCTGGCGGTGGGAGCGGATCATGGGCGTCCCCCTCACGCGCAAGCTGCCGCACTCGCCGACCAACCCTGGAAGGCGCGCGGCCGCCTGGCACCAGCTGGCGGTGACCATGCGCCGGCGAGCGCAGAAAGTCCCACACAAGACCGCCTGGCTCTGCATCCACCGGCTCGAGGGCTCGTGGACCGATCCGAACCCGCCGTACTACGGCGGCCTCCAGATGGACCTCGGCTTCATGCAGAGGTACGGAGCCGGCCTGCTGCGGCGGAAAGGCACCGCCGATCACTGGACCCCGCTCGAGCAGATGTGGACAGCCGAGCGCGCCCACCGCGCGGGCCGCGGCTTTTACCCGTGGCCGAATACCGCCCGCGCCTGCGGGCTGATCTGAGTCGTAGAGGTGGGGTCTGACCCCGGACGGGTCAGACCCCGAATTTCGCCTAGCGCAGTCGCTCGACGTTTTCAGCCTCGACGCGGCCTTCGTCGCGGCTGTGGATGTCGTCGACGTTCTCGACTTCCGAGTCGTCGTCGAGCAGCTCTGAGAACAGCGCGCGGTAGTGCCGCACCGATTGGCGCATGTCCTCGGTGGACGCCTGCCCCTGCTCGCTCGCTCGCGCGATGCCGTCCGCAGTGCGGTACTTCTCGACCAGGTTCGGATGATCGACGGAGATGTCGGCAACCCGGCGCTCGAAGTCCTTGGTCGGATAGCCGCGCTCCTGCATGACCTCCTGCACCAGCCGGTCCGCCTCTGCGACGGCGCCGCGCGGATCGTCGACGAAGCGCGACTGCGTCGACTGCCAGCGCCGGATGTAGCGGTCGCGTGACTCCGGCGAGAGCGGACGGATGTCGAGCTGCTCGTGCTGCTTCCGCCGGTCGCGCAGCTCGCGTTCCGCGGCACGCCGGCCGCCGGCCTGATCGACCGTGCGGTCGTACTCGCGTCCGAAGCTGTCCTGCAGCGCGCGCGAGCGTTTCGTGCGCAGCGCGCTCCAGACGACCCCGAGGACCACGATCACCACGGCGGCGGCGATCACGATCCAAACCCACGTACTCATCCTCGGCTCCTTCCGTTGCTAGGAACCGGTTGCCTACCCGCTCTCCCCCAGCTTGGAACGCAACAGCTCGTTCACGACCTTGGGATCCGCTTTCCCCTGCGTCTCCTTCATCACCTGCCCGACGAAGTACCCCAGGAGGCCCTGCTTGCCCCCTCGATACGACGCGACCTGAACGGGGCTCGCGGCGAGGATGCGGTCGACGAGCGGCTCCAGCTCGGAGGTGTCCGCGACGACCGTCTGCGCGAGGACGGCGGACGCGTCGATCGGACCGCCGGCGCTGTCCGCGAGCGACGCGAGCAGCGTCTCGCGCGGGATCGTGTCGCGCCGCCTGATGATCTCGACGAGCGCCGCCCCGTTCTGAGGCAGCGGGTCGATCGACGCGAGCTGGTTCATCGCGACGTTCGCCGCCGTCGGCCAGTCGAGGCCGTGCTCGACGAGCAGGCGCGCCTTGTGCTCGTTCCCGGTCGAGACGAGATCGACGGCGTGGTCGAAGCCGACGTCCGCCGCGAGCCCGCGGATGCGCTCGCCGGGAAGAGCCGGCAGCTCGGCGCGCAAGCGGTCGAGCAGCTCCGCCTCGGGCTCGATCGGAACGAGGTCGGGCTCGGGGAAGTAGCGATAGTCGTCCGCCTCCTCCTTGCGGCGCCGCGGCGTAACGGTGTCGGACTTGACCTCGTAGTCGAGCGTCTGCTGCACGACCTCACCGCCCGACTCCCACGTGGCGACCTGGCGGCGGACCTCTGCCTCGATGCCGCGTGCGATGTGGTTGAAGGAGTTCATGTTCTTGAGCTCGGTGCGCGTCCGGTAGCCGATCTCGCCGCGTTCGCGGACGGAGACGTTGGCATCGGCGCGCAGCTGGCCCTTCTCCATCTCCGCGTCGGAGATGCCGAGCTCCACGACCGTCTGGCGCAGCAGCTGCAGGAACCGGCGGGCCTGCTCGGCGGAGCGCAGGTCGGGCCGAGTCACGATCTCGACCAGCGGCGTGCCCCCGCGGTTGAAGTCGATGTTCGAGTGCGCAGCGCCGACGATGCGGCCCGTGGCGCCGCCGACGTGGATCGTCTTGGCGGCGTCCTCCTCGAGGTGCGCGCGCACGATCCCGACCTCGAAGTCGCCGTCCTCGCCCGGAACGGCGAACGTGCCGTCGACGCAGAGCGGCTCGTCGTACTGGGAGATCTGGTAGCCCTTGGGCAGATCGGGATACGGGTAGTGCTTGCGGTGAAAGAGAGCGCGCGGCGCGATCTCGCAGCCGAGCGCGAGCCCGAGCTTGAGCGTCCAGGCGACCGCGGTCTCGTTCGGCGTCGGCAATGCACCGGGAAACGCGAGGCACACGGGACAGGTCTGCGTGTTCGGCTCGGCCGCGAAGCCGTTCGGGCAGCGGCAGAACATCTTCGTCCTCGTCTTCAGCTGGACGTGGATCTCCAGCCCGATGACGGGCTCCCACTCAGCCATCGAGCAGCTCCTTGGCCTGGAGCAGCGGCACCTCGATATCGCCTCGAACCTCGAACACGGCGAGGTACTCCTCGAGGGCGCCGTGCATGCGGATGACGCAGAGCTCGTTCTCCCGGTCTTCGAGCGACAGACGCACGTCCCCGATCTGGACGGCACGCGAGCCGTCGAGCACACGCGGGCGCTCGCCGAAGACACGCTCGACGGCGAGCACGAAGTCTGCGGCGCGGTCCACGAACGTCTTTCTCATCGCAGCCGCTCCGGAACGGTGTCGAAGCCGATCGCCCGCTCGAGTGCGTGCGCCGCGCGGAAGAGGGTGTTCTCGGCGAACTGCGCGCCGATCAGCTGCAACCCGACCGGCAGGCCTTCCGAGAGCCCGCACGGGATCGAGAGCCCGGGCAGGCCCGCCATGTTCGGCGGGATCGTCAGCACGTCGGCGAGGTACATCGCGAGCGGGTTCTCGGTCCGCTCGCCGAGCTTGAAGGCAACCGTCGGCGACGTCGGGCTGACGAGCACGTCGAAGCGCTCGAACGCTGCGGCGAACTCACGGGCGATCACCGTGCGCACCTTCTGCGCCTGGCCGTAGTACGCCTCGTAGTAGCCGGCGCTCAACGCGTAGGTGCCGAGCATGATCCGCCGCTTCGGCTCGTCCCCGAAGCCGGCGTCGCGCGTGCGCGAGACCAGCTCGTAGTAGTCGTCCGCCTGCTCGCGGAGCGCGTAGCGCACACCGTCGTAGCGCGCGAGGTTCGACGACGCCTCCGCCGGCGCGACGAGGTAGTAGCACGCGAGGCCGTACTCGACCGCCCGCGGTAGCTCGCACTCGCCCACCTCCGCGCCGAGCTGGTTGCAGAGGTCGATCGCGCGACGAACTGCGTCGGTGACGCCGGGCTCGATCCCCTCCGCCTCGTTCAGCTCCTTCGGCACGCCGACGCGCAGGCCCTTCAGATCCTGGGCGTCGGGAAGCTCGACTGGCGGCACGTCGACGGTCGTCGAGTCGCACTCGTCTCGGCCGCTGATGATCCCGTACAGCAGCGCGTTGTCGCGCACCGTCCTGGTCACCGGACCGACCTGGTCGAGCGACGACGCGAACGCGACGATGCCGTAGCGCGAGACCGTCCCGTACGTCGGCCGCAGACCGACGTTCCCGCACAGACTGGACGGCTGCTTGATCGACCCGCCCGTATCGGATCCCAGCGCCCACGGGGCCAGGCCGGCAGACACCGCCGAAGCGGACCCTCCGCCCGAACCGCCGGGGACGCGTGTCGGGTCCCACGGGTTCTTGGTCGGCCCGAACGCGGAGTTCTCCGTCGACGAGCCCATCGCGAACTCGTCCGTGTTCGTCTTCCCGAGCAGCTGCAACCCGGCCGCCTTGCACCGCGCCGCGACGGTCGAGTCGAACACCGGGACGTACCCCTCGAGGATCTTCGATCCCGCCGTCGTCTGAACGCCCTTCGTCGAGATCACGTCCTTGAGCGCGATCGGCACGCCCTCGTTCTCGTCATCGTCGACGAGGGTCAGGAAGCAATGCAGCTCCTCGTCGCGGGCGTCGATCGCGGCCCGGTAGGCGGCGCGCAGCTCGCGTGGAGAGATCTCCCGGCGCTCGAGCAACCCCTTGGCCTCCTCGGCCGTAAGGCGGAGCGTGTCGATCACGCGGCCGTCTCCCCCGTCGGCGGCACGCGGAACAGGTCGCCGTCGCGCTCGGGGGCGTTCGCGAACACGTCGTCGAGCGGAAGCGACGGGCGCGGCTCGTCGGCGCGGAACATGTTGACGACGTCGAGTGGGTGCGAGGTCGGCGGCACGTCCGAGAGGTCGAGCTCCGAGACCTTGCCGACCGCCTCGAGGATGTCGTTGAGCTGCAGTTCGAGGCGCGCGATCTCGTCCTCGGTGAGGTCGAGGCGCGCGAGCGCCGCTACGTGCAGAACGTCGTGTCTCGTGATAGGCATGACGGGTCCCCCATTACAAACAAAAGGGCCCCCTTTCGGGGGCCCTTATTACTCGGTTCCGAAAGGAAAGCTAGACAGGCTGAACGTTCGCGGCCTGAGCGCCCTTGGGGCCCTGCACGACCTCGAACTCAACACGCTGACCCTCGGTCAGCGATTTGTAACCCTCCTGGGAGATCGCCGAGAAGTGGACGAAGACATCCTCGCCGCCCTCACGCTCGATGAACCCATAGCCCTTCTCGTTCGAGAACCACTTCACGGTGCCCTGAGCCAAACGACTTCCTCCTTCAAAAACACGCGACGGCCCGGGCACCGAGCCGCCACTACGGATACAGCGGGCGGAGTGTAGCTCAGATGCGGGGGAACGCAAGCGCACCGCTGCGGTAGCGCGCGGCCTTGAGCGCGTTCTCGAGCAGACACGCGATCGTCATCGGCCCGACGCCCCCCGGCACCGGGGTAAGGAACGCGGCGGCGTCGCCCACGCCCGGGTCGACGTCGCCGAACACCCCCTCCTCTGTGCGGTTCATGCCGACATCGATCACGGCCGCGCCGACCTTGACCATGTCCTCCGTGATGAGGCCGAGGCTGCCGACGGCCGCCACGAGGATGTCGGCGTCGAGCGTGTGGCGCGGAAGATCGGCGGTGCGGGAGTGACAGATCGTGACGGTCGCGTTCGCGTGGAGTAGCAACATGGAGAGCGGGCGGCCGACGATGAGGCTGCGGCCGACGACGACGGCGCGCGCGCCGGCGACCGGGATCTTGTATTCCGCCAGCAGGCGCATCACGCCGACCGGCGTCGCGCCGACGAGCGTTTCCTGGCCGAAGAAGAGCTGTCCGGCGTTGAACGGGTGCAGCCCGTCGACGTCCTTCATCGGGTCGAGCGTCCGCATCACGCGGTCCTCGTCGATGTGGTCCGGCAGCGGCGTCTGAACGAGGATCCCGTCGATTGAGTCGTCCTCGTTGAGCTCCTCGACGAGCTCGAGCAGCTCCTCCTCGGGCGTGTCCTGCGGCAGCCGCTCGTCGACCGCCTGGATGCCGACCTCCTCCGCGGCCTTGTGCTTCAGCCGGATGTAGATCTGGGACGCCGGGTCGTCGCCGACCAGGACCGTTGCGAGCCGCACGTCGCCGAACTCCGCGATGTCGGCCTGCAGCTGCTCGCGCACACGCGCCGCGAGGGCGCGCCCGTCCATCAATGTCGCCGCGGGCACGCTAGAACGGCAGCTCGACGCCGCTGACGTCGAGCCCGAGCGACTCCGCGAGGCGCACGCCGATCTCCAGGTCCTCCTTCAGCCGGTCGACGTCACGCGACTCCATCGCGCGGCCGATCCAGGCGCGCTCCTTCGGCCGCCAGAGCGCGTGTGCTGCGAACTCCGGCAGCAGCCGGTTGGCAGCGTCCACGAGCTTGCGCTGCGTCTTCTTGTCCGCACTCTGCAGCAGGACGCGCTCGTAGGCCATTCCGGCGCCGTGATGGATCCCGTCGTCGGTGGCGAGCCTGTTGCAGAGGTCCTCCAGGACCGTCCCGCGCGAGGACCGTGCGATCAGCCGGAAGCGGCTGATGATCAGCCGCTCGTAGAAGACCTGCATCAGGAAGACCTTCTCCTCGAGCGTGTCGGCCTCGAGCGTCATGTGCGCGAGGTTGTCGAGGTGCGGATCGCGCTCGGCGGTTCCGCCGGCCTCGCCGACGAGCTTGAGCCATGCCTCCGTGTGGCGCGACTCGTCCTGCACCATCGTCGAGTAGTAGAGCTTCGCCTCGTGGTCGGGCGCGATGTTCAGGAGCTGTGACGCCATGTCGCAGGCGAGCATGTCGGCCTGCAGTTGCTGCGTCAGGACGGAGCGCCACATGTCGCGGCGGCGCGCGCGGCGCTGAGGCGAGCCCTTCCCCTCGGGAATCGGCGGCAGGTCAGGCCACGGCAGGTCCTTGACCTGCCACTCCTGGCGTTTCGCGAGGTCGTAGAAGCGGAGGACGCCCGTGAAGGCCTCGCGGCCCTCGGCCGGCATCTCGATCAGCTGGGTTGCCACGATGGGAGATTATGAAAGCCGTGGACCTGAAGCGCTGGCCGAGGAAGAACGACGAGGCGTCGATCAAGGCCCGCCAGGAAGCGCTTGGCCTGAGCGACGGGGTCACCTCGATCGACCTGTCGCCGTTCGTCGACGCCCAGGAGATGCTGACCGGGGCGGCGGTGATCCCCGTGTCCGTGGTCGGCCCGCTCGAGCTCGAGCTCGGCGAGTACGAGCTGGAGGAACCGTTCGGCCGCGTCAGCGAGACCGGACGCGTGCGGGACGCCGTCTACGTCCCGCTCGCGCACACCGAGGGCGGACTGTCGGCATCGCTCTACCGCGGCGCGCGCGCGGCGGCGGAGTCGGGCGGATTCCGCACATATGTCCTGCGGGACCGGATCACGCGCGCGTCGTGCTTCGTGTGCAAGACGACCGGGGAGGCGGTGCAGCTTGCGCGGTTCCTCGACGCGCACGTCGCGGAGATGCGCCGCTGGCTGGCCGACCGCGACGACGAGTGGATCTCCTCGTACGCGAAGCTCCGCGAGGTCGAGACGCACGTCGTCGGCTCGATGTGCCACGTCATGTGGGCGTTCACGACCGGTGACGCCTGCGGGCCGAACATGATGACCCGCAACGCGTACGCGCTGAACATGGGCTACGTCATGCAGCACGCGCCGGTGAAGCCGGAGCGCGCGATCCTGGAGGCGAACATGGGCGGCGACAAGAAGCCGTCACATCGCTACTTCGAGCGCGGCGGACACGGGAAGACGGTGCTCGCTGAGGCCACGCTGACTGACGACGCGGTCCGGCGCGTGCTCCGCACGACGGTCGACGACCTGCTCGAGCTTTCGTTCGCGGGGACGCATGGGGCAGTCGCGTCCGGGATGCAGTCGGTGGCGTTCACGCCGGCGTCGGCGATCGCCGCCGTCTTCGCCGCGACGGGTCAGGACCTCGGCATGGTCGGGACGAGCTCGATGGCGCACGGGACGGGGCGCCGGGTCGAGGGCGGGATCCACTGCACGATCCGGTTGCCGGGGCTCGAGGTGGGGACGGTCGGCGGCGGCACCTCGTTCCCGTACGCGAGGGCGTGGCTCGACCTGATGGGCTGCGCCGGCGCCGGCCGCGTCTACCGGTTCGCGCAGATCGCCGCGGCTGCGACCCTGGCCCTGGAGATCTCAGCCAGCGCCGCGATGGCGACCGCAGGGTCGGAGAACTTCTTCAAGGCGCACCACGAGCTGGGGGGCAAGCGCCACTAGTCAAAGGCTGGGGTCAGACCCGTCGAGGCCGGAGCGTAAGCCGCAGGTTTACGCGGAGGCGGACTGATGCGACGCGCGCACGCGCAGCCTGCGCGCGACGCACCGAAGAGAACAACCGCCCAACACCACTAGAGCGCTGGGCTCTGCCGCGCGCGCTCCGCGCGAAGCGCAGTACCTCAATTCGAACGAAAGCGCAGCTTTCGTTCGGCGTCTAGCGCGTCCCGATCTCCATGCGGAAGAGCCGCGGCAGCGCGGCGCCGAGGCGGGCCGGGAGCGGGGCGCGGCGCCCGTCCTCGTCCGCGCGCTCGACGGCCATGATCGCGGTGCGCACAAGCCCGCCGCCGAGGCGCTTCAGCGGCTCCGGCGGTAGCGACGGGACCTTCCGGGTCGCGAGCGGCAGGGCCGTCCACTCGTCGTCCCGGCCCGTGGCCAGGGACGCGAGGATCTGACCGCCGAGCCAGCTCGGGCCGACGCCGTGTCCCGAGTAGCCAAGGCCGTAGTGGACGCGTCGGGTGCCTGGCACCGTGCCGAAGAACGGGAGGTGGTCGGCGGACACGTCGATGGGGCCGCCCCACGCGCGCTCGATGCGCGCGTCGGCGAGGCCTGGGAGCAGCCGGCGGAGACCGTGCTCGGCGCGGGCTGCCGTCGGCGAGTCGCTCGTGAAGCGGGCGTCGAGCTTGCCGCGGAAGCCGATCGGGCCGGACCCGCTCCCCATCAGCACGCGGCCGTCGTTCGTCGTCCGGAAGTAGTGCAGGAACATCCGCCCGTCGACGATCGCCTCGCCGCCGGTCCAGCCGATCTCCTCGAGCAGGTGGGGCACGGGCTCCGTGAGTACGACGTAGGAGCCGAAGTTCGTCACGTGCCGCGCGACGGGCCGCCAGCCGGTCGCCGCGGCGTTGATCGCGACCACGATCTCCTCCGCCCGCACGCTGCCGCTCGGAGTCGTAACGGCGTCGCTCTGCAACGTCGCGGGGCTGTGCTCGTGCAGCTCGACACCCGCGGCGAGGACGCGCCGCCGCAACGAGCGCACGAGCCGCGCCGGCTGCACGGTCGCGCCGTCGGGAAAGAACACGCCGTCCCGGAACGCCGCCGACTTGACGCGCGCGGCGACGGCGACGGCGTCCAGCGGCACCGCCTGCTCCGGCACGCCTAGGCCGGCGGCGGCCGCAACCGCATGCTCGACGGCCGCGTCCTGCGTCGGCGACGCGGACACCATCAGCATCCCGCCCTCGCGCAGCCAGACGTCGTCCTCGAGCGCCCGTACGGCAGGAACGATCCGCTCTCCCGCCCGCGCCAGCTGCAGCGCCGACTCGCGGCCGAGGAGCTGCACGAGCTCCGCCACCGAGGCCCAGTAGCCGTGGACGAAGCCGCCGTTGCGGCCGCTCGGGCCCGACCCGCAGGTCGCGGCCTCGAGCAGCACGACGCGCGCGGACGGCTCGCGCTCCTTCACTCCAAGCGCGGTCCACAAGCCCGTGTAGCCGCCGCCCACGACGCAGACGTCCGCGGCCTCGTTGCCGGCCAGCGACGGCGCGGGCTCGTCGGAACCAGCCTCGTCCCACCACCAGGGCGGCAGCCGAGGCGCGACGGTCAGGTGGTCGCGGCCGATCGTTCCCGCCGCATCTGCAAGAGGACATTCGTGAGCGCAGCCACGACCGCCACGACGAAGATCGCCGTGCCGATGACGTTGACCTGCGGCGGTGCGCCGATACGCGCCGCACCCCAGACGAACAGCGGGAACGTCGTCTCGGAGCCGGCGTTGAAGTACGTCACGACGAAGTCGTCGATCGAGATCGCGAAGCAGAGGAGCAGCGCCGCCAGGATCGCAGGCGCGATCAGCGGCAGCGTCACCTTTCGGAATGTCGCCCACTCGTTCGCCCCGAGGTCCATCGCCGCTTCCTCGAGATGGCGGTCGAACCCGATCAACCGTGCCTTGACCGTGACGACCGCGAAGCTGATGCAGAACATGACGTGCGCGATCAGGATCGTCCAGAAGCCGAACACGACGTTCAGGTTCAGAAAGAGGGTCAGCAGCGACGCGCCTAGGACGATCTCCGGAGTCGACAGCGGCAGGAAGATCAGGATGTTCGTCCCGCCGCGGCCGCGGAAGTTGTACCGAACGAGTGCAAGCGCGATCAGCGTGCCGAGCGCTGTCGCAATGAGGCTCGCTAGCACCGCGATCTCCAGCGAGAGGAAAATGGCGCTGCGGATGCCGGGGACGCCGTCCCAGTAGCGCCAGTTGTCCAACGTGAACCCCTGCCAGACGTAATTGAACTTGCCGGTCGGGTGGTTGAACGAGAACGCGACGAC
>Ga0066903_100001648_pt1 | contig 16650 bp, 15 predicted proteins | sample PanSoiMetaGPlot1_FD_67491 | JGI IMG/M metagenome (GOLD analysis project Ga0066903, IMG submission 67491) | Tropical forest soil microbial communities from Panama analyzed to predict greenhouse gas emissions - Panama Soil - Plot 1 (version 2) | ecosystem: Environmental > Terrestrial > Soil >... | reverse complement strand
ACCAACAGTTTCGAGCGCGTCGATCTCACGCCGCAGGATTTCGGCAAGCTCATCCAAACCGACCTGAAGCACTGGGGCGCTTTGATCAACGCCGTCGGCGCCAAGATAGACGGAGGTTGAAAAACCCGTCTCGTCGTCGACCCGGCATTCCCTGCCAGTCGCTGTCATCACCAACCCGCTCGTGTCGCCATTACGTCTCGTTATGTTTTCCAGAAACAGCGGAGTTTCGGAAGCCTGAGGCGCGGTCGTCAGACTACTGGCGTACCTCCGGCCGAACGATGATGTAGGTGATCTACGTCACATTGCGGGATGGCCTTCCATGCTACAGGGCGACGGGTTATGAGAGAAATTGCTACGGGGTGATCATCCCGCGCCGCCGGGGTGAGCATGCATCGGTTACGCTGCAGAGCTGCGATCGGACAAGCTGCCAGTTCGGCATGACCTGAGGCGCACGCATGCAAGAGTTCAGCTCGCCTTCTCACCCCGGGCAGAATGCTGATCTGTCGCTCGTGGCGGGCTTTGCGACGGCCGGCCTGTCTGTCGCGATCGCGAGCTCGGTGCGGCTGGTGCGCGAGGGCCTGGATGCCAGCCTCAGGGATCGCGAGGGCATCGCTGCGGTGTATGCGGTCGGGCTCGATGCCGACGGTCTGGACACATTGGCGCGGGTCAAACCCGACGTTGTGCTGGTCGATCTGCACCGTGCCGCGCCGGCAGCGGCCGCACAGTCGGTGCGCGCGGTCTGTCCGTCCGCAAGGTTGATCGCGTTTGCGCTGGCCGAGGTGGCGGATGACGTGATCGCTTGCGCCGCGGCGGGTTTTCACGGTTACGTCTCCAGGGATGGCGGAGCGGATGATCTGCATCGCGCCGTGCTGGACACAGCGCAGGGACGAATGAGCTGTGCGCCGCACATTGCGGCGGCGATGTTCGGCCGGTTGGCTGACCTGCTGCAGCCTCAGGGGGGCATTGGCATGCCCCCGCTCACATCCCGGGAAAACGAGATTCTTTGCCTCGCCGCCGAAGGCTGCTCGAACAAGGAAATCGCGCGGCGGCTGACGATCAGCATGGCGACGGTGAAGAACCACATGCACAATATTTTGCAAAAGCTGCGAGTGACGCGGCGCGGCCAGGCGACGGCATTGCTGCGCGCCGCGAAATAATGTCGCAGACCTAATACATTCACCCCGCGCTCCGACCATCCTAGACGCCGTTCGGCTTGCGCGTGGGCCCGCGATTGCTGGCGCCATGGATCTAGATCCTTTCGCGCGGCCGATCCGGACCGGATGGTTCGATTGCACAGGCATTGTCGGATCGGGCCGACTGTTACCCCCTCGTATCTATTTCGCCGGCCGCCGCCACACCGGTACTTTCCCGGCAAGATGCAAATGACCGTCTTGCTCGCCGATTTGTCGCCGATGCTGGAAGACATCGTCTTTCACCTGCTTCGGAATCGGGAAGACTTGCACATCGTACGCGGCTCCGCGGTCGCCGATGGCATCCAGCTGGCTGCGGCTTCGGTCGGCGCACAGCTGGTTATTGTCGAACGACCGGATCCGACAAGGTTCTGCGCGCTCGACGGCGGCATTGCGCAGGCCGCCGGCCTGTCGGTGCTGGCGCTCACAGCAGATGGCACGCGGGGCTGTCTGCACACGCTCAAGCCAGTTTCGAAGCGGCTCGATGACATCTCCAGCGCGCAACTGATGGCGGCGCTGGCGACCGTCACGCCGACCGGTCGAGGTTGAGCTATGGCCACGATCGCCGCAGTCAACCAGGTCGGTGAGTCGGTCGTGAAGCTGCTCAACGACCGGCGTTCGCTGCTCGCCGCGGCGGGACAGCTCGGCGATCTGCCGGCGTCGGTAGAGATCGCGCATATCTCGATGACCCGCCTCGCGCACGATCCGGAGCCCACCGCCGGGCTGACTTTCATGCTCTATCGGATAGAGCCGAGTGAATTCCAATGGCGCGAACGCCCGTCCCGCGAGCCGGAGCGTCCGTCGACGCTCGGCGTGGATTTGCTTTTCATGCTGAGCGCGTGGTCCGCCACCTCGAAAGAGGAGCAGGCCATGATGTCCTGGGCAATGCTCGAGCTGCATCGGCATGCGCTGCTCGATCGTTCGCTCCTTGTCGGCGACGGTGTCTGGGATCGCGACGAGACCGTTCAGCTGGTGCACGAACGCGTCAGCGACGACACGCTGTTCAGGCTTTGGGACGCCCTTCAGCATCGCTACCGGTTGAGCACGAGCTATCGTGCTCGCGTGATCAGGCTGGCGCAAGCCGGAGAGAGCATCTATCCGGTCGTGGTTGGCAAGCGTCTTGGGTTCGCACCAGCGGATCCGCTGACCGAAGGTGCGTCATGAACGGCGCCCTTCAATTCGAGTTCGTGCAGGAAACCATCCTCGGCGCCGTGCGCCTGGTGGATGCGGTGACCGGTGGCAGGCTGTCCGATCCGGTGCAAGTTGTCGCGCCGGACCTCACGCTACGGCGTAAGAGCAACGGCGATTTCCTGATCATGGCAGCCGCGGGGCTGACGCCGGCGCCAGGTCGCGACTACCCGATCGATGTGCGGCCCGCGAGCGCCGCCTATTCGGCTCGACGCGGCATGTTGCGCCTGCCGCGTGATGCCGATCCCGCCAACATGGCAAATGCGAATTCGCTGTTCCAGCCGGCGCTGATCGCAATGCTGCCGGCGCCCAGCTATCCGACCGGTTCTCACCTCGCATTGCTGCGCGTGACCGTGCGTCGGTCGACCGACCAGGCGCGCATCGGCAATGCGCTGGTGCGGCTGGCGAGCGGACGCCCCGATGTTCCGAACGGCCGGGCGCTGACCGACGCGACCGGCGAGGCGCTGGTGGTCGTCGCCGGCATCCCACTGGCAAGTCCGGGTCCGGGAGCGACCGTGGTCGGTGACATCGGCGTCAACATCGACGCGCTGGTCGATCCGGCGATCGCGACCTTTGCCGCCGACACCGATCTCGATGCAGCTCGCGCGGCTGCGCGAGTGCAGACCACGGGGTTCCCGGATCCTGACGACATCGAGGCGCGACTGGCGGCGGCCGCGCCGGCGCCTGCACCTGTGCGACTCGCAGCCGGAGGGATCAATTTCGCGAATCTTGCCTGGACGCCCGTATGACGACACCGACGATGACAAGCCAGACTATGACAACCCCGACGCTGTCGCGGCCGCGCGGCGTGACACCGCAATAGAGGAGAGCCGCTGTGCCCGAATATCTCGCCCCAGCAGTCTACGTCGAAGAGACGAGCTTCCGTTCCAAATCGATCGCCGGCGTCGGCACGAGTACCGCGGCTTTCGTTGGACTTACGGCGCGTGGCCCATCCACCGCCGACGATGGCGCGACTCTCGGTATCGCGCCGCCATTGCTGACGTCGCCCGCCGATTTTGAGAGCATTTATGGCGGGCCGGACAGCCTTTCGATCGGCGGCGCGCCGCAGACGAACTACCTGGCACATGCGGTCAATGCATTCTTCGCCAATGGCGGCAGTCGGCTTTATGTGGCGCGCGTGCTGGCAACCGGCGCCGCCGCCGCCGGCAGCGGTGCGATCAACGATGTCGCGGCCGGAGATCCCGCGCCGACGGCGGCCACGTCGGTCTCGCTGGCGGGGCGATTCAAGGGCGGCGCTACGCTCGCGGGCTCGCCCGGCGCCAACCTGCGGGTGACCTTGACGCAGGTCGAGCGCGCCACGACCAAGGCGAACGCGGTGCGCATGGGCCCCGGCACCATGGTGCACGAGGGCAACAATTTCCACGTGCTCGGCACCAATCCGTTCGAAACTTCGGGGACGGTCGAGGCCTGGAACGCGCTGGCCGACACCACGCCCGTCACCGTGCTGACCCTGTCGGTGACGGTCGAGACGCCGGGCGGCGGGGTGCTCGAATTCGCCAACCTTGGCTTCCATGCGCAGCATTCCAACTATGCGGGGCTGGTTCTCGGTTCGACGCCGCCGCGCACCCAGGACCGTCTGACCAATCCGGTGGTGCTGCTGCTGGGCCACGATGTCGGGGCGCTCGCGCTCCGCACGGCGCTCTTCCGCAGCGCATCGAAGCGCGTCGTCACTCTCACTGGCGGCACCGATGGCACGGGAGCTCCCGGCATCGCCTCCTACACGTCCGCGCTCAACCGGTTGCTCGCCCTCGAGGACGTGGCAATCGTCTCAGCCCCGGGTGCAGCCGGTCTCGGCGGTCTCGATGCCACGCTACCGCCGGCCGTCAACGCCGCGCTCGTGACCCACGCAGAGACCCGGCGCTCGTACCGTATCGCCGTGCTGGACACGCCGCCGGATCTTGAGCCGGGCGATGTGCGCACGCTGAAGGGAATGATCGACAGCTCCTACGCTGCCCTCTATTACCCTTGGGTCACAGTGGCCAACCCGCTGGCCGCCACGGACCGGACGCAACCCTCGCAGCTCGCTCTGCCGCCTTCCGGCTTCATCTGCGGCATTTACGCCCGCACTGACATCGAGCGCGGCGTGTGGAAAGCACCAGCCAACGAAACGATCAACGGGGCGCTCGGCCTCGTTCGCAATGTGCGCTTCGGCGAGCAGGAGGTGCTCAATCCGCTCGGCATCAATTGCCTGCGTTTCCTCCCCAACCGCGGCTTCCGCGTCTGGGGCGCCCGCACCTGCAGCTCCGATCCGGAATGGATCTACGTCAACGTGCGACGCTATTTTCTCTACCTGGAAGCGTCGATCGACCAGGGCACGCAATGGGCCGTGTTCGAGCCGAACGGCGAGCGGCTATGGGCCAACGTCCGCAGCACGGTCTCGGACTTCCTCTTCAACGAATGGGTCAGTGGCGCATTGCTGGGTGAAACCCCCGAGCAGGCGTTCTTCGTGCGCTGCGACCGCTCGACCATGACGCAGAACGATCTCGATAACGGGCGGTTGATCTGTCTGATCGGCGTCGCGGCTTTGAAGCCCGCTGAGTTCGTGATCTTCCGCATCGGCCAGAAGACGGCCGACGCGCGCAACTGAGCAACCTGAGCCCGAGCAGGAGCACACACCATGGCCACCCGCGACACTCCCTTCGGTGCCTACAATTTCATCGTCGATCTCAATGACGGCACCGACACCACGCAAACGATCGGCGGCTTTTCCGACGTTTCGGGGCTGAATACCGAAATTACCATGATGGACTACCGCGTGGGCAACGCGAAAGAAAATCACGTCATCAAGTGCGCAGGTCTGAACAAGCACGGGGAAGTGACGTTCAAGCGCGGCATGGTCGGAGCTCGAAATTTCTGGGACTGGATCAAGGCGACACGCACCAGCCCGAACCAGCGGCGCACCCTGACGATCACGCTCTTGGACGAGCAGCGCAACCCAGTCATGTCGTGGCAACTGAAGGGCGCTCAGCCGTCGAAATACTCGCCGCCGGTGCTGGCGGCGAAGGGTGGCAGCGACGTGGCGATGGAAGAGTTGGTCGTCGTCGTGGAAGGCTTCGAGCTCGTCTGAGTGCGCGCAGAGAGTTAGCACCATGCCGCCACCCGGCCTGTTCTTCCGCCCGGCCAGCCCTGCACCCGCTGCCGCGACCGCCCGCGCCGACGTCGCGGTGTTCGTGGGCCTCGTCGCGCGGCGGGCGGAAACCGCGGTACCTGCCGGCGTGCTGAACGCGCTGCAGGTCGCCGGCTGGGCGGCATCGGCGACATCACGCCCGCAGACCGCGCGGCCCGACGCCCAGGTGACGGCGCTGCTGGATGTGCCGGTGCCGGTCGACAGCTGGGAGCTGTTTGACGCGCTGTTCGCGTGGGAGGCCCGGCCGCTAGGAGGGGAGGCGGGCGCGAGCGGTCCCGCCACCATTCCGAGCACGCTGGGCGCGGCGGTCCGTGCCTTCTTTGCCGAGGGTGGCCGGCGCTGCTACGTCGTGCGCTGCGGCGATCCGTTGCCGCTCCTGCTTGACGCGCCGGATGCGCGCGCGCGGCGTCGTCAGCTGCTGGCCTGGGGGGCCGCCTCTCCGCCCGACGCCGCGACGCGCCGGCCGCTGATCCCCGGTCTGTTCGGCCTTGGCGTGCCGGCGGCGCCCGCCGATCCGACCACTTGGCATGGGGTCGCGCATGGGCTTGGCCTCGACGACGCATCACTCGTCTGTCTGCCGGACCTGCCCGACTTGCTTGCGGTCGAACCCGAGCCGCTGCCGCCGCCGCCGGCACCCCCACCGGTCCCGGAGCAGTTCGTGCCTTGCGCGCCGGACATCACCCCGCCGGGACCGCCGGATGCGACCGCGCGACCGTCGGTGACGGCGCCGCGGCTCGACGCGACCGGCTATCGCGATTGGGCGCGGGCGCTGCGCTTCATGCTCGATCTGCTGGGCGCACCGGGTGCGGCCGGGCGCCGCGATCTGATGCTGGTGGCGGCGCTGCCGCTGCCGTCCTCGGGGGCAGCCGCGCCGCCAGCGGGCACGGCACGCTGGCCCTTCGCGCTGTTGGGCGCGGCGGGCGGACCGCTGCCGGGCGCCACCTATCTCGATCGTGACCAGCTCGGCAGCGCCCGCCTCCAGCTCGCGTATCCATGGGTCAGCACGACGCTGTCCTCGGTGTTGCCGGAGGGCGTGCAGAGTCCGGAGGGCGCCGTGGTCGGTGCCATCGCCCGCGGCGCGCTCCTCAACGGCGCGCATGCCACCGTCGCGGGCCTGCGGCTCGCGACAGTGCAAGGCCTGGTGCCGGAACTCGCCCGCGGCGACATGCTGCGCGGCCTGCCGGCGGGACGGGCGGACTGGCTCGGCGACCGCATCACGCTTGTAGGCCCAAGCGTCGAAGGATTCGTGCTGCTGTCGGATGCAACCTGCGCCGACGAGGCGGGCTGGCGTGCCGCCAGCATATCCCGGCTCATTGCCACGATCCTGCGGGCAGCGCGCACTCTGGGCCAGGGACTGGTGTTCGAGACTTCCGGCGAAACGCTGTGGGCGCGCGTGCGCCGCGACCTCTCCGCCTACCTGACCACCCTCTGGGATCTCGGCGCGCTGGACGGCGCGACGCCTGCCGAGGCCTTCGATGTCCGCTGCGACCGCAGCACCATGACGCAGGCCGACCTGGACGCTGGGCGGCTGATCGCCCGGGTCGCGGTGACCGCGGCGCAGCCTGTGCAGCGCATCAGCGTGACGCTGGCACTTACCGGCGATGCCGGCGTGGTGGCGGAGGCGGCGTGACATGACGACGTTGCCCAACGACATCGACCTGAGCGTGCCAGTAGGCGGTTTCGCTTTTCACGTCGAAATCTCGGTTCCCGGCGTCAGCGACAATCCGCTTTGCACCGGCTCTTTTGCCGATGTGTCCGGACTCGAAGCGACGATAGAGCCCAAGACCATCAAGGTCGGCGGGCGAAATTACGGGCCGCTGCAGCGGATCGGTCCGGTCAGCTTCGCAACCGTGGTGCTGAAGCGCGGCATGACCGACGTCCGCGACCTCTGGAGCTGGTGGGCGCTGGTCACCGGCGCAGAAGGGCAGCGCGATGGCACCTACGCGCCCGACCTGGCCCGTTGCGACGTCTCGATCTCTCTGGCGGGACCGGACCGCACGGTGCTGCTTACATGGCAGCTTCGCAACGCGATGCCAGTGAAATTCAAGGCGGGCGATCTGAACGCGCGCGGGATGGAGGTCGCGATCGAGGAACTGCATTTCGTGCATGAGGGACTTTCCCTGGCTCCGGGCGGCGGCGCATGAGCGAAACGGTAGTCGCACAGTTCACCGCGGAAGGGCCAGGTGCTCCCACAGAACCGCTGGATGTTCATTTTAATCCAGCATCGCTGCGACTGTCGGTGACGAACACGATTCAGGACGAGCAGCAGCCGGGGTCTCAGAGCCTCCAGAGCGTGCGCAAGAGCGCCACCAAGCTCGATGTCGAACTGCTGTTCGACACCACGGAGACGGGCGAAGATGTGCGCACCGCGACCGGCGTGCTCAAGAGCATGGGAAGGCCGGGCGGCACGCAAAAATCGGTATTGCCGCAGGTGACGTTTACGTGGGGCGTATTTGCCTTCAAGGGCGTGATCGAATCGCTGCAAGAAACCATCGACTTCTTCTCCTCCTCCGGCGTGCCGCTGCGTTCCACCGTGCAGGTGGTGATGCAGAGCCTTCAGCTCGACCAGATCCTTGAAGGCGGCGACGACGAAGACAGCGATACGTTAGCAATCGCGTCGCCATCCCCGACCGGACGCGGCGCGACCGACACCGCGACTCGCGCGGGCAACCCGGCCGCTGGGCGCGCCCTGGCAGCCGCGAACGGCCTTGCGTCGATGCGATTCACCGCGGCTGCGGGGCTCGCGGTCGGCGCCTCGGTCCAAATTTCCGGACCGGTTGGCTTCACCGCAAGCGCCGGAGCGGGCCTTGGCATTTCAGGCGGCGCGGGCATCGGCATCTCCGGCGGCGCCGGCATCGGCATCTCCGGCGGTGCGGGCATCGGCCTCTCCGGCGGCGCTGGCCTGGGTGTCTCCGGCGGAGCTGGCTTTGGAATATCCGGCGGCGCCGGATTTTCGGCATCGTCCGGCTTCTCTGCCGCTGCGAGCTTTGGCGCCGGCGCGTCGGCGGGCGTCAGCGCCACTAACGGCGCGTTCGCGGGTCTCGGGGTGTCCAAGTCGGCGGGCACGAGCTTCACGCTGGACGTGGACCGGCTGCGCCCGCCGGTCGCGACGTTCACCGTGAGTGCGGATCCAACGGCGGCCTTCGATGCGACCGGGCGGGTCGTGGCATCCGCTTCGGCGGGATTGCGTGCAGATGTGCGGGGCCCCCAGGGCTCCGTTAAGGCGTGGATCGGGTGAGGAGCACACACATGCCAACGACCATCGGTGAAGTCGAAGCGCAGGTCGCGCCTCCCGCCCCACGCGACGCGCCGCCCGCGAAGCCGGCGCCGAAGGCGCCGCCTGACCGACAAGCGCTTGCTCGCACGCTGCGCGCCGAGGCGGAGCGTCGTGCGCGGCTGCACTCGGACTGAGGCGGGACCATGCTGGACAGAACCGTCAAACTCATCAGCGCCAACCCAACCCTGCGGGTGGATGGCCAAAAGTATGACCGCCTCGATGAGCAATTGGTCGAAATGCGGCTGCATGAACAACTCGGCGGATTGTCGTCCTTGGAAGTGCGGCTAAACGATTCCGTGAGCGGCAACGGCTCCGAGCAATACGCTTTCGCCGACGAGAGCGTATTCAAACTCGGTGCCGAGCTACGGCTGGGTACCGGCGAGGTGGATGACGCGAAAGAAATCTTTCGTGGCCGGGTGAGCGCGATGGAGGCGGAATTGTCGATGGCCGAGCCTCCGGTATTCACCGTGCTTGCCGAGGATGCGTTGCAAAAGGCGCGGCGCAGCCGCCGCAGCGTCACATACGTCAACAAGACCCCGGCGGAAATCATCCGCGACATCGCCAACTGGCTGGGGCTGAAGGTGGACATTCGCGACGGTCTGGACGTGCCGAAATTCGCGCACTTGTACCAGCATAACGAAAGTGATCTTGCGTTCCTGCGCCGCCTGCTGGAACGCTTCGACGCCGATATGCAAATGGTAGGCGACACTCTTCAGGTCGGGCCGATCGCACGTGAGCATCGCGGCACCATCGACCTGGTCTACGGCAAGAATCTGATCCGACTGCGTGCAACCGCGGATCTCGCGGATGTGGCGGAATCCGTACGGGTGGCAGGCTGGGATCCGCAGCAGGGATCGGCGGCCGACGCGACCGCCAGCGACGGGACGCTCGGTCCCGGCAGCGGCCGTTCCGGCACGAGCTTTCTTGCGCGTGCGCTTGACGCCGGGCAGCTCGAACATCTCGGCACGCAGGGGCAGATGACGCAGCAGGAGGCCGATGCGGTGGCGCGCGCGCTCTATGGCCGGCGTGCCCGGCGCTTTGTGCGCGCCTGGGGAACCGCGCAGGGTGATCCACGGCTGCGCGTGGGTACCTGGGTGAAGCTCGCGGGGATCAACCCGCTCCTGGCCACGTCCTGCACGGTGGCGGAAGCGACCCACCGCTTCGACAAGACCAGTGGCTACACGACCGATTTCGTTGCCGAGGGCGCATACATGGGACAACCGTCATGACCGCGCATACCCCATTCGCCGTGCCGACAGCCTGGCCATTCGGCGTGCAGCTCGGGGTCGTCGTCGATGTCGCGGACCCGGAATCCCTCGCGCGCGTGCAGGTGACGTTGCTGGCCGGCGATCCGTCGCGCGCGGCGCCGATATGGGCCCGGGTCGCGGTGCCATTCGCGGGGCCGAACAAGGGTGCCTTCCTGCTCCCGGATGTCGGCGACGAGGTGCTGGTGGCATTCGTCGCAGGCGACAGCGGCGCGCCGATCGTGATCGGCGGGCTTTGGAACGGCGGTCAAAAACCCCCGGAGACCTTGGGCGCCAACGGCAATAACGGCGTCGACCGCTGGTCGCTGACTGGGCGCAACGGCACGCGAATCGCAATCGTGGAGGAAAGCAAGGGTCAGGAAACGATCAAGGTATCGACGCCCGCGGGCGTGACCGGCACGTTCACCGACGCAGGCGGCGGCACGATCGAGCTGAAGACGAGAACGACGAGCGTCAAGCTCGATACCAGCGGCGTCACGGTCAATGCGCCGACCGAGGTCAAGGTCACCGCCGGCGGTAGTGTCAGCGTGCAGGCGGCGATGGCGACCATAAAGGCGCCCATGGTGAAGCTCGACGCGGCCCTCGTCGACTGCAGCTGCTTCCTGAAGTGCAACGTTCTGCTGGCGAGCGCTGTGGTCTCGTCTTCCTACACGCCGGGAGCAGGCAACATATGGTGAACGCGGCGACCATCGACCGTAAGTCGGCTGCGCCACACGCGCACGTGACGATGTTGCGGCCACTGCTCAGCTCGAGCAGCACCGCGTATGAAACCGGCATGATCCTGTCGGCGACCGAACAATCCTTCGTCGATGCGCTGCTCGACGACCTCGGCAGTGCGGATTGGCGGACGCAGCTCGCAGCGCGATTGCCGACGCGCTTCGGCAAGGACAACGTCATGGAGCTGTCGCAGCCCGTCCATCGTCGCTTTCATCTCGTCGTGCTCGAGGCTGCGTGCGACCTGCCGGGCGCGCCACGGGTCGATCCAGCAAAGATCGTGTCGATGGGTTTTGTGCTGCGCCGTGGTGCCAGCGACGGCGCAGCGGGGCCCCCGTGGGAAGGCTGGATGAACGATGGCCGTCGCAAGCTTGGGTGGCAGCCGTTGCCGGGCCCGAGCAATGTCGAGAAGGTGCGCGGCACTGACCCTGATCCGGACCCGAAACTGCGACCGCTGCGCCGCTCGCTCGGACTGCTCACCCTGGACGCGCGGCTCGCGGCGGATGATGCGAAGCCGCCGGCCGAGGACGTGCTGCCGATGTTCTTGGCACCTGCCAACATTTGCACGGCGATGCGGCGTACGGTCGTTTTTGGAGTCATGCCGCTTGCGAGTTCCGAGCTCAGCGAGGCCGCCCCGCCGGCGCCCGACTATGTGACGGAAGCGCAATCGGACGGCGGAGTGCTGATCGGACATCTCAGCGGCTACCTGAAGGCCCGGCCGGTCTCGCCGTTGCCGCGCGCCGGCGAAACGCTCGACAAGACCTGGCTCGACGTGGCGCCCGACTCACCGGACGGCAGCCCCGACAGCCGCATGCTGATGTTCGGCCTGTTGCTGCAGCAACTGACGCTGGAGTGCGACGCCTTCGGCGGCGGCCCGGCAGCGACTCAGTTGCTCGGGTTGCTGGGGCAGGTCGCGTTGCCGACCGCGAAGGACGCCGACGGCAGCGTGACCGATAGCGTCACCGCAGCCGAGTTTCTGCCGAAAGCTGCGGCAATCCTGGCCGCCGGTGAGGACAACACCACCGGCCTGGTGATGCCGATCGAGTGGCCGGCCGTCGATAACACGCTCGGTGCGCAACTGACACAGGCCGCTCTTGCCTGCCTGTCGGCACGCTTCGCACAGGTCAAGCCGGGAGTGGGGAAGTTCGACGGCCTGACGCGGCAATACGCGGTGCGCGCCTTCATTCGCGTGCAGGACGACGCCGCCTGCCCGCCACGCCTGATATGGAGCAACTGGACGGCACCGTTCCGCATCCTGCCGTGGTGGGACGGTGATGGGCCGCCGGCACAGGTGCCGCTGCCCGACATCACCGACCGCGCCGTGCTGAAGGCGATGAAGCCGGGCGTTGCGTTCCAGATACCCGCCAATCTCTTCGACCTGATGCGCGGCGATCCGAAGAAGCTGCGTGATGGCACCCCCGGCGGTCCCAAGCTGGGAATCGCCTGGCTGTGCAGCTTCTCGATCCCGCTCATCACGATCTGCGCCTTCATCGTTCTGAACATCTTTCTCCAGCTGTTCGACCTGATCTTCCGCTGGATGATGTTCATCAAGATCTGCATTCCGATCCCGAAACGCGGGGGCGATTGATGGCGACCTTGCCCGTCGTTCCTGGGACCGCCCCATTCCTACCGCCCGAGCCGATCGGCTGGCCGCTGCTGCCGGTTCCGGCCCAGGACGGCAGGCTCGCGTTTCCCACGCTGGCGGACAGCGTGCGGCAAACGATCGAGGCCATCCTGCGCACCGTACCGGGCGAGCAGCTCATGCGACCCGAATTCGGCGGCGGCCTCGAGCGGATGCTGAACGCGCCCAACACCCTCGCCACACGCGCGCGCATTCAGGAGCGTATCCTGCAAAGCTTGGCGCAGTGGGAGCCGCGCATCCTGCTGGATCGGGTCGACGTCGATCCATCCGATGACGCGCGCGAGATCATCGTCCTCATCGCCTATCGGCTCAGGCGCACTAGCGAGGCCGCCTCGCTTTCCGTGCGCCTGCCGGTCGGCGCTGTCACAGGAGCCGGGTAATGGCTGTCCGCCCGCCCGCCCTCGACGATCGCAGCTTCAATGACCTGGTCGACGACCTGGTCAGGCGAATTCCGGCGCATACGCCGGAGTGGACGAATCCGCGCGTTGGCGACCCTGGTCGCACGCTGATCGACTTGTTCGCTTGGCTGGCCGACACGATCCTCTATCGCGCCAATTTGATCCCGGAGCGACAGAGGCTCGCGTTCCTGCGGCTTCTCGGTGCGCCGATGCGGCCGGCGCAACCGGCGCGCGGACTCATCTCGCTTTCGATCGATGATAAGGCGGCGACCGACGCGGTCCAGATCGAGCAGTTTGCCCGTATCGACAAGCCGGTTCCCTTTACCACCACGCAGGCTGTGACGGTGCTGCCGGTGCAGGGACAGTGTTACATCAAGCGCCGCCTCAATGACCCGGAGCGATCGCAACTCGCGGATCTCATGCCGGATCTGCGACGGCTCTATGCCATCACGGGTGATCCGACCGGCTATGTGACGACGCCGGTGTTCGTTGACGGCGCAGCCGAATTGGCGGGACGCGACGTGATTGCCGACAGTGTCGATGGCTGCCTGTGGTTTGCGCTGTTGGCCGCCGATCCGGCGCGGATCGCGGCCGTCCACCAGTCGCTGGGCGCTGGTCCGGACAACCGACGACGCGTGCTAAGCGTCGGGGTGGCGCCTGCACTGCCGCAGCCTGCCTGGGACGAGGACGTCGGTGTCCGCGCGCGAGTCTTGCATACCTGGGAGATCAGCCAGCCTACGAGCGGCGACGATGACCCGTCCTATCTGATGCTCGACGTGCTGTCGGATGGCAGCGCCGGACTGACGCGGCCTGGCGTCCTGCAATTGCTGCTGCCGGGCGCGGACGACTTTGGCGCGCCGGCAAACGATGTGCTGGCGGCGCTGCACGCCGGTGTCGGCGACCGCCCGCCGCGCCTGGACGACCCTGCGACGGCCGCTCGGCTGGTGACCTGGATCCGGCTGCGGCCCAACCCGAAGGCAGCGCTGCAGCATCTGCGCTTCGTCTGGGCCGGGATCAATGCCGCGCCGATCGAGCAGCGCCAGACGCTCGGGCGCCGTACTATCGGTCAGGGCACTGGTGCCTCCGATCAGGAGGTATCCGTCGGCGCCGAATCGGTGGAAGCCGAAAGCTTCGTCTTGCAGGTCGAAGAAGAGGAGGGGATGCGCACCTGGCAACAGGTCGCAGACACGGCCACGGCTGGACGCGATGCGCCGGTCTTCAGTCTCGATGCCGAAGCCGGTGTCGTGCGGTTCGGTGATGGGGTGCGCGGGCGCGTGCCCCAAGCCGGACGGCTGATTCAGGTGGCCAGCATGCGCGTCGGCGGCGGCGCCGCAGGCAACCTGCCGCCAAGTTCGATCACACAGCTGGCTAGCGTCGGACCTGGACCGGCGCCCCCGCCCGTGCGCACCAAAGCGTTGCAGGCCTTGCCGACCGCCGGCGGCATCGATGCCGAGAGCTTGGCCGACGCCGAAAAGCGCATCCCGAGCCTGCTGCAAAATCGCGAACGCGCTGTCACCTCCGCGGATTATAAAGCGATCGCCGCGCGCGTGCCCGGTCTCCTGGTCGGGCGAGTGGAGGTACTGCCGCGATTCCGTCCGGTGCAGCGACTTTTGGACCAGGCGGGCGTCGTCTCCGTCATGGTCTTCCCCCAGCGTGTCGACGTGGAAGCGCCGGCCCCGCGCGCCGACCGGCCGTTCCTGGAGAGCGTGTACTCATGGCTCGACGAACGCCGGCCGCTGGCCACCGAGATGTACGTCATCGGTTGCGAATATGTGCCGTTGGCGGTGAGCGTGGCCGTGGAGCTGCGCGACCCCACCCAGCGCGACGCAGTGCTTACGGGGGTCGCACAGGCGGTCAAGGCCTGGCTCTGGCCGCTGACCGGCGGACCTGACGGCACCGGCTGGCCGCTTGGACGCAGCGTCAGCGACCGCGAGATCGAGGTGGTGGCATCGCGGGTGCAGGGCGTGGACACGGTCGCGCCGCCCAGGCTGTTCACGCGCAGCGATGGCGAAACGGGATGGCGGGCGATCGGGCCTGATGCCGGCGGGCGCGTGCAATTGCCATTGCAGCCGTGGCAGCTGCCGGAGCTGCTGGCGGTGGTGGTGACTGAGGGCACCGACAGCCCGACCGACGTTCAACCGACGCCTTCGGGCGCGGCGCTCGTGGCTGTTCCGGTCGTACCGGAGGTGTGTGGCTGATGGACAGCAACGGCCTCCGCATCTGGTCTTATTTGCGCCCCGAGGACTGGCGCTTGGCGGGCGCGGCGGCACCGGCCGGCACCGCCGCGTCCGGGCTGCAATGGTCCACCACCGTGGCCGCCGTTCGGCTGGCGCAGCAGATGCCGGCCCCGGCACTCACCGAAAATCAAGTACGCGCTACCGCTCTGGCCGCCATGCCGTCGGTCGCCTTTGACGCGGCGGGAACCTTTGCGTTCTGGGACTCCACCACGTCTTCCTTCCGCAGCGCCGGAGCGGGGACCGGCTCGACGACGATCGACGTGCCGCCGGACCCTCGACCGCCAGCGCCGCCGGTACCGCCAGGTGACATCGAGCCGCCGGTGCCCGACGGGGGCGGCCCGGGGGGCCCGCCACCCCCAGGCGACGGCGGGGGTGGCCCGGGGGGCCCGCCACCGCCGGACAACGATCCGCCCGCGACTGCAGCGCCGAGCGATATCGCGCTCGGCACCGACGACGTGCTCTATATTGCCCGCAGCGGCGCAGTGCTGCTGGTCGACCTGCGCGATCGATTCCCGCCGGCGCGCACGCTGACTGCCGGCTTCCATGCCGACCGCTTGGCGCCCGCCGATGGGGGTGGCGTGTGGGCGCTGGATCGCAGCCTCGGTCAGCTCGCGCGGCTGACCGGCCTGCCGCTGCGCACCGGCCCCTACCTTCCGAAAAACGACGACATTTTCCAGCCGGTCGAGCCCAATCCCGACCCGCCGACATTGCGGGTGCGTCACGACCTCGTGCTGCCGACGGGATACGCGGCGGTTGACATAGCGTGCTCGGGTGCGGGCCAGGTCATGGTGCTGGCCTGGCGTCCGGGCGACACCGCGGCACTGCTGCGTTGCGATCCTGACGCACTGGTTCCGGTTTGTACGCTCACGGGGCTGCACTTTCCGTTCAGTCTCGCGTGGGTGGATGAAGGGCGCGTGGCCGTGCTGGCGACGAATGGCGCCGGGCTTGCGCCGCAGGCCTACGTCTATGATCTCGATATTGCGACCGGGGCAACCTTGCCGGCCGGCGATCTCTATCCATTGGTGGCGCCGTGGCCCGCCGGGTTCGCCAAGGGGCCGGGCATGCCCCCGCGTTATCCGGTGGCGAGCACAGGCACGCAGCTGCCGGTGGTCGCGCCCACCCTGCCCGTCGATGTGCGACCGCTACGGCGGCTGTCGCGCGCCTCCTACGCACGCAGCGGGAATGTGACGCTTGGGCCGGCCGATTCCGGAACGACCGGCAATGTTTGGCATCGGCTCTATCTGGAAGCTTCGGTACCCGAACATTGCGGCGTGCGCGTATGGCTGCACGCGGATGACGGCGGCGGCGTGCCGCTACCACCCGGAACACCCGGTGCGCCGGACTGGCATCCGCATTTATTCGGTGCCGCGGCCAGGCTCGACGGAGCGGCCGACGTGCCCATGGGCGCGTGGCTGCCCGACACCTCCGAATTGCCTTTTCATCCCGGCGTGCTGCGCTGTCCACCGAGACCGGATTACACCGGACTCTTCACTGCGCTCGTGCAGCGTCCCGGGCGGCAAGTGCGCGCGCTATCAGGACGTTACCTTTGGCTGCATGTGGAGCTTGTCGGAAACAACCTGGCAACGCCGGA
>Ga0066903_100001647_pt1 | contig 16651 bp, 16 predicted proteins | sample PanSoiMetaGPlot1_FD_67491 | JGI IMG/M metagenome (GOLD analysis project Ga0066903, IMG submission 67491) | Tropical forest soil microbial communities from Panama analyzed to predict greenhouse gas emissions - Panama Soil - Plot 1 (version 2) | ecosystem: Environmental > Terrestrial > Soil >... | reverse complement strand
CCGCCCCCCCGATTGGCGATCGCGTCGATGGCCGCACGCAGGGCGACGCCGGCCACACCGCGCCCTGCGAAGTCCTTGTGCGTGCAGAAGCAGGTGATCCTCCAGACGCGCTCCGAGGGACTCGCATCGTCACCGAGGCTCCACGTCCGTTTCCAGCCTGGAGCGCCATCGAGCAGCGCCCTCCGCTTCGCTTCGGGCACGGGCAGCTCGGATCGCCGGCCGAACTGGCACCAACCCACTGGCTCGCCATCCGAATACACCAGGATCCCGTGGGTCAGGCCTCGTTCGAGAAGCCTGTGCTTCAGCTCGAGGTTCCAGTCCCGCTTGTCGGTCCACAGCCGCACCTTCGAAGGCGCCTGGAATCCCTGGTGAACCGTGCAGCCGCAGTGATCCCACCCGTTGCCCTGGGAGAAGAACTTCACGTAGTCACCCCAGGTGCCCTTGTTGAGCTCCCTGGTGGTGAACCCCTGGCCGCCGTCGGCGACTGCCGCCCGCGCCGGCATGGTCTGGATGATGCCACGGTGGGCGCGGGGACGGCCGAGCGAATCGGCCGCCCCCAGCCCGGAGAGGTCCGTCTACTTGCCGGTCCCGGTCAGGAGGACGCCGAACGGCGAGGCCGGGTCGTCGCTGGCGATCAGCAGCAGCGCCGAGCGGGCGCCCGACGCCTGCGGCAGGAACGCGAGCTTCACCGTGCACGTGGCGCCGACCTGGACGGTCGCGCCGCCGCAGGTGGTCCGGACGATCACGAAATCACCCGGGTTGGCGCCGCCCAGCGAGAGCGCCCCGATGTGCAGCGGCGCGTTGCCGTCATTGCCGATCGTCAGGGTCTGCGTCTTGCTCGTGCGCCCGACGTGGACGGTTCCAAAGTCCGTCGGGCCGCTGGCCGTGAGGTGGCCCGTGATCGCGCTGCCCGTGAGCGGCACCGTCAGGGCGCCCACGTCGGTGGTGATCACGAGCCGGCCCGTGAACGACCCCGCGTGACCCGGGATGTACCCGACCTGGATGACGCAGGTCGCGCCCGGCGCCAGGGTCGCCCCTGGGCAGGGGTCGCCGCCCGCGATCACGAAGTCCGTGGAGTTGGAGAGGATCTCGTCGGAGATCACGTGCAGCGGCGACTCGCCCGTGTTTTCGACGGTCACCGGCGCCAGGACGGCCAGGGCGCTGCCGGGATGGGTGCCGAAGTCCAGGCTGGTCGGCGACACCGCGGCGACGCCCGGGCCCGGAGCGGGCTGCCCCTGCGTCTCGTAGGCGCCGAGGTCGACGGCCGCCCCCGACACCCGCGGCTGGCCGTCCAGGTCGGTGGCGGGCAGCTGGGGCGCCGCGCTGTTGCCGGCATCGATGGCCGGCGAGCCCGGCGACAGGTGGAAGTCCGCGGCGCCGGCGAACCTGGGGTCGGACGAGATGTTGCCGTTGACGCCGACCGCGCCCGCGCAGGCGCCCGCGAACGCCGGGCCGCCGGCGACCGAGTACCCGTCGTTGTGGTCCAGGACCGGGGGCGTCGGCTGGAACTGTGGATTGCAGAACACCGGGGCGACGGAGGAGCTGGAGACGAAGATGTTGTTGAACAGCCGGGAGGTCCCCATGAAGCCGTCCGCGTAGACGGCCGAACCCTCGGCGGCCGAGTTGCTGCTGAACGTGTTGTTGAGCATCAGCGGCCCCGCGGTTCCGGAGGGCGGCAGGAAGAAGATGGCGCCGCCATCGCTCGGGGACCGGTTGTTGGTGAACACGTTCTGCGAGATCAGCGCGTCGGACTGGTTCACGCTCCAGATCGCCCCGCCCTCGGCGCTGGCGCTGTTGTCGTCGATGACGTTGTTGGCGATGGTCGGCGTGCCCGCGGCGAAGAGCGAGATCGCGCCGGCCCAGAAGCTGCTGTTGTGCGCGATCGTGTTGCCGATCACCTCGGCGCTCGCGGCGCCGCCGATCGAGATGCCCCCGCCGGCCTCACCGCTGCACGCGGTCCCGCTCTGGTTGCCGGTGATGACGTTCCCGACGATGAGCGGCGACCCGAACTCGACGTCGATGCCGCCACCGTCGCCGCACGCGGCCACGTTGCCCGTGATCACGTTGCCCCTGATCGTCGGCGACGTGGAGGCGACGGAGATGCCGCCACCGCCGCCGCTGGGCAGGCTGCCGTGCTGGATCGTGAAGCCCTGGAGCACGGAGCCCCGTCCCTCGCCGCTCGCGAAGCGCACCACCCCGGTGCCGAGACCCGCGGCGTCGATGATGGTGACGCCCGGGCCGTCCACGCTCTCGACCGTGATCGCCTTGCCCTTGAAGTCGATGCTCTCGTGGTACGTGCCGGCCGCGACCCGCACGACGTCGCCGGCCGCCGCGGCGTCGATCGCGGCCTGGATGGTGGGGAACGAACCGGGAACGTCGAGCGTGCCCGCGGCCAGCGCCGCGGGAGGCCCGGCGGCCAGCGCCATGAGCGCGGCAGCGATGGGCAGCACGAACCAACGGATGAGCCGTCCTGACATCGATCCACCTCTCAGCCAGCCTGCGGCTGATCTCCGGGGGAACGGGCAGAGTGCCCGACGGAGCCGCAGGACGCGGGGCAGTATGGCGGAACGGACCACCCGGCCGCCCGGATGGCCGATGAGTTTCTGCCCCCTCCGTGGTCTGAACGGTTGGAGGGACGCGTCCCTGGTGGGACCGGAACCCGACGACCGCGACCAAACGGAGGAACGACCGTGAGCAGGACCGTCGTCGTGCGCTACAAGACCCGGCCGGAGGCGGCCGACGAGAACCAGCGGCTGGTGGAGCGCGTGTTCGCCGAGCTGCACGAGAAGGACCCCGGCGGGATGCGCTACGCCGCCTTCCGGCTGGCTGACGGCGTCACGTTCGTCCACGTGAGCGTGACGGAGGGCGAGGTCAGCCCGGTCACGACCACCGCCGCCTTCGCCGAGTTCCAGCGCGGCGTGGAGGGCCGCTGCGTCGAGCTGCCCGTGCTGACCGAGGCCACCGTCGTCGGCTCCTATCCGAGGGTCACCGCGCGGGCCGCCGCGGCGGCTGGCGAGTGACGAGCGGACACCGGCCATGACCGCCGTGGCAGGCGCGACAATCAGCGGATTGGAACTCGCGAAGCAGGGCGACCGGGACGCGTTCCAGCGGCTCGCCGAGCCGTTCCGCCGTGAGCTGCAGCTCCACTGCTACCGGATGCTCGGCTCGCTGCACGACGCCGAGGACCTGGTCCAGGAGACCTACCTGCGGGCGTGGCGCGGCCTGGGGCGCTTCGAGGGCCGGACGTCGCTGCGCGCCTGGCTCTATCGCATCGCCACGAACGCCTGCCTGAACGTCCTCGCCACCCGGGAGCGCGCGCGCCGCGTGCTCCCGGAGGCGCACGGCGCGGCGAACGGGCCGCCGGGCGGCACGCCGGCGAACGAGGTCGCGTGGCTGGAGCCCTATCCGGACGCGGCGCTGGAGGGCGTGCCCGACGACGCGCCCGGGCCGGACGCGCGGTACGAGATGCGAGAGGCGGTGCGGCTCGCGTTCGTCGCCGCGATCCAGCACCTCCCGCCCCGTCAGCGAGCGGTGCTCCTGCTCCGCGACGTGCTCGGATGGACGGCGATCGAGACGGCCGGCCAGCTCGACAGCTCGCCCGCATCCGTGAACAGCGCCCTCCAGCGAGCCCGCGCGACGCTGCGGAGCCGGTTCCCGGACGGCCTGCCGGCGGCCGAGCAGACGCCGGACGACGGGCAGCGCGACCTCCTCCACCGCTACGTGCGGGCGTGGGAGGGCGCCAACGTGGACGGCTTCGTCGCGCTCCTGACCGAGGACGCGACCTTCAGCATGCCGCCGGGGTCGAACTGGTACCGGGGCCCTGAGCAGGTGCGCGCGTTCCTGTCCTGGCTCTGGCGTCCGGACGGCCCCGGCCCGTTCCGCCTCGTCCCGGCGGCGGCCAACGGCCAGCCGGCCTTCGGCGTGTACGCTCGCGAGCCGGGACCGGACGGCGAGTGGCGCTTCCATACGCTCCAGGTCCTGACGCTCGCGGCCGGAACGATCAGCGCGGTGACCAACTTCCGGCAGCCAGCCCTGTCCACGCCGTTCGGGCTGCCCGCCGTCCTGGCCTGACGCGCGGGTGCGCGCCGCCGCGCGGCTGGCGGGGCGCCGCACGTTCCAGGACAGGGCTATGCTGACGCAGTCCCATGGGCGCGCAACCGGACCAACCGCGCAGGCGGCCGGTGAGACCGGATCTCCCCACCGCCATCTTCCTTGGCGGTTCCGCCCTGCTGGTCGGATCGATCAGCGCCCAGCCCGCGCTCGCTCCGACGCTCGCCTCCCTCGGCCTGCCGGCGAGTCTCGAGCGCCCGATGCTGCAGGTCCTGGTCGTCTCGAGCGTGCTGCTCATGCTGGCCAGCGGCGGGTGGCTGGTGCTTCACATAGCCCGGGACGCGCACCGTCGAAACCGTGTTGCCATCGGCTCGTGGCGGCGGCGGCTGAACGACCCCTGGGCGATCCTGGTGGGCGTCGTGGTCGGTGGCTGCCTGCTGGCATGGCGGGGCTTCCCGGTGATCGGATCCGTATCGACGGCGCTGCTCGTGTATGTCACGAAAGTCGCCGTGCAGAGTCTGGACGACTGAGAGCGGGCTCAGAGCTTGGCGGTGATCTGAGCGAACACCGACGAGATCGCGTTCGGATCGGTGGACGACACGTACAGCCCATTCGTCGCCGCGGAGATGGCGTTCAGAACGCGAGTGTCGGCGTCCGCGCCGTATCCGATCGTGAAGATGCGCACGCCCTTCTGGCTGTTCGTCTGCTGCTGGAGCTCGGAGATCAGATCCTTCTCGGTGGTCGACGTGGACGTCTCCTCGTTCTTGCCGTCTGTCAGCAGCACGATCGCGTTGATGTAGTCCGCCGCGTCGGGCAGCAGCATCCGCTGCTCGGCGGCGCTCGCAGCGTAGTAGAGCGCGGTGCCATTCGCCGTCTGCAGCGAGTCGATCTGGCCGTGCATGCGCTGCATCTGAGGGCCCGCGGGTGCGATCGGACTCAGCTCGATGTACTTCCGACCCTGGCCGAGGTCTTCTGAAAAGATCCAGAGGCCGAGCTGGTCGTCGAGCCGGAACTGGTCGATGAACAGGTCGGCTCCCTGCTCCATCAGGGCCAGCTTGGTCGTGACCGCGCCCGTCGGGGTGGTGACCGGGAAGCTCATCGAGCCGGACACATCCAGCACCAGCAGCACCCGGGCGGGCTTGCGCAGCGCGTCCCAGTTCTTCTGCAGCGTGGCGAGAACGCTGCCGGCGGGTGGGTTGATGATGGTGGCCGGCTGGCTGGGCTGGAACCCATTCTGGCGGGTGATCGTCCCCCCTGCCTTGCCATTGAACGATCGAAAGCCGTGGCTCTGGAACGAGCCCTGTTGGGCCGGCGCCCTGAGGTAGTCGAGGAACGACTGCGCGACCTGTCGTCTTCCCGCATCCCGGCTCGTCGCGGGGAGGATGCAGTAGGGCTCGTCCGACTCCAACGTACCCTCTCTGGGATAGATGGGAACCAGAGGAACGTGCGGCTTCGCGTGCTTTCCCAGCGTGGCCGGGTCGCCGCTCGGATTGCCCTCGTTGTAGTCCCAGACCGCCTTCTCCTCGACCACCACCGCAGACGCGTAGTGCAGGGCGTCGTCGGCCGAACGGTCGTCCGCCTTCTGCATCTCCGCGAGGAAGACCAGTTCGTTGTCGCCGTAATGGATCACCGAGTGTTCGATGTCACGGACGAACGATTGGACGCTGGCGGAGTTGACCTGGCTCTCGGTCAGATCGCTGGAGACATGCGGCGCGGTGGCGGCGAAGTACATGGCCGCGGAGGCCATGAGGCCGCTCGTCGAGATGTGCGGATTGGTGCGTCCGAGCTTGAACAGCCCCCAGTCGGGCCTGCCGTACCTGCCCCAGCCCATCGGATCGCGGCTGAGTGACAGAATGTCCTGCCAGCCCGGGCTCCTCTGCCGGCTGAGCAGGAGGTCAGCCATCGGCTTGGGCATGGCGAGGACGAGCGGCAGCGTGGCGATGCTGGGGCAGCTTCCGGTGGGGAGCGTCTGCTGCCTGTCGACAGTTCGCAGCAGGTTGATCCAGATCGACGAGGCGGGACTCCAAACGTCAGGCAGTGGAACCCCGGGAACCTGCGCCCTCCAGTCTCCCTGCAGCGCGGCCTCAGCCTTCCCTGACTCGACCCCATACACGTTGACCTCGCCGCAGGCGTGGGATTGATGGTACGCCGCCGCCATGCGGGCCAGCAGCGGCGCCTTCTCGACTGAGCTGGCGATGTTCACGGACGACGGGGCGGCGCAGCCAGCGACGGTTGAGGGGGTCGGTGGCCGATCGAACACACCACCGGTGGCCACCCGTATGGTGACGATGGCCAGAACGCCGACGACCGCCGCGATGAGGAGTGCTCTCCACTGCCGCCGCCATGGGCTGCTGGCGGATCGTCCACTGGAACGACGATAGGGACGGCTCATCTCCCCCTCTCCGATGCACACCCGATCGCGACCGGCGGCCACAGATGTTACGCTGCGGCCACCCTCTTCCTGCGGGAATTTGCGGACGCCTCAGGGACAACCGCCCAGGCAGTCGCACACGTCGTACCGGCGCGGCGGCAGCGGTCGCCGCCCGCTCGCCGGTCAAGGATTTGTCCGATCGGGCGCATCGGGCGGCGCGACGTCGTCCCCGCGCGGGCGCTACGGTCGAGGGAGCCCCAGACAACTCGCTCGTAAGGTGACCCAGTGACCGAACGACATCGGTTCAGCGCCGAGGATGCCGCCGCGATCGGAGCGCAACTCGGGATCGACTGGTCGTCTTCGCCCTTTGACGTCGAGCAGTTCCGCGCCGGCATGGACGTGGAGCTGGAGCATGGCCAGGGCGATCCCAAGACCAACGTGACCGACGACGACCCGCTCACCACCGGCAAGATCGCGCTCGCCCACCTCCGCGAATTCGCCGACTACTACTCGAGACTGGAGCGGATGGAGGCCGAGGCCGCCGACTACTGGAGGTCCCGAGGCGGGTCGTAGCGTCAGCGGATCGGGGAGCGGTCGGGGCGGGTGTGATCTGGCCTGATCACCCGGCGACCGCCCATTTCCGACCGAGCCGAGGTCCACCAGGATGCTGCATGAGATAGCACTGTGTGCCACAGGGTGCTATCACGATGTACCATGGTGATATGACTTCTCAGCCTGAGATCACCCAGCGCGACCTGCGCAACCGATCCAGGGAGATCATGGACGCCGTCGAGCGTGGACAGGCGTTCACGGTCACTCGCGACGGCCATCGCATCGGCGAGTTGATCCCGCTGCGCAGACGGCGCAGATTCGTCACACGAGAGGAGTTCGCCACGATGTCGCGCGGCGCTCCGTCCGTCGACCTCGATGCATTCCGGGCCGACCAGGAGGCTGGGCTCGACCAGCGGGCGACCGACCCGTATGACCGCTGAGCTGCCCCAGCGGGGGCTGCTCGACACCAATATCCTGATCCTCCGCAGGTGGGTGGACGGGGCCGAGCTGCCCGCCGAGATGGCGATCAGCGCGGTCACACTGGCCGAGCTGTCCGCCGGTCCGCACGAGGTTCGCACCAACGACGAGCAGAGCGCGTACGACGAGCGCGCCGAGCGCGCGCGGCGGATGAGCGTGCTCCAGCGCGCCGAAGCCGACTTCGACCCCATCCCGTTCGATACCGAGGCTGCTCGCATCTACGGTCAGGTGGCGGCCGCGGCGATCGCGATCGGACGCAAGCCAAGAGCCCGGGTGGCGGACCTGATGATCGCCTCCATCGCCATTGCCGAGGGCCTCGCTCTGTTCACCACGAACCCCGACGACTTTCGGGGTCTGGATCACCTGCTGAGGGTCGTGCCAGTGACTCGACCACTCGTACCTCACGAGCGATAGACGTCGACAACCGCCCATCTGGCTTGCATCACTTGGAGAAATGGTGGGCCGCGGTGGACTCGAACCACCTGCCTCCGCGGTAGCCGGCCCTCGGCGGTGCAGCTTGAGATCGGGAGCCCCGCCAGAAGTGCCGGTGTTATCGGGCCTGGCCGATCGCGTTCGGGCCGCGCCTTCTCGGTGCGGCTACGGCTTGTAGGCGCTGCCTCGGGGCCGAACCGACGTGACGATGATCGTCCGCTCGGAAGGGTCCATGAAGAAGACGACTCGCCAAGTGCCGACGCGCAGGCGCCACCGCGCATCAAGTCCCTGCAACCGCTTCACGTCCCCGCCAGGCAGGCCACCGATGGCGGACAACAGACGGTCCTGGTCAGCCCGGGACAGACGTTGAGTTGCTTGGCGGCGCCCGACTGAACGACGACCCGCCAGGGTCGAGCGCTCAGCGGTTCCGCCCTCTCCTCGGGAGGAGATCTTCGAGCGGTACGTAGTCTCCCTGGGCAGCACTTTCGAGCGCCGCATCGTCCTCGGCCCGCTCTTCGTCCGTGTAGGGCTCGTCATCAATCGGCGCGTACAGCATGGCCTGGGCCTCTTGCCAGGTCTCGATGACTTCCGCCACGGCTTGGGCACGGTCTTCGGGCGGCCGCGATGCGGCCTCCACCAGCCCTCGCACGAACAGCTCTTGGCCCGCCTCGCTGAGATCCTCCCAGAGGTCGGGGAACTCGTGGGCGACGAGGTCGCGCAGGCCCCGGTCGATGGCCTCGACGGACTTGGACGGCTCCGGAGCACGCGCAGGCTTGCCGGTCCGCCGCCTGGTCGTACCGGACGCCGACCTCCACAGCCGAGCCTGCGCCGCTGACATGGCACAAGGGTACCGGCCGGAACGGCGATCCGGCTATGGCCATCGCATATCCAACCGTTGCTGGGTCTATCGGGCGCGATCGATCGCATTCGGCTCGTACCGAGCGGCCGCCAGGACGGACCGGAGGTGCCGTCCAGCCTCCACGAGACGGTGATTGGCGGCAGTCTCCTCGATGCGCCGGGCGGCTCCATGCAGCAAGCTGCCGTCCCGGCTGAGCCCACCTCGCCGATGTACGGCGGGACCATCCCGGTCACCGTCTCGGCGCCGGTCCGGTCACCCGCGCCAAGCATGGCGCCCAGGAGACGGGTCAGGTACGTGTAACTTCGCTGCTCCGGCGCCCGGAGGTGCGTGTCCACCAGAAGGCCAGGAGGCGACTACGCGAGCGCCACCATCAACTGGCGACCGTCGTAGAAGCCCTCCCCATCGGCCTGGACGAGGCCTCTGCGGTGCTCCATCAGCCAGTTCCACAAGGGGTCGAGCAGATTCAGGGTCTGCTCGGACGTCCGTCCCTGCCACAGGACCTGTACGCCGAGCACAGCCGTGACCTGGTTCAGGCGATCGACCAGTTCAGCCGTCCTGGGCCCTTCGGCGTCTTCGATCATCTCCAGGAACTCGCCGATCTCGTCCTGGAGCACCTCATCGCCCTTGCTGCAGACCTCCAGCTGACCCAGGAGTTGACCGGAGCGATGCAGAGTGCCGTCGGCCTCGACTCGGAAGTCCGGATCGATGCCGCGCAGGCCGGTCGCCACCTCGTCCAGCGTCAAGGGCTGACCGTCCTCGACGAAGAACCGCATGTAGTAGCCCATCGACGGAGCATGGCACAGCCTGATGCTGCGCCGGCATCGGTGGCGGTCACCGAGACTGGTCGATAACGCCAGAAGGCGATATCGGGCTTGAGCGAGTTCAAACGGTGGTGGGCCGCGGTGGACTCGAACCACCTGCCTCCGCGTTATCAGCACGGCGCTCTGCCAGTTGAGCTAGCGGCCCTCGATGTACTTGGCAGGGGCGGAAGGATTCGAACCCTCGGCATCTGGTTTTGGAGACCAGCGCTCTGACCAGACTGAGCTACGCCCCTTCGACCAGACCGGTAGTTTACCGCCTTTCCGCCGGGTGGCGGGTGGCGCCCTCCTCGACCGCGGGCACCCGATACCATCGGCCCATGGCCGCCTTTCTCGCCAACGTCGGCGCCAACGCGGCGCACCGCGTTCGGTCGCCGCTGTTCGCGGACGGGACCTTCGTCCTCCACCCCATCCCCGAGCGCGAGCCGTGGGCCCCGCCCATGCGCCGGCTCCCCGACGTCTGGGGCGACCTCGCCGTCCACCTGGACCCCGACCTCGACGGCGAGCCGCCCACCTACGGCGACAACTGCCGCACCGCGGGCCGGGCCTTCAGCCTCCGCTCCGCAGGGCCGGGTGACCTCCTCGTCTTCATCGCCCGCCTCCACGCCGGCGCCGGCGCCGCGGCGCCCGGGTTCTTCCTCGTCGGGTCGCTCCTCGTGGACGAGGTGCGGCGCGACGTCACCGAGGATCCCGGGCCCGGCTGGTGGGACGGCAACGCCCACGTGCGCCGCGCCCGCGCCGCCCCGGCGCACGCTGCCGGCCCCCGCGCCTGGAACTCCTTCTGGGTCTTCCGCGGCGACCGCGCCGGCACCCGCCTCTTCAGCAGGGCCGTCCCCTTCGGCCGCCGGGAGGCCGACCGCGTGTTCGACGGTGCCATCCGCTGGCGCGACACCCGCACCGAGCTCCAGACCATCGGCTCCTGCACCCGCGCCGTGCGCCGCCTGACCGGCGCCTCCGAGCGGCGCCTCCGCCAGCTCCTTCCGGCCGCCGCTCATGCCTGACGCGGCTGAGGAACTGCCCGTCCTGATCGTCGGCGACGTGCACGGTGACCTGGAGCGCCTCTTCTCCGGTCTCGAGCCGTACCCGCCCGACCGCTGGCGCACGATCTTCCTCGGCGACCTGGTCGATGGCGGACCCTTCGGCGTGGGCGCCCTGCGCTACGCCCGCGACCGGCCCCACAGCACCGTCCTCCTCGGCAACCACGAGGTGCTGATGCTCGGCGCGCTCCGGGACCGGCGGGAGCGCGGGTCCGAGCTGCACGCCTGGCTCGGCGCGGGCGGCCAGCCCCACGACCTGGAGGAACTGGCCCACGACGAGCCGCTCCAGGAGTGGCTGCGGCAGCGCCCGGCGATGGGGCTGCTCGAGGACGGCACCCTCGTCCAGCACTGCGACAGCGACGAGCTCGGCTCGCTGGTCCCCGCGGACGTCCTCGACCCCGTCGGCGCCGTCAACCGCGAGGTCGCGCGGCTGCTGGCGGCCGGAGACGTCCGGCCCCTCGTCGACCGGATGACCTCCCGCGGCGTCTTCCGCCGGCAGACGCTCCGGCTGGAGTCGTGGCTCGACCGGACCGGGGCGTGTCGCGTCGTGCACGGGCACACGCCGCACCGCGGCAAGCAGCCCGAGATCTATGCCGGCGGGCGCGCGATCTGCTTCGACGGCGGCATGGGCCGGTGGGGCCGGCCGGGGGCGCTGCGGGGCGGCTCCATCAAGGGCAGCGTCGGCCCACTGCCCCGGTTGCACCAACCGACGCCATGAGTGCGGGTCCGGTGACCTCCGACCGATACACTTGGTGATGCCATCGATGCTCCGACAACCTCGATGACGGGACAGCGGGAGGCGACCATGGCGGCGGTCCAGCGGTCGATACCCGTCCGCGGCAGCGGCCGGCCGATGATCTCAGCTCGGCGCATCGCGCGCCGCGTCCGCGAGCTGGGCAGCGAGATCTCGACGGTCTACGCCGACCTCGACCAGCCCCTCGTCATGGTGGTCGTGCTCAAGGGGGCGGCGGTCTTCGCCGCCGACCTGCTGCGGAGCCTCAGCATCCCCGCCGAGCTGGAGTTCGTCCGCGCGTCCAGCTACGGCAGCGGCACCGCCAGCTCGGGCAGGGTCAGGTTCGCCCACCTGGTCGAGGGGCCGCTTCGAGGCCGCGACATCCTGCTCGTGGAGGACATCGTGGACTCAGGGCGCACCATCTCGGTGATCGTCAAGGAGCTGGAGCGCCACCACCCCGCATCGCTGCGCCTGGCCGCCCTGCTCGACCGGCCGGCGCGGCGCGAGATCGAGGTCGGCATCGACTTCACCGGCTTCCGCATCCCCGACCGCTTCGTGATCGGGTACGGCCTGGACTACGCGGGCCTGTATCGCGAGCTGCCGGGCATCTACAGCCTGGGGTAGGCGCGCCTCCGGCCTTCGGCGTCCTCGCCCGCGAGGGGGAGGGGCCGCGCGAATCAGTCCTCGTCGTCGTGGCTGCCGATCAGCAGCATGACGGCGACCACCGCCATGAGGAGGACGCCTGGCGACCAGCCCAGGCCGGGGCCGAACGGGTCCAGTGGCGACAGGTCGACCAGCACCGCCAGCGCCGCCACGACCAGGCAGGCGACCGCCACCAGGATGGCGAACGCCCGCCTGGCGCCCCGCAGGCTGGTCGCGTAGGCGACCACCCGCTCGCGGCCGGTCGGCCCCAGCAGGCTCGGCGCGGGCGGCTGGCCCGCCCGGCCGGGCATGGGCGCATGGTGCCTGCGGCCGACGTGGACCCGCGCGCTGTACGGGTCCGGCGCCCGCTCGAGCGCCGGCCGCGCGTCGCGCACGTGCGGCGTCGGCGGCGGCATCGCCATCGGCTGCCACAGCGACCGATTCCGGATGCGCCGGTAGACCACGAACGTCACGACGCCGGTCGCCAGCCATCCCAGGAAGATGAACGTCGAGTTCTGGATGTTCTGGAACAGGAGCTGCGTGAACACCGCGCCGATGGCCAGGGCGCCGATCACCGACAGCACCGGGATGCTGGACCGGCCGAACGGGATGTTGAGCGGCATCTGGAACGGCCGGCGCAGGTGCGGCTCGACGAACCGCAGGCGCATCACCGCCAGGTGGGCGGTCGCGAACGCGAACGTGGCCGCCAGCGAGTAGACCGAGGCCATCAGGTCGATCTGGGCCGGCAGCATCAGCAGCGCCGCAACGATCCCGAACACGATGATCGACACGAACGGCGTCCGGTACTTCGGGTGGAGCCGCGAGAACGCGCCCGGGAAGAGGTCGTTGCTGGCCAGCGAGTAGCTCAGCCGCGAGATGCCGATCAGGCCCGCGTTGGTGGCGATGACCAGGATCGTGAAGGCCAGGATGGCGACCCAGACGCCCGACCAGAACGCCAGCGCCTCGGGCCGGAAGAACGTGACGATCCCGGCCACCGGGTCGTCCTTCCAGATCGTCGCCAGGTCCGTGGTGAAGCCGCCGTGGCCGTCCGGATGGACGGGGAACACGCTCATGCCGATCGTGGGCAGGAACGCGGAGACGAACAGCACGGCGAAGATCACCGCGAACGTCGCCCTGGGCACGGTGCGCCCGGGGTTCTTCGCCTCCTCGGACATGTTGGAGATCGTCTCGATCCCGGTGTATGTGACCATCGCGATCGAGATGCTGGCCAGGAAGTTCCCCCATGTCGGCGCCACACCCCAGTGGATGTTGCTGATCACCGTCTGGATGTTGAGCAGCAGCGTGACGCCGAGGACCACCAGCACCAGCTGCGTGCCCAGGTCGAGCAGGGCCAGGACCAGGTTCAGGAGGCTCGACTCCTGGATGCCGATCACGTTGACCACCATCAGGAAGCCGGTGAGGGCGACGGCCGCCCCCGCGTGCCACTGCGGCTGGGTCAGCACCTTCAGGAACTCCACGTAGCCGCCGAAGATCCCCAGGTAGCCGATCGCGAAGTAGGCCGAGATCGACACCGTGGCGGTGTAGTTCAGCAGCTGGATCCAGCCGACCAGGAAGCCCGTGGTCTCGTTGAACGCCCGCCTGGCGAAGCTGGAGCTGCCGCCCGCGTACGGGATCGCCGACGTGCCCTCGGCGTAGTTCAGCGCCGTGGTGACGAAGATGCCGCCGGCCAGGATCATCGCCAGCGGCGTCAGACCCAGCGCGAAGCCGGCCGTGACCCCCAGCGCGTAGTAGATGCTCGAGCCGACGTTGCCGTAGCACGCCGAGAAGAGCGCGCCCGCCCCGAGCATGCGGGGCAGCCGGACCCGGCGGCGGGCGACCACCACGCGGACGTCGCCCGGCAGCCTGCCTCGGCGGGGGACGGAGTGCTCTGGCATCCCGGGGTGAAACTCTACCGGCGCCGTCGCGGGGCGCTCAGGACACCAGTGCTGGCCGGCACCGGCTGCACGGCCGGAAGCCCGTGCCGAGCGCCTCCTTCTCGTCGCGCAGCGGCACCCGGTTCGCCGCCTGGATCCGGCGCGCGTGCCGGCACGTGGGCAGGCAGAAGACGTGCGTGGTCCGGCTGCCGATGTACCGCGTGCCCGACGCCGCCAGCTCCTCCAGCCACTCCGGGTCGAGGCCCTCGCGGAGCAGGATCTCGCGCTTCACCTGCGGGCCGCCCATGCTGTACTGCCCGAGCGCCCCGTCCGAGCGGACGACCCGATGGCAGGGGATCAGCACGGGGATGGGGTTGTGGCCCAGGACCGTGCCGACCGCCCGCACCGCCCTCGGCCGCCCGATCTCGCGCGCCACCCACGCGTACGGCCGCACCTCGCCGCGCGGGATCTCCAGCGTCTTGCGCAGCACCTCCTGCTCGAACTCGCTGAGGCGGCCGAGGTCGAAGCGCAGGCGCCGGCCGCGGCCCGCGATCGCGTCCTCGATCTGCCCCGCCAGCCGCTCCGGCGGCGCGGCCGTGCGCACCGTCCCGCTGCCCAGCCGCAGCTTGAACCAGCGCTCGAAGTCGTCGCCCGGCCGCGCCAGCCGCACGGCCGACACGCCGTCGTCGTTCCACGCCACGTGCAGGATGCCGACCGGCGTCTCCAGCTCCGCGTACGCGTCCGCGCCGCCCGGCGCCAGGCCGACCGCCACCAGCACGCGCTCGGCGAAGCCGTCCGGCGCCCGCGCCCGCCCGAGGTCCCGGAGGTCCTTCTCCAGGAGGTCCATCATCAGCTCACCTCGCTCAGCCAGCCGGCCCGCCGCCGCAGCGCCTGCAGGCCACGGTGGACGTTGGACTTGACCGTGCCCTCTGGCTGACCGAGCTGGACCGCGACCTCGGCGTACGTCATCCCCTGCACGCAGCGCAGGACCACCGCCGACCGCTGCTGCTCCGGCAGCCCGCTGACCAGGTTGGCCAGCTCGCGCAGCGCGGCGCTGCTGAGCGTCCTGGCCTCCGGGCCCGGCGCGGTGTCGGCCACCGGCGTGTCGGGCTCCATCGGGACCAGGCGCAGCGCGCGCCGGCGGACACGGTTGCGGACGACGTTGAGCGCGATCTGGTGCAGCCACGCGTTGAGCTTCAGGGCGCGCACCCGCTCCGGCGGGTACCGCTTCATCGCCGTGTGGGCGCGGACGAACGTGTCCTGCGCCACCTCCTCGGCATCGGCCGGCTCGCCGGTCATCCCCAGGGCGAACGCGTACAGCCGGTGCTGGTAGGCGCGCACCATCGCGTCGAACCCCACGGCCAGGTCGCCGGCCAGGGCCGTCGTCAGCTCAGCGTCGCGCTCAGCGGCCATCCACTACCTGGAACACGCCTCGGCCCGCCAGTGTTGCACCGATCGCCTCTCTGACGTCGGGCGTCGCCAGCCCGCGGACCGCCAGCGTCGTCCGCCGCCGCACCACGTCCTCCACCGTGCACGCCCACTCGCGGTCGGCCGCATGCACCACCTGGCCCCAGACGTCGGGGCCGTCGGGATGCACCGGCTCCAGGCCCGCGGCGGCGACCCGCCCGGCCTGGTCGCCGTACAGGTGCACGAGGTGGTCCCACACCGCCGGATCGGCCTCGGCCGGACGCGCCGGAGGTCGGCCGGCGCCCGGCAGCGGATCGGACCCGATCGCCGCGCGGCGGAACCCGTCCAGCCGGCGCAGGACCCGGATCGCGATCCGGCGATGCGTGGTCAGCTTGCCTCCGGCCACCGACACCATCCCGGCCGGGCCGGCGTCGATCACCTCGTCGCGGGGCGTGCTCGCCGTGTCGCCGGCCATGCGCGGCAGCACGCGCAGTCCGGCGAACGCGTAGCGGACGCGGTCGCGGGCCAGCAGCTCCGCCGGCAGCCCGGCCGCCGCCTCGCGCAGCACCGTGTCGACGTCCTCCGGCTCCAATCGGGCGTCCGCCGGGTCGCCCTCGTACTCGGTGTCCGTCGTGCCCAGCAGGAGGGTGCCCTCCCAGGGCACGGCGAAGGCGACCCGGCCCCGCTCAACCGGCACGGCCAGCGCGGCGCCCCACGGCTCGTCCAGGCGCATCGTCAGGTGCACGCCCTTGCTGAGGCGGGCCATGGGCGCGGCCGACGGGTCCTCCAGGCGCCTGACCGCGTCCACCCACGGCCCCGCGGCGTTGACCACGGACCGGCAGCGGACGACCAGCCGGCCGCACCGGGCGGCCACGACGCGGCCGCCGCCGACCTCCAGCTCCGTGACCGCGGCATGGTTGAGGACGGCCGCGCCGGACCGCTCCGCGGCGGCCACGGTGGCCAGGACCAGCCTGCTGTCGTGCGTCTGCGCGTCCTCGTAGAGGCCGGCTGCCCGCATGCCGTCGGTCCTGAGCGGCGGGATGAGTCGCCGGGCGGCCGCGGCGCCGACCATTCGGGCGCGGGCGTGGCGGAACCCGGACAGCAGCGCGTACGTGTACAGCCCGGCCGCGGTCGCCAGCACGCGGTGCGGGCCGCCGTGGTAGATGGGCAGCAGGAACGCGATCGGCCGGACGAGGTGCGGCGCCACGCGGTCGAGGAGGGCCCGCCGCTCCAGGTGGGACTCGCGGATGAGCCGCACGTCGCCCATCGGCAGGTAGCGCAGGCCGCCGTGGACCAGCTTCGACGAGGCGCTGGAGGTCGCGCCGCCGAAGTCGCCGGCGTCGAGGAGCGCCACCGAGGCGCCTGTCCTGGCGGCCTCGTACGCGACGCGGGCGCCGAT
>Ga0066903_100001646_pt1 | contig 16655 bp, 13 predicted proteins | sample PanSoiMetaGPlot1_FD_67491 | JGI IMG/M metagenome (GOLD analysis project Ga0066903, IMG submission 67491) | Tropical forest soil microbial communities from Panama analyzed to predict greenhouse gas emissions - Panama Soil - Plot 1 (version 2) | ecosystem: Environmental > Terrestrial > Soil >... | reverse complement strand
CCTGCTGCTGGATGACTATGCCGGGACCGTGCACATCGCCTATGACGATGCTCTCCTGCCGATTTGCATTCCAAGCCATGATGGCCTCCTGGTCTTGACAGCTAACTGAGCGAACCTCCTCCGAACAAATTGGTCAGCAACGCCCGATCAAGGCCCCGGCGATGTGCCGGGAGTTATACAGGGGTGTTCAAGAAATTTGAATTTTGCACTTGGCAAAAGCGTCCGGGTATCACAATTTGTGTAACCGATTTGTCAGCTGACAAATCGGTGGCTGGAGTGAGAGGGGATTGAACCCTCGGGGACCGGCTTCCAAGCCGCACTCCGCACCACTGAGGGGGACGCGATACAAGACCCCCCTCAGCGTCAGGCCCACCAGCCAGGCGGACTGGGGAGATTTCGAGCGACCGTGCAAGGGGGCTCGATTTCTCTCCGCCGTCCTGACCAATCCAGGGTAGCATTCAAGCGCCGGGTGGGAAGCGAATAAAGCAGCCTGTGTACGAATTGACCCGTCACCTGTGAACATCTTCTTGACTTGACGAATCAATGCGCGAGCAAGCGTGAGAGCCTAGTTTCAAGCAGCACAAGATCAGCAATTCCGTCGGATTCCATCGTTTCGCGATTTGATAGTTCTCAAGCAGCGCCGTTACGCTTGGCAATCAACGGAAATCCTGCTGCGGTCCAAACCACGAAGAAGGCTCCGACCGCGACAAAAAGATCACACGACGAGGAACGTGATCCGCCTTCGGCGTTCAAGCTGGCGTGGGGCAGGGCTCCTAGTTAGCTTTCGGGCAGGGCTGGGCGCGAAGCGCCTTGAAGTTGCCGTGGCGCTTTCGTTGACTACCTGCGCCTGGGGCTGCGCCAGCAAAGGGAGAAGGGATGAAACGCACACCCACCGAGCTGCCCTGCGGCACGGCCTTCCTTGCCCGCAAGCCTCGGTCCCGACGCCGGGGCCCACTCACTCAGAACCAAATGGACTTCATCCGAGTATTCGAGGAGGAACGGCTTGCGAGGGTGATCGAGCGAGATGCGAAGGCGGCGAAGCGGCGGTGGTGGCGTCGCTGGAGCCGCAGGCCTGGAGGTTAGGGTTCTCACCACCCTTGGCCGTGACGGTCGCCCTTGGGTGTCCCAGGACCGAGGTCCTGCGCGGGAAGCGCGGCGACCTCGGTTGACGCTTTCACTCCCTGCGAATGCTCTGCCACTCCCAACCGCTCGAACGAACGTCGAACGGTTTGCTACCGGTTTGCTACCGAACCGGGTAGCACGGGCTCACATCGGGCGGCACGGAACAGCAGGTTAGAGGGGATTTCGCCTGCAAATTCAGTACCGGCTGAGACCGGGTGGGACAGAACAAAACGCTACAAACCCAATATACCCTTGAGGCGCGCGACCGTCGCGTCGGGCGTGGCGAGAATCTGCGCAGCGAGCGCCTGCTGCGCCTGCCACGGCACCGGATTGACGGCGAGGCCGCGCGCCGCGGCCTCGGCGCGGAAGGCTTCGTCGACCATGGTCTTCGCCCAGGCCTCGCGCAGCGCCGCGAGCCGATCGGGTGGGATATCGCCAAAGGCGGCCCAGGCGCGGCCGAGCGCCGCCGATCCGGCGAGCAGCGGGATGAGCGCGCGGTCCTCTGCCGAGGTCACGACCTCGGCGAGGGCAGGGACGTCCGGCAAATCGGGCTCGCGCTCCATCGCGATCGTGATGAGGTTGCCGATGAGCTCCTTCTCGATCCAGGCCTTCTTGGCGGCGGCGATGGTCGGCCAGGAGGCGGCGCTGGCGTGCAGCTCGCCGCGCTCCATCGCCAGATGGATGAAGTTGATGCCCTGATAGCCGGTCACTACGCGGAACCTGGTCCCCAGCATGCGATTGAGCAAGACCGGGATGATGTAGGTCTGGCCCGACTTGCCGGTCGCGCCCATCAGCACTTCGTTGCGCCTGGCGTCCTCGAGCGTGAGGATGCCGCTCGCCTTCATCACGCTGACGGTGGTGCGGGTCACGTCGGCGCCGCCGAGATAGTGCGCCGCGGCGGGATCGTACTTCACGGCCTGCACGCCGATGTGGGCGTTGAAGATCAGGTCCTGCAGCGGCAGGCCGATCACGGTGCCATCCCTGGGCGCGACGTTGTAGAGATAGTTCGGCGCCTGGTTGCCGCCGGCCCCCAGCATGTACTGGATCACGACGTTCGGATTGCCGGGGATGTGCTTCTTGATATGCGCGGTGATGAGCTGCGCATAGGTGCCGTGCGCGCCGCCGGCTTCGCCGGCGCTGACCAGCGTGATGGTCTTGTCGCGGTAGAAATCGGCAACCGCGTCGGCGCGGGCGGGGGCGACCAACGTCGTCGCCACGAACGTCAACGCCGCCGACATCGCGATCACGCGTGCTTTCACTTGTCGCCCTCCCGGTCCGAGCCGAGCGCCGTCCGCGCTTTCGCGACGATGTTGGGCGGCGCGTTAATGGTGGCGTTGACGAACTCGGTGACGCGGTCGGCGCTGAGCGGGTTCATGTCCAGCCGCACGCGGGTGGCTTCGGCGATGTAGTCGGGGTCCTGCATGGTGTCGGCGAAGGCTTTGCGCAGCGCCGCGACCTTGTCAGTGGGCACGTCGGGCGGCGTGAAGAACGGCCGGCCGAGCGCGGCGGGCGAGGAGATCAGCGCCAGGATCTGCCGTTCCTCGTCATTGCGGGCGAGTTCGTGCATCAGCGGCAGGTCGGGATATTCGTGCTCGCGCTCGGCGCCGGTCTGCACCAGCATCACGACCTTGTTCTCGGCGATCCACTGCGGCCGCTCCTGCTTGATGCCGGTGAGCGTGAAGCCGCCGCGCGCCTGCACTTCGCCGCGCTCGATGGCGAGGTCGATGGCGGCGGAATCCTTGTAGCCCATGACCATCTTGAACTTGGTGCCGAGAATCATGTTCATGGCGTTGGTGTAGACGAAGGTGCCTGAACCAACGCCGGTTACGCCGGTCACGAGCTCGCGCTCGAACACGTCGGTGATCGTTTTGAAGCCGGACGTGTGCCAGGCAAACGTCATGAGGTTGGCGTAGCCGGTCGATCCGAGCCAGTTGAACTGGTGGGCGTCGAAGCGCACGCCGCGGCCGTCGATCACCTGATGGGTCGGAATACTGCTGACCACGCCGCCGATGGTGGTGCCGTCCCTCGGCGCCTGCGCGAACATGTAGTTCGACATCAGCACGTGGCCGCCGCCCGGCATGTTGCGTACCACGATGGTCGGATGGCCGGGGATGTGGCGCGAGATGAATCGCGCCACCGTGCGGCAGGCAAGGTCGATCGGGCCGCCGACGCCGCCGCTCGATACGATGGTAACGGTCTTGCCCTTGTAGAACTCCTCGATCGGGTCCGCGGCGGCGGGCGTGGCCGCGAGTGCGATGGCGGGGGTTAGGGCAAGGAGGATGGCGCGCGGCGGCGCTTGTTTCAGTGACTTCAACTCGCGGCCTCTCCGCCGTTCGTCCCCGCGAAAGCGGGGACCCAGCAAGACGGGCTGAGGAATTGGAGCAAGTAGCCCTGGGTTCCCGCTTGCGCGGGAACGAACGGAGAGACGGTTCAGCTTGAAGCGGAATTGCCCTACAGCACGTTCCCATCCGTTGGAATCGGGACATGCTCTAATGTTCTTGAGTGGCGCATATCCTTCTCGGAAAACCGGTGCCCACTTTTCCGGGATATGCGCTACGCGAAGCGGACCGCATAGATCGGCGGCAGCGTGTGGGTCACGCAGGCCCAGCCGTCGCCCTGGTTCTCGCTCACCCATAAGCCACCTGTCGTCGAGCCGAAGGCGAGCCGGTCGCCAGCCTCGTCCAGCGCGAGCGCGTGACGATAGACGACATCATAGGCGTGCGTCTGCGGCAACCCCTTGGTCAGGACCTCGAAGCTCTTGCCGCCGTCGCGCGTGCGCGTGACCGCGAGCTTGCCCTCGCGCGGAATGCGCTTCTCGTCTTTGATCTCTGGGACGAACCACGCCGTGTCGGGCTCCCTGGGATGCACCACGACCGCAAAGCCGAACACGGACGGCTCGACATCGGTGATCTCGGTGAAGGTCTTGCCTTCGTCGGAGGAGACGAAAATCCCGTTGTGGTGCTGCACCCACATGCGGTCGGGGGCCGCGCGGCACTGGACGAGACAATGGACGTCCTGGGCGATCGGATCGTGGGCGAGCTCGGGCGGCACGTATTCGGCGCGCATGCCGTCGCCGCGCTGCACCCAGCTCGCGCCGCCGTCCTCGGTATGCCAAATGCCGCCGGTCGAGACCGCGACCCATACGCGCTTCGAGTTGTGCGGATCGACGCAGATCGAATGGATGCCGGGGAGGTCGGCGCCGCCGCCCATCCACTGCTTGCGCTTGGGATGGTCCCAGAGGGAGCGCATCATCTCCCAGCTCCGACCATGATCGTTCGAGCGGAACAGGCCGCCCGGCAGCGTGCCGCACCAGATGGTGCCGGGCTCGTCCGGACCGCCGGTCGCCAGCGCCCAGATTTTTGCCGTGCTCCAATTGAGTTCGCGGCCCCACATGTCCTTTTCTTCGTAGCCTTCGGGCTTGGGCGGATAGGTCGGGACCGCAATCTCCTCCCATCCGGTCGCAGTCGAACGATGAAGCTTGACGCCGAAGTGGCCGAGATCGAGCGCCGCATAGCTTCGCCCGTTGCGCGAGTCGGTGAGCGTGAGCGTGACATTGTCGCCCAGGAAATCGACGCCGCTGATGTCCCACGATCCGGCCTTGCGGGCGACCGTGAACAGACCTTTGCGCGTCGAGACCAGAAGCTTGTCGCTCATCCCTCAACCTCCCGACAGGGCCTGGAACACATGGATGGTGCTGGAGTCCTTCACGGCATCCCCGAGATGCGCCCGATCGCGGATCATCTGTCCGTCGACAAAGATAGCTATGTGCCGCCGCAGCGCCGATTGATCATCGAGCACATAACTTCGTGCCTGCGGATTGGCCGCGAACACCTTCTCGAGCACCTCGCGCACGGTCGTGCCGCCGGCCTCTGCCGTCGGGCATCCGACATGGCGCTGGACATTGGGCGTGAACACGACCTTGGCCATCAGCAGCCTTCGACGAACAGTTTCCGGCCTCATGCTGAGGAGCGCCATCAGTCGGACGTTGCCGACTGATGGCGCGTCTCGAAGCATGGCGGTGGAGTCCGCATTCTCCAACCACGGTGTGGCAACATCGTGTTTGCGGCCATGCTTCGAGACGCAGCAGAGGGCTGAGGTTTCTGGCGTTCCAGCTCTATCCGCCGTTCTGCGCCCGCGCCTGTTCGATCAGCTTGAGCAGCTTCGGCGGCGACATCGGCAGCGACTGCGGCCGGATGCCCACGCATTGGCCGATCGCATTGGCGATCGCCGCCATGGTGGGCACCACCGGAACTTCGCCGACGCCGCGCAGGCCGTAGGGGTGGCGCGGGTTCGGCACCTCAACGATCTCGGTGCCGATCATCGGCACGTCGGAGGCAACCGGCATGCGATAGTCGAGGAAGCTCGGGTTCTGCAGCCGGCCGTCCTCGCCGTAATAGTATTCCTCGTTGAGCGCCCAGCCGATGCCCTGCACGGCGCCGCCCTGGTACTGGCCCTCGACCTGCAGCGGATGGATCGCCTTGCCGGCGTCCTCGACCACGGTGTAGCGCTTGATGTCGACGCGGCCGGTCTCCTTGTCGACCTCGACATCGACGATGTGCAGGCCGAAGCCCGGGCCGGCGCCGGTCACGTTCATCTCCGAGTGCCCAGCGATGGCGCCGTGCGTCGCCATGGTCTTGGCAGCGATCTGTGCGATCGATAGAGGCTCGAAGGTGCCAACGTTGGCGCCGGCCGGTTTGCAGTAGCCGTCCTCGAAGGTGACGGCGTCCTCCGGAACGCCCCAGATCACGGCCGCGCGCTTGCACAGCTCGGCGATCGCCTTCCTGGCGCTATCGACGATCACCATGCCGGTCGAGAACGTGGTGCGGCTGCCGGCGGTGACACGATTGAAGCCGAGCGAGTGGGTGTCGGCCATGACGGCGCGCACCTTGTCGACCGGGATGCCGAGCTCCTCCGCCGCCATCATGCTGATCGAGATGCGCGAGCCGGCGACATCGGTGGTGCCGAGGATCAACGTCACCGAGCCGTCGATCGCGATGTTCAGCGTGCCGGTGGTTTCGCCGCCGCGGTTGAACCAGAAGCCGGCGGCGACGCCGCGACCCTGGCCGGGCGGCACCGGCGAGTTATAGTGGTCGCACCTCTTGGCGGCCTCGAGCGTTTCGACGAAGCCGATCTTGCCAAAGGTCTCGCCATAGATCGTCTTATAGCCTTCGGTCGCCGCGTTCTTGAGGCGTAGGTCGATTGGGTCCATACCGATCTTGCGCGCGAGCTCGTCGATCACGCCCTCGACGCCGAACACGACCTGCGGCACGCAGGGCGCGCGGAACGAGTTCACCTTCGGGCGGTTCGACACAACCTCGTAGGACACGGTCTTGACGTTCTTGAGGTTGTAGCGGGTGAACATCGCCTGCGGGGCGTTGGAGAACATCGACCCGGTAAAGGCGCCGGTCTGGAAAATGAGCTCGGCTTCCGCCGCCGTGATGGTGCCGTCATGCTTGACGCCCATCTTGATGCGCGACTTGGTGCCGGAGACCGGACCGGTGGCGCGGAAGACCTCGTTGCGGGTGAGGGTGATCTTGACCGGACGCCGCGCCTTGCGGGCGAGCTGGATCGCCACCGGCTCGCCGTAGAAGCCGGTCTTGCCGCCGAAGCCGCCGCCCATCTCGGACTGCTGCACGCGGATCTTCGAAGCTTCGAGCTTGAGGATGTTGGAGAGCCGGTCGCGGAACACCCACGGACCCTGCGTGCAGCACCACAACTCGATCTGGCCGTCTTCGGTGGCCGAGGCGACGCAGCTCTGCGGCTCGATATAGCCCTGGTGCATCGGCTTGGTGTCGTATTCGCGCTCGACGATGACGTCGGCTTCCACAAAACCCTTCTCGACGTCGCCGATGCCGAGATCGAGCCGCTCGATCACGTTCGAGGGCTGGTCGGCGCCTTTGATGCCTTTGGTGCGAACGTGATCGTGCAGGATCGGGGCGCTGGGCTGCATCGACTGGACCGGATCGATGACGTGCGGCAGCACCTCGTACTCGACCTTGATCAGCTTGAGCGCCTCCTTGGCGATCGATTCGCTCGTCGCCGCGACGGCGGCGACCGGATGACCGTCGTAGAGCGCCTTCTCGCGCGCCATGGCGTTGCGCGTCATGTCGCCGTCCGGCGTCCCGGCCTTGATCTCCGGGAAGTCGGCGCGCGTCACTACTGCCTTGACGCCCGGGAGCTTCTCGGCGGCAGAGATGTCGATCGACCTGATTTTCGCGTGCGCGTGCGGGCTGCGCAGGATTTTGCCGACCAGCATGCCGGGCAGATACAGGTCGGCGCCGAACTTGGCGCGGCCCGTCACCTTGTCGATGCCGTCATGCTTGACCGGCGAGGTGCCGACGATCTTGAGCTTCTTGTCCGGATTGAAGCCGCTCTTCTCCAGGATCGTCGCCATGGTCAGCCTCCTCGCATTTCCTTCGCCGCTGCCTGGACGGAGCGGATGATCTTGTCATAGCCGGTGCACCGGCACAGGTTGCCGGCGAGCCAGTAGCGGATTTCGGTTTCGGTCGGATCGGGGTTGCGCTCGAGCAGGGCCTTGGCGGCGATGAGAATCCCGGGCGTGCAGATGCCGCACTGCAGGCCATTGAGCTCGAGAAAAGTGCGCTGCAGCGGATGCAGTTCGTCGCCGTTCGCCATGCCCTCGATGGTCTCGATGCGGGCGCCTTCGGCCTCGACCGCGAGCACGAGACAGGAGCAGACCATCGTGCCATCGAGCATCACGGTGCAGGCGCCGCAGTCGCCGGTGGCGCAGCCTTCCTTGGTGCCCGAGAGCATCAGCTCGTCGCGCAGCGCGTCGAGCAACGTCTGCTGCGCCTCGCAAAGGAACTCGTACTCGTCGCCGTTGACCGTCGTGGTGACGTGATACTTCTTCGCCATCAGTTGCCCCTCGCACGCTCGTACGCCTGCAGCGCGGTACGCTTCGCCAACACGCCCGCGACCTTGGTCCGGTATTCCCTGGTGCCGCGCTTGTCGTCGATCGGACAGCAGGCGGCGCTCGCCGCGCTCGCAAGCTTGTCGAGCGCGGCCTCATCGAGCTCCGTGCCGATCAGCGCGTCGGCCGCCTCTTTCACCAGCAGGACGGTCGGCGCCACTGCGCCGAGGGCGACGCGCGCCGCCGTGCAGGAGCCGGCCGCGTCGAGCGCCAGGCTGACGCCGACGCCGACCACCGCGATGTCCATCTCGGTCCGCGGTGTGAAGCGCTGATAGGCATCGCTCGCATGCGCCGGTCGCGGCGGCAGGAAGAACGAGGCGATGATCTCGCCCTTGGCGAGCGAAGTCTTGCCGGGACCAGTTGGAATGGCCTCGACCGGCGCTTCGCGACTGCCATTCGGGCCAATGATCCGGGCGATCGCGCCGGCCGCGACCAGCGGCGGCACGCTGTCGGCTGCCGGCGAGGCGTTGCAGAGATTGCCGCCGATCGAGGCGCGGCCGCGCACCTGGATCGAGCCGATGAGCTTCACGCCCTCGACCACGCCCGGCCACGCCTTGTTGAGCGCCGCGTGCTGCATGATCTCCATCCCGGGAACCGCGGCGCCGATGCGAAAGCCGCCGTTCTCGGCCGTGATTCGGCGCACCTCGGGGATCTTCTTGATGTCGACCAGGAGCGAAGGCTCGATCAGGTCGGTTTCCATCTGGACGATGACGTCGGTGCCGCCGGCCAGCACGCGCGCCGGTCCGCTCGCGCCGGCGAGCAGGGCAACCGCGGCCTGCAGCGTTTCCGGCGCCTCATATCGGAGATCAGCCATTCCTCCCCCAAGGGTTGTTCACGGATCTGGTCGTGTGATCCCGATCATGTCTTGAATCCGGCGTCACGCCAAGCCTATGTGGAACATTCCCGCCGTACCACCGGTCTTGAATGGCAGAGGTCAGGTCGCTCGTCGTCTGTGACGAAGCGACCTGAGCTGCGAAGAAAATGCGGCTAGAGCGAGATGCCATATCTTCGAATCGGCATCTCGCTCCAGTTTATTGGTGGCGCATGATCTTTTCCGAAAACCGGTGTCCACTTTTCGGGATCATGCGCTAGAGCTTCAAACCGTTGGCTTTGAGCTCGTCGATTGTCTCCTTGATTTCGAATATGTCGTCCTCGGCAATGAAATTGATCTCGGTCACGTCGTCGTTGCGCTGAACGATTGTGACGTTGTCAAAATTCACATAAATGGTGCTTCCCTCCGGGGTCGTGCATTTTACCCAAGTTGCCATTGCGTGCCCTCCTGCTGGCAATACGACTACGGGCGGAGTATGTACCACGCGGAATTCAAATCTGCGACGAAACTCATCGTTCGTGCAGCGGCGTTGTTGAGAACCCGTCAGCCCTTGAGGTTGACGTGGACCTGGTCGCCCTTGACGGTGAACTTGGTCCGATAGGCCGCGCTGCTCGCCGTCATCTCGGCGAGCGCCTCCGCTTCCTTGTCGATCGGGCAAAACAACGTCTCGTTACGGTCGTTGTGGCGCACGAACTGGAACGTCACGCCCTCGATGCCGGCGCGCCCGGCAGCGATGCGCACCAGCACGCCGATCCAGTCGCCGTGCGCGCGCCCGCCGTGGCCAGTATGGAAGGAGAGGTTGCTCAGCCCGTAGAAGATCGGCTTGCCTTTGTAGATCTCGACCGGCAGGCAATAGTGCGGACCGTGCCCGACGACGATGTCGGCGCCGGCGTCGATCGCCGCGTGCGCGATCTCGGTCATGTAGGCCAGGACGTCCTTGCCCAGGCCCCAATGGCATGACGCGACCAGGACGTCGACGCGCGTACGCACTGCCGCGATGTCCTCCTTGAAATCCGCGAGATAGGCGGGATCAGCCCAAGTGATGATCTCGGGCGGAACGCCGGGCCGGTTCGAGGGCGGCATGTCCGGCCGCAGCCGGCCCATGGGCACGTGATACGCAGTGTGCCCCTTGAGCACGGCGATTCCGGCGGCGTCCTTGCGCGCTTCGTGGTTGGTCGGCCAGTAGACCGAGCTGCGCTGCAGGAAGCCGAAGCGCAAGCCGTTGCGCTCGAGAATGGCGGGAGCGCAGGCGGCGGCCAGGTTGGCGCCGGCGCCGGTATGCAGGATGCCAAGCTCGTCGAGCCGTGCGATCGAGGCGAGGATCGCGGCCTCGCCGTAATGCACGTTGTTGGCGATGCCGACTGCGTGGATGCCGGCCCGCTTGAGCGCGTCGCCGCCCACGATGGGGTCGGCGATGAAGCCCTCATTGCTCAGCGAATGATTGGGCGAGGCGTAGAGGCAGCACTCGAGATTGCCGAAGACCAGGTCGGCCTTGCGCAGCTCATCGCCGACGCGGGCAAACGGTACCGCGCCATCAGTGACCTTCATCAGGTTGATGTCACCGGTCAGAATCAACTGCGTCATCGCGATGTCACTCCGGCTTGAGCCCGAGCTTGCGCACCAGCGTGCCCCATTTTGTTTCCTCCGCGTCGATGTCGGCGCCCTGCTGCTCGGGCGTGCCGGCGAGCGGCTCGCCGCCCTCATCGGCGATGCGGGCGCGCACATCCTCGGCCTTGAGCGCGGCATTGAGCTCGGCGTTGAGCCGTTCGACGATGGCGCGCGGCGTACCGGCCGGCGCCACGATGCCGTAGTGGATCACGGCGTCGTAGCTTGGCACGCCAGACTCCGCGACCGTCGGCACCTCGGGCAGGATCGGCGAGCGCGTCGCGCCGGTCACCGCGATGGCGCGCAGCTGGCCGCTGCGGATGGGCCCGATGATCGGCGGGACGCTCTGGATCGCCATTTGCACATGGCCGCCGACGAGATCGGCCTGCGCCGCGCCGCTGCCGCGATAGGGGACGTGGGTGAGCTTGACGTCCGCCATGGACATGAGCAGCTCGGTTGAAATGTGTGCGCCCGAACCGATGCCGGCGCTCGCATAAGTGATCTTGCCCGGCTCTTTCTTCGCCAGCGCGATCAGGTCGGCGACGCTGCGCACCGGCACCGAGGGGTGAACCACGAGGATCTGGGTGAACGAGGCGATCAGTCCGACCGGCGCGAAATCCTTGCGCGGATCGAAGCCGGCATTGGCGCCGTAGAGGCTCGGTACCACGCCGAACACGCCCGAATGGCCGACCAGAAGGGTGTAGCCATCGGGCGGCGCCTTGGCGACGCTGCGCGTGCCAATGCTGCCGGCGGCGCCGGGTCGGTTCTCGACCACGAACTGCTGGCCGAGCGCGCGTCCCATGTGCTGGCCAAGGAGCCGCGCCATGATGTCATTGCCGCCGCCCGCGGCGAATGGAACCACGACGGTGATCGGCTTCACCGGATAGCTCTGTGCGGCGGCCGGGCCGATCGCGCAGGCGACGCCAAGCGCGACGAGCGCGGGGATGCCTCGCAGGCTCGCCATGGCTTCCTCCCTGTTTGGCGTTGTCGATTTCGCCACGACGCGGATGGTAATTTATCGTCCGCGTCATGTCTGCAATCCCGGCGAGCGTTGTTGCCGGCGGTACTTCGGCGCCCGCTCGTGTTAGAGTTGTGCCTCAAGTCGCCGATCAGGACAGAGGACCGTCATGCAGACCGCGCGCGCAACGATCGCAGCCAGGGTCGCCAGCTCGGCAAAGAGTATCGCTCTCGCGGCGGTGCTCGCCGCCGTCGCCGGCGGCGCCGTCCGCGCCGAGGGCATGCCGCCGCTCGCCAAGCAGGGCTACTTCTTCGTCGGCGGCAGATATTTCGATACGCCGGGCGGCAAGGTCATGGCCGGCCACGCCTATGTCGAATATCTCATTCCGAAGGAGCGCAAGCATGCGATCCCGCTGGTGATGATCGCCGGCGGCGCGATGAGCGGCGCGAACTTCACCGGCACGCCGGAAGGCCGCGACGGCTGGGCGCAGTATTTCGTCAATCTCGGCTATGCGGTCTACATGGTGGACCAGGTCGGGCGCGGCCGCTCGCCCTACGTCGAGAGCGTCTACGGCAAGAGCCGCCTGAACACCTCGAAATTCCTGATGGAGCGGTTCGTCACGGTCGCCAAGTACAAGCTGTGGCCGCAGGCGCATCTGCACACTCAATGGCCGGGGACCGGCGAGCCCGGTGACCCGTTCTACGACCAGATGCACGCGCAGGTCCTGACCGACATGGAGAACGGCACGCTGCGGGAAGAGCTCAATCGCGACGCCGGCATTGCGCTGCTCAACAGGATCGGCCCCGCGGTCGTCTTCGTGCACTCGCAGGCCGGCGCCTATGCCTGGGGCATGGCCGACGCGCGGCCCGCGCTGGTGAAGGGCGTGGTCGCGATCGAGGCCGGCGGCCGGCCGTTCCACGAAGTCGAGTTCGTGGGCGCTCCCGAGTACTTCAAGGACGGGCCGATCAACAAGAAGTGGGGGCTGGGCAACATCCCGCTCACCTACGCGCCGGCGGTCTCGGACCCCAAGGAAATCGCGATCGTGAAGCAGGAGAAGCCTGATGCGCCCGACCTCGTGCAGTGCTTCCTGCAGAAGGAGCCCGCGCGCCAGCTCGTCAAGCTCAAGGGCATCCCGATCATGATCCTGACCTCGGAAGCGGGCTTCCATGCCGCGTCCGACCACTGCAACGTGTTGCTGCTCAAGCAGGCCGGGGTCGACAGCGATTTCGTCCGGCTGCCCGATATCGGCATCCACGGCAATTCACACTATCTCATGCTCGAAAAGAACAGCGACCAGATCGCAGGCGTGGTCGCAGATTGGCTGAGCAAGCGCGTGACGCCGGCCGAAATGAGAGGGCAGGCGGCCGGTCGCTGAAGTCGGCTGCGAGAAAACGACGCAATCAACGGAGGACGTCATGGGTGCTGTGCGCAAGGCGGCGATCATCGGTATCGCCGCGGGCTTGATGAGCATCGCATGCGCTGCGGCCGGCGCCGAGGGCGTGGGCCCGATCACCATTGCCAAGCAGGGCTATTTCTTCGTCGGCGGCAAGTACGTCGACACGGCGGCGGGCCCAGTGTTCGCGGGCCAGGCCTATGTCGAATATCAGATCCCGCAGAACCGCACGCATCCCTACCCGATCATCATGATCGAAGGCTGCTGCACGTCGGGCGCGGGTTTCAACGGCACTGTCGACGGCCGTGACGGCTGGGCCCAGTATTTCCTGTCCAAGAGCTATGCGGTCTACATCATGGATCAGGTCGGGCGCGGTCGCTCGCCTTACGTCGAAGCCGTCTACGGCGAGAAGAATCCGAAGGCGCCGAAATTCGTCGAACGCGAGTTTATCGCTTACGAGCGCTACAATCTGTTTCCGCAGGCGCATCTGCACACGCAATGGCCGGGCGCGGGCGTCGTCGGCGATCCGATCTTCGATCAGTTCCAGGCCTCGATGCTGCCGGACTTCAAGGACCGCAAGCTGCGCGAGCCGTTCAACCGCGATGCCGGCGTCGCGTTGCTCGACAAGATTGGGCCCGCGCTCATCCTGCCGCATTCGCAGGCAGGTCCCTACGCCTGGCTGATGGCCGACGCCCGACCCAATCTGGTGAAGGGATTATTGATGGTCGAGGCGGGCGGCGCGCCATACTACGAGGTTCAACACGTTGGCGCGCCGGAGTGGTTCAGGGACCAAGGGCTCGAAAAGCCCTTCGGGGTCACGCGCACCACTCTCACTTTCTCGCCGCCCGCGCCCGAATCCGGGCTCGACATCGTGCGCCAGGAGAAATCGGACGCGCCCGATCTCGCGCGCTGCTGGATGCAGAAGGAGCCGGCACGCAAGCTCGTCAACTTCAAGACCATTCCGATCCTGATCATGACCGCGGAAGCCTCGTTCCAGGCGCCCACCGCGCATTGCAACCGGATCTTCCTCAAGCAGGCCGGTCTCGAGCACGACTTCGTGCTCCTCTCCGATCTCGGCATTCACGGCAACGGACACTTCCTGATGCACGAAAAGAACAATCTGCAGGTCGCCGGTGTGATCGCGGACTGGCTCGACAGGCGGGTCACCCCGACGGAATCCCATTAGAGCGAGATGCCTTTTCTTCGAATCGGCATCTCGCTCTAGTTTACTGGTGCGCATGATCTTTTCCGAAACCGGCATCCACTTTTCGGGATCATGCGCTAGGCGCGGGTGACCGCCGTGCGGGCGGATCGCTGTGGCGCTGGGTTGAAGGCGGCGTTGGAGACAGAAGATGCCGGGCGATGATCGTGTTCCGCCTAGCCGTGATCGATTCACGGCAACGGGGATCGAGCTGGCGATCCGGCTCGGCGTTCTCGTTCTTCTGCTCTATCTCGCTTTCACGCTGATCAGCCCTTTCATCACGATTGCGATCTGGAGCATCGTGCTCACAGTCGCACTCTACCCGGTCTATGACTGGATGGTTGACCATCTTGGCGGGCGCCGCCGTCTGGCAGCCGTCCTGCTTTCCCTCCTCAGTCTTGTCGTAGTCATCGGACCGGCGACGTGGCTCGCTCTTGGATTGATCGACAGCATTCGAATTCTGGCTGAGGAGCTCGATCCGACGTCGCTGACACTGCCGCCGCCGCCTGATTGGGTGAAGAACTGGCCGCTGATCGGCGAATCAATCTTTGAGTTCTGGACCCTGGCTTCGCACAACATGCAGGCAGCATTGGTCCAGGTCGCTCCGCAGCTGCGACCGCTCGGCAGCATCCTGCTGCAAACCGCCGCGGATGCGGGAATCGGCGCGATCAAGTTCTTCATCGCCCTGATCGTTGCGGGCTTCTTGTACGCGCCGGCGCCCGCGCTGGTCGAATCCGTCAGGATGTTTTCACGCAGGCTCGCTGCAGGGCGCGGGGAAGAATTCGTCAAGCTCGCCGGCGCCACCATACGCGCCGTGTCGCGTGGCGTCATTGGTATTTCGGCGCTCCAAGCGTTCCTGGTCGGGTTGGGTCTGGCGCTCGCCGGAATTCCGGGCACCAGCCTGATCACGTCTGCCGTCCTCGTCCTCGGCATCATTCAGATCGGCCCATCGATCCTGGTCATCCCGATCATCATCTGGAGCTGGTTCACGATGGCGCCGACCACGGCCTTGCTGTTCACCGTCTACATGATCCCGGTCAGTTTGCTAGACAATGTTCTGCGCCCGCTCGTCATGGTGCGGGGATTGGATACGCCGATGTTGGTGATTCTGATCGGAGTGGTCGGCGGCACCATCTCATACGGGATTACCGGGCTTTTCCTGGGCCCCATCATCCTGGCGGTCATCTGGGAACTGCTGGTGGCCTGGACGAGGGAACGCCAGGACTCCCGCGCGACATGACCAGGCGGCATTTGGCCCGGAGCGACTGGCGCGTCGCAGTCGTCGGCCTTGATGCTCCTCGCGCTTCGATTGCGGTCACCTGTTCGCGAACTCGGTTCGGAACTCTGCGGCCCTTGCTTGTTGGTGGCGTTTGCTCGACAATAAACAAAGGAAATAGCTTATTTTCGCGATCGATTCGGCGCGCACCGATCAAAAAACGAGCGGCCATGGCCGGTTCAGGCCGGGCGCAAGGGGAGTAGCCTATGGAACTTCCGTCCTCGGATGAAATCCACCGCCTGACCGTCCAGGAATTCGACACCACCAAGCTCCTGGCCCACGCGCAGCGGCAATCGCGCCAGCGCAAATACAGCGAGTTCATGATCGTGGACATCGACTCGCACCATTACGAGTCCGACCACCTTTCGGAAATTTACGAATACATCGAGGCGCCAGTCATCCGGCAGCTCGCGACCTCGTTCCATAAGACCATGGGACTGCCCATGTTCCCGCAGCGCGGCTCCGACCAGGAGATGGGTGGGCGCATCACCCGCTCGCCGCTGCGCCGCTCGGAGAAGAGCCCATTCAAGGACGGCGGCCGGCGCGACACCGATCTGGCGCTGCGCTGGATGAACGCGATGGGGGTGGACTACACCTGCATATTCCCGACCCCGATGCTCTCGTTCGGTCTGCATCCGCAGGTCGAGGTCGAGGTGGCGCTATCGCGCGCTTACAACAGCTGGCTGTGCGATCGGATGCTGGCGCATGAGCCGCGGCTCATTTCGCTGCTCTATCTCCCGTTCAACGATGCCGATGCGAGCTACCGCATGGTCGAGGAGTTTGGCGACAAGAAGGGCGTCGTCGGCTTCCTGGTGACCGGGGTTCGCTACAACGCCGTGCACGACAACGAATACATGAAGATCTATTCGCTGATCGAAGAGATGGGCAAGCCGCTGGCGTTCCATGCCGCCTACAACTGGCAGAACAAATACATGGAGCAGATGAACCGCTTCATCTCGGTCCATGCGCTCGGCTTCCCGTATTACAACATCCTGCACATGACCAATCTGGTCATCAACGGCATCTTCGAACGCTTCCCGAAGCTCAAGACCATGTGGATCGAGGGCGGCGTCGCCTGGGTGCCGTTCCTGATGCAGCGGCTCGACAACGAGTACATGATGCGTCCCTCGGAGGCGCCGCTGCTCAAGCGCCTGCCGAGCGAATACATGGCCGAGCAGTATTACGCCACCCAGCCGCTCGAACTGGTGCGCAACCGCAAGCTGATGGAAGCGACCTTCGAGGCGATCCACGCCGACACCCAGCTCTGCTTCTCGACCGACTATCCGCACTGGGATTTCGACCTGCCGTCGACGGTCTATGACCTGCCATTCCTCACC
>Ga0066903_100001645_pt1 | contig 16655 bp, 18 predicted proteins | sample PanSoiMetaGPlot1_FD_67491 | JGI IMG/M metagenome (GOLD analysis project Ga0066903, IMG submission 67491) | Tropical forest soil microbial communities from Panama analyzed to predict greenhouse gas emissions - Panama Soil - Plot 1 (version 2) | ecosystem: Environmental > Terrestrial > Soil >... | reverse complement strand
GAATCGTTGCGTGCACGAGTGGTGAGAGCTCCGGCGGACCGATGGTGGTGCCGCAAAGCCGCCATCGCGGCTCGCCTAGCACACCGATCTCACATGTCGTGATCGTTATTCAGGAGAATCGCAGTTTCGACAATTTCTTTGCGACGTTTCCGGGCGCTAACGGAGCGACAGTTGGAGAAGTAATTCCCATGCCGTCCCCAATCGCTGCGCAATGCGCAGAAAACGGACAGCGCGTCATTACATATCCGACGACAGTGCCACTAACCGAAGTTAGTCTCGTCGGTAAAGGGTTTCCGACAACGCCGCCAACCGGTCAACCCTACGGATGGAACAATGACCCTCCATACGGTTACCTCGGCGGCTATTTGGGCGACTGCAATTCGGCCGCGGGCCAACCCAACGCTTCAAGCCCTTGCCGGATGAACGGATTCGACGTACAGCTTTTTGGTCCTGACGACACCGGGCCGGGGGCGGTCTGCACCTACACCTATCAGTACGTCAATCCGAAAGATATCGCGCCGTACTGGACGATGGCGAAGCGCTACGTTCTAGCCGATAACACTTTTCAGTCACAAGGCAGCAGCAGCTTTACGGCGCACCAGGACCTCATCGCTGCCGGCACATCGATCAACGGAACAGAGAGCGCGATCGATAATCCGGGAGGAACGCCTTGGGGTTGCGACTCTCAGTCCAACGTGGCAGCCATAACGATTTATGGCCAGTATATCCCTCGCAAGTATGGGCATCCGGCATGCTATCCGGTGTACTCCAGTTATTCGTACGAAACAATGCGCGATCTACTCGACGGCGCCGGCATTTCATGGAAATTCTATGCTAATAAGGTTTACCCGGCCGGCAACCCAAAATCGGGAAGCTCCGGTATCTGGAGCGCGTTTGACGCAATCTCGGTCGTGCGCTACGGCAATGAGTGGGGCACCAACGTCGTCTGGCCGGATACCAAGATCTTCACGGATATCAAAAATGGGGCGTTACCGGCGGTGTCCTGGGTGACGCCGGACGGACAAAACTCCGATCACCCCCAGCAAAAGTGCAAGTGCGACACCGGACCATCCTGGGTGACTTCGATCGTCAACAAGATCGGTGAGAGCCAGTACTGGGACAGCGCCGCCATCATCGTCCTCTGGGATGACTACGGTGGTTTTTACGATCACGTTCCCCCGCCGTTCTACGATCAGCAAGGTGGATTGGGCTTCCGCATTCCGATGCTCATTATTTCGCCGTACGTGCATCCGCACGTCGAGCACACTCAATACGAGACCGCCAGCATCCTCACGTTTATTGAGGGCAATTGGGGGCTAAAGTCACTTAAGAAGCTCGACGGACGCGCAGCCAGCATCGGCAACGCGTTCGACTTCAACATGTCGCCGCGCAAATTCAAGCGCATCCCGCCAAAGTATCCGCTCTCATTCTTCCTCCGGCAGAAGCCTTCAGGGCTGCCTCCGGATACCGACTGATCGTGAAAGATTGGCTGGCAAGCCGGTTTGAAGAAAACCGGCCGCACTTAAGAAACGTTGCATATCGAATGTTGGGATCGCTCGACGATGCTGACGATGCGGTGCAGGAAGCGTGGCTGCGGCTGAGCCAGCAAGACGACAGCGGCATTGAAAATCTCGGCGGCTGGCTGACGACGGTAGTCGGTCGCATTTGCGTCGACATGTTGCGGGCGCGCCGCTCCAAGCGCGAGGAACCGATCGAGCCCGATATCCCGGACTTCATCGTGAGCCGCGAGGAGAGTCCCGAAGACGAAGTGCTGACGGCGGACTCCGTCGGCCTCGCCCTGCTCGTCGTGCTCGATAGTCTTTCGCCGGCGGAACGGCTTGCGTTCGTGCTGCACGACATGTTTGCGATGCCGTTCGAAGAGATCGCACCGATGGTCGGGCGGTCACCGGCCGCGGCGCGTCAGCTCGCGAGTCGAGCGCGTCGCCGCGTGCAGGGCGCGACCCCGCCGCGCAGCGGCTTTGCACAACGCAGCGCGGTCGTCGACGCGTTCATTTCAGCTGCCCGCGAAGGCGACTTTGACCGGCTCGTCGCCGTGCTTGACCCCGATGTTCTGCTCCGCGCTGATCGCGAACCGGCCCTCAAAGGCATCCGGGGGGCGCAACTGGTCGCTTCTCAAGCCGTTACGTTCTCAAAGATCGTCGCGAATATGGAGCGCGTGATCGTTAACGGAACGCCGGGGATCGTGTCGTGGCTTCCGAGCGGCGAACCGCTCTCGATCATGGCGTTCGTCGTAGCAGGCGAGCGGATTCGCGAGATGTACGTGATCTCGCAGCCGGCCCGCGTCCGCCAATTGCTGGGGCTTTGAGACGGGCTCTGTCACATCCGTTCGCCCGATTTCGTCAGCCTGGAAAACCCCTCTCAAAAGGAGCAGCAATGAACGCGGCAAGCCTCATCGTCTATCCCGCCTCGGATGTGCCTAAATCCACAAAGTTCTTCGCCACCTTGCTCGGAGTCGAGCCGTACGCCGAGTCGGCATACTACGTCGGCTTTAGAACCGGCGATATGGAGGTCGGGCTGGTTCCGAAAGCGGCGCACGGCAACGCCGGCGCGCTCGCGTTCGTGACGGTCACCGATATCAACTCAGCCCTGGAGACGTTGATCTCAGCCGGAGCCGAGAAAGTACAAGACGCTAGGGATGTCGCTAACGGATTATTGGTCGCGACCGTCAAGGATCTCGATGGCACGGTCATCGGCCTGCGTCAATTCCCGAAATCGTAAGGTGTTAGCCCAAGAGGAGCGATCATGAGCAAGGTTGCGGCTGAAAACTCGAAGTCGGCGTCGCGGCTGATCGACGAGCGCATTAAAGAGCTGGGCGATTGGCGCGGCAAGATGCTCGCTCAGATACGCGCGTTGATCAAAAAAACCGATCCCGACGTCGTCGAGGAGTGGAAGTGGCGCGGGGTTCCGGTCTGGTATCACGACGGAATGATCTGCACCGGCGAGACCTACAAGCGCGTCGTGAAGCTAACATTTGCCAAGGGAGCAGCGCTCCAGGATCCGTCCGGCCTCTTCAACTCCAGCCTCGAGGGCAACGTCAGGCGCGCGATCGACTTCCACGAGGACGAGAAGATCGACGAGAAGGCATTGAAAGCGCTGATTCGCGAGGCGATAGAACTGAACGCGTCCGTCGCCGGACCAATGAAGAAACGGTTGAAGAGCCGCGGCTAAAAAAAGCGACCAGGGACATGTCCCCGGTCGCCTTCCCCTTTGCTAACTCTTTGCGAGTGCTCTGTACCCGCAAGTAGTCACAACAAACCGTACGGCCTAGGCCTCAGAATCTATGGCCGTCGTCCAGGCGGATCCGCTTTGCGGCGGAGCTCCGCAATGCGCGCGGGGCTAACAACCGGACCAGGAAGCTCCCGATACGCCGAGGCGGTCGGCAGCTTTCCACGAAGGCCTCTGGCCGCGATTTTGTGCTCTATTCGCTTTGCGACTTGCGTGCGAATGAACTGTCGCCCCAGCGCCGGATCGCGAATATCCTCCACGCGATCGGCGGTCCGCTTCTTTGGATCCGGATCGAGAAACGCCGCGCCGTCAAGAACTTCTCGTTGAATCGCATCGATCTCATTCGGTTGCATGGGGACCTCGACGTTAGGCACATTGGTTCGCCACGAGCGATTATTGGTTTTCATGAGGTACCTTTGCGTCAGCTTGGCTGCCTTTTTATCGCGTTCGGTTAGGTAACCACCTTTCAAATTCAATACATCAATTATCGATCCAGGTATCGTCGAATGGCTATAGACCGTTGAATCCACTCCGGCATCAAACCAAGGCGAGATCAGAATCGCCGGTACGCGCAGGCCTAGACGCTTAAAGTCAAACGGCACAAGCCACGGCTGATTGGTGCGACCTGCGATTCCATCGGGTGAAACGGTCGCAGGCGGTGCCACATGATCGTAGTAGCCGCCGCATTCGTCGAACAAAATGATGAGTAGAGTTTTTTGCCAGACTTCAGGATGCTGATAGAGTGCCGTGTACACGTCGGCAACGAGCTTTTCGCCGGGCCGAACATCTTTCGGAGCGTGCATGCTATTTACGGGCTGTTCGGACGTTCCCATAAATGCCGGCGTAATAAACGAGTACGCCGGAAGCCGATCGGCGGCAACGTCAGCCACGTATTCCGAGAACGCTCGGAAATTTGTGGTACCGCCCTTGAGATTGGGATACATTGCCAAGATATCCGTATGGTCGTAGTGGTAATTGCACCACGAGAATCGAGAATCGTTTAGTCGATCGTACAACGTTTTGCAAGTAAATTTTGGCTTCCAGTTCTCATTGTCTGTGTAGCCCTGCGCCGTCGCCGCGTGCACAAATGCCCGATTAGGCATTGTCGGTCCGGGAACGTCAGAAAACCATCGATCGCAGAGAACAAAATTTTTCGCTAACGCGGATAAGACCGGTAGCTGAACTGGATCGAAGGCATTCATGACTTGCTGCAACTCGCTCGACGTAGGAGCACGCTTAAGATCGTATTCCAGCGATGTCTTAAATGAGGCGACGAACCCATTCATCGCCGGAGTGCTCGATGCTACGCTTTTTGTCGGGTTTGTCTCACCGAAGAGCTGCTCATTCGTCTGCTTTAGGCTGTGCGACGGCCCCTGGCCTATCGCGGAATAGTCGCCACCTTTTCTCGAAGAAAACGCCTCCGTTTTTTTATTGCCTGCGACGAGATAGTTCGTCGCGCCGCTTGGTGGCAGCCCATCTCCGACGCCGAGATATCCGAACAAATGATCAAACGATCGGTTTTCGAGCATTAAGACGACAAAGTGCTCGAACAAAAGTTCCGGCATCTACTTTTCCTCCATCGTGATTCGCCGGCGGCTCAATAATAGAGCCTGGCGGCTGCCACCGTTCGTTAGCTCGAGTAGCTAAACCTATACGGCTAGACTCTGCAGCTGCTCCGTGAGTGACGTTACGGTGTGAGGCTGAAGACGGTGCCGGCGGCGGCGGACGCGTCGCCGCCGTAGGACGTAGTGCCGAAGAGCGTACCGCCGGCACCAACGAAGAGACCGCCGACTGGATACTCGCCACCGGCCGGCGTCGCGAACACGTAGAGCACGCTTTCGGCGTACGCGCCATGCGCCTTACGTAGCTCAAAGGCAATGCCGGCGTTAGAGCTGCCGCCGTACTGCGTCACTCCGTAGAGTGCGCCGTGTTTGCCGAGCGCGAGCTGCGCGAGCGGATACGCGCCGTCGCTGCCGCCGGTAAAGCTGTGCAGCAGCTTCTCCGTATACTGCGATCCCGACGGCGTTAAACTAAATGCAGAGCCTTCGTTGGCGGAGCCGCCGTATTGGGTTGTACCATACAGAGCGCCGGTTTTGCTCATCGCGAGCCCGGCAAACGGATTGGCGCCGTCCGACGGCTCGCCGGTGAAGGCATAGAGCACGGTAAGCCTTGCGTGTTTGTGCCCAGGCGTGAGCGCGTATACGGTGCCGCAGCCGCGGTTGATCGGCGCGCCGCCGCAGGAGGGATTACCGCCGCCGGTCGCCGCGGTTCCGACGAGCCGTCTACCGATGATAATCGGCGGAGAACCCGGCGTTGCGCCGTCGGCGCCGCTTTGAAAACGATAAAGCACGCGTTCTTTATAGGTCGAGCCCGAGCGTGCGAGTTCAAAGACCGTACCACAGCCAACGTTAGCGCCGGAGCCGCTGGTTCCGCAGGCCGACGCGTTACCGCCGAGCAGCGTCGTGCCGTAGAGATTGCCGTGCGCGTCGAGGGTGAGGCTGCTGAGCGGCGCGGTTCCGTCTTTGCCGCCGGCGAAGCGATGAAGCACGGTTTCGCTATAGCTCGATCCGTTTGGCGTAAGTTTGAATACGGTGCCGTCGCCGGCTGTATTGCCGCCGTATTCGGTGGTTCCGTAAAGCGCGCCGGAGGCATCTGCGACTAGGCCTGCTGCGGGACCGTTGCCGTCATTTGAATTCGAGCCTTGAAAAGCGTAGAGTATCGTTTCGGTGTACGTGCTTCCCAAAGGCGTGAGCTTGAAAACGATGCCGCAGCCGGCAAAGCACGAGCCGCCGCCGCCGAACGCGGTTGTGCCGTAGAGCGCACCGCTGCGATCGGCGATGAGCGTGCCGAACGGATCGGCGCCGTCGTTTCCGGCTTGGAACGAATAGATCACGGTTTCCGTTGCGGCGTTGCGCATGCGTGCGGCGCTTGAGCCCGAGGGCAGCGGCGCGAACGCGTGATTGGTGCCGCAGCCGGCGAGTAGTAAAGCCAGCAGGCTCAGGGTGACACTGTTTTGTCTTACATGCATCGCATAATCAGCGTTCCGGTTACGTACTTCTTTATTGCAGTCTCTCCCACGGACCACAAGCCGCCGGTGCCGTCGGGAGCGGCGCCCCAAAGGTTCGCGGTCTTTCGCGGCGGCGTCTGCACTTGCGACCACGCTTTGCCGTTCCACTGCACGGTCATCGTTTGGAACGTGTCGACGCCGACTTGACCGACCGCCCAGACATCGTTCGCGGCAAGCGCTGTTCCACCCCATACTGAATTGTATTGTTTCGAACCGCCGGGCGGCGGGAACGGAACGAGCCTCCATTTTTTGCCGTTCCAGTGCAGGCTTAACGGCTGATCGAGGATTCCGTAGTCGGTGTCGCGCGTAACGCCAAGCGCCCAAACGTCATTCGACGCAATCGGAGCAACGATAGTGAGCCAGTTTTGATCCTCGTAATGAATGTGAAGCGGGCTCGGGCTCTTGACGCGGTGCCAGCGCGTACCGTCGTAATGCAGCGTCAGCGTCTTATCGCCGCGGCTTCCCGTGCTCTGATAGCCGACAGCCCAGACATCGTTGGGCGCGAGCGCCGCAACGGAGCGCAGATCGGCGGACATCTTGAGCTCGGTGTACGTCCAATGCGAGCCGTCCCAATGCTCGATGACGCCGGGCCCGGGATAGTTTTCCGTGCCGACCGCCCAAACGTCGTTCGGACCGGTCGCGGCGGCTGCATTGAGTACGCCGAGTTGATAATCCGATTGCGCGATCGACCACTCGTACCCGTTCCAATGCTCGATCAGCGTGTAGTATGGACCTTCGGGATTGGTTTGTTGACTGTAACCGACGGCCCACGCGTCCGTCGTGCCGGCGGTCGTGATGCCGAAGAATTCGCTTTGCTCGGTTCCCGCGTCGAGCGTCGGTGAGATTTGCCAGCTCATGCCGTCATAGTGCTCGGCGAGCGTGTGATAGAGTGAATGCTTGTAATCGTAGAAATCGCCGGCAGCCCAAACGTCGGAGCCGTTGCGCATCGAGACGGCGCTGAGGATGTTGGAGTCGCCGAGTTTCGCGCCTTTGTTGGGCGACTTTACGATCGACCACGTGCAGGACGAATGCGATGCGGTACGTTTGATTACGGCATCGGTGAACGTCGACGGCATCGGCGCAGCCGTGCCGCCACAGGCGGCTAGGGCTGTCGCCAGCACGAGCGACGCGGCGAGGGATTTTGGCCTTGAGGCTATGGCGGACATTGTTGTGCTCCTGAGCTAGGGTAGGCAGGGAATTTCCGAGCGCCACGCCGAGGGAGCCCTGTCGGAAGGGGTGACAACGAAGTGACACCTGGCGTCGCGGAACTCGATGCGACGGTGCGCCACTTGCTTCGCAATCTCGGCGACATCGAGGCGCTGCGCGGCAACCGCATCACGGCGCGCTTTTTCGACGCTGCGGCGAGCACCGAGCCCGACCGGCTCGTGCTGGCGCGAATCCGGCGGCGCATCGAAGGGCTCGCCGACCGGCTCGAGAGCGAGGCGGCGTGGTATCCGCACCGCGCCGATTCGCTGCGGCGGCAGCGCAACATCCTCGAAGCGTGCGATTTGGGGGGTCGGCCGCATAAGGTCGTTGCCGCGGAGCTTGGCCTCGAGCGGCGGCAATTCTATCGCGAACGCGAGCGCCTGCGACGGCGGGTTGCCCAGTGGCTCGTTTCGCTTGACGATGCATCGCCGCCGGTATGCATCGATCACGTCTCAGCCGAGCTTGCGTTTTTACGCGCGCTCCGCAACGCGGGTTTAAACGCGCGGCTCATCGCGGAGGGACGCCGGCTCCTCGCGACGGTTTCGGGCGAGCGCAGTTCCGACGTGGCGAATCTTTTGATCGAAACGCTCAGCGAATGCGGCGAGTTCTCCGAAGCCGAAACGTTATGCACCGCCCGCAACGTATGGGGGCGGGCGTATCTCGACGCGATGCGAGGACGCTATGCCGCGGCGGCCGACGGTTTTATCTCGGTCGCGGAGCATTGTGTGCGCTATCGCTCGGAGGCGGACGGATCTGCCGATGAGACGCAGGCCCGCGCGGCGCTCGAATACGCGCAGTGCGCGCACATGCTAGGCGATTATCGAGCGGCTCGGCGCGGCTGGCAGATGGCGAGCGACATGCTTGCGAGCGAATGGCTGACGCCGCCAACGCGGCTGCAGACCGTCTGGCAGCTCGCGGCAGCGTCGATGATGACTCGGCGCGGTATCGATGAAGCCGCCGCGGTTTTCGATCAAGCGCTGAGCGATGCGGTGCGCCAAGATTGTCCCCGCGAGACCGCCGACATCTTGATCGCGCGGGCGAACGTGCGGCGGCAGCGCAAGGCGTTCGATGCCGCGCGCGACGATGCGCGCAACGCCCTGATCTTGGCGCGCGAGGTTTTCGGCGCGAATGCCGGCGCCTGGCGAATTCTCAACATCGCAAATCTCGAGCTAGCCGCAGGGGGTGAGCGCGAGGCGATCGAGTTGGTACACGAAGCCGCGCGCGCAAAGGGCGCGCATCCGATGCGCGACGGTTACGGCGAGTGGATCGAGAGCTCGGCGCTGCTTGCGCTCGGCAATATCGACGGCGCCGTTGCGGTTTCGGCCCGAGCGGTCGAAGATTTACGCGCGGCGCAGAACGGACGACATCTCGGAGCGTCGTTGCGCGTCTATGCGGAGGCTGCGGCGCAAGCGCGGCTCAAGCGCGAGGCCGTCGATGCGATCGAGGAGGCCGTTGAGCTGCTCTCGCGTTACGGACTTCCCGGAGCGCGCGCCAATGCGCTGCGATCCCGCGCGGCAATCTTGGGGGCGTGATGGCGCGTTTCGTTTTGATTCGCGAACGGACCGATGCCTGGGATTGGAGCAAACCGATGCGCGAGCAGGTCGCCTGGGACGCGCACGCGGCGTTCATGGACCGGCTCGCGGACGAAGGGACCATTCTAGCGGGCGGTCCGCTCGGCACCGAAGACGAGGCGCCGCGTATAATGCACGTGATCGAAGCGCCGGATGCCGATACGGTGGAGCGGAGGATGGCGGAGGATCCGTGGACGCCGATGGGTCTTCTGCGCACGCTGCGCATCGAACCGTGGACGGTGCTGCTGGGGGGCTTTCGCGACGGTTAGGTCACCGGCGGCGCGCTGGGCGAAGCTGTCGAATCCCTAGCGAAGCGTTGATTTGCCGGGATTGTTCCGCGTGCTCCTTGAGTCTCGTGATCGCGTCACGTGAAGCTTCCTCGAGCTTGAACGACACGCTGCGCAACTCTTCGGCGGACCACCGTGCAGGGCGACGGTTCATGATTGCACCTGTACCCGGTAACGTGGCAGTACACGCAATAGCCGAACGCGCGGCGGCTTAGCTCGGGTCTTTCAGCGGCCGGGGGCTTGCGCGCCGACTTACTTTGTGATACAAAGTTATAAACTTTGCATCGCAAAGTAATGCCGCGCCGTGAGGATTTGTTCAGTGTTGAAACGGTTGCTCGCGCTCGTCTTTATCTTCGTCTGCACCAGCGTCGCCTGGATGATCCTGGGAGCGACGCTCGTCGCACGAACCAGCGATTCGGATACACAGCAGCGCGAGAAGCTCAACGCCCAGTGGGGCAGCAACCAGACGCAATGGACGCCGGAAGTCACCTCCCATTATGGCAAGAATAAGACGATGCCGGTTTCGCTGTCATCTAGCCGCGTGAACGTAATTCTCGATTTGGAGCAACGCCGCGATGGATTGCTTTGGTACAATCTTTACGACGTACGCTTCCGAGCGCGGTACCGTCTTCTCAACGACACGCCGAGCTCGCATCTCAGCGTGAAGTTCAACTTTCCGTCGTCGGACGGCACGTATGCCGATTTTAGCCTGACGATCGGCGGACGTTCGGTCAATGCGGCCGCCATTAGTGCCGGCGAGGCGGCGTTTGAGCTCGCCCCCGGACGCTCGACTATGATCGACGTTGGTTATTCGTCGCGCGGGATGGGGACGTGGACGTACTGCCTCGGCAATGGCGTCAACGCGGTCAACGATCTTGCGCTGACGATGACGACCAACTTCAACGCAATCGATTTTCCGCCCGATACGCTGCTGCCCACGTCCGAAGAGCGATTGCCGCGCGGCTGGCGCCTGCAGTGGCGCTATCACACGCTGGTAACCGGTCGCGGAATCGGGATGAGCTTTCCGTACCCGCTGCAGCCGGGGCCGCTGGCGCAACGCATCACGTTCTGGGCTCCGGTGGCGCTCTTCTTCTACTTCTTCGTCATGCTGGTCATCACGGCGCTGCGGCGCGTGGACTTGCACCCGGTCAACTACTTCTTCCTCGCAGCGTCGTTCTTCGCGTTCCACTTACTCTTCGCGTATCTCGTCGATCGCATTCCGCTCGCGGCGGCGTTTGCAATCTGCGCGATGGTGACGCTGTTTTTGACGATCACCTACCTGCGGCTGGTCGTGGGCTGGCGATTCGCTGCCGTGGAAAGCGGGCTCGCACAGCTCGTCTATCTCATCCTGTTTTCGTACGCGTTGTTCAACGAAGGCTGGAGCGGCTTGACGATTACCATCGGCGCGATCGTGACGCTATTCGTGGCGATGCAGGCGACGGGGCGGCTTCGCTTGAGCGGCCGAGAGGACGCAATGTGGCTCGCGTAGCGTCGCGGGTGTTTTTGATGCGTTGAGCGAACGAGCGCGTCTTGCGTTCGTCACGTTTTACGATCTTCGTTTACGCTAACGCAGGCGTTTTTTGCGACGGCTACATCCTGAGCAGCATCGGCCTTGCTTTGGTGACGCTGACGCCGCATTTTAATCTCGACGCGGTAACCACTGGCTTGATCGGCGCGGCGACGCTCTTCGGCATTCTCGTTGGTGCGCCACTCTTCGGCCATCTCACCGATCGAAACGGCCGCCGCATACTTATGATCGCCGATCTCTGCACGTTCGTTGTCGTGGCAATCGCGCAGATCTTTGCAAGGAACGTGTGGGAGCTGATCGCAATGCGGTTCGTGCTCGGCTTGGCGATCGGCGCGGATTATCCGATCGCTACGGCCATCATCGCCGAGTTCATGCCGGCGAAGATTCGAGGCGCAGCGTTGAGCGCGGTCGAGGCGATTTGGTTTCTCGGCGCGGCGGTTGCGTACGTGGCAGGCTACGCACTGCTGGCGACGGGCCCAAACAGCTGGAAGTGGATCCTCGCGAGCCCTGCGGTCTTTGCGGCAGGGGGTCTGCTGCTGCGCGCGGCGGCGCCCGAGTCGCCGATGTGGCTCGCGGCGCGCGACACGGGCGTCTTGCGGCGCGTTTCGTTTGCGACGATGTTTCACTCGTCGTTCCGCGGACCGCTCGCGTTCGTTTCGGCAATGTGGCTACTGCAAGTCGTTCCGCTCTTTGCGATTTACACGTACGCGCCGACGGTGCTGGCGATGCTGCATATCAGCGGCGAAGGATCGCCGGCCGGCAGCGTCGCGATCACCGCGGCATTTGCGATCGGCGCGGTCGTTGCGATGCCGCTGATCGAAGCCTGGGGGCGACGGCCGATTTGCATCGCAGGGTTTGCAGTCGCGGCCGTGGCGTTTGCGCTCTTGCCGTTCGGCAACGGGCCGATCGTCGCCGTCGCGTTTCTTGCGTATGCGATCGGCATGGGCGCGGCGACCGTGCTCGAGCTGGTCTATCCGGCCGAGCTATTTCCGACTTCCATTCGAGCATCGGCAACCGGATTTGCGGCCGCGGTGAGCCGGGTCGGCGCTTTCGCGGGAACGTTTCTGCTGCCGATTGCGCTGGCGCATCTGGGCGTAAAAGCCGTTATCTTGGGCGCTTGTGGGCTTTCGCTCGTAGGCCTGCTGATCTCCATACCTTGGGCTCCTGAGACGAAAGGCAAAGCCATTACATGAACAAGATTCGATTCGAAGCCTTCTCCGACGCGGTTTTTGCGTTCGCGATCACCTTGCTGGCGTTGGGTTTCGCGCTGCCGGAAATTCGTGTTGTGACGAACCGCGAGCTGGCGTCGGAGCTGCTTGGGCTGTGGCCGAACCTCATTGCGTATGCGTTGAGCTTCTTCGTGATCGGCCTGATGTGGCAGAACCATCACGCACTCTTTCGCTACGTGCACGAAATCGACCGCAAAACGGTATTCTGGAACCTTCTTCTGCTGGCAGCGACCGTCTTGATCCCGTTTGCAACGAGGACGCTCGGCTCATATCCCACCATGCCGGCCGCCGCGTTCTTCTATGGCCTTGTGTTGACGGCTAGTGCGACATGCTTCAACTTGATGCTGACGAACCTCGCGCGGTCGCACGCATTTTCGCCTGAAGTCGGCGACGATGCGATTGCGTCGGCCGTACGCGGCTATCGTTTGGGATGGGTTGTGTACGCGGCCGTGACGCTGCTCGCAATCGTCGCGCCGATCATCAGCTTCGCGTTGTATATACTGATCGTGCTCTACTTTTTCGTCCCACGGCGAACGCGCGCGGAGAACCCGATCACCGCGCGCGAGTGGTGAGATCGTGAAAGCGCTGCTGTTTGCAGCGGTAATCCTCGGCATCGTGCTCGCAGCGATCGGCGGCACGCTAGCCGTCTTTTACGCGCGCACGAATAACGGGCCGGCGCACGTGTGTGGGCTATCCATCGTGCAGCGCAGCCCCGTCGCAATCGCGATGCTTGGGGTGCCGATTAGACAGCAGGGGTTAACGATGGGTCACGAGCAGTGGCTCACCGGCGGTTTGATACGGCGGCCGCGGCACAACGAGAACGTGACCTTTTGGGTCGCCGGGCCAAAAGGCTCAGCCGCGGTGCGCGCCTTCAGCAAACGCAGTCCGTTTGAATCGCGGCTTACGGTCATGCTCGTATCGAACACAAACGAGTCGAGCTCCATCATTTATGACGGCCCGATCGTTTGCCCCGAGTGGCACGGCGACGTGACGCGGTAGCTAAGGCTTCGGAGTAGCCGCAGGCAAGGGCGAAAGTGACGGGAACGTCGGCTTTGCCGTGTTCATCGGCCCTGCCGTGTTCATCGGCCCTGCCGTGTTCATCGGTCCTGCCGTGTTCATCGGCTTTGCCGTGTTCATCGGCTTTGCCGTGTTCATCGACCCTGCAGGAGGATGCCCGCCGACGGGCGTCATCATCGGACGTGGCGATGCATTCGCCGCGGCGTTTTGCTTATTCTTGTTCTTCTTGTTCTTCTTTTTATTTTTATTTTTATTTTTCTTTTTGCATCCGCCATTAGGGTTCTGACACTTCTTCGTGCCGGACTTAGCCGGCGGTTGCGCGGCTCCCGGCGGTGCCGCGGGGTTCATCGGCACCGGGGTCATTTGTGCACTTGCGATCTCGGTTATGAAACAGAACGCGGCGGTCAAGGCGATAAGCGTACGCAAGATCATGGCATACGGGCCTCCCTTGCGTCGATTTTACCATGCCCGGCAGTTGCACGCTACTCGCTAATCGTGTACAGCCACCATGCGGACGCACCGCGGCGAGTTTCACGATCGTAGTAGACCTCAATCCTCGCACCATCGCTGGTTTCGAGCTCGAACCAATGGCGTTTGAGATAATTGTCCCCGCGATCCCCTTTGCTCGAACGCCAACTGCGTAGAACCGCGGTGATTACAAGCGTGCGGCCGTCCCAGATAAACGCGCGTGGGACCGGCGGCTCGCTGCCGGTCGCCGGCGTGATGAAGCCCTCGCCCGCGGGGGCGATCGGCCGGCTCACAAACGTGCGCATGCTTTTAAACTTCGAACACGGCGGCGAGCGCGTCGCCCAAGCGCATGACATCTTCCGGCCGCGCCTTTTTGAGCAGCGCTTCGATACGACGCAAACGTCCACGGCGCGCGCGTTGGAGCAACGCGTTTCCTCGCGCGGTGGCCGCCACGATCGACGAACGCGCGTCGCTCGGCGACGGTTTGCGACGTGCGAGGCCGAGCTGCTCGAGGCCTTGCACGACGCGCGTCATCGTCGGAAGCGAGACTTGTTCGGCGACTGCAAGTTCGCTGATCGTGCAAGGCCCGCCATAAACGAGGACGGAGAGTGCAGAAAGGCGCGCTGGGCCGAGGCCGGCTGCGCGATCGGCTTCACGCGCATGGCGTAGTACGCGAATGGCGGCCGAGTGCAGTCGATCGGCGACCTCGCTAGCGCGGGCCATAGAGCGACAATGCGTGGCCGTCGGGATCGTTAAAGTTGACCGCCCAGTTTTTTTCGTTGACTTGGCGTGGTTTGTTGGCGAAGGTGATGCGGGCTTTGAGGGCGTCGTACGCGGCGGCGACGCTTTCGACCGAAAAGACTATTTCGATTCGGTCGCGCTGGGTCGCCGTTTGCCGTCGTGACAACTCGCCGCTGAGCGCGAGTGTCGTTGCGCCGGTGTCGAGGAAGGCGAAGTCTTCGAGGCGGCCCGTTAAATCCAGCCCAAGGATATCGCGGTAGAATTCGACGGAGCGATCGACGTCGGTAGCGCCGAGCATCACATAGGCTAAACCGTTGATAACGTTGGCAGCAGTCATTGCGGCCTCCAGGAGAAGCGAATAGTTAGTTAGGCTAACTAACTATACCATACGAGCTCGGAGCAGCGCAAGTAGCTCGGTCGGCCGCCAAGACGACCGTCAAGATGGACGGCGCCACGCACGCCGAATCGTTCTCCAGGCGTCACAAAAGCGCAATCGCGCGCGCTTGACCTTTGAATATCGCATCGCTCGTTGCTGAGGGATGGAATGCGTTTCTTACGTGCTTCGACGTGCCTAACAATCACCGCGCTCACCGCCTGCAACAATAACCTGGTCACTCTTGCGGGCCTGCCTCACCCCACGGCCTCGGGTCCGCCTTCGGCGACCTTCTCTTACACCGGCAAGCCCCAAACGTTCAGGGTGCCCATAGGGGTGACCCATCTCAACGTCACGCTCTTAGGCGCCGGCGGCGGTGGGGGAAACAAAGGAATTGGCCCGCCCGGTGCTCGCGGCGCAAAGATTACCGCGACGATCGCGGTCAGACCGGGTCAAGTGCTCACTATTTACGTCGGCGGTAGGGGCAAGTTGGGGGGCACTGGCACCGCCGACGGCGGCGGTTTTAATGGCGGCGGAAACGCCGTTGCGTCCGCCTTTGGCGGCGGCGGCAGCTCGGATGTCCGAACCGGTCCGCAACTGCGGGATCGAATCATTGTCGCCGGCGGTGGCGGCGGAAGCGGTGAGACGTTACAAGTCTTCAAGGGCCACGGCTACTATTGGTGTTACGGCGGAGGCGGCGGGCTGGGCGGCGCCACGGCGGGCGGCTTTGGGACCTACGGCTACTGCAGCGGTGGCAATGGTGGGAGAGGGGGAACGGAACGCGTCGGCGGCTCGGGTGGTGCCGGGGGTCCCGAAGGATCGGGAAGCGGAGGTAGCGGCGGCAGCCAGCTCTGCAAGGGTGCTGATGGTAAGAACGGGACTTCCGGGAGAGGCGGCGGCGGTGGCGCCCGATGCTCAGGTAGCGGCGCCGGTGCCGGCGGCGGTTACTATGGCGGAGGCGGTGGCGGGAGCGGCGGCTGCTGCAACATTTACGGCGGTGGCGGGGCAGGCGGCGGCGGTGGCGGTGGCTCGTCCTACGTCGAGCCTAGCGCAACGAACGTTCAACGAATGACCGGGTTCGGATCCCCCTCGGACGGGGTCGTCAGCTTTACTTGGTGACGCGTTACTTCCAGCGGTCTGACGGGGCGGTTACGTAGCTCTTCCAGATGTAGCCCCACGGCAGCACGAGCGGCACGACAACGACGCCGAGAAGGATCGAAAATGCATTCTCGGCGATGTCGGTGTCGGTGCCGTGGCTGCGCCAGAATGGGAGCCACACCGCGAGCGCCCAGAGCAGTTTCCACGCGAACTCAAGCATCATCAGCGGCAGCATTTTGACCGGATACCGCACGCCGAGCAATGAGAGCGCCGTCAGGGCGCCGAGAAAGCTCATGCCGACGCCGTGCCAAAAATCCCACGGCTTCGTGTGGTGCAGGATGGCCGGCCAAATCTGCATGCCTTCACCGATCGCGATCAGCAAAAACAACGCTCGTAACGCGTAAAGCCGGACGAGCGAAACCTCGACCGCGGGGCGCACGTTGACTGCAATCATAAAATAGGTACGTCAGCGTGCGCGCTTATGTTTCTCAGCCCGCTAAAGCTGTGGTATCATCGTGGCCTCGGAGGTGCATTATGAAGAGCGCGCTTCTCGCACTCACCATCACGGGTCTAGCAGCATGTTCGGCGACGACCTCGGCACCAGTTGGGCCTTTGGGTGGCCAAACAAGCTTCTCTCGCGTTCACGCCGACACTGCGAGCTGTCCCGCGGCCGTGGCGTACATCGTGGGGTCGTATAATTCTGCCGTGCAGGTCTACGACCGCGCGAATTTGCATGCCGGGCCGTGCGGAACGATCGGCGGTTTTCAGTCGGCGCAAGGGCTGTTCGTCGACTCGAAAGGGAATCTGTGGGTTAGCGACGCGAC
>Ga0066903_100001644_pt1 | contig 16656 bp, 16 predicted proteins | sample PanSoiMetaGPlot1_FD_67491 | JGI IMG/M metagenome (GOLD analysis project Ga0066903, IMG submission 67491) | Tropical forest soil microbial communities from Panama analyzed to predict greenhouse gas emissions - Panama Soil - Plot 1 (version 2) | ecosystem: Environmental > Terrestrial > Soil >... | reverse complement strand
GACATCCCGACTGTGCTGAACCACGCCTCGGTGAGAACAAAACCGCCAGGCGGGAGAAACGCAAAGAAATCCGCGTAGAGCGCACTCCCTCGGAGTAAGCGCTCGGCACCGTTCAGCAATTCACCCTCATCGCCGAGCGTGACGGTGCGAACGAAGGGCAGGCACAGCACAGCGGCAAGCAGGCCGACGAGCAACAACCACCAACGGCTGCTCGATGAGGAACCTGACACAGCTCGCATTGGTGTCGAGCACCCTGCAGTCTGAAATGTAGTATCCTCAGCTAGCGCCGGCTCGTGTAGTGTGGACTGGCTATGTGCCATGGCAGTGGTGTGATTGGGGTCCCTCGGTTTAGCGCGCCTGACGATGCCTTCTACGATAGCAGGTATTACCGGAGCCTAAAGCTTGACGAACAGCACCGTCTCCTCAGCCGCGTGATTTTCTACACAGCATCCGACCGTCTCCGCGAATGCAAAGCATTTCGCGGGTACGTTGATCGGCTTGACGGCATTGGTCTGCTCGATCATCGGTTTCTCCTTTTCACTCATGGGCCGATGTTTTCAAACATGCCACTTCCCTGAGTGCGCGCCCTGTCATTCCTTTTTTTGAACGAGGCAGCTTCCGGCGCCGAATGCAGTGTCACCAGCAGGATCGCGACATCACTTTGACTGGCTTCAAGGGCTCCGCCTATAGGCTTGACGAGGGCTTGGTCGATTTTCAGATCGTTGTAGCCGGTGGCGACGCGGAGCGGCACGTCGTTGCCGCTGGTTATGATGCCGGCATGGCTACTTCAGTTGCAGCCTTGGACGGCGGGACGTGCGTCGCTAAATGTCACTCGCGTCGCAGTTGAGCAGAACTCAACTCAAGCCGCGGTTTATGAAGAAGGCTCCGACGAACAATCAAAATCACCAGGATTGCTGCGGTGAGTAATCCGACTGGCATGCTGAGGAAGGGCATGATCAAAAGCAGACCCATGATGATAGCCAGGCCAGGAACCTCGCCCGGTATAAACCCAGTGGTGAGCGCGCAGCGAAGGAGGAAGGCGGCTGACACCCCTTGCACGGTCAAGTCGTAGAGAAAGACATAGGGTGTGACCAGCGGCACTGCGGCCGCCAGCGCGGCAGCCTTCAGTTCAAAGCTGATCCGTGCGTTCCGCCACATCGCGCAAAGTAGTGCGGCAATGAGGCCGGTCAGAGCGAGCTGTAGAATCCAGGCATACGTTGCGCCACCACCAAGCATCCGCACCAGCGCGAACAAGCTTTGGCTTTTGTACCACTCGGCGTGATCCCTAGATAAAAGAGCCTGAGATGTCAGCGGCACCCAGTGGAAAAACTCTATCCAAACCGAGACACCAAACAGCGCGATTGTAGCAACTGTCAGTGCAGCAACAGTGAGTGCCGTAGCGATGATGGCCCGCCAATATCCACCAGCAAGAAGCACCACCGGAAAGAGCATAATAAACTGCGGCTTGTAGGTGAGAAGGCCAAGGCACAGGCCGGCCAGAACCGGCTCCCGCTGCAGCAGGACCAGTGCGCCACCAATCAGTGAGGCGGTGAAGAACCCGTTTTGCCCAATGATGACGTTTGGCAACAGGCAGGGGGATGCTCCCGCTAGGAGCCAGCCGATCTTATCACCCACAATCTCACGGATGGTCACAAAATATAGCGACAAAGTTGCAGCAATCCAGACGATGAAGGCTGTGGCGTAAGGCAGGAATGCCAGCAGCCCGAAAATTATGAGGAACGGTGGTGGGTATTTCCAGCCGAGGTCCTGGATCGAGTCACGGCCGAGGAGGGCGGTTTCGGCGGCGTGATGTAAGGTCCAATCGTAAGCCGCTGCGGGAATACCGTCGCGCACAAGGCGTCCGGCGGCGTACAAATTTGTGAAATCGGTATGAATAACTTGACCGCTGGCATCGATGATCCAGTTTTTTCCTAAGGCTGCCCCAGCAAGTAAAGCGAAATTAGCAACGAGCACACAAAAGCAGGCGAGGGCAAAGCCTTCAGACCATGCAGGCGCCGGTTCGCAGTCGATGTGCTGAATTTGCGATGTCATCTTTAATCTGTGGGCGACGGCGGCGCTTACTTGTCGGTGATCCGTGTTAAAAGGCAATTACAAGTCGCAGTGAAAGTTGAACGGCGCGCTTATGGAAACGACACGCCGTTACGGGTGAATGCAACCGAGAACGCCGAGGCGCCGCCTCTCGATGACTATGCGGTTAACGAGTTCTCAACGGAGCGGACCACTATCTCCGTCACTGAGTCTGAGGGTCGGTAGGACTATTCGAGGTTTTTGCTCGGAGGAAAGTCGCGCGAGAATACCGGCTGCTCGATGAATTTCTTGGGATCATAAATCCAGAACTGGCTCACTTGCGGGTACGTTTTGACGATCGTGTTGGTAAGTTTGCCATTCAGGCGCGCCACTTTACGGATGTGGATGTCGAGGATCGGCGTTCCGTATTCGTCAAGCCGTACCGGGCCGATCGGACCATGGGTGAGCCGAACCTCCTGCATGGCTTTGAGGAATGCAGCGGCGTCATCAGTGTTTCCACCGGTCGTCTTGAGGGCTTCCTCGATAATGAGAAGCGCGGTGTAGGGACCGGCGGTGTAGAAGCCGGGATCATGCTTGTATGCGGCGTTGATGCTGGTGACGAATTTCTCGTTGTCCGGCGTCTCGAGACCCGCCGCATACCATCCGGCTGTGTAGACCCCGACCGCTTCATCGCCCATCACCCTGAGGATGCCCTCATCAGTGCTCGTCGTGTTGCCCAGCACGGCAACTTTGCCTTTGAGCCCAAAATCATTGAACTGTTTCAAAAAGCGCACCGGATTGCTACCGGCAAAACCCATATAGATGGCGTCAACGTCGGATTTGATCTGCGCCAGATAGGGCGCGTATTCCGGCGTGTTGAGCGGAGGCCAGAGTTTCTGCACGATTTTGCCGCCTGCGGCTTCGAAGGCGAGATGAAAGCCGCCGGCGCCCTCGTGGCCGTAAGTGAAATCCTCGGCGATGATGGCGACCTTCTTATAGCCGAGGCTCTTGGCTGCGTAATCGCCGAGTGGATAGGTCACCTGCGGTGCCGTGCCGAAGGCGTGCAGCACCCACGGGTTTACTGCGTGGCTTTTAAGATCGACGGTGGCGGCGGAAGTGGTGGTGACCAAAGGCACCTTGGTGTCACGAATATAGCCGTCCATTGCGATCGCTTCGTTGGTCGCGAGCGGACCGATCATAACCGGGACTTTGTGACGCTCGACCAGTTCCTGGGTTTTGGTATTGGCTTGCGCTGGGTTGCGCCCGGTGTCTTGAGTAATCAACTCGACCTTTCGGCCAGCGATCGTCGCATTTCGCTCGCTGAGGAAAAGTCCGGCGCCTTCCTCCTGCTGTTGGCCCCCGGCGGCAAGAGGACCAGTCAGAACGGTGAGGAATCCGATTCTCAGGGGCTCTGGGGTTTGGGCGAAGAGCTGCGGTGAGGGAAAAGCGCTTATCAACGCGCCTGCCTTGAGCACCGTACGCCGTGACATTCTAAGTATGCTGTTCCGCGCTGACATGCATTATTCCTGATTCATTCGGGTTAAAACGAGTGGCTCGCGTTTGCGCGCGCGGCGTTTGCAACATATCTCGTCGACGCGCCCGATTTAACCGTAACGTACAAGATTTGCGCCACTTCACGCCAGCTTCAATCTCCACCCGATTACCGGTCGCGCCGACTAAAATCTTCTCCGTAAACAGTGACGACCTCGGCAAGTCGTTGGCTGATGAACATCAAGCATGAACTAGCCGGATTTTACGGCTAATGGAGTGAGGTCAGTTTTGCGGTTGCCATCCTGATCGGCGCCAACATTACGCTGGATGGGGTCCGAGCGTCGAACAAACGATTATTAATCTTCGATTTACCAGAAAATGGTGTTTCGATCCAACGGAGGGAGCGCGAACAATTTATACAGATGAGAGACGTAAACTTTATTGATCAGACACCACGTTGCCGCAAGGATGTCGGTTTAGGCAATGCCAATTGGCCAATCAATGCCAATGAACCGAGCGTTGTGGTAAAAAATAGTTAGTAGCAATTGGCCTGTGACAAAGATGAGCGCTGAGTCGAATATCAGCCGATTTGACGGCGCGTACTCCCCAACGTGCTCAAGTGCAATCGCAACACCTAACTCGAAGTTGAAATCGGGTTCCCGAAAAAGATTAGCGATCATCGTTCCGTGTCGAAACGAAGGCGAGGTACTGCCGGAAACGATTCGGCGGATCAGCGCAGTCGTGGATCGACTAGTAGCCGCCGGCAAATTGAGCCACGAAAGTAAGATTGTCTTTGTCGATGATGGCAGCACCGATCAGACCTGGGAGCTGATCCGTGATGCTACTGAGAAGAGCAGCTACATCGGCGGATTAAAGCTCACCCGGAATTACGGCCATCAAAATGCGCTCTTGGCCGGCTTGTTCACCGTCGAAGGCGACGCGCTGATCAGCATCGATGCGGATCTCCAAGACGATGAATCGGCAATCGAAGCCATGGTCGACAAGCATGTCGCAGGTGCCGAGATTGTCTACGGTGTGCGCCAGCGACGCAAATCCGATTCTGCCTTTAAGCGTTTGACCGCCGAGCTATTTTACCGGCTGCTCAGATTACTTGGGAATGAGACGGTGCATAACCATGCCGATTATCGGCTGATGAGTCGCCCCGCCGTCGAATGCTTAAAACAATTTTCCGAGGTCAATCTGTTTCTACGCGGGATCGTACCGCTCATCGGCTTCCGATCTGATACGGTCTATTACGATCGGACGCGTCGTCTATCGGGCACCTCGAAATATTCCTTGGCAAAAATGGTCGGGCTTGCGCTTGATGGCATCACCTCTTTTTCGACGGTGCCACTGCGCTTTGTCAGTTTTCTCGGTTTTATCGTTTTCTTGGCCAGCGTAATGGTGACTGCATGGGCACTGTGGGCAAGGCTGTTCACCAATTACGCGGTCCCCGGTTGGACCTCGACTGTTCTTCCGATGTATGTTCTCGGCGGTCTGCAAATCCTATGTCTCGGTGTGATCGGCGAATATCTCGGCAAAGTGTATGCTGAAACAAAGTCACGACCGCGATTCTTCGTAGAGAAAGCTATCGGTTCAATCACCACAAACTCCAGGGCGCGCTCGCTCTCGAACTCGCGTTCGTTTGCGGCTGCATCCGATCACAACGCGCGCCGGTGAATTACCGCATATGCGTCACCGTAGACTCGCCTCCAATTGGGTAGGTGATCAAGCATCACCGTAGCGGTCGTGTAGGGCGGAAGTAATGTCCATTCGACCCCGTATTGATCGAGCAGATCGTTTAATTTCTTGTCACTGCCATCTACAGCCGCAAAAGTATTACCGATAAATTGGTCGGTATAGGGGTCGGCGCGACCATCGATGAAGGTCGGAATCCCCTCGAAAATGAGATAGCCGCCGAAGTCATAGAAATTGAAAACCCGACCGGTGAGCCCGTTGGTGTGAGCAAACTCGAGAGCTGATGCGGGTGCAATCTTCTCACTGGGACCAATGCCGCGCAAATTCAATAGCCAAGCAGTCGAGCAAAACATCAGTGTCATAACCAGAAGCGTGACACTACCCCAGACCGTCCCAAACGCCGAATTTCCAATCGGGGAATGCAAACGATGATCAACCGTTGGCGAGCTCGCCGGCAGCTGCGTCGCCAGCGGGCCAGCCACCAGGAGTGGCGCGATGAACCCTAAGAGATCAGCATTGCGCACAGAAGCGAGCGCCTCATGCAAGAGCAGGAGAACCATTAAAATTCGCATCACGGGGAGCCGAATGCCCAAGCAAAAGCCGCCGAGGATGACCAAGGCGATCCATAATTCGACGGGCTGAAACTGATGAAAGTCAGGGCTCCGCCATTCCTGCACAAACGTGAGTGCATTGGTCATTTGCATCATGCGCACGGAGAATAAAACTCCCTGGATGCCGTTTGGCGAAATCAGTGCGCTCGCAAACGCGCAGATCGTGAAAAATCCCCATTGCCGCAATACTTGCCAACGGTATTGACCGTCTGCCGCGAGTACAGCCTCCAAAGTAAAAAGCACGCAGAAGATTAAGCCGATGATGAAACCGCCATGAAGGTTGCACTACAGGATCATTAGCGGCAACAACGCAATCGATGGCGCACGCTTTGCCTCGCGCGCTGAAATCAAGCCGGATATCCAAAGGACTAGCAGCGGCAGCGCGAGCACATGGGGGCGGGCCAACAAATGGGGCGCGCTTAAAACAACTGCCAAAGCCGCGGCAATTGCCGGTCGCGGCGCCTCTAGCCAATCCTGAAGGCGCCGCGTCAACAGGATCAGTGCGGCGCTAAAACAAAGTGCAGTGATGGCGCAAATGCCGCCCCAGCCGAAACGTTGGTAGATCGCTGCGAAAATGACTTCGGACAGCCACTCGTGCGGCACCCACAGTTGGCCCTGAAAGGTATAGGAGAATGGGTCGTGGAACGGAATCGCGCGATGGTCGATGATCCAGCGGCCGACGCCGATATGCCAGAACGTATCTGGGTCGTTAAGAAAAAACTTCGACGCATAGATTCCGATAAGATAGGCAGCTAGGCCGACTGCAAAAGGCCACAGCCAAAGCTCGACCGGCACAGGTTTTGACGTTGTTGCAGCGGACTGTTGGGAATTTTGCACGGTTATTCGTCGTCTTTAAGAGGACAAAACGCGGGCTCATTTGGTGACAGCACTCGCAGATGATTCGCCCTGGTAGCACGGTTTTGACGCACGTGAGAGCGCATGCACAACGCTTTAAGTCCTTTTTAACTCCTCGATTGTTGGGACTTCCGCAGAATCGAGGCGAGCGTCGTCTTGTCGGACTTGTGGATATTTAACGGCGCAATGTTGCATACAACTGCTGAACAATGCCTAACGTTGCGGCTGTAATAGCGCCCTTGTGGATAAATCGGGGCCATGCTCCGTCGCGCCCGACACTGCACTTCACGGAATGAGCTCGGTCGCAGAATCGTAGTGATCCACAGATGGACGGAAACAGACTGGCAAGGAATAGTATTGAATGATCGCGCCGAGTCCTCCGGCAAGTGGTGAACAATACGGACAACCTTGATGGAACGTGTTCATTTCGACCAGGTGGCTGACGAATATTATGCGCTCCATGCCCGCAACATTGGGTATTCGGGGGAGGCGCCAGAGTTTTTTGCGGAATACAAAGTCAAGGATGTGGCTGCCGTAATGGCCGACGGTGCCCACAAACCATTGCAGATCCTAGATTTCGGCGCGGGGGTCGGAAATTCACTTCCCTACTGGCGTCGCTATTTCCCAAAATCCGTCATCGTCGGCGCCGATGTCTCATCGCGCAGTCTGATGCTCGCGGTGCGAAGATTTCCCGGGGTAGCCGCGCTTGTTGTGTTTGATGGTGAGCGTCTCCCTTTTGGCGACGGCAGTTTTGATGCGGCGTTTGCCGCTAATGTATTTCACCACATCCGCTCCAAGGAGCATGACAAGCATATACGCGACCTTTTCCGGGTGTTGCGCCCAGGGGGCAGATTTTTTTTGTTTGAGCACAATCCGTCCAATCCGCTCACGGTCCACGCCGTTAACACCTGCGAGTTTGATCGAGATGCTGAACTCGTCCCGCCGCGGTTGGCGCAAAGGCATCTTCAAAGTGCCGGGTTTGACCATATCGAAATACGATATCGCATATTCTTTCCGCACTTTCTGCGCGGATTGCGTCCGTTGGAGAAGTGGCTGACGGCGCTACCGCTCGGAGCGCAGTATTGTGCGATCGCCACGCGGCCGGCAGCCGGATGATCAAGCGACCAGCGCGCACCTGGCATCGGAATGGACACAACGTGTGAAGGTTGCGGCAGACCGAGCCGTCGCCTCGTTTGGCGATGCCCGCCTAATCAATAGTTAAGCATAGTGACCGAGCATGCCGCTCAGGCGATTCGGTGTTTTTCGTCATGGACAGTATTTTTTCGTCATGGCCGCGTTCAAGGCGAGCCGTGCGGTGGATTTCCAGCCCTAGGAGGGGTTCAGACGTGGACGCGAACCGATTAGCAAGCGGTGCCGCTTTTGCGCTGCTGCTCGTCGCTTCGCTCAGCCCGGTTTTTGTTACGCCGATTCCGGCAATGGTCGACTATCCAAATCATCTTGCTCGCATGTACATTCTAGCTGGCAGCGGCAGTCCAAATGCAAATCCCTATTATCAGGTGGCGTGGGCGCTCTATCCGAATTTAGCCATGGACCTAATCGTCCCGCGGCTGGCGCAGCTAATCGGCGGCGTCGAGCAAGCGACACGGCTGTTTTTATTACTCAGCCAAGTCCTGGTTATTAGCGGCGCGCTCGCTATCGAGTGGGTCGTGAAGGGGCGTTTTCAGATTTCGGGCATCGTCGCCTTGATGTTCCTCTACTGCCTGCCTTTTGCATGGGGGTTTTTGAATTTCGAATTCGGTCTCGGCATGGCGTTATGGGGCATCGCTATATACTTGTGGGTGCAAAATCGTTCATGGGCCATACGGCTTGGAGTTAATACGATTTTTGTTGCGGCGTTGTTTGTCGCACATTTCTTCGCGTTGGGTATTTATGGTGCGACCTTGGGTCTGTATGAGCTTTGGCGGGCCTGGGATGTGAAGGCGACATGTCGCAACGCGGCGCTTCGTTTTGCAGTACTTGTGCTTCCGGCTCTGGCGATGTTGAGCATCATGGCGCTCACCGGCGGCTCGATCGGAAGCGCCGATACAAGATGGCATTTCGCGTTGAAGCTTGTTTGGCCGGCCAGGATTTTGAATGGCTATAGTTTGACGATATCGGCGGCCAGCGTGACCTTGCTGTTCATCGGGACCTATGTCGCGATAAAGCGTGGCATGCTCTCGCTCAAACCCGCAGGGCTTTGGCTGTCAGCTGGGTTCGTCGTCCTCTATCTGGTGATTCCTTCACGGCTGTTCGACACTAGTTTCGCCGATATCCGCATTATTCCAGCCGCAGCGCTAATTCTACCCGCCTTTTGCGAGCTTTCGCTGCCGAGCCATCGATGGAAACTAGTAATGGGGGCGGGTGCTGGCGCCATTATCCTCGGCAATCTGGCCGTCGTATTGTTTGTCTGGACGTCCTATCGCGCCGAATACGCCGCAATGATTGAGTCCTTTCGCAAGCTCGATAAGGGCGCAATGGTGCTCATTGGTGGCGATGGCAGTGATCCGCCGCTGCAGGACCTGACCGACTATCCGATTTTTCAAGCGCCGACACTAGCAGTCCAATATGCTAACGCCTTCGTGCCGCAGCTTTACACGTCCAAAGGCAAGCAACCCGTCCGCGCCCATCCGCCTGAGCAACGCCTTGATCTATCGGGAGGCGGACCGGTACCGATAGCTCTCTTGCAAGCGATCAGCGGAGGTAACACAGCTACCGGCATACCGGCGTTCATTCAGTCATGGTATCGTGATTTTGACTATCTGTACGTCGTTGGCTCTCGCGTTGAAGATCCTGTGCCAGCAGTGCTGGAGGAGTTGCAGCGGTCGTCGCGATTTGTCCTCTATAAAATTCGCCACCTACCCTAATCGCGAGGAAGGCAACGCCGGTTGCAGCCAAGTGCGCGCTAAATCGGAGTCCTGCACAGCAAAGTAGGTACTGCCGAATGCTACGGGTCAGCAATTCAATCCTTCGGAGCAATCTAAATTTTTCGATCGACGTGACGGGCTATTAATTTGACTTATTTGGTCGGCAAGGGCCTGTACTGGTTATCAACGCGCATGAATTCGCCTTGACGTAGATTGAGCGCCTGCACTAAGGGCCCGGTAATACGGCCTAAGTCCAGAACGATATCGCTGGGATTAGCAGCTTTGTTTCTAATTATTGTCACCGCCTGCTCCGCACTGGAGACAGCGACAACGTAGATCGTCGCGTCCGGATCACTGCGATATGCGCATTTTCGGACCAATCGCGCATTCGGCAAGTCAAAAAATGACTGGAATCTTTCCGCAAAGAAACCAACACGACGAATATCCATCGTGACAATCGTCCTCACAGCTCCATTCTTTCAGTTATGGCTGATACAAACCGGTCGTGTAATCACAAATATATTTTGAAGGTAAAAAATCATGATTTAAAAACCAATGTCGACAAACTTTGACGAATGGAGAACATCGTCAGAAAACGCCAAAATAATGTAAGAACGGCATCGTGAAGCCGAGTGCGGCCCCGGTAAAAGCCTGTGCGACATAGACCCAGGACAATATTGCTAGCCACCGAGTGTAGGTCATTTTAGCATTTGTATTCTTTACCCGGCGATGCGAGCGGGAAATGACATGCACGTCCACACCGTGCGTCTATAACTATCTAATGTGAACATGTGTGTCATGAAGGGCCGGCGTGGCGGCATTGTTCGCAGCGGTTCGGCAATTGCACTTAGACTGTAGTTCGGATTACCAGCTGAACTGGTTACGAGGCCGAGAATAACTTAGTGCCGGCCGCGGCGACGGCCGCGCGCCGGCGCACGCCCAGCTTTGCGAACAACCTCTTTATGTGAATCTTCACGGTTCCCTCGCCCAGCTGAAGGTTGCGCGCAATCTCCTTGTTGGACATTCCCTGCACGATCAGCTCGAAAACATCGCGCTGCCTCGGGGTCAACACGGCATCGATTCGTTGTGGGGAAAGTATCGCGCCTGCCGTCACTGATGAAACACCTGACTCCGTGGCTGTCGCCGAATCCCGTGACGAGAACGGAAAATTGGTCCGGGTTTGCTCCTTGAGGCGCGATGAAGCCCTGTCTTGTTCCACGACATATTCAAGCGCGTAGTCCGGCATTTTAGTCCAAGAGGGATAGATGAAATTGGAGGTGTTGCCATACATGCCAGATGCGCCGCCTATGTCGAGCGACACGATCTTCGATTGCAGATTGGCTTTCATTTCACGCTCCTACTCGCTTTGCTGCGGCTTCGGGCACATTTATTGCTTTTTACTTAGGCTCACATTCGCCCCGTGCTCGCCGGCGATCTTTGGAAATTTCGCATCGCACCGGCTGCAGCTCGCAACGACGCCAAGCCGCATCTAAAAATTTCTCGCTCAATTTGCTGTGCGTGAGCACGCGTGTCGTTCGATTCGCGGTCTGCGGCCACGCCGGGCGCTGGCCAGTCAACAACCAACAAATGAACGAGAAAAAACCCATCGACCCGGCCATGCGTTTGGAGGATGCGCTAGTGGAGCCCCTGCGCTACAGATATAGAAGCAAATGGATTTCGGCTGCATTAAGTGAGCGATTCAAATTGTACGCAAAATGTTGCCCAGCCATGTGGCCACGCGGCCGCACGCGCCGTTTGGTGCCAGCACACTCAAACGGGCTCTAAGCGACTCAATACTGAGGGACGTTTTGGCCCGGCGAAGCGTCGGGACCGGACGAAGCCGCCCCTGGAAGCGTGATCACCGACGGGGAATTAACCGCGGGCGCCGCCGCGCCGCGCTGAAATGTTTCAAGCTTGTCCTCAACACGCTCGCAAGCCGGCATGCAGCGATAGGCCCAGTATTCGTGAAGATTGCCGCCTTTGCCCTTGCTGTGTATCTCGGTCTTGGTGCCCTGCGATCCCACAATAACTGTAGCGTTGAATATTTCGGCATCCTGGGCGTTTAGAACGATCAGGTTCGTTGCGGCGCTTCCGGTGATCTTTTTGGCGGTAAGCAAGATCGCGTTTTTGCCCTGCAGCGTCGCATCGACCACGTCGGGATTGCCGATCACAATCGTGCCGACCGTTTGATCCATCTTGACCAGCGACACGTAACCAGAGTTCAGCCGAATTGGATCAGCGGCTGTCGCGGGTTGAACGGTCATGTTCGAAAAGACCAGGCTCAGCAACAACGAACCGCAGGCAAAAAAACCAGTATGACGCACCATGTTCAATGTCCCTCGTGATCAGCTGACGCAGCTTGTCGCGATAGCACGAACCAACAAACGCTGCCTCGCTTTATTCATTAAAATGAGCGAACAACCTGACTTAAAGTCGGCCTAAAAATTAGTATCTTGCAAACCAAGTAAGTCTTTTACGATTGCTAAAGCGACATTTGCTGCGAGTAACCGACGCTCTTAATCCACTATGAACCTATCACGGTGTTAGATCAGGCTCGGTCAGCTACTCGGTCAATCGGCTAATTCAACTGCGAGCCTAGTTCGTCGAGCTGAATGGGCCGAAACCGCGCGCAACCTAAAATGAAACTGACGTCTAACAGGCGATTCTCGAGCGTCGAACGGCCATGACCACCACGATGTCTACAGTTACCGCGGCCGCTGGGTTGCTGTTGTTTGTGTTCGTGATGTTGTCCGCGGCAGTCAGCGATTTCATGACCTACAAGATTCGCAACAATCTCACTCTTACGCTTTTGCTGGCGTATTTGGCCTTTGCGCCGATCGTCGGAATCCCGGGCGCAGAGATTGGCCGCAGCGTTGCGGTCGCGGGTGTAGTTCTGTTTGTTAGCTTTGGGCTGTTTGCGGCAGGATGGATCGGCGGCGGAGATGCAAAGCTCGCGGCCGTGACGACGTTGTGGTTGGGCGCGGATAATGCCTTCGCTTATCTCGTGTTTGTGTCGCTGCTCGGCGGCATGCTCGCAGTGATCGTTTATTTCTGCAGGACGTGGCCGCTGCCGGAGCGACTTGTAAACACAGTTTGGATTGCGCGACTGCGCGGGCGCGCAGAGGGAGCCGAGTTGCCGTACGGCGTAGCAATAACCTTGGCCGGCCTGTGCTTCCTTCCGTCCACGCCGTGGATGGCCGACATCACTTGGAGGATTTAGGAAGATGCTGCTCCGTATTATTCTTCTGATCGGCGCCCTCGGCGCGGGCGGAATTGCTGCATGGCTAGTCGCCGCCCGTCCGGAACCAGTGGCAAAAGTCGTCGTCCAACCAGGTCCTGCGATGCAGGATGTGCTGGTCGCCAGCGGTGATCTGCAGCCGGCGCAGACTCTCACCAAGGAGAACTTGCGTTGGCAGCCGTGGCCGCAGGAGGCACTAAATTCTGTCTACGTCACGCGATCCTCACGTCCCGACGCGATCGAAACTTTGGCGGGGGCCGTCATTCGGAACCGTATGGCTGCCGGCGAGCCGATCCAGGAGGCGAACCTCATTCCCCGCCACGCCGGCTATCTCGCGACGGTGCTGCCGTCGGGCAAGCGCGCCATGGCGGTTCGGATTTCAGCCGAGAGTACCGCCGGCGGTTTCATCCTGCCAAATGACCGTGTCGATGTTTTGCATAGCGACGGCAAGAACCCGGTCAGCCGCACGATCCTGAGCAACGTTCGGGTGTTGGCCATCGATCAAGTGGTTGACGACACAAATAAAACTGAGAATGGCAAAGCAAACGTTATCGGTAAGACGGCAACGCTTGAGCTAGATCCTGCGCAGACGGAAATTCTCACTGCGGCTCAAGCTGCGGGCACGCTCTCGCTCTCGCTTCGCTCCGCTGCGGATAACGATGACTATCATCTTAGCAACAGGCAGGCGGTCCGGATCATCCGCGCCGGTCACAGTGAAGTCCTGAACGTGCCGTTTTAAGCGCAACACATATGGACCAGCGCAGCACATGGCTCAGACCGATGGAGCGAGATCGCAAATGACCTCCGTAATAGCAACAGCGCGAGTGCCAGCAGCACTGGCCGATCCCACGTCCGAATCCCTTGCTAAACCGTCGGATGCCGTGGTGGGCGCGAATCCCGCCAGCAGCAAGATCGAGACGCTGCGCATCCCGCAGATAACGATCCATGGTTTTTGCGAGACGCCTGCACTGCTCAGCGCAATGGAGCACGCCGTAGCCGATCGGCGCATGTCGCGGGCCAGTGCGAAGTTGATTCCCGGCAGGATTACGACGGCAATCGATTTGTATCATAAGGAGACCTCGCCCAATCTGATTATCGTCGAAAACCGGGCGCCAATCGACGAACTTTATGTCCATCTCGAGGCGCTGGCTGATGTCTGCGTCCCTGGTACGAAGGTGATCGTGATCGGAAGCGCAAATGACGTGGCCGTTTACCGCGAACTTCTGTTCAGAGGCGTCAGCGACTATGCGGTAGCGCCGCTCGATTCGCTTGCGATCATTACGCTTATCTCGCGCGTTTATCAGGAGAGCGACACGAGTCGATTTGGCCGTGTGTTGGCGTTTGTTGGCGCCAGCGGCGGTGCCGGCTCCTCGACCATCGCGCAGAACGTCGCCACAACGATAGCGCGATCATACGGCTGCAGCGTCATTTTCGCCGATTTAGATCTGCCCTTTGGCACTGCGGGTCTGTGCTTCGACCTCAATCCAAGCGAAAACATTTCCCATGCCCTCAATGACGGCGACCGTCTGGACGATCTCTTGTTGGAGCGTCTTCTCGCCAAGCACGAGGATCATCTCCAGGTGCTCACCGCTCCAGCGAGCTTGGATCAGACCCACGAGCTCGCGGAAGATGCATTCGAGCGTGTGCTGGACGTCGCACAGGCGAATGCATCCTTTGTCGTCGTTGATGTACCGCGCGTGTGGACGCCGTGGGTACAGAAGACTCTGCTCGCCGCCGATGAGGTTATTATTACGGCGTTGCCCAATCTCGCTAGTTTCCGAAACTTAAAGAACCTGATCGAACTGTTAAAGAAAGCACGGCCCAATGATGAACCGCCAAAGCTCATACTCAATCAAATTGGCGTGCCCAAGCGCGCCGAATTAAAACCCGAACATTTTGCGACCAGCCTCAAGCTCCAGCCGATTGCCTGCATTCCGTTTGACATTTCCGTTGCTTCTGCCGGCAATCACGGTGTGATGATCGCGGACGCGGCGCCGAAATCAGCGGTCGTCAAGAGCATGATTAACATTGCGGAAATAACCACTGGCAGAAAAGCTGCAAACCGCGCGAGCAGGTTCGATTTGTTGTTGAACCGCTTGTGGCCGCGTCACTAGCCCGTAGTCCATCAGGCCGAATAGATTACATCGCCGATTTCCTTATGGTAGCGATCTCGATGGTCTCTTTTCGAAAGATTCCATCTGAAGTTACTTGCAAACCGCGAAAAGGATCCTTTCGATGCAAACTCTCATCTTCCGTTTTCTCAAAGACGAGTCCGGCCCCAGCGCCATCGAGTATGGCCTGATCGCCGCGCTGATTTCGGTCGTGTGCATCGTTGCAATGACCGCCGTCGGCACGAACCTGAACGTCGTCTACACTACCATTAGTACTGCCCTCGCAGGCGCCTAATAGAGGGTTCTTACGATTGAACTTTACGGCTGGTTGCGGCAGCAGCCAGCCGTAAAACGACCGGGATCCGCCTCAGCGATTCCCCCGGGTGCGGCGGCACCCTAGACTCCCGACGGTGGCACTCGCAAGTGCAGCTCTAAGGTCACTCAGCACCGCGCTTCATACTGGGTATCAATTCGATGTTTGGCAGGAGAAGTCTCGAAGAAAAAGTGGTCACGCTGGGGGTCCGCAACACGTCGTCACCGAAGACAACGTCAGCTCCGAACAATGCCCAAGCAAGCACACGCAAATCGGCGCACGCGGCTCCGCTAGTTGAAAAGCCCTATGAAATAAAATCAAATGAGTATTACGACATCAAGCAGCAGCTCTTTAACGCGCTGATTGAAGTCGTCGACGTTGTCCAGATAACAAAAATGGACCCGGCGCAGGCGCGGACTGAAATCCGCGACGTTGTTAACGAAATCATCGTTGCCAAAAAAGTCCCGATGTCGCTCACCGAGCGCCAAGAGTTGATCGAGGATATCTGTAATGATGTCCTCGGCTATGGCCCGCTCGAACCGCTGCTCGCGCGCGATGACATTGCCGACATCATGGTCAATGGCAACAACAATATTTTCATCGAGGTGGGTGGCCGGGTGCGCGAGACCAACATCCGATTTCGCGACCATACGCAGCTCCTCAACGTGTGCCAGCGCATCGTCAGCAAGATTGGCCGCCGCGTCGACGAATCATCGCCGATCTGCGACGCGCGGCTCGCCGATGGCTCTCGTGTCAACGTCATCGTGCCGCCGCTCGCCGTCGATGGCACCACGCTTACAATCCGCAAATTCAGGCGAGATAAGCTCACGCTTGATCAGCTGATCGAGTATGGATCGATTTCGCCGGCTGGCGCCGAAATCCTCAGGGTCATCGGGCGAATTCGCTGCAATGTCCTGGTCTCCGGCGGCACCGGATCGGGCAAGACCACGCTGTTGAATTGTTTGACTCGTTATATCGATCCGGATGAGCGCATCGTCACTTGCGAGGACGCGGCCGAGCTGCAGCTGCAGCAACCTCACGTCGTACGCTTGGAAACTCGTCCTCCCAATCTTGAAGGGGAGGGGCGGATCACAATGCGCGAACTGGTACGCAATTGTTTGCGCATGCGTCCGGAACGCATCATCGTCGGCGAGGTCCGCGGCGACGAAGCGTTCGATCTTCTGCAAGCGATGAACACGGGCCATGACGGCTCAATGGGAACTTTGCACGCCAACAGTCCGCGCGATGCGCTGTCGCGCCTGGAATCGATGATTCTGATGGCTGGATTTACACTGCCGGCCAAAACAATCCGCGAAATGATCTGCGCCGCCATCGACGTCATTGTTCAGACCCAACGTCTGCGTGACGGCTCACGGCGGATAACGCACATAACCGAGATTTTGGGTATGGAAGGAGATGTCGCGACCACGCAGGATCTTCTCGTCTA
>Ga0066903_100001643_pt1 | contig 16656 bp, 15 predicted proteins | sample PanSoiMetaGPlot1_FD_67491 | JGI IMG/M metagenome (GOLD analysis project Ga0066903, IMG submission 67491) | Tropical forest soil microbial communities from Panama analyzed to predict greenhouse gas emissions - Panama Soil - Plot 1 (version 2) | ecosystem: Environmental > Terrestrial > Soil >... | reverse complement strand
GCTCGGGTTGTTGGCCGGGGTACAGCCCAGCAGAATATTGTCCTGCGGCCCGACCGTCGAGCCGTTCGGCCCACAGCCTGTGAGCGGGACGACTCCGGTGTTCGTTTGCTCGTCGAAAGCGCCCTGTACCGCATCCGGCGCCGCCAGGCTGGTCGGGTCGGTCACGAGCAGGCCGCCATCACAGGTGATCGGTCCGGCGAGCTGCCCGTAATTGCAGCCAGGTGGATTCTCGGCGATGACCGGAATCGAGGTGTAGAAACGCCGGGTTTTCGGGTCCCAGGACGGTTGCTCCAGCGACAGTCCAGCGCCCGCGGGCATGATCGCTGGATCGACCGTGATCTTGGTGATCTTGGTGACATGGCTCGTGCTGTCGTCACCATTCGCCGCAAACAGCGTCGCAAACGGAGGATCCTCGGCGTTATTGGCGGCGAGCAGCAGCGTGCCGTCCCCGTTCACGGCCATTTCATCGACCCGCGTCGTACCGCCAGTGGAAATAGTCTGCTTGAGTGCGAGCGCTGGAGGCGCGTCGAGATCGATCACCTTCAGCGTGCTGTCGCCGTCACCCGCATAGAGCCATCTGCCATGCGCGGTGACGCCATCCGGTCCAGAGTGATTGTTGTCCACGGCGCCGGCTTTATTGAGCTTGATGCCAACGAATCCGCCGATCGTCCGCTTCCACGTCAGCGTACCGGTGTCGATGACATCAATTCCCGCGTTCGAGCGATCGGCGAGATAGTATTCGCTGCGTTTCGGGCTGACGAAGCTGATGTCGAACGACCGCAGCGCATTGCCGGGGATGTGAATGGCCGTCACGCATGTGGTCTGCGTCGTAAGCGGAGGATTAAACGTGCATGGAGTGGCAGCCGAGGCACTGGTCGGCGCCAGCGATGCGGCACCGAGCAGAACTGGAGAGATTGCGCAAGACAGATACGCGAGCAACTTCGATCGTACTGACATGTGTGTTGCCTCCCTGAGAGTCCGGTCATCATCTGCATTGTCGCCCACGAAGTCAGCTTACTCCCGGGCCGAGTTCGCGCAAACTTTGTCCAAATCTTAAAGAGACAACGCTGTCTTACAAAATGACGTATGACGTTTTGCTATGGATTGCTCGGATGATGCGCCACTTCGCTACCATTTTCGCCGCGGATTGTAAGGTTGGTGTAAGGTTCGCTCGCGGCCGTGGAGTGTAAGGTTGATGCAAGGATCGCTCGATCGCTGTGAAGTGTAAGGTTGTGAAAACGACGAGCGACAGCGATTGGTGGCAAACGCCGTGCGGCCGAGTTACCGCGCGTTTGAAAATCGCAGCACGAATGCAGCGCCCCCGCCCGCGCCATCCGACACTGAAACCGATCCATGCAGCGCAGTCATGATCTGCTTCACGATTGCCAATCCCAGCCCCGCGCCTTTGCCGTTGCGATCGCCCTTCCAGAATCGTTCGAATACGTGACCGCGTTGCTCGGCCGGCACGCCGGGCCCGCGGTCGATCACCTCGATCGTGGGCTCTTCCGTCAAGCAGATCGTGACCGTGGTTCCCAGCGCCGTGTGGGCCAAAGCATTTTCGACCAGGTTGCTGAGCGCGGCTCGCAGCGCTTCGGCATTGGCGCGGACGACGACCGGGCTTGAACCATTGACCACTTCAAGGTGCTTCCCCGACGCGATTGCAAGTGGCGCCAGATTAGTGGCGACCTCGGTGGCAATTGCCGACAGATCGATCTGCTCATTGTTGACGTTCGACAACATTTCCAGCTTCGCCACGACCAGCAGCTGGCTCACGATGCGGCTCATGATTTCGACATCGTAGCTGAGCTTTGCCGCCGTGGTCCTGTCCTGCATGGCTTCGATGTTGGCGGACAACACGGCAAGCGGCGTGCGCAGCTGGTGCGCAGCATTGGCATTGAACTCACGTTGACACATCAGGCCCTGCTCGAGCCGATCGAGGGCCAGATTGATCGCGTTGACCAATGGAAGAATTTCCCGTGGGACATCGGCCGTGGGCAACCGGAGATTGGCTGTTGCGGGATCAATCGTCTCCGCCACGCGAGATACGCTCTTGAGCGGCGCAACCGCTCGCCTGACCGCAAGCAGGCTCACGCCCAACCACGCGAACAGATAGGGTGCCTGCAGCCAACCGCCGTCGCTCAGGAATTCTTCGTTTATGGCCGCCCTGAGATATTGGGAATCGAGGCCATCCTCTTCCACCTGCGTGAAGAAGTTCCGGCCGCCAAGGCTGGTCTTGACGGCCGCTCCGAACATGTGCAGCGGACCCGGCCCGTCGGGATCATAGTCGTACACGGTCTGGGTGAGTTGCCGGAACAGCGGCAGCGGACCGGTGTCTTCGCCCGAACCGAACAGGACCTGTCCGTTCTGATCGCGCACGGTGTAGCGATGGTAACCCGTCGACGACTTGTAACCATCAACGAGTCGCGCCGGCAAATGCAACACAGGCGCCCCTCGTTCGTCGAGTGACAAGTAGCTCGCGATGAGCTTCGCCTGCCCAAGGAGGGCGCCCTGTCGTACGGCGTTCTCACTTGAGACGGCTTCCCAGTAGATCCAGCCATAGGCGCAAAGGCTCGTCGCTATAGTGGCGGCAGTCAGGCAGACGGATATTCGGTATGAAATGGAGCGCATCGCGTCTACTCCCTGAGCAGGTAACCGATGCCGCGCAGCGTATGAATCGAGCAATCAGCACCGATGTCCTCGAGCCGTTTTCGCAAACGCGATATCAATACTTCGACCGCGTTCGGGTTCGCGTCCTCGCTCAATCCGTAGAGCATGTCTTCGAGTGCTCGTTTTGAGACGACTTGCCCGGCTCGGCGCATGAGCAACTCGAGCGCGCTCATCTCACGGGGCGAAATCGCCACGACGCGGCGACACACCTCGAGCTGGCGAAGTGTCGTGTTGAGCGACAAATTTCCCAATTCAAGGACGGCCCCGAGGGCCCGTCCCGGCCGCCGCAAAAGCGCCCGCAATCGTGCCGCCAATTCCTTCATCGCGAATGGCTTGAAAAGATAGTCATCGCCGCCGCGATCGAGCCCCGCTACCCGATCGTCAATGCCGTCGCGTGCCGTCAGGATCAAGATGGGAGAGGCGACGCTGCGCTCGCGCAGCTCGGTGATGACATCGAGGCCATCGCGATCAGGCAAACCCAGGTCCAGGATGATCGCGTCATATGCGCAAGCTCTCGTTGCTCCGAGCCCGTCTTCGGCAGTCATAAAGGCATCGACGTCAAAGCCGAATGCACTCAATCCGTCCACGATGGTCTGAGCCAGACGGTCGTGGTCTTCCACCAGAAGAACACGCATGGCGACTTCCCCCACTAACGCCGTCGATCGCCAAGCCGATCAGGAGAGAGACTTGCCTGAATCCTGACAGCAACCCGATGTGAGTGCAACGAAGAAAAGTGGGCCCCGAGGTCTCCACGCCATTGGAATCCCTCGGCTGTGACTGACTATAGAGTTGCCTGGCCCGAGCATCGTGACGTCCATAAGCGGAAGCCAAATTGCTCGCAAAAAGGAGCGCGAATGGCTTTGTCGAGCCATTCAGCGCAGAGATCCGGTGACCGTCGTCAACCCGCGCGTTAGCGAGAGCCGCTCCAAATAGATTGGTCAGGCGCGGGAGGCCGTGAAGCCCAGCCACGCTAGACCGGCAGCAACAACGCAAGCAACCCAGCTCGGCCACAGCGCGATCGTCGTGTCCGCGATGGTGATTGGCCAACCCGCCAGCGCTCGCACAAGCTGGAGAAGGGCAACGAGTGAAAAGATTACAGCCGCGAGGCGCGAGTAGCTTGTAGCAGCCATAAATTTCTCTCCCTTTCGACAGCGTCCGGTGAGATCGAGCGAGCCAAGACACCGAGAAGCGTCGCTGGACGAAGGCCCAGCTTGCCAAATGAGACCTGCCATGGCCACCACCGCGAGGATGGCGGAGCAACTGATCAGAGAGGGCGATCACTCGTCTGCCTGATGGCGCTTCCTGCGAGCAGCTCTCTGGACAGGATAATTCCACCATGCTTGGATGTGGATTGCTTAGAGGGGGCTAGCATGATTTTCGAAAGCATTGGAATGCGTGGCTCACAGCCGCGCCTCAGCCGTTCGTTCTGACCGGGAAGACTATCTCCGTTTGCGCCGACTGGAGAGCGCGTTTAGCCCCATTAGCGACCGAAGGTCTTGGATGCGCCAGGACGGTCTGGACCCGAAACATAGGGAAACGTCATGACCATGCGACACGAGGCAAAGACTAATGCATTTGGAAAGCTTCGCGTCGGCTGCACCATGCTCGTCTGCGCCGTGTTGGGCGCTCCCATCTTCGGCCACGCCCAGGAGCTTCCATCCGACAAGGCTTGCGAATCCCGTAAGAACGACTCGGTCGACAAACTGGTCGAGTGCATCCGGCAGGACGCGCTTTGGCGTCACATGATCGCGTTTCAACGAATAGCGGATGAAAACCCCGGGCCGGACGGGCACCCCTCCCGTAATGTCGGCGAACCTGGATACAAGGCTTCGGTGGACTACGTGGAAAGGCTGATGAAGCAGGCCGGATACCGAGTCACGGTCCAGCGCTACACCGTCCCGTACTTCAACGTCAAAGGCACGCCAAAGTTTTCCGAGCTATCACCGATCAGGAACGAGTACACGGTAGGTCAGGATTGGTACGTGGCCTACAACTCTGGCGAGGCTACGCTGACGGCGGCAGTGCAGCCGGTTGGCGGCATCATCATCCCGGCGACGGGTGGCTCGCAAAGCGGTTGTTCGTCCACTGATTTCGTTGGCTTCCTCCGAGGAAGGATTGCGTTGATTCAGCGGGGAGGATGCCCTTTCGACACGAAGGTGGCGAATGCTGTAAGTGCAGGTGCCGCGGCCGTTATAATTTTTAACGAGGGTGATAGCGTTATTCACTTGGCAACTCCTCGCGGCAGTGTGAGTATCGTCGCCAGCGTTCCGGTCATTCTAGCTTCTTATGCATTGGGCGCGGATCTATACCAGCAGTCTGTGAGTCAAACCTCGCCCGTCGTGCACCTACATATCCGGACAATTGTTGATCCCACCCGGGAGGACTACAACCTGATCGCCGACGCACCATTCGGCGATCCTAATCATGTCGTTGTTGTAGATGCACATCTCGACGCCATCTTCGGCGCGGGGATCCTGGACAACGCGTCGGGCTCGTCGACGATACTCGAGGTGGCCTTGAAGATGGCCAAAACCCCGACCCGCAACCAGCTTCGGTTCATCTGGTTTGGCGGCGAGGAAATTGGATTGTTTGGCTCTCATTACTACACCCAGACGCTGACACCTGCGGAATTGAGTCGTATCGTATTTGACCTCGACGCAGACGACACGGCTACTCCGAACTTCGACATCATTGTTGTTGATCCGGCCGGTGCCAGTAACGCCGGTTCGTTTCCACCGAACGTCGTTCCCGCGTCGCAACTCGGCAACGCGTATTTCTCGGAATGGGGCGCAACAGCAGGCGTGCCGGTGTACTCATGCCCCGCATTTTGCCCGCTGGGTCCTGTGGGCAATGACGGTACCGATTCGAACTCGTTCAGTCTCGTGGGTGTCCCGAATGCTGGGATTGCTACCTTACAGAATTGCTGCAAGTCGCAGATCGAGGTCGACGTCTGGGGTGGCGTCGTCGGAAACTACGAAGGGCACGTCCCGGGTTTTGATGGAGGGTGTGTCGACTACCCAGGCCGATGGTGTGACAATTTATCGAATGCGGATCCGCACCTGCTCGAGTTGATTTCGAAGGGGGTTGCGTACGTGACTTTTAAGCTCGCCAACGACGCGTCTCTGAATCCTCGCGAAGAATCAGCGGCCGCACGCGATCTCCAGCGTGCAGGACTTGACTCGCCCGCAAGAAGCCGGAGATCCAAGAGTCAAGCCTACCTGATCGAGTAACGGCCGTCCCAACGATCATGTAAGCTCATCTTTGCGACGTTGCGCTCATCAAGGCGCCCCGTCGCCACAGGTCGCCGGACGGCGCGCTACACATTCACCCGCGACATCTGGCTCGCGGGATAGCGCGTGCCGGCGGCGGCGCCGATCGGGCAGATGGCGTCGATCCGGTGCAGGTCGTCGGGCGACAGCTTGACGTCGAGTGCGGCGAGATTGTCGTCGAGGTGATTGCGCGACTTCGACGACGGGATCGGGATCACGTCCCGGCCCTGATGCAGCAGCCAGGCGAGCGCCAGCGCCGCCATCGACACGCCCTTCTCGCGCGCGATCGCCTGCAGTCCGCCGATAATGGCGGCGTTGCGCGCAAAGTTCTCGCGCTCGAACCGTGGCAGCTCACGGCGGCGGTCGTCGGCCGGCACGTCCTCGACGGACTGGAAGGCCCCGGCCAGCAGTCCCTTGCCGAGCGGCGAATAGGCCATGAGGCTCATGCCGTTCTGCCGCACCGCGTCGAGGTTGCCGAACTCCTCCGGGTCGCGCGAGAACAGTGAATATTCGATCTGCAGCGAGGCGATCGGGTGCACGGTCCACGCGCGGCGGATCGATTCCGGCGAGGCTTCCGACACCGCGATGTAGCGGGTCTTGCCCTCGCACACCATCTTCGCCATCGCGCCGACCGAGTCCTCGATCGGCACGTTGCGGTCGACCCGCGACATGCAAAGGATGTCGAGGTGATCGGTGCCGAGCCGGCTCAGGCTCTCCTCGCAGGTCTTGCGCAGATAGGCCTCCGAGCCGCCGCCGCGGTTGAAGTCGTCGCCGGGCTTCAATCGCGGCGAGCCGGTCTTGGAGTGGATCACGACCGCGTGGCGCCGGCCTTTGATGGCCTTGCCGATCAGCTCCTGGTTATGGCCCTCGCCATAGCTGTGAGACGTGTCGAGGAAATTGATGCCGCGCTCGAGCGCCTGATGGATCGTGCGAACGCATTCCGCGTCGTCCTGCGCCCCATAGCAGCCCGACATGCTCATGCAGCCGAGCCCGAGCCGCGAGACGCGGAAGTCGGTGATGCCAAAGGGGACGGTGTCCATGGTTACCCCAATGCTCGCTTGGCGATTGCTGCATCCACGCGGCAAGCCCGATCGGCCGCCGGTCCACACGATCGATGTCGTTAGCCTGCTCAATTCGATGTTCAGCGTGTGAACGGACTTCCAAAGACCTTGGCGAAGACGCGACGCTCCCGCTCATCCTTCGCCGTCTCCCAACCATGGATATCGCGGCCAGTCGAACGCCAGGCGCTGGCCGCGCTCGGATCGGCCCACACGGTCTCGAATTTGCCCGGTGCATACAGCACCAGAAAGCGCAATTCCGCGTCGCCCCCCGCCTCAAGGTGCTGCTGCTCCCCGTCGGAAAAGTGCAAGAGCTCGCCCGGCTGCAGCGAGAACGACTGTCCGCCCGCCGAGGCGGTTCCGCGTCCACTCACGATGTAGATGAACGAGCCGGCGCCCTCCTGATGATAGGCTGGGCGGCGCTGCCCTTTGGATAGATCACGAACGCGGCCCTGATAGCGTTGGTCGCGCACAAGTCCGGCGTCACCAGGAGGATCCGCTTGCGCCCATCGCGCTCCGACTGAAAGACCGGCTCACGCATCCAATCGATCACGGTAAATCGCGCGTCTTGGCTAGGAATTCGGGATCGAGGCGCTCCGCATTGCCAATTTCGGCATAGAGCAAAGACGCCCCTTCTACCGTCGACAGCGCAGCATTGAATCCGGGAGGCAGCAAGGCGGAATGCGAGGCCGATACCCGGTCGGTGTACAGGGATTTGAGCTTCCCTTCGCCTTGCAACAGCTGCAGCCAACCCAAGGAATTTGCCGCCGGCTCGAAGCGGACGGTCGCGCCCGGCGCCACCGTCAAGCGGTCGAGCGTCAGCCTGGCGCCTTTCACGCGTTGGTCTGCGAGCAGTCGTTGCCAAGCGATGCCGGGTGCGCTCGCTTCAGCCTTCACGCTCTTTTCGTTGAATGCGGTCGCCACTGTGGCTCCGAATCGCGGCCGATGACGATCACCGAAGCGCTATTCCCTGGTAGGTACTGCGGATGGTGCCCGAATTGCGGCGCGCTCCATCCGAATGGCGGCTCACTTGCGCACGGCGGCGGGCGGCTTGGTGTCGTCCTCGCCCGAGAGTTCACCGAGCACGGTCTCGAAATCCTTCGCCTCGCGGAAGTTGCGGTAGACCGAGGCGAAGCGCACATAGGCGACGTCGTCGAGCGAGCGCAGCGCCTCCATCACCATCTCGCCGATGGTCTCGGAGGAGACCTCACTCTCGCCCTGGCTTTCCAGTTCGCGCACGATCTTCGACACCGCCTGGTCGATGCGCTCGGGCTCGACCGGGCGCTTGCGCAGTGCGATCTGCACCGAGCGCAGAAGCTTGTCGCGGTCGAACGGTACGCGTCGGCCGTTGCGCTTGATCACGGTCAGCTCGCGCAGCTGCACCCGCTCGAAGGTGGTGAAACGGAAGTTGCAGGCGAGGCACACGCGGCGACGGCGGATCACGGACGAATCCTCGGTCGGCCGCGAGTCCTTGACTTGCGTATCGAGGCTGGCGCAGTTCGGACAGCGCATCGTGCCTACCTCTAGTGTCCGTCATGGCCGGGCATTGCGCGTCGAAAGACGCGCGTGAACGCGCTTATGTCCGGGCCATCCACGTCTTCATTTCCGCCCGGGGAAGTAAGACGTGGATGCCCGCGACAAGCGCGGGCATGACGAGGTGATGTCGTGCCGTTTTTCATGACTGATAAATCGGGAAGCGCCCGACCAGCGCCTTCACCCGCGCCCGCACCGCCGCTTCGACCAGCGTATCCTCCTCGGTGCCCTTCTGCGCGAGCGCGTCGAGCACCTCGGCGATCAGCTCGCCCACCTCCTTGAACTCGGCGATGCCGAAGCCGCGCGTGGTGCCGGCCGGCGTGCCGAGCCGCACGCCCGAGGTGACCGTCGGCTTCTCCGGATCGTAAGGAATTCCGTTTTTGTTGCAGGTGATGTGGGCGCGGCCGAGCGCGGCTTCGGCAACCTTGCCGGTGAGGCGCTTGGGCCGCAGATCGACCAGCATCAGATGCGTGTCGGTGCCGCCGGAGACGATGTCGAGCCCCTTCGATTTGAGCGTCTCGGCGAGCGCCTTGGCGTTTTCGACCACGTTCCTGGCATAGAGCTTGAAGGACGGCCGCAGCGCTTCGCCGAACGCGACCGCCTTGGCGGCGATCACGTGCATCAGCGGGCCGCCTTGCAGTCCCGGGAACACCGCCGAGTTGATCTTCTTCGCCAGCGCCTCGTCGTCGGTGAGGATGAAGCCCGAGCGCGGGCCGCGCAGCGTCTTGTGCGCGGTCGAGGTGACGACGTGAGCGTGCGGGAACGGGCTCGGATGGGCGCCGCCGGCCACCAGCCCGGCGAAATGCGCCATGTCGACCATGAGAAAGGCCCCGACCTCGTCGGCGATCTCGCGGAAGCGGCGGAAATCGATGATGCGCGGATAGGCCGAGCCGCCGGCGATGATCACCTTCGGGCGATGCTCGCGGGCGAGCTTCGCCACCTCCTCCATGTCAATGCGGTGGTCGTCGCGGCGCACGCTGTAAGCGACCGGCTTGAACCACTTGCCGGACATGTTCACCGGCGAGCCATGGGTGAGATGCCCACCGGCCGCGAGATTGAGCCCGAGGAAGGTGTCGCCCGGGGACATCATCGCCATGAAGGCCGCGGCATTGGCGGACGCGCCGGAATGCGGCTGCACGTTGGCGAAGGCGCATCCGAACAGCTTGGTCACCCGCTCGATCGCCAGGGTTTCCGCGATGTCCACGTATTGGCAGCCGCCGTAGTAGCGCCGCCCCGGCAACCCCTCGGCATATTTGTTGGTGAGGACGGAGCCCTGCGCCTCGAGCACCGCACGGCTGACGATGTTCTCCGAGGCGATGAGCTCGATCTCGTCGCGCTGGCGGCCGAGCTCCTTGCGGATCGCCTCGGCGATCTCCGGGTCGGTCTCCGCCAGCGTGGCGGTAAACAGCGAGGACGGCTGGGTCTTGGCGGACGGTTCGGTCATCAGCTTCTCCTCGCGCCTTGCCTCGCGGGTCGCGGGCAACAGCAGGCCGGCAGGCGCGGTATTAGGGCTTCGCGGGACGGCCGCCCGATATCATATCGGTCGCCAAGCGCCAAGGACTAGGCCGATCGCCATCCACCCCCGCAATATATGGGGCTAATCCACCTCGGGGCAGCACACGCCGACAGCCCCGTAGAGCCGGGATCAGGCCGCGGGTTCACCTCTCCCCGCAGGAGAGAGGTCGACTTCCGAACGAAGCGAGGAAGTCGGGTGAGGGGGTTACTGGCCTATCGAGGGAGCCGAACCCCCTCACCGCACCCCTCTGCCCTGCGGGGAAAGGGAGCAGACCGAGTTCGTTCCGCGATTTTCTCAAACACGAGGAGCGTTACGCCACCAGCTCGAACGGGACCTGGGTCGGGCCGTAGCCCTCGGTGCGGGTATTGGCCTTGGGATCGTAGCGGCCCTGCAGCACGGTGCCCAGCCCGAGCTTCTGGCTGCGCACGATGATCGCGACCGAGCGGGTCGGGCCGCCCTGCTCGGCGTGGATGTTGCGCGGCGGGACGAGGTCGACCTTGCCCTGCGTGCCGGTGGTCACCGACGCCAGCTTGACCTCGGCGTGGCCCGGCTTGCTGCCGTCATCGAGGCGGTCGTAGCGCTCGAGGCTCTCGGTTCCGTCGAGCAATCCGTAGAGCACCCAGGCGTCGGCGTGGTCGTGCACGCTGCCCTTGCGGCCCGGCACGCGCACCACCGCATTGATGACGAAATCGTAGTCGGGATCGACGTAGAGCAGCAGGTTCTTGTGACCCTCGGTCGACGGCCAAGTGGCCGAATGCGCCTTGAGGCTCGGCTCCATCACGAATTTCTCGAGCAGCGGCTTCGCGCGCTCCATGCGGATCTGGTTCTCGCTCGCGGCGGCCCAGATCGCGCGCAGCTCGCCGATGAATTTCTCCATCACAGGAAGTCGTGCCGGCATGCTGCCTCCTACTCGTAGAGCGGTTCGCCCTCGACGGTGCAGCGGCGCAACAGACGCCGCTCCTCCTTTGGAAAGTCGGTGCGGGCATGGATGGTGCAGCGGTTGTCCCACATCAGGAAATCGCCGAGCTTCCAGACGTGCTCGAAGATGAATTCACGGCGCTCGCCGATCTCGTAAAGCTGTTCGAGGATGGCGTCGCTCTCCTCCTGGCTCATGTCCTCGATGCGGGTGGTCATCAGCCGGTCGACGAACAGGGTCTTGCGCCCCGTGTCGGGATGCGTGATGAACACCGGGTGGAAATAGTGCGGGACGCCTGAGATATCGCCCGACGCGTTCGCCTGCTTCGCGCGATTGTATTCGTGGATGTGCAGCGCCTTCCTGCCTTTGAGCTTGTCCTTGAGCGCTGCCGGCACTGCTTCATAAGCCATGTACATGTTCGAGAACATCGTGTTGCCGCCGCGCGACGGCAGTTCGAGGGCGTAGAGGAACGTGTACTTGTAGGGCTTGGCCGAATAGCCCGAGTCGATGTGGAACCAGAACTCGCCGTCGCCGAAGGCGCCGATCGGCTGGCCGTCGACCTTGATGTTGGTGACGAGCAGCACCTTCTCGTGTGTCTGGTCGATGCCTTCTGCGCGGCTGCGCAGCGGTTCCGGCGCTTTCTTGCGGCTGCCCAGGTCGCCGAAGTAGGAGGCGAAGCGCAGCTGATCGTCCTGACTGAGAGTCTGGCCGCGAAAGACCAGAACAAGGTGCTTGGTCCAGGCCTCCTTGATCGCGCGCACCTCCGCTGGCGAGAGCGGCCTGGTCAGATCGACGCCGCCGATCTCGGCGCCGCAGGCGGGCGAAAGCGGCGTGACCCGGATATCGAGGACATCCTGCATCGGCGGCTACCTCCGTCGTAGCGCTCTTTTTCCGTTCTTATCATAGCACCGGCGGCAGCACCAATGCGCGACTCGCGCGGTTGCCGATGCGCAGGTCGAAGCGTCTAATGGACGCAATCGGCCGATGAAACAACAGGCCGCTCACGGGAGGAAACGATGATGAACCGTCGCACGTTCTCGACGTTGCTCGCCGGCTCGGTCACCGCCCCTGCGCTGTCGTCGGGCATGTCGAGCGCATCCTGGGGTCAGACTGCGAGGACCCGCATGGCGCTCTATTCCGGTGTCGGACCGGAACTCACCCATTACGAAGTCGACGTCGATGGCGCCACGCTGACCAAGCGCGCCGCGGTCAAGCTGCCGGGCGGCGTCCAATACGCCTGGCCGCACGCGTCGCGACAATTCCTCTACGTGACGTCGAGCACCGGCGGGCCGGGAATGACCGGCAACAGCCATCACGTCAGCGCCTTCCGGATCGACGCTTCTGGAGCGCTGCAGCCGCATGGCGAGCCGCTCGCGCTCAAGCACCGGCCGATCCACAACAGCGTGGACCGCAGCGGCGAGTACCTGCTGATCGCCTACAACAGTCCGAGCAGCGCGACCGTGCATCGCCTCAAGTCCGACGGCCTGATCGGCGAGGCGGTGCCGCAGCCCGATGGGCTCGACTGCGGCATCTATGGGCACCAGATCCTGGCGACACCGAGCAACCAGTCGGTGTTGCTGGTGACGCGTGGCAACAACGCCGCCGACGGCAAGCCGGAGGACCCGGGCTCACTGAAGGTGTTCGGCTTCAAGGATGGCGTGCTCTCGAACAAGGCATCGGTGCAGCCGGGCACAGGACTGGGCTTCGGACCGCGCCATCTCGATTTCCACCCGACGCGGCCGTTGGTCTACGTGTCGATCGAGCGGCAGAACCAGCTCTACGTCTATGAGCTCACGCCGGATGGCGGGCTTTCGCGCGACCCCCTGTTCGTCAAGAGCACGCTCATCGGCCCGGACAAGCATGTCACGTCGGCGGGCCCGATCCACGTGCATCCGAGCGGCGGGTTCGTCTATCTGACCAATCGCGCCCCATCGAGCACGCCCGCGCCGGGCGAGGAGTTGTTCGAGGGCAAGCGCGTGGTCACGTCGAACGACAGCACGATCGCGGTCTTCGCCATCGATGCGGGCACCGGCGAACCGCGGCTGGTAGAGACCGCCGACGCTCACGGCGCCCACGTGCGCACGTTCTCGTTCGATGCCAGCGGGCAGACCCTGGTGGCAGGCAGTCTCATACCGGTTGCGCTGCGCCAGGGTGACAAGGTGACCGTCATGCCCGCCGGGTTGTCGGTGTTTCGCGTAGGACAGGACGGCAAGCTCACGTTCACGCGCAAGTACGACATCGACACCGGCACGCTGACGCAATGGTGGAGCGGCATGATCGCGCTGACGTAGCGGCACTGCCGTTCGACGTGCTCCCATCTGGCGGCAACGGGACTCTCGACCCGACCGGGGCCGTGCATCCTTCGAGGCTCGCACACAGCCGAGTGGCTGTGTGCTCGCACCTCAGGATGACGGAGATAGATTAGAGCAGCACCGCGCTCACGCCTCGACCACCACATAATTGTTCTCGACGCGGACCGGAAACGACTCGGCGACGTAGGGGCCTTCGACCAGTTCGGCGCCCGGCTTCACCTCGACCGGGTATTGCCGCACGCGAATCCGGCCTGGATCGCACCACGATTTGCCGCTGCGGATGTCAAACTCCCAGCCGTGCCAGGGGCACTTCACCATCTCGCCCGGCCGCGAATAGCAGTAGTCGCCGGGCTCCTTCGATTGCACGAGCCCGGTCTGGATGCCATGCGCGAGGCTGCCGCCGCGGTGCGGGCAGCGGTTGTTGAGCGCGAAATAGTCACCGTCGAGGTTGAACACGACAATGGCGCGGCCGTTCACCTCGACGAGCTTGCGCCGGCCCGGAGGAATCTCATCGACCGTCGCGACGACATGCGCGGCCATCAGTTCGTTATTCCATCTGCTTCAAAACACTGCACCTTATCCTGAGGAGCCTGCTCGGTCGGCCCTTGCCGACTGGCAGGCGTCTCGAAGGATGGCGATGCGCTTGGAGCTTGTTGCCATGCTTCGAGACGGTCGCATGCCAACGCATGCGACCTCCTCAGCATGAGGACCGAATTAGTCAAGCTTATAGAGCGCGCGCGCGTTCTCGGAAAAGATCTTGGCGCGGCGTTCTTCGTTGAGGCTCGGCGGCAGGGCGTTGAGCGGATCGTCGAAGTCCCAGTGCGGGTAGTCGCTCGCGAACATGATGTGGTCCCAGCCGACCCAGCTCATAGTGTCGATCAGCTGCTCGGGCTCCTCGGCCTCCTCCATCGGCTGGGTGGAGACCCAGAAATGCTGGCGCAGATATTCCGAGGGCGCCTTTTTCAAGTGTGGCACCTCGGCCTTGAGCGTCTTCCAGTTCTTGTCGAGGCGCCAGCCAAGCGAAGGCATCCAGCCGAAGCCCGCCTCGATCATCACGATCTTGAGGTCGGGGTAGCGCTCGAACACGCCTTCGAGGATCAAGCTCATGACCTGCGCCTGGCAGCACGAGGCGTGCTCGGTCATGTCCTCGATGTAGAACGAGGGCCAGCCGGTGTTGCTCGCCGGCCTGCCGCTGGTACCGAACACGTGGACGCCGACGGGCAGGCCGGCCGCGACGGCGGCCTCATAGATCGGCCAGTAGCGCCGCTTGCCCATGAGCTCGCAGGTGCGGCTCTTGAGCAGCACGTGGGCGAAGCGCTTGTCGCCGGCGCGGCGCTTAATTTCGACCACCGACGCTTCGGCATCCTCGTAGGGCACGACAACCGAGGCGAGGAGCCGCGGGTCGCGCGCGTTCCAGCCATCGAGCTGGAATTCGTTGGCCGCGAAGGCCATGGCGGCCGAGAACTCGTCGTTTTGGTCGCCCTGCCCGGTCGGCGAAAGCGGGTTCATGATCGCGTATTCGATCGGGTAGAGATCGAGGTACTGCTTGCACATGAATTTGAGATCGCTCGCCGGCAGGCCGCCGCCGGGCGGCCAGCTGTCGCGACGCGAGGCGAGCGGCTGGCTCTTGGGATAGGGAAAGCCCTTGAGGAAGCCCTGGCGCGTGCGGGCGCCGAAGGTCTCGATGTGCTCCCACCAGCGCTTGCTCAGGTACGGCTTGAGGTCCTCGATCGCGCTCTTGGGATGGATGTCGACATCGGTGATCTTGAGGCGCGTCTTTTGCCGGACCTCAGGTTCACGCAGCTCGATGTTCATGTGGCGTCCTCCGTCAGACGCGGATAGGTCGCAAGCGGATTCTCGATCAGTATCTTCCGCTCGAGGCCGTGAGGCAAGCCGGGCGGCAGGGCGTTGTCGCCGTCGAACTGCCAGTGCGGAAAGTCCGAGGCGTAAAGCAGGATGTCGTCGGACCGCAGTTGATCGATCACCCGTTCGACCACGTCCGGGTCGGGCGGCGCGTCGAACGGCGTGATCGTGAGCCGCACGTGGTCGCGCACGATGTCGGCCGGCGAACGGTCGACCCAGGGCACCTCGGCGCGAACGCCGCGCCAGAACTTCGAGATGCGCCATAGGAAAGCCGGCAGCCAGGTGACCCCTGATTCGATCAGCACCACCTTGAGGCCGGGGAACTTGGCAAACACCCCCTCGCACACGAGGCTGCCGAGCTGCGACTGGAACGCCTGCGCATAGGCGGCGTAGTCCTCGATGTAGTAGCTCGGCCAGCCGAGCGAGGTCATCGACTGCCGGTAGGTCGAGCCGGGATGGATGCCGATCGGCAGACCGTGGCGTTCGGCCGCCGCGTAAATCGGCCACCAGTGCCGGCGCCCGAGCGGCGTCTCCTGCATGGCCAGGACCTCGACCTGCACGAATCGCCGGTCCTTGGCGCAACGCTCGATCTCGCCGACCGCGAAGTCGACGTTCTGGGTCGGGATCACGATCGAGGCGCGCAGCCGCGGATCGCGATCGAGCCATTCCTTGGCGATCCAGTCGTTGACGGCGCGCGCGACCGCGAGCGCCATGTCCTCGCTGAAGATCAGCTCGACGCCGTAGAGGCAGTTGAGAATCGCGGTCTGCGCCTTGAAGCGGTCGAAGACTTGCGCGGCGAGCGTGCCGACGTCGGTCGCGGCGTTGCCGCCCATCTCTCTCCACTCGGCGCGCGCGCTGAGCGGAGAATTCGGCGGATAGGCGTTCGACTCGAAGCCGGGGATGCCGCGCTCGACGAAACTGTCACGCCAATAGGGCTCGACGTGGGGCAACAACGCCTTGAAGCTCGGCACTTGCGGATGCACGTCGCAGTCGATGGCGTCGGTATGCAAACGTTCCTCCGGAAGCCGTCCAGCAAATGAGATAAGGCCAAAACCCCCGCAAAGGAAAGCCCGCACCGGACTTCGGCGGGCAGCGGCCTACGATCACGTCAACTAACGTCAACCGTGCATGCTTCGGTCAATCTCGAAGCATTTACGCGAAGCCATATGCCACAAGGGCAGCGCACAGAGTAGAGGCTACAGCGATGAACAACACAATCTGCGATATCGGCGTTGCCCGCCAGATCGGAACCTACAGCGACGCCATCGAGGTGCCCGCCAATGCGCGCTGGCTGTTCACCGCCGGCACGCCGGGGCTGGCGATCGAGGGGATCCCGCCAGCGGGGATCACGGCCCAGGCCGAAATGGCCTGGCGCCACGTCAATCACATGCTGCAGCGAGCAGACATGACGATCAAAGACGTCGTCAAAGTCACACAGTACCTTATGAGGGCCGCCGACATCCCCGCCTACGCAGCGGTGCGCGAGCGCGCACTTGCCGGAGCGCGCCCAGCTTCGACATTG
>Ga0066903_100001642_pt1 | contig 16660 bp, 16 predicted proteins | sample PanSoiMetaGPlot1_FD_67491 | JGI IMG/M metagenome (GOLD analysis project Ga0066903, IMG submission 67491) | Tropical forest soil microbial communities from Panama analyzed to predict greenhouse gas emissions - Panama Soil - Plot 1 (version 2) | ecosystem: Environmental > Terrestrial > Soil >... | reverse complement strand
TGCCACGTGCTGCGCGATCACCACAAGCACGACGAGTTCATCGGCCCGCGCTTTCTGGTGCACACGGCGGCGCTGGAGATGCACCCGCTGGACACGGAAGACCGCGTGCCCGAGCTGCGCAAGGCCTACGGCGTCGGCTACTGCAACATCACCAAGTGCTGCACCAAGGTCTGTCCGGAGAGCATCACCATCACCGACAACGCCATCATCCCGCTCAAGGAGCGGGTGGTCGACCGCTACTACGACCCGATCAAGCGGCTGTTCAACATCGGTAAGAAATAACCGGACGCCGGGCGGGAGGAGGGGTCGTGGGGCTGATGACGGAGCTCTTCATCTCGACGCCCGAGCGCGCGGCGACCTACGCAGGGGATGCGAGAGCGCAGTTCGAGCGCGTGCAGCTCGGCGGCCTGACGAATCTGGAGTTCGAGACGCTGTGGGCGATCCTGGCGGGCGAGGCCTGGGATCCGGACAAGCACGCGCTGCGCGAGGTGACCTCGACGGATTCACAGTGGGTGTTCGAATTTCCGGCGCCCTACCTGGCAATCATTCGGTCGCTCTCAGAGGAAGCAAAGAAGTCCGCCGCCGTGGCGTGGGCCGACACCGAGGAGCTGGCCGGGTCGTCGCCGGCCGAGCTGTCAGCGGTCATCGATCAGCTTGTCGCGGCAAGCCAGTCGGCGGCGAACGCGGGGCAGCGCCTGTTCGTCTGGGTTTCGCTGTGACCTTTCACAGCTTGATCGGGCCGCCCGGATCGTCGCGGCCGAGCTTGCGACGGAGCGCGTCCGGATCGGCCTGCGGCGGCGTGACCGTCGCGGTCAGCTTCAGCCACGTGCCCTCGCCGGCGCCGTCGGGCAGCAGGGCGGCTGGCACGGTGAACGCGTCGTCGCCGAGCATCAGGCGCGCGCGGCCGTTCTCGACGGCGTCGACGAAGACGCCTGTCGTCTTGGTGGGCGGGGCGGTCGGCTTGGGCGTCATCGCGCGGACAGTATGTCCCGCTTCCCGCGCGCCGTCGTGATCTCCAGACGGGCGCCGTCTGTCTCGAGCGTCACCGTGCCGTCGCGATCCGTCCGGTAGACGCGGGCGCGCTGGTTTTGCAGCCGCGCGATCGCCTCGGGCGTCGGGTGGCCGTACTCGTTCGGCTGGCCGACCGATATCACGGCGATCATGGGGGCCACCGCGCTCAGGAACGGCGCCGTCGAGGAGTAACGGCCGCCGTGGTGCGCGACCTTCAGGACCTGCGCCGGAAGCCGCGCGCCGGCCGAGAGCAGCCACCGCTCCGTCTGCGGCTCGGCGTCCGCGGCGAACAGCACGCCGATGTTCCGGTAGTCGAGCCGCGCCACAACACTGTTGGCGTTCACGTCCGAGCGCGAATGTCGGATCGGCGGATCCGGCGGCCCGAGCATCGTCAGGATCGCGCCGCCGCCGAGGTCGATCGTCCGGCCGCTCGTGGCCGTGCGAACGATGACGTGTCTCTCGGCCAGCGCCTCGAGCAGATGTTCGTAAGCCTGGCTCCGATGCTCGAACGGCGCGTCCATGAACAGCCGGACCGGGACCGAGCGAACCACCTCTGCGATCCCGCCCAGGTGGTCTTCGTGCCGATGCGTCAGCAGCACGAGATCGATCTGCCCCACCTGGCGGGCACGCAGAAGCGCCGTCAGCGTCGGCCCGGCCTCCCGTGGCCCGCCGTCGATCAGCACCACCTTGCCCGTCGGTCCCGTCACGAGCGCCCCGTCCCCCTGACCGACGTCCACGAAGTCGATCCGCAGGACAGGGGCGTGGCCCGCCGCGGCCGCGGGTGGCGACGGCGCCGCTGCCGGCGTGGCGCAGGTCGCTGCAGCCAGCAGCAGCCCGGCCAGAAACCGGCGTCGAAGCGGCCTCACGCCCCCACGCTACGGTCGCCAGCCAGCCGAGCACAAGAAAACCGATCGTTCTCACGCTGCTGTTTCGGCCGCGGCGCGACGAAGGTGCGTCGCGGGATGCAAAAAATCCGCGGTGCCCGTGACAACAGAAGGGTGCCAAATCAAGATGGCACCCGACGTGCACCGAGATAATCGATGGCACTGACGTGGGATGACCTTCGCATCCGCCGGACGCCGTGCATGCGGTGCCGGTGGACGGGGCCGATCGCGGGTCCGCTTTCGCCGGCCGGGCGCGCGCGGGTTGCCCCCGCTGTCACCGGTCATCTGAACGCGGAAGTCTTTCGGCTGATCCGCGCGGACACCGGTTGCGGTCTGGCGGAGGCGAAAGGGATGGTCCAGCACCTGGTGACGAGGGCAGGGGCGTGCCACTGGTGTGGCGCGACGATTCCCGTCGCGGAGCTGGTCGACTGTCCGGAATGCCGCGCGCTCAACATCCTGCTGGAGATCCCGGCTGCATGAAGCGCAGAGACCTGGGCGTCGATCCGGAGTACCACCGCTACCGGCGGGCGTATCCGAAGTTTCCGGGCGTGAAGGTTTGTGTGGATCTGCTGCGCCGCCGGAATGTGCATGGCGCGTACCTGGATGGCGTGATGTTCGACCTCGCGGAGCACGTGGCGGACGCGGGAACGGCCGAGTTGGTCGAGGCGTTTCGCGCGGAGACGGACGGGCACGTCCAGGGGCTGATCCTGTCGATCCTCGCCGAGACAGCGGCGCCGGCCGACCTACCGCTTTTCGTCGAGACGCTGGCCGGGGCCAACGCGGACCATCGACACTGGGCGGCCGTGGGCCTCCACAAGCTCGATACGCCGGAGTCGCGGCGCGCCCTCTGGGAGGCGCGCTCCCGTACGTTCGCCGATCCGGACGAGACCGCGCGGCACCTGCGGATGCTCGACGACATGAAGGAGTACCGCCGCGACAACTTCTTCCTTCCGGACCGGTCCAGATGATTCCAGGGATCCGCCCGGCGCGCTCCCCCTTGGCGTGACGGCCGCCGTCGTGTTAAGGGCTAGGTCCTTCCTTTCGCCGGCATAGCTCAGTGGTAGAGCGACGCTTTCGTAAAGCGTAGGTCCTCGGTTCAATCCCGAGCGCCGGCTCCGCGAATTTTTTCCATCTGGCGGCGCGACTTCGCCGCTGTACCGCCGTCTTGAGGGCATGAGCCGCACCCGCGCCATCCTTCCGTTCGTCGTCCTCTTGATCGCGCTCGACGCGGCCTGCTCGAGCAAGGAGAGTGGCGGCTCCTGCGTGGCGGGGGCGAGCGTCGCCTGCGCGTGCACGGACGGCCGCGCCGGCGCGCAGATCTGTCGGGACGGCGGCCTCGGAGAATGCGTCTGCAGCGGCTCCGTCGGGGCGGGCGGGCAGTCGGGGACGGGCGGCTCGATCGGGCGGGGCGGGGCGGCCGGAACGGCCGCCGGCGGCACGGTCGGGCGGGGCGGCACCACCGGGTCCGCCGGGACCACGGGACTCGCCGGAACCACCGGACTCGCCGGCACCACGGGACTTGGCGGCACCACTGGAACGGGTGGCACGGGCGGGACCGGCACGCAGTACTGCACCTGCACGGGCGTCGCGCGCTGCCGCAGCGGCCAGTGCGTCCCGCCGAACTGCACGCGCAACGCGGACTGCTCCGGCGGGTACTGCGACAAGAACGGGTTCTGCCAGCCGTGCCTCAGCTGGTACAACTGCCCGCTCGGTCAGTCCTGCTACTACGTCGACGGCACCAACACCGGCTCGGCCTCGAGCGGTTACGATCGCCAGTGCCGGGTGCCGCCCTGTTACACGTACATGGATTGCGCGGCCGACCAGGACTGCCTGCCGGCGTTCACGGGAGACACCGACTGGGGGTGGACGAACCGCGGTTGCACGGCGGCGAACAGGTGCTCGGTGGACGCGGACTGCTCGTTCGGCGTCTGCCGCGGCGGCCGCTGCGTTCAGTCGTGCGTCTCGAGCTCGGACTGCACGGGCACGACCAAATGCGACACTGCGCGCGGGGTCTGCGGACCTTCATGCACCGCCGCGACCAACTGCGGCGGCGGCAAGTACTGCAACGCCCGCGGCTTCTGCCAGCCGACCGCGTGCGAGACGAGCACGCAGTGCCCGGCCGGATCCGGAACGACCTGCGACACCTACCAGCAGTGCCACTGAGCGGCCGGGCGCTGCCGTCGGCAGCCGCTAGAGCGGCGCGGGCCCGGCGCCCGTTGGCTGCGGCTCGCGCAGGCTGACGTACTGCAGGGTCCGCTCGATGGCGGCGTGGCCGAGCACCTGCTGCAGGCGCCACGCGGGCGCGCCCCCGAGCGCGGCCAGCGACGCGAACGTATGACGGCCGTAATCGTAGAAGTCACCCGGCGCGATGCCGGTGGTCTTGAACGCGCGCGCCAGCTCCGCGTGGATCGTGTTCGGCGCGAGGTGCATGGCCGTGTGCGGGCCTGACGCATTCTTCTTCTTGCGGCGCGAAGGCGGACAGACCAGCGCGTTGTCCATCCTGGGAATCGGTCTGATCGCCGACAGATGCCTGGCCAGCGGCTCGACGATCGGCACTTTCCGCGCCACGACGACGATCGTCGGCCCGACCTCGCTCCAGGGGACGCGCCGCGAGACCGTGATCTGCCGGGCCTCCAGATCGACGTCGCCCCACTTCAGCGCCACGGTTTCGCCCGGCCGCAACCCGGCGCGCGCCGACAGCAAATAGGCTGTCTTGACCGACCCGTGCAGCGCGTCTGCCAGCTTCATGACCTCATCCCAGCTGCTGAGCCGGGGTCGATCGGGGTTCAGGTGCTCGGCGTTCACGCGAATGCCGACGTTAAGAACGCGAATAGCAGGATCAAGATCCGGGCAGGGCTGGACCCGAGGCCCAGGGTCGTGCGACGTTGGTCCAAGTCTTGCCTCAGGCTGAGCGGCGATGAGCGCGGTCGCGACCCTGGCGATGACTCTGCTTGCGGCGGCGGCCGCGGAGCCGGTCGTGCCGTTGGTGGCCCCTCACCCTAACCCTCTCCCCGCTGCGCGGGGCGAGGGGACCGGAGCTGTACAGGGCGAGGGGACCGGAGCGGCGCGGGGCGAGGGGACGGGAGTCGCGCCGCTGGTCGGTGAGCCCGCCGCGCGCACGGCGCCGCGCGTGGTGGTCTGCGTCCCGAAGGGCGCGGCGGCGCTGGAGCCGCAGGTCGAGCGCGCGTTCGCCTGGGCGTCGCTGGCGACGATCAGCCCGGACACCGTCGCGCGCCGCTTCCCGCCGTCGCCCGCCAGCCGCGCGATCGCCGACGACGAGCGCCTCGTCGATGGGCTGGTGCGCGCCGCGGAGGCTGACTTTCTCGCGCTCAAGTTCGACGACGCGACCGCGCGTCTGGCCGAGGCCGGCAAGATCATCGATCGCCTGCCGCCGTCGGTGCGGCACGAGACGGCGTACGTGCGCGTGCAGCTGCTCGAGGGCCGCGTCGCGCAGGCGCGCGGCGATGCGCGGGCGTCGGCGGCGTTCGCGCGCGCCGCCGACGCGGCCGTCGACGTCGAGCTCGACGAGGCCGAATATCCGCCCGCCGTCCGCCAGGCCTACAAGGCGGCCCGGGCGGCCGCGCGGGCCCTCCCGCGCCGCAGCGTCGAGCTGACCAGCGAGCCGCCCGGCGCCGAGGTCGAGGTCAACGGCCAGCTGGCAGGGCGGACGCCGGCGAAGCTCGCGTTGCCGCCGGGGCGGTGCTTCCTTTCCGTCACGCGCCCCGGCTTCGCGCCCCATCTCGCCCGGTGTCCGACGGAGCGGCGCACCACCGTGACCCTCGAGCCGGCGGGCCGCGACGGACTGCGCGACCAGCTGCGCGAGCACATCGCCGCCGACCCCGAATGGTTTCTGGAGCAGCTGCTGCTCGACACGCTGGCGGCCGAAGAGAACGCGCGCTGGATCGTCGTGCTCGATCGCGATCGCGGCGGCCGCGCGCTGAAGGCGCTGGTCTTCTCGGCCGCCGAGCACGCGCTGAAACCCGTCGAGCCGTCGCGGTTGCTGGAGGCCGAGCTGGACAAGCTGTCGGCGGCGGTGCGCACGCTGGTCGAGGGGACGCGGCGGCTCGAAGCGCAGGCGATCGAGACGCCGAGCGGCTTGCCCGCGCTGGAGGCCCGCGCCGGTGATCCGGGCCTGGGCAGCGCGGTCGCGTTCGTCCGCCGAAAAGGTGGCGCGGACTACCTGCGCCTCGGTCTGGAGGCGCGAGGCGGCGGACGTTTCGCCGGCTCGCTGCCGTCGCTGCTCGCGAACGACGGCGAATGGGACGTCGAGTACTACGTCGAGGGTCACGACGCCGCCGGCGCGGTCACGTGCCGCGCAGGCGACGCGGCGGCTCCGCTCCGTTTCCGGCGGGCGGGCACGATCGTCACCGCATCGTCGGCCGGTCGATCGCGCTGGTACTTGTGGACGGGCTTGGCCGTCATCGCCGCGGCCGCGGCCGCGACCGGCGTCTACTTCATGACCCGTTCCAACGACGTGTCGGTCAGGTTCGTGCCGCCGTGAAGCGACTGGGTATGATCCTGTTGCTGCTCGCGTGCGGCTGCAAACAGCCGGAGGCGCAGCTGCGCCTGCAATTTCCGCCGGACGCCGACGCGGGCGCCGACGCCGGCGGCTGCGCGCAGCAGACCAGCCTCCAGTGCGTCAACTACCTGCAGTTCACGGCCGGCGCCGGCAACTTCAGCAGCTATTGCAGCAAGGTCGGCGTCGTGCTGAACGACCTGTGCGACGTGGCGAAGCTGGCGGTGGGGCAGGAGGTGTTCAAATTGTCGCCGGACACGCCGCTGCCGATCACGCTCGAGGGCCTGCGCGTCTTCCCCGCGACCAGCTGCAACGCGGGCGAGTGTCCGGCGCGAAAGATCTTCTCGGGCACGACGCAGGGGACCGGCAAGATCGGCGACTACGCCGGCGGCGTGCTCGATCTCCCGGTGACGGTGAACGAGCCGTGCGGCGCACCGGAAGAGTTCTTCTTTCTCCCCGCCGGATCCACCTGCGCGGACCTGTGCGGCGCGGGCAACGTGGTCTGCGACCAGGTCCAGGGCGGCTGCCTCTGCAAGGGGCTGCCGAGCGCCGCCGACATTGCTTCGAGGCAAGGGGCTATTGACGGCGGTCAATAGGCGCGGCGGACGGCGGGGCGCGTCGAACCGCGCGCCGGCGCGGGTTTTCGCCCTGGCGCAGGCCTTGCTGTTCCTGGAGGCGCCGTAGCTTTCGTCCTTTCTCTATCCGACAGGAGCCCGAGATGAAAACTCGATACCTGATTGTCTTCCTGAGGGCCGCGGGCGCTTTGACCGCCGCCGGCGCCGTGGTCGCCGTGGGCGGCTGCTCGGCGGACACGTCGCACCTGGGCACGAACGTCCAGGCCCGCCTCCGCAACGATCTGCCGAGCGCCTGCACCGCCGACCAGGTCAAGGCCTGCCCGGCGGTGAACGTGGCGGCGTGCCCGAACGGTCAGGAGCCGGTGATCGATTATTCGTCCGACTGCTGCCCGCACTTCACCTGCCAGCCGCTCTGCCAGTCGGCCCAGCAGACCAAGTGTCCGATGACGCCGGCGCCGGTCTGTCCGGCCGGCACGAAGCTCTGGATCGGGACGGCCGTCGAGGACTGCTGTCCGGCCTACCGCTGCGAGCCCGACGGCACGACCTGCGATCCCACCCGCCACGATGCGACCGGCGTCGCGTGCACGCTCGCGCTGCCGTACTGCGGACCGAACGTGCAGCCCGTCGTCGTCGGCCAGACGACCGACTGCTGCCCGATCTATCAGTGCCCGTGCGACAAGACGGTCGATCCGACGACCGGCACGACGGTCGACCCGCGCACGTGCGGCTGCACGACGCCGAACTGCAAGGCCGGCGAGCAGGTGGTCTGCGCGGGCCAGGACGTCTGCGGCGGTCCCTGCACCTGCCAGCCTGCGACCGGCAGCTGCACGACGGACTCGCAGTGCCCGAGCGACTCGAAGTGCGACCTGTCCAATTGCCGGCTGCCGCCCGCGCCCGCCACCGCGAACGCGGCGACGTGCGATCCGACGAAGTGCGGTCCGCAGCTCGGCATCGCGAGCCGCGTCTGCGCGGACGGGACGACGGCCGGGCCGACAGGCCGCTGCCTGCTCGATGCGACGACCGGCAACTGTGCCTGGGAAGTGACCAGCTGCCCGACCGACTGCTACGGCGTCTGCGTCCCGAACATCCAGACCGGCTGCAAGGCCGACGCGGACTGCCCGACCGGCCAGATGTGTCAGGTGAGCTGCAGCGGCTGGGGGTGCGTCACGGGCGGCACGACTACGACTGGCGGTGGCGGCTCGGCAGACGGAGGCACGACGACCACCGGCGGCGCCCCGTCGACGGGCGGCGGCCCATCGGGTGGCCCGACGCCGGCCTTGGACGGCGGCACCAGCGTTCCGCCCCCGCCGCCGACCTGCGCGTGCCCGGCGACCGATCCAACCTGCAAGTGCGACGCGAACGGGAACTGCTCGGGCCAGACGTGCACCGGCCAGTGCGTGCCGGCGAAACCGACCTGCGACCCCACAAAGCCGGTCGCCTGCCCGGCGATCGCCATCGCCTGCCCGAACGGAGCGACGCCGATCAGCGACGGTACCGATCCGACCAGCTGCTGCCCGGCTTTCCACTGCCCGACGTGCGTCAGCTCGGCGCCCGCGTCGACCACGGGAGCATCGAACACCGCCTGCGCCGTGCCGACGTGCAAGTGCGGTTCGAAGCAGACCGGCACCGACCCGACGACCTGCTGCCCGACGTACGAGTGCGTGCCGCTGACGGCCGCCGGGACCTGCGGGTAGTCAGAGAGCGCTTGCCCTCTCCCCAACCCTCTCCCGCAAGCGGGAGAGGGAGTCAGATCTTGTCCCCTCGCCCCGCGAAGCGGGGAGAGGGTTAGGGAGAGGGGCCGCTACTCGCGCGGCTTACGCAGGCCGTAGCGGCCCATCAGACGCAGGAGGTAGACGCGGTCGATGCCGGCGCGGCGGGCCGCCTCCGAGATGTTGCCGCCGGTCGACTCCAGCATCGCGGTGACGTAGCGGCGCTCGAAGCTGTCGGTCAGCGCGTTCTTCGCGTCCTTGAACGGGATGCGCACGTCGATGGGCGGCACGCCCTCGCCGCCGGCCGACTCGGGCGCGCTGGGCGTTGCGAACGGGACGTCGTTCAGCACGGCCAGCCGCTCGACGGCGTTGCGCAGCTCGCGCACGTTGCCGGGCCACGGGTGGGCGACGAAGCTGCGCATCGTCTCCTCGGAGAAGGGCGGGGCGGCGTCGCCCGGTTTGGCGAGCGAGCGGAAGTGCTCGACCAGCACCGGGATGTCGTCGGGCCGCTCGCGCAGCGGCGGCACGCGCAGCCGCACGACCTCGAGCCGGAAATAGAGGTCCTGCCGGAACGTGCCGCGGTTGACCTCCTCGCGCAGGTCGCGGTTGGTCGCGGCGATGACGCGGACGTTGATCTTGCGCGCCTGCGCGGAGCCGATGCGGGTGACCGTGCGCGCCTCCAGGACGCGCAGCAGCTTGGGCTGCAGCGGCAGCGGTAGCTCGCCGATCTCGTCGAGGAACAGCGTGCCGCCGTCGGCTTCCTCGAACGCGCCGGCGCGCGCGCGGTCCGCGCCCGTGAACGAGCCGCGCTCGTGGCCGAACAGCTCGGACTCGAACAGGTTGGGCGGGACCGCGCCGCAGTCGACGACGATCAGCGGCCCGGCCGTGCGCGTCGACGCCTGGTGAATCGCCTCGCACAGCGCGTCCTTGCCGGTTCCGGTCTCGCCCTCGATCAGCACGGTCACGTCCGAGGCGGCGACCCGGCCCGCCAGCGCGAACAGCCGCCGCATCGCCGTCGACCGTCCCCACAGCCGCCCGAAACGTTCGGAATCGGCCAGCGGCACCTCGACCGATTCGTCCAGCGTCTCGAAGCGGACCTGCGTGTGCCCGAGATCCAGCGTCGCGCCCCGCGGGACGAACGCCTCGCGCACGTCCACGCCGTCGATGCGGCTGCCGTTCGTCGATCCGAGATCGCGCAGCAGCGGACCCTTCGTCGTCATCCGGATCGCGCAGTGGTTGCGCGACACGGTCGGATCGGTCAGGCGCAGGTGCGCGCCGTCGGCGCCGCCGATCAGGATCTCGTCCTGTTCCAGCGTCACCGCCGTCCCCTTGTCCGGTCCCTTGAGCACCTTGAGCCGCACCTTCGGCAATGCGAGCGTCCGCGGGCCGGCGAGCGCGCGTGTCGCCGCTTCCGGCGGCCGCTTGGTCTCACTCATTTTGCGTCTGCTCCCGCGCGCAGGTCGACGATCAGCGGCGTGTCCTTCTTCGGCTCGATCTTCACGTCCACGCGCTTGCGCCCCAGCTTCGGGTTCTCGATCGTCACCGATGCGCGTCCGGCCCGCACCGGGAAATGAAGGATCGGCGTCGTTCCGGCCAGCTTGCCGTTGACGTGGACCGTCGCCCACGGGCTGGCGTTGACGGAGATGGTGCCCATGGCGATGGCCCGCGCAGGCCGCACGGCCAGGGGGTGAGCGTCCGTATCGACGTCGCTGTCTGTGACCTTCGTGTCCGTTACCACTGTCGCTGGCGTCGATGTGATCGTAGCCGTCGGGGTGGACGTCGTCACCTTCGGCGCCGCCACGACCGCCTCCTGTCGCCGCTCTTTTGCCGCGAAGACGATCGCCGCAGCGCCCAGCGCGGCCGCGACGCCGATTGCACCCAGTACGCGCCCGCTGCGCCTCGGCGGCGGCGCCTCCGCCGCCACGACGGTCTGCCGGCGGGGCGCCTCGGCCACCGCGGGCGCCGCGGCCACGACCCGCGACAGCACCGTCCCCTCGCGCGGGCTCGCGGCGGGCAAGACCGCCAGCCCCTCGCGTCGCCGGCCCGGCTCGAACAGCATGTTCAGCCGCTCGCGCTCGTGCGGAAAAGCCGCGCGCAACCGATCGCGCAACGCGCCGGCGCCGCCGCGCCAGCCCTGCGCGAACATCAGCTCGTCGATCGCGTCGGCGAACGCGCCCGCGCTGGGAAACCGGTCCTCGGGCCGCGCCGCCAGCGCGCGCCGCAGCAGCGGCTCGAAGACGCTCGCGCGATCGAGCCCGGCCGGCGGCCGGTAGCGACAGAGCTGGATCTCGTACAGCGTCTCGCCCGTGTCCTCCTCGCCGAACGGACACTCGCCCGCGAGCAGGGTGTAAAGCACGACGCCCGCCGAAAACACGTCGGAACGCAGATCGAGCGGCTCGCCCCGCGTCTGCTCGGGCGACATGAACGGGATGGTGCCGCTGATCCCTTCGATCGGGCGGCGCACGTCGCGCGAGCGCGCGACGCCGAAGTCGGTCAGCTTCACCTCGCCCTCGAACGACACCAGCACGTTGGCCGGCTTGACGTCGAGGTGGACGATCCCCAGCGGGCGGTCGTCGGTGTCGGTGCGCCGGTGCGCGTAGTCCAGCCCGCGCAGCATCTGCGCGACCACGTGCAGCGCCTCCGCGGGCGGCAGCCGCGTGCCGCCCGCAGCCCGCCTGAGCCGCTGAACGTCGACGCCCTCGACGAACTCCATCGCCAGAAAGAATTCGTTCCCTTCGGTGCGGCCGAAGTCGAACACCTGCACGACGTTCGCGTGCGACAGCTGCATGGCCAGCCGGACCTCGTCGAAGAAGCGCGCGACGAACTGCGGGTCGCCGCTGGACCCCGTGCGGATCCGCTTGAGCGCCACCCGCTTGGACACGCCCGCCTCGGTCACCGCGCTGGCGGCGACGATCTCCGCCATCCCGCCCTCGGCGATCAGGCCGCCGATGTCGTAGCGCCGAACGAGCTGCGTCACCGACGACGACTATATCGCGGGTCCCTCGACGGGTCCCGAAACGCCGCACCGGTTCGGCGCGGGCGAGCTCAGCGGCGCCGCATGCCCAGGATGCGGCCGCCGACGGAGGCGCCCACCGTCGCGAGGACGGCGATCGGCAGCACGTGTCCGAGGAGCAGGTGAGGAACGAACGAGACCGGGCACCAGAGATCGACGAGCAGCGCGCTGCCGAGGCCCGCGCCCGCGCCGAACGCGGCTCCGGTCGCCCGCGGTGTCATCGGGTCGACGTGACGCCAGGCCATCAGCGTCGCGCCCAGCAGAATGGCGCCGGTGGCGACGCTCATCGCGAAGCAACGGTATCCCGCGCGGCCGGACCAGGGACCCGCCAGATGATAGAGGCTGCCGAGGCCGTACCGCCAAGAGACGAACGCGACCGCGGGCACGAGCGTCGCGAGGCCCAGCACCGCCCAGCCTCGCCGAAACCCGGAACGGCCGCGCGAAAACAGGAACCACATTCCGATGCCCGTGAAGCACGACGTGCCGAGGGCGGTCCAGGCGACGAGCGACGGCGGCCGGCCCGTCGCGCGCAGGCCACCTTCGACGCCGAACAGGGTCAGCGCGCCGGCGATGCCTGCCAGCACCAGCCAGGCTTGCCGGCGCACCAGCTCGCCGCGTGTCGGCGCAGGCATCTGCGTGACGGAGGCGAGGATTCGACTTCTGCGGTCAGGTGACGTCATGGAGCGGCTCCTTGTCCAATGAAGAAAGCGAACCCGCTCGGCGGCCGGAGCCGCCCACGACGGCGATCCCCAACGCCGCGCGAAGGGCGGCCACGCCGCGAAACAGCGACATGTTGAGGCTGGGCAGCGTGACGCCCAGGTTGTCGGCCGCGGCGGCCAGCGAGAAACCTTCCAGGCGCACCAGCTCGAGCGCGAGCTGCTGATTCACGGGCAGGCGCCGGAAGGCGCGCACGAGCCGCGCGATCGTCTGCCGGGCGATCGCCACGCGCTCCGCGTCGGCGACCTCGGCGACGGCCGTCACGAGGGGATCGTCTGCGTCGTCGCGGTCCACCACGTGTTCCCGCCAGCCCTGCGTGCCGAAATCCAGGCAGAGGTTGCGTGCGATCTTGAACGCCCACGAAAGCACGTCCGAGCCGCGGATGAAGGTGCCGCGCGCCCGATGAATGCGCTCGAAGGTCTGCTGGACGATGTCATCTACCTTCGACGCGTCCTGGGTCCTGCGCCTGACCAGCCCTTCGATGCGCGGAGCGATCGCGTCGTAAAGGATGGGAAAGGCGGAGGCGTCACCGTCCGCATATCGAGCCATCGCCTGGTTGGCGATTGCGTCGTCGGACGAAGGGGGCCTGCCGGCCGTCGAGGCCATGAAGGCAATACGCTCGGTGTCGAAGAACGTTTCAACAAAGTTCCGCCGGGCGGGCGGGCGGACGTTTGCACCGCCTGAAACGCTGGCGGCGCACGCCAGTACTCCTTGTCGGACGCAGCAAACAAGGAGGCTGAGACATGAAAACGTTCGTCGGATCAGGATTCGTCATGACGTTGTTGTTCGCGGGCGCGTGCGGCAGTCGTCAATCGGCAGCCACGGGTGGCACCGCAGGTGACGGGGCAGGCGGAAGTGGATGGACGGCGGGCGCGGGTGGGGGCGCAACCGGCGGGTCTGGCGGCAGCGCCACCGCAGGTGGCCTGGGCGGGGCGGCCTGGCTGACGCCGCCCACGGTACCGGCGGCGCTCGCGGTGCCGGCGGGGGCGACGGTCAAGGTTCACACCCACGCGGTCGGAGCGCAGATCTACACGTGCACCGCCAGCGCGGCGGACGCGGACGCGGGTGCGACGACCTATGCATGGACGCTGAAGGCGCCAGACGCGAAGCTGTTCGACGCGGACGGCGTCCAGGTGGGAACGCACGGTGCGGGACCGAACTGGACGGCGAACGACGGCAGCGTCGCGAATGGGACGAAGGTCGCGCAGGCCGACGCGCCGGCGGCTGGTTCGATCACGTGGCTTCTGCTGCGCATCTCCTCGACGAGCGGCGACGGCGTCTTCAGCGACATCACCTTCGTTCAGCGCCTGAACACCGCTGGCGGCGTCGCCCCCGCCACGGGCTGCGATTCGACGACTGCGGGAACGGATACGCCGGCCGCTTATTCGGCCGACTACTACTTCTTCGTCGGTGGGGCCGACCCGGGGTCGACGACGAGCTACGCCTTCCCGTCGCAGTAACGCGGGGCCTCGAACATTCGAGGCCAGACGACAGCATTGTCGCGGTCGCCGGCGACGTCTGCCGGCGCGCCGCGACCTGCCGGGACGGCACCGCGCTTGCTAGAATCACCCGCGCAGATGCGGCGGATCGGCAACTGGAGATGCGCGTTCGTGGCGGCGATGACCCTGCTGGCCGGGGTCTGGGGCGGCGGATGCGGCAAGGGGACGCAGGCGAGGCCCGACGGAGGGAACGTCATCCTCACGCCGGGCGACGTGCTCGGGCCGGGGCGGCATTCGTTCGACGTGATCGCGGCGCTGAGCCCGGTCGCCAACGGAAACATCCCGCCGCCGTCGAACACCTTCACGCTGGTCATCGACGTCGACGCCGGCGTGGCGATCGCGGGGGGCAATGGATTCGCTGCGGTCGTCGCCCTCACGACCAGCGACGGACGAATCTTCCAGTCGACCGGTGCATTCAAAGCGGGCGACGCCAGCGCGACGATGTGCAGCGGCGCGCAGGAGGTCCGCTACGACACCCTCGAGGCGACGGTCAGCAACGGCGTGCTGACCGGCAACGCGGCCGGGGTCGCGATGGTCTCGTGCGGCGACTGCAGCATCATGATTGCGTTCACCGCCAGGCTGTCGGGGACCATGGACACCACGCCGCCGACCTTGCACCTGTCGGGACTGGTGCCGGCCAGCCCGTTCGATTCCTTCACCCTGAACACGTCCGAACCGCTGCCCGCCAGCGCGTCGGCGCGGCTGGTCGGTGCCGACGGCACCAGCATCGACCTGGCGCGCGCGCTCGTGCCGGGCAGCGTCCCGCTGATCGCGGGGTTCAGCAAGCCGGACATCGTCCTGCAGGCCGGCCAGGCGTACTTCGTGACGTTCGACGGGCTGGTCGACTTCGCAGGCCTGGTCGATCCGACAGGCACACCGCTCGGTCTCACGTCGTTCCCCGCGGCGCCGACGGTGCCCCAGGACGGCTTCGAGTCGGCGACGGGCGCCACGCTCGGCGGCGCGATGGTGATGACCACCGGGGGCGCGCTGCCGGCGATCACGGGCAGCACGAGCCTCTACATCGGCACCGCGGGCGCGCCCGCCCTGGATCTGGCGAACGGCCGCTCGCTGATGGTCCGACTGGCACGGCAGTCCGGAACCACGATGCTGCTGTTCTCGTATCGAATGACATCGTGGGCGCCGGCGGCGTCGTTCCCCGGAATCCTGCAGGTCGGCTCGGAAGGGGCGTCGGCGAGCCCGGCGGCCTTCCCATTCGGTTCAACGGCCCCGATGAACCCGCTGACGATCGACGGCCTGTCGGGTTACGCGAGCGCCGTCGCGACCGCTAGCGTCGCGCTGCCCGCCGATGCGACTGACCAGGTCCTGGTCTCCGTCGCGCCGGGGAGCACCGTCTGCGGGCCGAGGGCGGCGTTCAATACCGGCCTTCTGATCGACGATCTTCGACTCGAGTGAAGCGCGGGCCGGCCCGCGACATTCATAGTCGGTGATGACCCTTCGCGTTCGGATCGGGGGAGCGTTCGCGGCGCTCGCGCTGGCGTCGATCGCCGCCTGCGGCGGCGGCACGACCGGTGGAAAGGCGGGGGCCGCGGGCAGTGCCGGCGGCGGTCCGGGCGGATCGTCCTCGGCGGGGAGCGGCGGCGATGCGGCCGGTGCCGGGGGCGGGGGCGCTTCCGGTGCCGGCGCGGTCGGGTCGGGCGGGGCCGGCGTCGGAGGCACGTCGGCGGCGGGCAGTGGCGGCTCGGCTGGCGGGTCCGGATCGACCGGGACCGCGGGCGCGGGCGGCTCGGGTGGTGCCGCCGGCGCCGGTGGAGGTTCAGGCGGTGGTGCGGGCGCGGGCGGCGCCACCGGGGCCGCCGGCGCAAGCGGGCGCGGCGGCGCGGGCGCGGCGGGCGCTGGCGGAACGGCGGGAGCGGCCGGGCGCGGCGGCTCGGGCGGAAGCGGCGGTGGCGCCGGCAGCGCGGGCGGCGCATCCGGCAGCGGCGGCGCGGGCGGGACGTCGGGGTTGCCGGCGCGCGCCAGCGTGATCGATCTCCTCCGCCGCGCCAACACCTACTTCGTCGGCAAGTGGCCCGATCCGGGCGCGATGATCGATTCGTCGCACGCGAGCAACATCTGGACGCGGGCCGTTTACTACGAGGGCCTGATGGCTCTGAACGCCGTCGACCCGCAGCAGAGCTACGTCGACTACGCCGTCAACTGGGGCACCAGCCACAGCTGGGGCCTGGTCGGCGGAACCACCACGCGCACCGCCGACAACCAGTGCGCGGGCCAGACGTATGTCGACCTCTACAACATGGATATGCAGTCGGTCCGGATCCGCGACATCAAGACGGACATCGACATGGTGGTGGCCGGCAGCGCGGTCAACGATTGGACCTGGGTCGACGCCGTCCAGATGGCGATGCCCGTTTACGCCAAGCTGGGCCGGCTCGGGACGTCGACCAGCTATTACGACAAGGCGTACGCGATGTACGCGAACACGAAGAACGTCCAGGGCGGCAACGGCCTCTACAGCAAGACCGATCACCTGTGGTGGCGCGACATGGACTTCGATCCGCCGTACACCGAGCCGAACGGCAAGAGCTGTTACTGGTCGCGCGGCAACGGCTGGGTGTTCGCGGCGCTCGTGCGGATGCTGGACATCCTTCCGGCGAACGAGGCGCACCGGGCCGAGTACCTCGCCGACTTCCAGGCGATGGCGGACGCGCTGCGCGCCGTCCAGCGCAGCGACGGGTTCTGGAACGTCAGCCTGTTCGACCCGACCCACTACGGCGG
>Ga0066903_100001641_pt1 | contig 16663 bp, 12 predicted proteins | sample PanSoiMetaGPlot1_FD_67491 | JGI IMG/M metagenome (GOLD analysis project Ga0066903, IMG submission 67491) | Tropical forest soil microbial communities from Panama analyzed to predict greenhouse gas emissions - Panama Soil - Plot 1 (version 2) | ecosystem: Environmental > Terrestrial > Soil >... | reverse complement strand
TACTCAAGCTTTGGGCGGCATTCGCTCTCGTGCGTTCCAATGGTCCGCTGGCACTGGTTATGTGCTTTCGGAAGGCGAGAAGGCTAGCGCTGTGATGCAACCTGCATCGACCGCAATCGCTCATATCAATGAGGACCTCGACTGGGTAGTTGGGGAATTTGGCTCTATGTCGGCGAGCGATTTGGAGATCGCGAGCACAATCATCTATGTGGACAGAGATTGTGAGATGAGTGGAGAGAAAATTTCGGAGTCAGAACTTGCGACGCGAGTCCAACAAATCAAGCGTCACCATGACAAAAGAAAGATCGCGCTGGAGACCCACCGCTTGCGCGAAAGGCAGATGTTGCATTCGATTTCGGGTTGATCTGAGCACCGGACGTTCAGCGCTCATTGCGAGCGTCAGGCGCTATCGCGCCTTCACGCGTGCCGGATAAACGCCCTTCGTCAGAAACTTCTGCGCCTTGTGCTTGCGCCCAACCCGCTGCCCTTCGCCGCCGCTGCTGCCGGTGCCCGCGGGCTGCCAGTTCGGCACGAGCTGGTGCTTGCCGGGGCCGATCAGGTCGGCGCGGCCCATGCGCTTTAAGGTCTCGCGCAGCAGCGGCCAGTTCTCGGGGTCGTGGTAGCGCAGGAACGCCTTGTGGAGGCGGCGCTGGCGCGGGCCCTTGACGGTCTCGACTGCCTCCGAGCCGCCGCGGCGCACACCCCGCAGCGGGCTGACGCCCGAATGATACATCGCGGTTGCAACCGCCATCGGTGAAGGCAGGAAGGTCTGCACCTGGTCGGCCCGATAGCGGTTCTTCTTGAGCCAGAGGGCGAGGTTGAGCATGTCCTCGTCGGTCGTGCCCGGATGGGCGGCGATGAAATACGGAATCAGGTAATACTGTCTGCCGGCCTTCCTGGCCGCCTGATCGAACAGTTGCTTGAAACGGTCATACGTGGCGATGCCGGGCTTCATCATCTTGGCGAGCGGCCCGTCCTCGGTGTGCTCCGGGGCGATCTTGAGATAACCGCCCACATGATGGGTGACGAGCTCCTTCACGTAAGCCGGGCTCTCGACTGCGAGATCGTAACGCACGCCCGACGCCACCATGACCTTTTTGACGCCCGGCACCGCGCGCGCCTTGCGATAGAGCCCGATGAGCGCATCATGGGAGGTGTCGAGGTTCGGACAGATGCCCGGGTAGATGCAGGACGGCCGGCGGCACGCGGCCTCAATCTTTTTGTCCTTGCAGGCCATCCGGTACATGTTGGCGGTCGGCCCGCCGATATCGGAGATGATGCCGGTGAAGCCCAGCGTCTTGTCCCGGATGGTCTCGATCTCGCGCACAACGGAGGCTTCGGAGCGGTTCTGGATGATGCGCCCCTCATGCTCGGTAATCGAGCAGAAGGTGCAGCCGCCGAAACAGCCGCGCATGATCGTGACCGAAAACTTGATCATGTCCCAGGCGGGAATCTTGACGTCGCCGTAGGACGGATGCGGTGCGCGGGCATAGGGCAGGTCGTAGACCGCGTCCATTTCCGGCGTCGTCAGCGGGATCGGCGGCGTCGTCAGCCACAATTCACGGTCGCCGTGGCGCTGCACCAGGGCGCGGGCATTGCCGGGATTGCTCTCCCGATGCAGCACGCGGGAGGCCCGCGCGTAGGCCTCCCGATCCTGCTCCACCTGCTCGAAAGCCGGCAGGCGGATGACGGTCTTGTCGGTTCCAATGCGGGCGCCCTCGTCGGCTGCGTCGAGATCGTCGGCACGGGCGTCGGTCCAACCCTCCGGCACCTCGCTCTTGAACAGCGCCACGCCGCGGATGTCGTCGAGACTGGCAATCGAGGCCCCTCTGGCGAGCCGATGCGCGACCTCCACCACCGCCCGCTCGGCATTGCCATAGAGCAGGATGTCGCCCTTGGCGTCGGCCAGAATCGAACGACGCACCTTGTCGGACCAGTAGTCATAGTGGGCGATCCGCCGCAGCGAGCTTTCGATGCCGCCCAGCACAATCGGCACGTCACGAAAGGCTTCGCGGCAGCGCTGCGCATAGACGATCACCGCGCGATCGGGGCGTTTGCCGCCCTCGCCGCCCGGAGTGTAGCTGTCGTTGTGGCGCAGGCGCCGGTCGGCCGTGTAGCGGTTGACCATGGAATCCATGTTGCCGCCGGTAATGCCGAAGAACAGGGTCGGCGCACCCAGCGCCGCAAAAGGTTCAGCACTCCGCCAATCCGGCTGCGCGATGATGCCGACGCGGAAGCCCTGCGCCTCCAGCAGGCGGCCGATGATGGCCATGCCGAAGCTCGGGTGATCCACATAGGCATCGCCTGTTACCAGCACGACATCGCAGGCATCCCAGCCGAGCGCATCCATTTCGGCGCGCGACATCGGCAGAAACGGCGCCGCGCCGAACCGGTGCGCCCAATACGGGCGATACGAGAAAAGCGGCCTTGCGGCGGCCGTGGCGTTTTCTGGGGTACCCATAACGGACAATTACGGCGCCCGGCGCGGCAGTCAATGGCTGATCGCGATCTTGCCGCGTTGACCGAAGCGACTTGCCTTAATCGCGTATAGGATAGGCATCGCGCTCCTCGGCCGCGCGTCCGCACATATCAGATCGAACGATATCAACACGGGTCGGACCTCGCGGATTCCAGCCGTGGGCAAAATCGCGTGAGCGGCCACCATTTGTTCGGCAGAGATTTGCCAGCGCTGAATCGTGTCCCGTTGTGCCCCCGGTGCGGCGGTAAAGACGCGCACACGGGCGGTGTGGACGACGGCGCTGCTGCCAATCGACTTTACTCCGATTGGCTTTCAAGCATGCCGCCAGAAACGCCCGTCCCGAACACTATACCACTCGCGCAAGCAGTCCTTCGTTTGCGAAATCGCATTGTCGGGCTGCGCGACTGAGCCGAGTATTTTTTGTTAACCTAACAGGAGGTGCCCATGAAACGACTTCTGATCGCCGCCGTCGCAGCGTTATTGGCAACAGCGTTTCTAACCGACGACGCTGCTGCCCGATTTGGGGGCGGCGGGTTCGGTGGTGGCGGGTTCCGTGGCGGTGGGTTCGGCGGCGGTGGGTTCGGCGGCGGCGGGTTCCGTGGCGCCGGATTCGGTGGGGGTGCATTCCGTGGCGGCGCGATCGGGATGGGCGGTTTTCGCGGAGGCACTATTGGCATGGCCGGTTTTCGCGGACCCGCGGTTGGGATGGGCGGTTTTCGCGGAGCCGTAGGCTTTCCGGGTGCCGGTATAGCCCGCGGGGCTGCCCTCGGGACCGTCGGCCGTACCGCGTGGGCTAACCGGGGTTGGGGCTGGGGTCGCCCTGGTTGGGGATGGCGCCGAGGGTGGGGCGTTGGTGTGGGCCTTGCGACAGCAGCGGCTGTCACGTATCCCTACTGGGGAGGCTACGGTTATTACAGTTATCCATACGATGACCAATGCCTGGTGTGGGACGGATACGCCTGGACCAACGTCTGCTACTACTGACGTCACTGTCGACTTGAGTCGTCGCGAGCTTGCCGGCCCCGGGTATGGTGGCAGGCTCGCACAGCGGCGTTTGACCTTGCCGGCGCGTGCTCATATCCGGTCGGAATCTCCCGCGCGCCGCTCTGTGACTGTGACCGCGCGGCTCGAACGGCTGAGACACGGTCAAGGCAACTGATCGGCCTCGCGGCGCTGGAGGTCCAGATGTTCGCGGCGACGCTCGACAATTTTGCGATCGCCGAGACCACAGCGAAAAGGGCATTTGAGCCGCTTTCTTTCAAAGATGGAGATCATGCGCCGGGCTGATCTGCTCCCTCTCATTCATCGCCTGTCGCCCCCCGTCAAGCGTACATAGACTGTCGGGACGAGGCTTGGCCGCCCCCCCTTGGGACCCGAAACCGCCTGTCCCCTTGCGCAAGGCTCTGCGGCCGCTATATCGGGTGCGAAATCAGCCCTATTAAGCTAGCGAGGGCGGCATGAGCACCGAAGCCGACACCGTTGCCCAGACCCACCCGTTTCAAGCCGAGGTCGCGGAGCTGCTCCGGCTCATGGTGCACTCGGTCTATTCCGAGACCGAAATATTTTTGCGGGAGCTTGTCTCCAATGCCTCCGACGCTTGCGACAGGTTGCGCTATGAGGCGATCGCCAAGCCCGAGCTACTGACCAATGGCGGCGACCTTGCGATCCACATCAAGCCGGATGCCGCGGCCGGCACGCTGATAATTCGAGATACCGGCATCGGCATGGACCGCCAAGAGTTGATCGAGAACCTCGGGACGGTGGCCCGCTCAGGCACCCGCGCTTTCATCGAACGTCTTGGCGAGGTCAAGGATGGTGCGGGGCTGATCGGCCAGTTCGGGGTCGGCTTCTATTCGGCATTCATGGTGGCGGATCGCATCGAGGTGACGAGTCGACGGGCGGGAGCCGCCGAGGCCTGGGTGTGGACGTCCGCGGGCGGTGCAGGATTCGAGATCGCACCCGCGACCGGGGCGCAAGGCGCACGGGTTTTGCGTGGCACCGAAATCGCTCTCCACCTCAAGCCGGACGCCAAACGCTATCTCGAACCCCATGAGATCGAACGCGTCGTCCACACTTATTCGGATCACATTCTGTTCCCGATTGAACTGGCAGGCGGGGAAGGCGAGCAACGTCAGATCAACAAAGCCAGCGCGTTGTGGCAACGGCCCAAATCAGAGCTCAAACCGGAAGACTATACGCAGGTCTATCGTTCGATCGGCGGCATGTTCGACGAGCCCGTGATGACGCTCCATTACCGCGCTGAGGGGCGCCAATCCTACGCGGTGCTCCTGTTTGCGCCATCGACCGCGCCCTATGACCTGTTCGATCGAGACCGCAAGGGCCACGTCAAACTCTATGTGCGACGCGTCTTTATCACGGACGATGCGGAGTTGTTGCCAAGCTACCTGCGTTTCGTTCGTGGCGTCGTTGACAGCGAGGACCTGCCGCTCAACATTTCGCGCGAGATGCTTCAGAACAATCCGCAGGTGGCGCAGATCAGGAAAGCGCTCACCGGTCGGGTCATTGCGGAACTGGAATCGCTCGCCGCCAAGGAGGCGTCAGGCAGCGGTGACGCGAAGGCTTATACGAAAATCTGGGAGGCGTTCGGCCCGGTACTCAAGGAGGGCATTTACGACGACTTTGAAAGGCGCACCCAGCTGCTGGGGCTGGCGCGATTCACGACAACGACCGGCACCGGGCGCTCATTGAAACAATACCTGGCAGGCCTCAAAACGAACCAGACAGAGATTTATTATCTGGTCGGTGACAGCATCGAGCGTCTCAAATCTAATCCCAAGCTCGAGGCGGCGCGTGCGCGGGGGATCGAGGTGCTGCTGCTGACCGATCCGGTTGACGTGTTCTGGTCCGCGGCGCCGCTCGATTTTGATGGCAAGCCGCTCAAATCGTTGAGCCAGGGTGAAGTCGATTTCAGTCCGGTGCCGCTTGTTGACGAGGAAACGAAACAAAATGCAGCCGACACCGCATCCGTCGACGACGCTATTGTCGTGGCGACCGTAAAACAGGCGCTCGGCGAACGTGTTTCCGACGTGCGCGCGTCCCGGCGGCTGACCGACAGCGCGGCGTGTCTCGTGGCCGGCGGTCATGGACCCGATCGCGAGCTGGAACGCCTCCTCGCCCGCCACAATCGCAGGCCGAGCACCAAGCCTATCCTCGAGCTCAATATGCGTCACATTTTAGTGAAGGCGCTCGCGCGAGCCAAGGCGGAAGCGCGGGAAACAGATATTGCGGATCTCGCCGCATTGCTGCTCGAAGAAGCGCAGATTCTCGATGGCGAAGTGCCGGAGGACCCGGCTGCATTCACGGCGCGGCTCAATCGGCTGATCATGCGCGGCCTGTCGGCAACATGAGTGAATTGCTGCCGATCGGCGCGCCAAGCTCACCCGATCAGTTCGCACGACAACATTAATCTGCAATCGATCCGCATCGCGGCTGCAAAAAAGGCTGCCCCTGATGGGGCAGCCCGGCGTTTTACAGCACAGATATTCGTTACACGCGGTCGTCAGCCCGTGTAGACAGCGCGACGTTGCTCTTCCTGTTCGCGCGCGGTTGTCGGCCGCGCCGGAAGCTGCAGCACCGTTGCCTCCTGGCCTTCACGGAGTGCGGTCAGAAGCACGATTTGTCCGTCGGGGAACTCCAATGCATCGTGATGCACGTGCGGCGTTTCCTTATCGATTTGGCGGAAGATCGCCGTCGCGTGCTTGAGGCTTTTTACGCTCTGGCCAAAGAAACGTGGCGATTCAATCGCAACCTCTCCAGCAAACGCGATTTCGGTGCCGGGTAGCAGACACACGGCAGTGTTACGATCTTCCGGTGCGCTGAAGCCCCGTGTTCCGGTACCGAAATTTCTCGTCGTAAGCTTGTCACCGACCGCTGCAGGGCGTGACGCAACGCCTTGTAGGCTGTAGTCACACATGGCAAGGAACTCCTCGTTTTTAAGCCCCTATAGCCCCAGTTGTGCTCGCCCCCCAATCTTGTGTCCTCAAGCCTTGCTGGCTCAAGCCTAGATTGCTCAAGTTTCGTTTTTGACCAAGCCTATGCTTCGGGCCGGGTGCGCTCAAGTCTTGATTCTACAAGTCCTGGTACTCCAACTCTTGGCGCCTGCCTCATTCACAAGCACCAATATCGGAGCACACAGGATGATCTTTACATTTGGCAAAACTGAGGCTGACAAGGAATTCATTGCACTGCAGCGAATGCCGCCAAGCGCACGTTTTCGATGTGGTCGAATTTTCTTCATCATCGTTGCGAACGCTTGTCGCGAGTGTCTGCGCTGTTTCTCGCCGATGTCAACAAACAAAACACGGATCGCCCTCCACGGCGCCATGCTGCAGCTCGTCTCGGTCACTCTCTTGTGATTCGATATTCGATCTGCAAAGACATGCCTAATGACTGAGCCATCCGGACCACTCAAAGGCGTCAAGGTATTCGATCTCACCCGCGTGCTTGCGGGGCCGACCTGCGTGCAGATGCTCGCAGATCTCGGGGCCGACGTTGTCAAGATCGAGAAGCCGGGTTCGGGCGACGACACGCGTGGATTCGCGCCGCCTTTCATGCCCGGCACCAAAGAAAGCGCCTATTTTGTGGGCGCTAACCGCAACAAACGATCAGTTACGCTCGACATCGCCAAGCCCGAAGGCCAGGAGATCGCCCTGAGGCTGATCGCCCAGAGCGACATCCTGGTCGAGAATTTCAAGGTAGGGGCGCTGGCCAAGTACGGTCTTGCCTATGATCAATTACGCGAGAGGTTTCCCGGGCTGATCTACTGTTCGATAACCGGCTTTGGCCAGACCGGACCTTATGCGGAGCGCCCCGGTTATGACAGCCTGATCCAGGCCATGGGCGGCGTCATGAGTCTGACCGGGGAGCCGGATGGTCAGCCCCAGAAGGTCGGCATTCCGCTCGCCGACTTGTTTGCGGGGCTCTATGGCTGCATCGGTATTTTGGCGGCATTGCGCCATCGCGATGCCGTCGGCCGTGGCCAGCAGATCGACATCGGCATGCTGGACACGCACGTGGCCTGGCTTGCAAACCAGGGCATGAATTTTCTGGCAACTGGAGAAAACCCGCCGCGGCTCGGCAATCAGCATCCGAACATCGTGCCATATCAGGTGTTTCCGACCAGCGACGGATATGTGGTGCTGTCGATCGGAAATGATCCGACGTTCAAACGGTTCTGCGAGAGTTTCGGTCTCGGCGAATTGCTCGCGGACGGGCGCTTCGCCACCAATGCGGCACGGGTCGAAAATCGCCAACTCGTGACCGACGCTCTCACGCCGGTGATGAAAGCGAGGACAACCGCCGAATGGGTGGAGCGGCTCGAAGCGCTGAAAATTGGTTGCGGGCCGATCAATGCGTTGCGCGATGTGTTCGCGGATCCGCAGGTCCGCGCCCGCGGCGTGGTCGTGCACATGCCGCACCCCGCAACCCCGAACGGCGTCGATGTCATCGCCAATCCGGTGCGGCTGTCTGAAACCCCGCCCGATTACCGTTTGCCGCCGCCACTGCTCGGCCAGCACACCGATGAGGTGCTGTCGCAGCGCCTTGGCTTCGACAAGAAGAAACTGGCGACGCTGCGGACAAGCGGCGTTATCTGATTGGTACCGTCAAGATCCGACTGATAAATCCTCAAGCCTCGCAATATAGCGCACCTTCAGTTCAGCTTCGTTGAACATTTCCTGCACCACCTGGAATTCACCTCCCCATTTCGGCTCAGAGAAATCCGGCTCGTAGGCGACAAGTTCACTGATGCCGGCTTGGATGATTGCCTTGGCGCATTCCACACAGGGAAACCACGGCACATACATGACACAGCCTTTGAGCGACACGCCAATCCGCGCCGCGTTATAGATTGCGTTGCGCTCAGCATGGGAGCTCCAGAGGTATTTCGCCCCGGTCTCGCGGCAATGCCGGGCTTCAACGTCATCACGCACCCCGCGCGGAAATCCATTGAAGCCCGTCGATCTGATTTCCTTGTCCGGTCCGACGACGACGGCTCCGACGCGACGACCTTTTTCCTTGCTCCAGCGGGCGATCTGGTGCGCCAGCAGCATGAACCTTTCGTCCCAAGTGCTCGAAAACATTGTGATTCTGATCCCCAGTTCGGTTCGTTTATTAAATCACGTTCCGGCGAAGAGGCCAGCATTCATGATCGGACCCAAGGTCGATATCTGCCGCAAGGGCACGAAACCGGTATCTTTGCAAACCACATTTTTTGCGAAATGCCGCACAGGCGTCTTCCAAATTGCAAGATTCGACGGGGATTCCACCAGACGAGTTGATCCTGCGGCGCCAATCCGCATTGCGAAATCCGCAGTCCCTCGGCACTGGGCAGCCGGTAGGACAAGACCCCGGCTGGTTCAAGCTGATCCGGAATATCCTGGCGGCGTAGCGCACTGCGGATGGCATTGCGTCCATAAAATCATTTCGGGAGGCGCCCATGACGGATATGCGCAGTGCTGGTTCAGCCGGCCTTTCGTGTTTGTGCAGCGCGTGCAGTCCCTCATCCGCGATGTCACGGCGTCAGTTTCTTTGCACCGGAACCGCAGGCGCGGCTGCGGCCGCTTCGCTCATCGATACAGTTGCGACATCCCCCAGCACGGCGCGGGCGCAACAGCCCGCAAGCACCCCCGGTCGTCCGATTCTGATCAAGGGCGGCTGCGTGCTCACGCTCGACCGCACGCTCGGCGATTTTGAATCGGCGGATGTGCTCATCGAGGGCAAAACAATTTCCGCCGTGCGTCGTAACATCGCAGCGCCCAATGCAGAAATCATCGATGCCGCGCGCATGATCGTGATGCCGGGGTTTGTCGACACACACCGCCACATGTGGCGACCGCGTCTACGCCGCCGCAAAGGTCAAGAACAGCCGGATTTGATTGACGGTACCTGCACTATCTCGGTTGCGCGGGTTCGCCCGCAGGCGAGGTCGCGTCGACGGTCCAGGCCTTGTAATCCTCGTCCGAAATGCTGGGGAGCTTCTTGACGAACGCGGCAATCGTCCAGAGCTCCTGATCAGGCGCCTCGACAAGACCGAATCCCGGCATGCCGGTCATGTTGATGCCGTTGCGGACGACCCAGAAGATTTGCGCCGGCGTGAGCTCCCCGGCCACATCCTTCAGATCCGGAGGGTCGGGGCGCAGACCTTCGGAGAATTTCGCCCACATGACCCCCGGGCCCCCGTGACAGTTCGTGCAGCCACGCGACGCATAGGCACGCGCCCCCGCCTGGATCGCAGCCGGATCTTCCATCGAGACTGGCGGCTGGTCCACCGCGTGCCGATTGATCGAGGCGTCGCGGATGTGACCCAGAGCCCAGGCGACAACGCCGGGGTCGGGCTCGGTCGCCGCAACATTGTAAAATCCGCCGAAGAAGAACACGGCCGCCGCCACCACAATGATAATGGCAAGAGCGCCAATCACGCTGAGAAATTTCATGGCGAACCTCCGGGTTTCCGGAGCGGTTTCAGATCCGGCTGAACCGGAGAAACCGCGAGGGTGGGCTGTTACATTGTGGTGCGGCGAGGCTGTGGCCGACGCCGCCCGAAGGACCCTGGACCGCGCCGAATCGGCGAACCTGGGGGCGTGACTCATAGCAGAGAACCCCGCCGTCGGCGAGGCCGCAGACCGCGCCGATGACTGGAGGACTGAGTCAATTGGCGCCCCTGACCGCACGCCGAAATTTGGCGATTTCTGGGATCGAAGGGAGTGACGGCGGTTCAACAAGAACCATGGAGAGATCAGTTCAACACAAATATACGAGCCCCGGATGTCGGCATCCGGGGCTCGCGTCAGACAACCGACGTCAAATGCACCGCGGCCTTAATAACAAACGTTCACCCACCGAATCACGGGCCCGTAAGGGGTATCGATGATCCGGCGCTGCAGGCAGGCATCCGCCACGATCGCGCTGCCGAGCAGGCCGACGCCAAGTCCGACGCCAAAACCGCCCCAGCCCCAGTGATGCCCGCGGCCCCAGGCCGACGCTGAAGTAGGCGAAAGCGCAACCGCGCCAAGAGCGGCGGTCGCAGCCAGAACAAAAGCCATCTTGCGGAACATGTGATCTCTCCTTTGTTGGATCTGTTTTTGATCATCCTGAAAGTTAGTCGTCTTGGCCCGCGAGTTGGTTCAACGCGCCGCGCCGGTGTTTAGCTGTTGTGCTTGGCGGAGGATGCGTTGAGCGGGAGGCCCGTCGTCAACGGCAGCGGTTAGTCCCGATGAGTTTCGCTCCGCTCAACCATCCGAAGGCGTTCACACGATCGGCTGGTCGCCTCTGATTTGGGTGCGGTGCATGACCCGTCGTGTCCGGGGATCGAACGCGTCGCGACGGTGCAGCACGGAAAGATTGTTCCACATCAGGACATCGCCCACCCGCCACTTATGGCACATGACAAACTGCGGCTGGGTCGCATGCGCCCACAAGGCGTCAAGCAGGGTCTCACTTTCGGCGATGCTCAGACCGATCACATAACTGTTTGGGCGGCGGCCAAGAAACAAAGCCTTGCGACCGCTGGCGGGATCGCTGCGCACCAAGGGGTGTCGCGCGCCGACGGTTTGGCGCACATCGGTGACCTCTTTGTACCCTTTGCGCAGCATACCGGCGCTGTTGCGCGAGGCGTCGTGCACCGCGACTTTGCCCTCGACCGCCTTCTTCAACGCATCCGGCAATGTCTCGTAAGCCGCAAACATGTCGGCGAAATAGGTATTGCCGCCGTCCGGCGGCACCTCAAGGGAATACAGAATCGCCGCCTTGGGCGGCACGTCGACGTAGGTCATGTCGGCATGCCAGACCGCTTCACCATCGCCAAGACCGCCGATCGGTCTGCCGTTCTCGACGACATTGGAGATCACGTTGATTTCCGGGTAGGCCTTGTTGAACGGCTCGCCATAGGGATTGGGCCCCGGAGGATCAAGCTCGCCGAAGCATGTGCTGAAGGCGAGAAGCTGCGGATCGGACAGCGATTGTCCGCGCATCACGACCACAAGCCGTGTGCGCCATGCTTCCCGGATGGCATCGACATCGCTTGGGGCAAGCGGGCTTGCGAGGTGGACTCCGATCATCTCGGCGCCCAGCGGTGCATCAAGGTTCGATATCGCTATTGTCATGGCGGTTCCCCATCCGGGACGACCAGCAGTAACGTCGTAATCAGGATGAGCCTTGGCGGTGATCGAAGCAAGGCAGGCGCGGCGACCAGTTCCACTCAATTCCAGGACTTGCAGGGCTTGCCAAAATGACACCGGAATGACCGCGTTGGCAGAACCGTTAGGGGGATGTACAGTAGCCGCCGTTATCCGCAGCAACGCGGATGCCGATCAAGGGGGAACGTCATCATGAAAAGGCTGGCTTTAGCGCTGCTTGTGCTCCCGCTCGCTCAGAGCGGGGCGTCGGCTCAAACCGCGGGCAGTCCCGCGGCGGGAAAAGCATATTGGGACAGGGCCGCACCTCGTGCGACAGCATGCCGGAACTGTCACGGCAACGCCGGCGAGGGCGCGTTCGGACCAGATCTCGCGGGCCGCGGGTTGAACGCCGCGCAAGTTGCACGAGCCGTTCACCAGCCTTGGGGCATTATGCCGGCCTTTGTCGAAAGCCAACTCAGCGATCAGGATGCCGCCGATCTGGCCGCATACTTTGCTTCGCTGCCGAAGCCTGCAGAACCCGGCAAATGGCGGTTTGAAGTCCCGGCCGGCGCTCCGCCCGGGCAAGCCAACCTGGTGAATATCGGGTGCGCTCAGTGCCACGGCGTCACGTTCAACGGACCGCGCAACAACATCGGTGCGGTCGACATGGACTTCGATTATTTCGCCAATCTCGTGTACAACCACACGACGGCGATGGCGCAGCACAGGGCCTTGCTGGGCAATAACGCCACCAATCTCGACATGGGCAATTACTCCAGAACGCGCCTGTCCGCCGGGACGCTGCGATCGATCTTCTTCTGGGCCCGTGACGAAATCGGACCTCGCGTACCGTTGACAGGCGTTCTCAGCAAGGGCGAATCCGGCCCGAGCGGTGTGACCTACACCCTGACCGTCACAAATGGTGGCCTACAGGGCAAGGGTCTGATCGCGGAAGGCGTAACGGTCAGCCTCAACATCCCGACCGACACGAATGTCGTGGCCGCAACCGGCACCGGATACCAGGGCGTCCGCACCGACGAGAAGACGAAGGCCAGCGTGGCCGTGTGGCAGGTGCCGCGCAGCGCTCCCAAGGATCAGGAGCGCATCACCGTAACGTTGTCCAAGGCCGCAACTGCTGCCGCCAACCTGCGCGGTGAAATCCACTGGGCCAAGCCGGCACCAAAGACCGGCCCGAGCCAGGATGTAGCCGCCATCGCCCCGGCGCCGCTGTAGCGTAAGAGGACGTCCGCGCATGTCGCGGGCGTCCACGCCCGTGAGGTTGGAGCGCGTTTTGATGAAATTGCGCCGCAGCCTCGCTGACTGGGGCCGGGCTTGCCCCGGCCAGCCCGGTTATCATTGCTCTGTGCCTCAAAATTCGAGGTCGCGGGGACAAGCCTGCGACGACGCCGGTACGAAGGTGCCCTATTGGATGCCGATCAGCGGCCAATACAACTGCACCAGCCCGAGCAGCACGACGAATTCCACCACCGTCAGCCACCAGCCGAGCCGCACGAGGTCGCGCGCCTCGAAGTAGCCGTAGGAGTACCCGACGATCAGGACGCCGGACTGGTAGGCGAACAGCTTGCCGCCTGCCGCGAACGTCCAGATCATGCCGAGCAGCAGTGGCGACATGCCCTGGCTCTTGGCGAAGTTCATCACCACCGGGATTGATGTCCCGAGCATGGAAATCTCGCTGGCAAGGAAGAAGTGATACACGAATCCCGCCCAGTACATGATCACGGTGGTGGTGAACAGGCTGGTGAAATAAGGCTGGATCGCCCCGAAGATCACGTCCGTCAGAAGCGTGATGCCCTTGGTGGCGTCGAGGACGTTGCCCATGCTGATGGCTGCGGCAACGAAGAAGACCGGCATGTAGTTGACCTTTCGCAGGTCGCTGGCCTCAAGAATGCCGACCCGCGGCAACAGCGCAAACATGACGACGCCCATGCCGATCATCGATGGCGAAATGTGATGGGCGAAATCGGTGAGCCACAATGCAACCGCCGCGGCCAGGAGCGCGGCGGCCTTTTTTTCCTGCGTCGACCAAGTGCCGAGCTTATTGAATTCCCGGCGCAGATACTCGCGGCCACCCGCCAGGCTCACATGTTCGGGTGGATAGAGTCGTAACGTCAGCCACCATGCCGCCAGCACGGTGATGATGCTGCAGGGCAGGAAGGCGATGAACCATTTGCTCCACAACACCTCGACCCCACCGAACTTTTCGATGCCGCCGCGCGCCGTGATGGAGCCGGCGCCGGCGATGATCATCTTGTCGAACAGATTGGCCGTGTAGGTGAGAATAAGGAACATTCCGCGGGCCACGTTGCTGCCGGTCCCGGCGCGAAACACCTCGACGAGGCCGAGCGCGATCGCCGCCATGATGACAAGCCGTGCGACACCGGACGGCACGATGAAGGTCAGCAGGAAGTCCGTGACGATGAGGCCTAGCAGCAGGCGCGGATAGGTGGTGCCGATCCGCAGCATGATGATGAAGGCGAGCCGGCGGGCGATTCCGGATTGGGTCGCGATCACCCCGAGCAGGAGTGCCGAGAACAGGAACCACGCTGTATCGTTGGCGAAGCCTGAGAACGCCCGCGGAAAACGGACGATGCCGAGCGCCCAATACAGGAAGCAGCCGATGAACCCGGCAACGGTGTAATCCATCGCTTGGGTGATCCACGCCACTACCATGAACATGGATATCGCAAGGCCATGCTTGGTGATCGGGTCGATGTCGGCGGGCATGAACCAGAGCGCGACCGGCACGATCACGCAAAGGACCTGGCCGATCAGCGCCAAGCGCGTAGGGGCCGCCGCGTGGCCCGGTGCAGGCGCGAAAGTTTCGGTACCGGCGGTCACGCGTATCCCACCTGTCGATTTTCAAGGCGAGGATAAGGGTGCGGAAGCCGTCAGAACAAGGCCGGCATGCAGCGGAGCTTTCCGGTGTAGTCGCAATATCCTTCCCCGATGTGGCAGCAGCCGGTTACGGTCCTCGAGCAGTAATAGATCTGATAATCGGCGCCGCAGTGGTCGGCACAGATGTAATGGCCGTCGCGACCGCCACAATGGTTCTGATACCGGCGCGGCAGCGGCGGCATGGCGCCCCAGCCATAGGAGAATTGTTCAATTGCCGACGAATAGCTTCGCCGAACTGCATGTTCCGACGCCTCGGATGTCGCCGCCATCGCGGCAAAGAGCGCCGCCCCCAACATCAACGTTTTCATGCGCCAGCCCTCCCATTGCGGAGTGATAATTTTTACCAGATTCGGCGCAGCGTAAGAAGAAAATCGCGATTTCGGCGGGCTGTTTGGAACGATATGGCCTGCCGGGTGATTGACGGCCCGCTTACCGATCTGAGCCATACTGGCGGTAGTCGAGGCGGCCCGCCGACGGAGATCAGTGACTTGCTGACGCACAGTCTGGACTGCAACAAAATCGCTCAATCGCAGATGTTTCTGTATCCTTCGTAAATCCCATCCAGCGCAGGTGTTCCACCTGGCCCGTTGGGGCGTCAGTGCGGAAGGGGAGGGGCAGCATGATGAGAGTAGTGATCACGATCCTGCTGGCTGCCATGGCTCTGGATTCGGTGAATGCTCAACAGGCCGAACGAGATCGATGCCATCAGAGGTGTCGAGTGGATTTGCGGCAGGATTTCCGCGATTGTCTGACTGGCTTAGCGCTGTGTAATGCCGCGTGCCCACCCAATAACAAGGCCACTTGCGGAAAGTCGTGCTTCGAGAGGCTTCGCTCTTGTAGTTCAAATTACGGGGAGAGAGATGAGGGCGCTTGTATAGCGTCTTGCGATACCGCTTTCCCCTTAAACGAGCTGGGCACCGTAAATTTTGCGACGCACGCGAATTTGCCATAGCGCGGCGTGAGTGCTCAAGCTGACGAGGCCGGGCGGATGTTACCGCCCGGTCTGTTTTGCGACGTCATCGCAACATGATGGCGTCTGTATCGTCACTCTGCAGCGATCGGCAATGACGCCAGCCGGCCGTCGAATGCCTCTAGCTCACCGTACGAAACGGCCGGTGCGGGTTCGCCTTCGCGAACCCGGAACCACAGCGCGTAAAGCGCCGGCACCACCAGAAGCGTCAGGACCGTCGCGACGAACAGTCCGCCCATTATGGTGATCGCCATCGGGCCCCAGAAGATATTGCGCGCCAGCGGGACCATGCCGAGGATGGCGGCCAAGGCGGTGAGCGCCACCGGCCGGGCACGCCGCACAGTGGCGTCCACGATGGCGCGATAGCGCCCGTGACCGGCCGCGATGTCGCGTTCGATCTGGTCGACCAGAATGACGGTGTTGCGCATAATCATGCCGGCGAGTGCGATCAGCCCCAACAGTGCCACGAACCCGAATGGCCGGTTGGAAACGAGCAGGGCGCCGGTGGCCCCGATGAGGCCGAGCGGCGCCGTCGCGAACACCAGCGCCAAGCGCGAGAAGCTCTGGAGCTGGATCATGAGCAAAGACAGCATCACGATCGCCATGACGGGGAACACGGCCACCAGCGCGCTGTTTGCCTTCACGCTCTCTTCGATCGATCCGCCGGTTTCGATGCGATAGCCGTAGGGAAGCGCGTCCTTGATGGGCTTCAGCTTGGGCAGCACCTCGTTGGTGACATCGGGTGCCTGCACGTTGTCGACGATGTCGCCGCGCACCGTGAGGACAGTGTCGCGATTGCGCCGCCACAGGATCGGCTCCTCGTATTCATAGTTGAGCCGCGCAAACTGCGACAGCGGCACGGCGACGCCATTGCGCGTCGCAATGGTGAGCGTCGGCAGGCGGTCGAGGTCGAGACGCTCCTCCGGTACTGCACGTGCGACGACGTCGATGTGCTCGATGCCTTCGCGATATTGGGTGACCGTGAAACCAGACAGCAGGGTCTGCAGGTTTTGGGCGACCTCTTGTGGGGTCAGCCCCATGGCGCGGGCACGGTCCTGATCGACCTCGAGGCGGATCGATTTCACCTGCTCGCTCCAATTGAGATGCGGATCGATGATTTTCGGGTTGTTCGCCATAACGGTACGTACGTCGCTTGCGATCTCC
>Ga0066903_100001640_pt1 | contig 16669 bp, 13 predicted proteins | sample PanSoiMetaGPlot1_FD_67491 | JGI IMG/M metagenome (GOLD analysis project Ga0066903, IMG submission 67491) | Tropical forest soil microbial communities from Panama analyzed to predict greenhouse gas emissions - Panama Soil - Plot 1 (version 2) | ecosystem: Environmental > Terrestrial > Soil >... | reverse complement strand
GCAGGTCGAAATGCCAGACTCCGAAATCGTGCATGCGCGCCAGGAGATTTCCCAGGGCGGTTGCCAGGCGCGGCCCCAGACGGATGCGACGCCGGCTCGACAAGGCAGGCCAGGTTTCTTCCTGGAAAGTGTTGAGCGATTGCGTATTTTCGAGGGTGCGAGTGATGAGGAAGCTGGCTCCCGGTCCGAACCGGGCTTGGTTTTCGCCAAAGGCCAGGGGGGTGAAGGTCGGCACACCGCGGCGGGCAATTTCCAGGGCATGGTCAAACTCGCTGCGCCCTTTCGACGGGCGGACGAGCTGCCTCAACCACGCCCGCAGGTCCGGCAACGGATAATGTTTCAAATAGAAACTCAGTTTCGGCAAGACTACGTGGTAAACAGTGCGATGGGCGCCGTGCTTGACCATTCGTGCCTGACCGTTTTGAAGCCACTCGTCCAGGCGCAAACCATTCGGGCCAAGCAATGTGTCCCGAAACTCGGGCACGACCTGCCAGCGAATCATGGGATCCAGATATGGGGTTGGATCAACCATTTTCCTTTCACGAAATTCGGAATGCACGCGATCCCAGTTTTTCGAGAAGGTCACGCCAGTAGCCAGCGGCGCCGGTCATGTTGTAGTTGGCTTCCACCACGGCCCGGCCGGCGAGTCCCATGTGCCGGCGCAGGCCCGGATCGGCGGCGAGGCGCGCGATGGCGTCGTGCCATTCGTCCTCCGTCCGCACCAGAAAGCCGGTCTCCCCGTCGCGAACGAGGCTGGCCTGCATGCCGACCGGATTGGCGACAACGGGCAATCCGGCAGCCATGTATTGCAAGATTTTCAAGCCGCACTTGCCCTGGCTCCACAGATCGTCAGGCAGCCAGCTGATGCCGATGTCGGCACTGGCCAGGTCGATTGCTTCGCCGGCTTCCGACCAGGGGCAGCGAATCACCGGCAGCACGTTCAATTTCAGGAAACGATCGCAAATGATTTTCCACTGCAGGCCCGGTAAGCGCTGCCCCAGCATTTCCAGAAGCGGCCGAACACGTTCCATGCCGCGCAGAGTGCTACTGGAGCCGATCCAGACAAGCTGGATGTTCTTCTTGCTTGTATGCCGTGCCAGTGGATAGCGATCGGGATCCAGGCAAGTGGGCACCAGGTGGATTTTTTCGGGTCCGGTCCAGAGTGCCGCATGGTCGAAAAGAAAGCGGTTCCCAGCCACCACCACCTCGGCGGCGCGAACAACCCGGGCGAAACTTCGGGCCCGGCCGGGCCAATGAGGCCCCCACCCCGTAAATGAATCGCGAATGAAAACCGCGTCATCAAAATCGTAAATCAGGCACGGGGCGGCTTGGCGAAAAAGGGACAGCATCCAGGGCGGTGGGATCTTCCGCTGCAAGATGATCATGTCCGCCGAGCCGATTTCTCGTCCCCAGCGCCGCGCCTGCCAGCGCCGGGGCCAGGTCCGAAGTTCCAGCCGATGGCCTGCCGCTTCCAGATCGGGACGAAAGGCCGCCAGCCGATATCGGCAGCAAACGTGCTCCGGACTTTTCACCAGTGCAACAATGCGCATAGTCGATCCATCAACCGGTTCTTGCGAGTTTTCTCGAATTCAACAGTTCCTGGTAAAGCTGTACATGCCGCTGGGCGATTGCTTGCCAGGTGTAGCCACGTACGTGTTCCAGAACGGCAGCGCGAAGAGAATGGGCGCCCGCGGGGTCGGCCAGAATGCGAGTCAGCGCGCCCGCCATGTCTGCCGGCGATTCCGGCGGGACCAGCCAGCCGGATCTCCCCGGAAGCACCAGGTCCTCCAGTCCAGGAATTCTGGTGGCGAGCACCGTAGCGCCGGCTGCATAGCTCTCCAGAACGACGAGAGGGAATGCCTCCCAATCACGGGACGGAATGACGGTGCACAAGGCATTCTGCAACAGGTATGTCTTGACCGTTCCATGCACCGCCCCCAAAAAACGGACCCGATTCGACAGTTGCAATCTATCTGCCAGAGTTTCCAGAGCGGGTCGTTCCTCGCCGTCGCCGCCGATCACCAGCTGAATCCTGCCATTGGCCGGGACTCTGGACATTCCCTGCAGCAACACATCGACGCCCTTGCGACTTTTCAGCCGGCCCAGGAAAAGGACGTATTCCTTTGAGCGAATGCCGGCGTCGAGGTTGTCTGGCCGCGGCGCGGGTGCTGTGAAGGGAGACGGATCGACGCCGTTGGGAATCGACACAATACGGCCATCCGGATGCAGTCGGCGAAAATTCTCCTGCGTGAAGCGACTGATGGAGACCAGAACATCTGCATTGTGCAGTGCTTGCTGATAGCGCTTTTGCACAACGGTTTTTTTCAGACGAACGTTTCCCTGGCGGATGTCGCCGCCGTGGCTCGTGATCAGGACAGGCACGCCGATCTGGTCACGGCACAAGGCCGCCAGATAGCCCGGCGGATAAACGCCATGACAATGCAAGACGTCAAATTGGAAACGGCGCTGTAGACGCAACAGCCACCAGCGATACCACGACACCAGCAAGCGAGTTGAGAAAAAACGGGGATGGCGATAAATGGGGTAAGGGAACGAACTGTCCTGAGTGCGTAAACGGCGCGGATAGGGGGCCAGGACGCACACCTCATGTCCCAGCTTCTGATAGTGCCGGGCCAGGGCATCCACCACCAACTCCTGCCCACCCATCTTGGGCAACGCAGTTTCCGTGTACAGGCAGATGCGCATGACAGGCCGTCCCTGGCTATGTTGTTCCGATTGGAGCAGGCGGGTATTGAACCCCTTTCTACTATCCGCGCCAAGGCCAAACCATGACTTGATTTTGCAGCCCGAACGGGTAGCTTGCTTACCTCTCTAATTCGGCGAGCCGGAAGCGTGAGCGACCGGAGCGGAATAATCCTCCAGTCGCCACGCTCCCGGCTCGCCCGAGAGATCCTGACGAATCCGGAATGAGGATGTCATGACGCAATTGAATATGGTCAAGGCCGGGCATGTGGGGGGATATATCCAGGGAGGCGATCCCGGCTCGTGGTGCCCGCATCTGTGGCAATGGGCCATCCGCGAGTTCGGTGTCCGATCGGTGTTGGACATCGGCTGCGGCGAAGGCCATTCGACGCGCTTTTTTCAGGAGCTGGATTGCGATGTCCTGGGTGTGGACGGCTGCGAACAGGCGGTGGCCGAGAGTGTCGTCCCCGGTTGCACCGTGCTGCACGATTTTGCCTCTGGGCCTTTCATTCCCAAGCGAAAATTCGATCTGATCTGGTCGTGCGAGTTTCTGGAACACGTGGATGAGCAATACGTACCCAATATCCTGACGACGTTTTCCGCGGCCAGGGTCGTTCTCCTCACGCACGCCTTTCCGGGCCAGAGAGGCCATCATCACGTCAATTGCCGGCCCAGCTCATACTGGATCGGTTTGCTCGAAGGGGCCGGCTTCGAATGCAGTGTGGCCAGCTCCTTGCAAGCCCGCACGGTCACCCTGGCCGACGCCGGCAACATCAATCATTTTGCCCGCAGCGGCCTTGTGTTTCTGAAACGCAATGATGCCAGTCCGACCGGCATGTTCTCGCGCATTATTTCTCAGTTCCGGGCCCAAACCAAGGCCTGGCGCATCAACTCCGGCTTCCGCTGGTCCGCCACCTGCCGCCACCACCGCCGCCGCTGGAAAGCCCTGAAACGGCAACGAAGACATACAATGACAGCATGACTCCGATCTATCTCGATTACAACGCAACCACTCCCGTTGATCCCGCCGTGGCAGAGGCGATGCTGCCCTACCTACACGGCCATTTCGGCAATCCAAGCAGCACGCATACCTACGGCAAGACGGCCCATGATGCCATCGAGCGTGCGCGCGGCCAGGTGGCGGCGCTTCTGGGTGCGCGGCCCGATGAAATTGTCTTCACCGGCGGCGGCACCGAGGCCAGCAATCAGGCGCTCAAGGGAGCGGTCTTTGCCAAGCTGCGCGGCTTCTTTGGCCGCTGGGTCAAAGGCGCCCACATCATCACCAGTGCCGTTGAGCACCCGGCCACGTTGCAGCCCTGTGCTTTCCTCGAACGGCTCGGCTGTAAGGTCACGATTCTGCCCGTGGATCGTTATGGACTGGTCGATGCGCAGGCGGTCAAAAAGGCGCTGGACCGCAGCACCACCATCGTGAGCATCATGCATGCCAACAACGAAGTCGGCACACTGGAGCCGATCCGCGAGATCGGCGAAATGGTTCGAGGGCAAGGGGCCCTCATGCACACCGATGCCGCCCAGTCCATCGGTAAGATCCCCGTCCGGGTGGATGATCTGAATGTTGATCTGCTGTCGGTGGCCGGGCACAAGGTCTACGCGCCGAAGGGGGTGGGTGTTTTGTATGTTCGCCGCGGGGTGAAGCTGGAGCCGTTCATTCACGGTGCCGGGCATGAATCAGGCCGCCGGGCCGGCACCGAAAATGTTCCCTATATCGTCGCGCTGGGAAAGGCCTGCGAACTGGCCCGAAACTCACTGCCTCAAGTAACAGAGAAACTGCGGTTGCTGCGCGATCGGCTCTGGGAAAGACTTCGTTCTGGCCTGGGGGAAAGGTTGACGCTGAACGGCCATCCGGAGCTGCGGCTGCCCAATACGTTGAACGTCAATTTTGCCGGGCACGCGGGCGGCGATCTTTTGGAACACGTCTCGGAAATTGCCGCCTCCACCGGCTCGGCATGCCACGCCGGCCATGTCACGCTATCGCCGGTCTTGAAAGCCATGGGGCTCTCGCCCCAGGTTGGCCGCGGAGCCGTCCGGCTCAGCGTCGGCCGTTTCAGTACCGAAGACGAAATTGACCGGGCTGCCGCCGCCCTCATTGCCCGGGCCAAGCCCGCGCCGCAGTGATGGACATTTCAACCAAAGAAACTACAATAATGCTGTCACGTCTCTTGGCAACGACAAGGCTACGAACCGTTTGCGGTTTCCCATCACAAGGAGCCCTGCCATGCTGTTCACGGTGTATCACTGTCACAATCAGGCCTGCGGCCATCGCGTCTGGGTGAGCATCAATCAACTCGGCGCGCGCGGCAAATGTCCGGGGTGCGGCAACATCATGACCATCCCGGCCGATCTTCCGCGCGAGCAGTTTTTCGAAGGCCCGGACTTTCTGGAAAGCGTCGAGGAAAGCTGGGAAGATGTGCCGGCCTTGCAGATTTGAACAAGTAGGGTGCGTTCGGTTTCGGCCCTGCCAACGATGCGGTGCATTCCCCCACGGGCGAAACCGAACGCACCCTACGATGTGAGCGGTGGCGCCAGTCCAAGATTGCGGATGATCTCCGCACAGCTCGGCACGCGATTAAGGCAATAAAAATGGATGCCCTGAAGGCCGTGCTCCAGAAGCCGGCGGCAAATGTCCGTGCACACCTCGACGCCTAACTGCCGCACCGCCTCGTCATCTCCGGCCAATTCCTGAAGCCGGCTTTGGAGCGGTTGCGGCAATTTGGCCCCGCACAGGCTCGCGAAACGCTTGATCTGCTCCGCCGACAAAAACGGCAGGACGCCGGGAATGATCGGCACCTGAACTTTCTTGTGATTGCGCAGGTAATCCTCCATGTCCAGGAAATCGCGGTAATCGTAAAAGAGCTGCGTGATCAGGAACTCGGCCCCGGCATCGACCTTGGCCGCCGCACGATCCCAGTCCAGACGCTTGTCGGGACATTCAAGGTGCCCTTCGGGATAGCAAGCCCCCCCCACCCCAAAGCAATTCCGGCTCTTGACGAAGGCGATCAGATCCACGGCATGGGCGAATCCGCCTTCCGTCTGCTGAAAGACGGCCTGCCCTTTGGGCGGATCGCCGCGCAGGGCCAGGATGTTGTCGATTCCGAGCGTGTGAGCTTCGTCCAAGACCGACGCCAGCATGTCCTTGGTGGAACCCACGCAGGTAACATGGGCCATCGACTCGATGCCGAACTCCCGGCGGACACGGTTGACGATCCGCAAGGTTGTATCGCGCGTCCCGCCGCCGGCGCCATAGGTGACCGAGATGAAGGAAGGTCCTAACTTTTTCAACGCGGGTACAGTCTCGGTGAAGAGCGTCTGTTCCGCTTCGGCCGATTTCGGCGGGAAGAACTCGAAGGAGATTGTCGGCTCCGGCTTGTCATATAGTTCCCGAATTCGCAAACGAGGGACCCTCCGCGCGGCCGTGCTTGCGTTTAGCGTTCAGAAGATCCCGCGCGGACGCTAAACGAAACAAGCGGTTTGAACGTGATGACATGATACAGCACATTGGAAATTCCGCAAATACCAAGGCCGCCAGGATGATTCACTCACCCTGACGGCCAAGAGGGTCGCCGAACGTTCCCGGAAGCGTGGGGCAGGATTCTTATGCCCGGAAAATATCCGCGGGGGCAAAGGCCTGGCCCAACACCTGCCGGCTGGGCACGCCAAGCCAGCGGTCGAGGATGGCGGCGTACACCTGGCGGAAATCGGTGTGATGGCGAAGGTTGCCGGCATCCAGCTCCGTCAGGCTCGGATGGGCACCGACCAGACCCGTCCGCACCCGGCCGCCCACGAGCAGCATGGGTGCCGCAGCGCCGTGGTCGGTCCCCTGGCTGCCGTTCTCATGCACGCGCCGGCCGAACTCGGAAAACGTCATCATCAGGATGCGGTCGCGCTGGCCACGCGCCGCCATGTCGCGGAAGAAAGCGCTCATGGCCTCGGAAACCTGCCGTAACAAGTTGGTGTGCGCGAACCCCTGATTGGCGTGTGTATCGAAACCGTCGATGGTCACGTAAAAGAGGCGGGCGCCGAGACCGGCATCGATGAGCTGGGCCGCCAGCCGCAGGTGATTTCCCAGGGCCGAATTGGGATAGGGCACGCGCGGCTGATAATTGCGGCCAATCTCCTGCAAGCGCCGGCTGGTCGCATAGGTGTCCACCGCGGTCTGCTGCACGAAATCCAGAAGGCCCTGTCCGCCTCCCCGAGTGGCCACGCTTTCGATGACCGAACGTTGTTGCCGGCGATCGGCGTTGCCGCTCGCTTCCACCCGCAGTTGGAAATCTTCAAGCGTGCGGATGGAAGGCACCTGCACCGGCGCTCCGGTGAGGGCCAGGGGGGCACTTTCATTGTTTGCGGCCAGGTGGAAAGAAGAATCTCCACGGCGAAGCGTTCGCAACGAGCGGCCGATCCAGCCGTCAGGCAGGTTCCGTGCCGTGCTGGCTGCCTGCCAGATGTCCATCGAGCGGAAGTGGGACTGGCTCGGGTTGGGATAACCCACGCCTTGAACGACGCACAGAGCGTTATCTTGAAGCAGGCCGGACAACCCATTCATGGCCGGATGCAGGCCGATATCGTCGTTGATGCGGTGAATCTGCCCCGCGGGCTGTGCCAACGTTGGCCTGGCCCGGCGGTAGGCATCGTCCCGGAAGGGAATGACAGTGTTGAGCCCGTCGTTGCCGCCGGTCATCTGTACGACGACCAGGATGGTGTCGCGCGCCCCCGGCCGGTCGGAGGTCGGCGCCTGGGCCGCCGTCTTGCTCAAGAAACCCGGAACGCTCGAGCCCAGAGCCACCAGGCTGGAGGATTTCAGGAAATCGCGTCGGTTCATGGTTTTCTCCTCGTCTTTGTTTAGCGGCGGTTCGGAGAACCGCGCGGTTCTCCGAACCGCCGCTAAACACTTTAGTCCAACTGAAATTCCGGCAACGTCAACACCAGATGGCACAGGGAGCGGACGCGCTGATCGGCGGCGTCCTGGGCGGTCCAGTAAACGGGCACCGGGTTATTATGGGCATTGCGAGCGTAATCAAGCAAGCGCGTTCTGCTGGCGGCGGGCACATCGCCCTGCAAGAACAGGCGAAGGAAGAAATCGACCTGCTCGGCATCGGACCGGCGATTGTGACGGCGGGCCAGTTCCGCCGGGTCCGTGCGCCTGCCAAAGCGATCGTCCACCGTGGATGTGAGAGCCAGGGCCAGGTTCTGACGGAACAGGAGAGTTTGCCCGTTGAGCCAGGCCCGGCCACCTTCCCAGCCGGCCACCGACGGCGGATAGAACGGCCTTTGACCCAGTCCTTCCAGAACATTGACGAGCGGCGAGGTGCCGATCCTTCCTTCCAGGGCCCGCACAATTCCCAGGACGAAATCCACCGGCGGCTTGATGCGCGAGCGATACACCCGTGCGGAGAAGAACAGGTTGGAGCGAAGGACAGTTTCCAGCATCGCGCCGAAGTCGAACTGGTTCCGCCGGAATTGCGTGGCCAGCGGTTCAAGCAACTCCGGAGTTGCCGGCACCGTTTCGCTCACCAGAAAGCGGAACAGCTTGCCGGCAATGAAATACGGCGCCGACTCCTGCTCCAGGCAAATGCGGACAATGTCATTGGCGCGCCAGCGGCCACGCTGCCCCAGCACGTTTTTCTCCGTGTCATCATGCTGGTTTTCGGTGAAGACGCCCCGGCCATCCTCGATGCGCCAGCCGGTGAAAGCCCGCGCTGCCTCGCGAATGTCCTGCTCGGTGTAATTCCGCCGATCCGCCTGGCGGTAATGGTTGATTCCCAGGCTGAAAAGCTCCATCAATTCGCGGGCGTAGTTCTCGTTGGGGCGATTGCGCTGACTCTGGATGGTGTCGAGCCAGACCATCATGGCCGGATCGTGCGACATCTCTTGCAGCAGGGTGCGGAAGTTACCCTGGGCATGGCGGCGCATCAGCTCATACTGGGTGAGCATATAGCCGGCATTGTTGACCTTGCGATTGCTGGTGGCGAAATGGTTGTGCCAGAACAGCGTCATCTTTTCACGCAGCGGATGGGGCGTGTACAGCATGCGATAGAGCCACCAGGCCGTCGCCTGCTGGTTATTGTTGCCGGCGCGGATGCTGGTGGTCAGCTCAGTGGTCATGCCGAGGACATTGTCGGTATCCTCCCGGCCGCGCAGGAGCAGGTCGATTGTGCGCTCCGGCCCGGCCCGGACTCCCTCGTCCAGTTCGCGAGTGGTGGCCCCGAAGCCGGCCCGGCGATACAAGTGGCCGACTTTCTTGATGTCCCAGGGCGACTCGTCGCTGGGCCGATAGCGCTGCCACGCCCAGGTCGGATCGATGGCTTCCGGTTTGTCGTTGTTGGCCATGTCGGGATCCCTTGGTTGATTTACTTGTTCAAGCGCAGCCGAATATCGAAGCGGAATTCATGGCTGCGGTAGTGCGTCTCAAACTGAAGTGTGCCGAGGCGCTCGACCAGAGCGATGAGTTCCTGAACCTGTTTCTGGGCGGCCTTGGGGTCCATGGCCAGGCCGAGGATCAGGCCGGTGCGAAACTGATCTTTCAACGCATCGAGCTGGGCCGCCACGCCGGAACTGTAAACCTGGAAGCGCGTCGTTGCCGTGGTCGGCTTGCTGCGTTTTTCCTTCTCCAGTAAATCGAGCAATTCCTTGCACAACGCCACATCGGAGGCGGCGATGAAACTGTCGCCGGCATTAACGAAACATGGGCTCAAGGCGGTCAGAGCGAGCGCCACCACGTTCTGCGGCTGCTTTTTCTTGTCCGATTTTGTATCGGCCAGCTTGTAGCTCACGATATTGTAAGGCCCGTGCTTGTATTCGGTCATTTTCAGATTGAACTGGAATGAGGCGATGAGCCCGGCCGCCCGGAGAATGGTATCCATGGATTTGCCGAAACCCGGATCACGCATGTCCAGGACCAGAGCAAACGTACCGGCGTTATTTGGTTGTGCTGAAGTCTTGCCCTGTGTTTGCACGAAGCGCTGATGGGTTCCCATCTGGTTCAGCAGCGTGCTGAGCTTGGCGCCGCCCAGAAATCGACCCAGGTCTTTTTCAATCTTGTCGAGCGCCTTTGCCTCTTCCGCATTGAGCCATTTGTCCTTCTGATTCCAGAGCTTGCCAAGATCGAGATAGTAGCTGAAGCTGACGAGGGTATTGGCGGGCTTGAGCAGGGGCAATGAGCCGTCCTTTTCCTCCGGCAAAAACAAACCGGCCTTGTCCGACAACTCTTTCCGCCCGTGCGGCATACGCACCGCGGTCAGAAACCGATTGTCCTTTTGATACAGGCCGACGGCCACAAACGGCGATTTCTGCACCATCTCGCCCAGCGGACCGACGAAGGGATAGAATTGCGGAATGTTGACGAATTGCTTGATGCCCTCCTGAAAGGCCTGGATGGAATTGATTTTGTTCAAATCCACCCACACCCAGCCAAACGGATCGGGCGGCAACAATTTTCGGGCGTCGCGCAATGATGATGAGCCGGCGATGCTGTCCTTGCCGTCCAGGTGACAATTGATGGCCCGCTCCAGCACCTTGCTGTCGCTGGCGAAAAGGATCGTCGCGCCGACCTGGGCCAGCCGGAATTTGTCAATCTCCACCGTTTCAATATCCCGGTAGGAACCTTTGCCGACTTTTCCTTTGATTTCCTGCCGGGCCAGTTCTTGCTCGAGAATCTTCAAGGCGAGTTTGCTGAACTTCTTGACCAGCTCTTCGTCCTTGCCCTGCACGACCACCAGCGCCCCAGGAGTGCCGGTGAACTTGGCAGCTACCACCACGCCGCCGCCCGCCAGCCGATCCAGCAGTTCGAAGCGCTTGTGGCCCAGCTCCTTTTCGAAATAACCGAGCAATTGAAGAAATCGGCGGGAATTGGTCGATTCGTAAAACTCGCGGACGATATCGATGTTCAAGACTTCCCGGACCAGGTCCAGGTTGAAAATGTTCTGGGCAGTCTTGCCCGGGTTCTCAACCTTGAAAACCAATTCCGCTTGCGCAGGTACAAAGCGAAGTGGATCGGCAGGGCCATCCCCTCGAACTGGGTTGGAGACCAGAACAGCAAGAACGCAAGTCAGCAAGCCCGGCAAATGGCGCAGACGCATGATGGGTCTCCGGATCGGACAACGGGGATAATGGAGTTACTGAATATACTAGGCATTTTGCGGCTGGGTTTCGGAAAATTTATCGAAACCGGGCCCCAGCGCAGCTTCTCCCGTGTGCGTAGCCGAATTCGTTAGAATTCGGAGTATCCCGCTATTCCGAGTAGCTTCCCGAAGTCTCACGACTTCGGCTACCTTGCACGATGCGACCGTTCGCGGCCTGTTTGGTTATTCGCTTGATCCGGCCTGGCATTGCAGCCGCCACCCACGACCAATCTTGCCATTTTGGCCAATGAGGTTAAGATTCAGTTAAACACGGTGGGTGTAGCTCAGTTGGTTAGAGCTCCAGACTGTGGATCTGGTTGTCGCCGGTTCGAGTCCGGTCACCCACCCTTTTTCATTTCACCAAGCCGTCTATCTGAAATGGGACGACGAGCTGTTTGCCGCGGCTCAAAGATCGCCTGGACGGATAAAACACTCTTCATCCGGCTTGCACATCAGAAATCATTCCCCAGCGGTTCCCCGCCGTCGGGGGTGCAGGCGTGGTACCACGTTTCCGGGCTCACGGTGTCGGCGACGGAGCGCACGCTGCCGTCGGCCATGCCCGCCGGGATTCCTCCGCCGTGTGTGCTTTGCGCCACCGTCGAATGACAATCTTTCTGCTCCGGCCGGGTCTGGAATTTCCCCTCGTTGTAATACATGAACATCGGCGCCCAGGAATGGATGGCGGAATAGCCCCAGGCATTCGGTTGACCGTTGCACATCTGGTAGCGCTCGCTGAACATGATGGTATTGGAAGTACCGTCCAGAAAGGAAGCCGGAAAGCGGCTGCCGCCTTGTTTGAACACCAGGTAATTGGCCGCATAGTTGCTTGTGGCCAGCCAGCCCTGGAACCGATTGCCCGGCGGAGCACTCCCGTCGAACGGGCAGGTGAGAACCGCGAGAGGAACCGACCAGGTCCCATTCTTGGAGGAATATCCCTTGGCTTTTCGATAAAGCTCGTTTTGTTCCAGATAAGGGAGCAGATAAAAGAAAACCGTGCCGTTCGATTCTTCTCCGAAGGTAAACGAACCAACGGTTGGCGGCAGGCGGCCCTTGAAGCTGTCGGCACAATTGATCGCAGCCAGGCAGATTTGCTTGATGTTGTTAGTGCACTGGGTACGCGCCGCGGCCTCGCGGACGCGCTGCACCGCCGGCACCAGAAGTGCCAGCAGGAAGGCGATCATCCCCAGGATTACCAGCAGGCCAATGAGCGTGAATCCACGATGGTTGTTGTGGGCCATGGTTTGTGCCTCCAAGTAGCCGCCAACTCCTGTTTTGACGTAACTCCTTTATTTCCTCAGAAATAGTTGACGGCCAAGTGGCCGGCCACGTGGCCGCCAACGTCCATCGCAAGGTGTCGGCCAGGTGGCCGCCAACTCCTTTTTCTTGACGTAACTCCTTTATTCCCTAGGAAATAGTTGGCGGCCAACTGGCCGCCACTTTTTAGCTCCCTTCCGGGCATTCCGCCGCGATCTTGCGATAGGTTTCGATAGCCCGCAGGAAGGTGCGGTGGGCTTCCTCGCGTTCGTTGGCGGCAATCCCCTTGCCACGCACGCGCCAGAGTTGTTCGATAGTGCCAATGCACCACAGGGCGCTCTTGCGGGATGCGCGGATCGGTTCGCCGCCCACGATCACGTTGACCGGGTTGGTGTGCATCTGCGGAAAGTGCCGCAGGGCCACCCAGCTGCTGCGCGCGATGGGAATGTCAAAGGTCAGGTCGTGTTCCTTGTCGTCGGCCGGTACTTCCGCTATGGCGATGGCCTTGCCATTGACGATGACCTCCACGGCGCGCTTCTTGCCGCCCGGAATTTGGCCGCCGTTGGACGTGCCCAGAGGAGTATCCGCCGCGAATGCCACACGTGCCTTGACCTTCACCTTGCCGGGTTTCTCCAGATCGATCTTGTGGCCGATGTCCTTGCCGTTGACTGAAAACCTCAGCGCGTGGGCGTAGCCATCGGAAACATAGGATCGCCCCTTGGCCAGGCCTTCGCACCAATCGTCGAAGGAAATCTTGTCTACCTTGCCGAGCTGGACGTAGACCCTGCCCTGCCCCACCCGGCTGCCGCTGATGCAGGGGAAATCGGTTTCGCCGGACGCCTTGAGTGGGAAGCCGCAGTTCATGATGTGATACCAGCAGTTCCATTCGGGAACGCGCTGGGTATCCATGGCGCTGATGAAATCGCACAGGCCCTGGGCCGTGGTCACGCAGATTTCCTGGGCGCCGATGCCGTCCATCTGCGGAATGGCCAGGTTGGGCAGCTGATTGCTGACTCGCGCAATGCTGGCAGCCAGCTCGCCCTGGGACACGAAGCCGTCCTGGTTGCTGTCGATGGCCTTGAAGGATTCGGGAAGCAATCCCTTGGCGGCTTCCTTCGGAGAAAGCTGGCCGTCCTTGTCGGTATCCAGTTCGGCAATGAGGCGTCTGGCGGCATCTTTCGGATTGATGCCGAGCCCGCTGGCCGAGTGGGCGTAGCCACAATACGATCCCTGGGCCTTTGCCCATTTCATGAGCGGCGTGGTCCAGGTTGGCCAGCCCTTGGTTTTGGTGCCTTCGGAGCCGGGATAGGTCTGGTCGCGCAGGTTGAGCAGGCAAACATGGCCCAGGGCCTGCGAGCCGAAACCGCTGACCTCGACATCATAGCGCAGGACCGTGAAGGGTTCGCTGACCTTGTGCGGCTTGGGTTCGAAGAACTGCCGTTGAAATTCGTAACACGGACCCCAGGTCAAGTTGCAGCCGACGTTGAGCGCCTCGCCCTTGACGTGCAGGAACATGTCCTGCGGAAATACGCCCTCCGTGGGATTGGTGTAGTGGGCACAGCCGGCGGCGTGGATGTGATGGTCGCCGCTGTAAAAACCGTAGTCCGCCGGATTCACCCAGCGCTCGAGCTCCACTTCGATGCCGTTCTTGCCCTTGTCGAGGATGATAACTTCCTGCTGCTTTTGGCGATACTCAGGTCCCCGGCCGTACGTCATGCTGAGCCGGCCGGGAGGCAACAGAACCGTGCCGCCGTCGTTGCGATAAACCTGCTGCTGGAAGAAGAAATCCGGGGCCAGGCGCTTTGCCTGCGGCGGATAGACCCGGCCCAGCTTATCCTTGAAGGTGAATCGGCCCGTGGTCGGCTTGCCATCGTAATCCTTGATCTTGAGGGTGACCGGCATGGCGGGAAGGATGGTGAACAAAATCGGCACCTCGGCGCGAAAGCCGAGGTCCTGAGTTCCCTGGCCGACATCAAAGCCGAGCACCACTTCGCGTTTGCCGGCCTCACTGGAGTGAATCAAGGCAATGGCATAATCGACTTCCAGGCCGCTCAGCTTATCGGTCATGGGCTGCTTGGTGTACATCTCCACGTCGAGGAAGTAATTCTTGCTGGGCTTGCCTTTGTTGCCGGCGCCGCCGCCGGAGAAGATCGGTCCGGCTTGCGGACTGCTGATCCGCAAGGGCTTGGTGACGGTGCTTTCATTGAGGACCTTGATGATCAGTGGCGTGTATCCGCCCTGCTGCAGTTGCACAAACCCGGGCCCGCGTTTCGCCTTCACACGCGCCTCCGGGCTGAGGCTGACCACCACCGAGACGTGCCGATCAAGTAGTTTTTGCAGCGTCTTGGCGTCGCGCTCCTTGATGGCGGCCTCAAACGCCGCCTTCTTTTCCTGGTGGAAGGGCGCACCGAGAGATTCGAGGGCCTCCAAAAGCCGTTTGACATTGTTCGCCAGCGGCTGGCCCTCGACGGCAACTGGTTCAAGGGCTTGCGCCCCCAGAGCCCGAGCGATCACAAGCAGAAGAATCAAGGCGGCCAGATAACGCCAGGTTGTGGAGTGAAGCAAGCGCGGGGGATGCAGAGTCATGGTTGTCTCCTTGGCCCAAGAAAGGTGTGCCTGCCCACTAGAATAGCCCGTTGACTCGGCGAACAAAAGAAAAATCCTGTTAAATTGGGTGAGGGACCGTTAGACTAAAAAACGTAAAGGAGGTCGCTGTGCAGACGTTCGTCGATCCGAGTAGCCCGCGTCATCAACTCTCCTTTGAGCAGTTGCCGCGAGGAATTGTGAAGTTCCCTCCACACATCGTGGACGCTGTCGGCAAAGAAAAGACAAAATTCGGACCGGAAATCTTTTCCGAGGAATACGCGCGAAAAACACTGGAACAGCACACATTAAACTGGTTCTATGAGGGTTTGCCGGTTGCTTACAAATCCCTGCCGGAAGGCATTGAAGTGCTCGGCGTCGGCTGGGAAGAGACGGCCAAGTACTGGCCGACTTCGCCGGACCCGGACGTGAAGGTGGTACGGCCCTGATGAGTCGCCTGGAGCAGCCGCTTGATTACCTGATTCTCTGGAGCACCGGCGATCTGATCCTGCGGGCGGAACTCGATCTCCTTCTCAAAGACAGCCTCGGCAACTGGCATGCAAGAAGCTTCCGGGTCGACACTGTTTCGGACATGACCACCATGCCGGCCAATGATGCCCACAAGCTAGGGCTGCCGATCCCCGCGCAACCAACTCCGCTGAAGCACGAACAAACGGGCCTTGAGATACGTTCCGGTTTTCTGCGCTGCCAGGTAGTTGGCATGGATCAAACAGAGTACGTTTTCCCTTGCTTCTTTCTGGGTGACCCCGGTCTTTCCCCTGATCCGAACACGCCGACGGCGAATCTCCCACGCCATCTGTTGGGCCTTTCCGGCGTGATTGATCAGATTCGAATTTGCTTCGATGGCGGTCCCGCGCCGGGAGCACCTTATGGATATATGATTGTCGAGAAAAAATAGGGAGCATTTCTTTGGCCAATGGACGGGAAATGATCCATTCCGCTCCAAGCATGGTCCGCTACATGGTGCTGGGCGTTCTGTGCGTGGCGGCCATGATCGCCTATATCCATCGCAGTTGCATTTCCGTGCCGGCGGGCTTGATTCGAAATGACCTGAAACTCTCGCAGAAGGAAATGGGACAGATCATGAGCGCCTTCTATCTCGGCTACGCGCTCATGCAGATCCCCAGTGGTTGGTTCGGCGACCGCTTCGGCACGCGGTTGGCCTTGTTCTTGTTCGTTTTGGGATGGTCGCTGGCGACTGCCCTCATGAGTTTGGCCTGGGATTTTGTCATCTGCTATGCCCTGTGGCTGACGTGCGGCATGTTCCAGGCCGGCATTTTCCCTTGCTCGGTCAATACCATCTCTCACTGGTTTCCCACCTCGGAACGCGGTTTTCCCAGCGGCATGCTCGGCAGTTTCATGTCCATCGGGGCGGCCATTGCCAGCGCCTTGACCGTGCTTGTTCTGGCCTACTTCGACTGGCCGGCCTTATTCGTGATCCTCGCGATTCCCGGAATTCTGTTTGCCGGCGGATTCTTCCTGTGGTTTCGCAATCGACCCACCGAACATTCCTGGGTGAACCGGGCCGAACTGGAATTCATCGAGGCCGAAAGAAATCCGGAGCGCCGGGCCGAACCGGACCAGTCGTGGAAAGAGCTGGCCGGCAAGCCACTCTTGTACCTGGTGTGCGGACAGCAATTCTTCCGGGCGGCCTGCTACATCTTCTATGTCACCTGGTTTCCGACTTTCCTTCAGAAGAGCCGGGGCGCCAGCCTGACGGATTCCGGAATCCTCACCAGCCTGCCATTGTTGAGCTTTGTAATCGGCAGCACCGTGAGCGGATTGTGCATCGATTGGATCTGGCGGCAAACGGGAAGCCGGCGTATGAGCCGGCATGGTGTCGGCCTGGTGAGCGTGCTGGGGGCAGGCTCATTTCTGGTGCTCGCGTTCTTTGCCGATTCGCTGGTCTGGACGGTCGGCTTCATCACCGCCAGCGCCGTCTGCGCCGGTTTCTCCGGGCCGGCGGGCTATAC
>Ga0066903_100001638_pt1 | contig 16669 bp, 18 predicted proteins | sample PanSoiMetaGPlot1_FD_67491 | JGI IMG/M metagenome (GOLD analysis project Ga0066903, IMG submission 67491) | Tropical forest soil microbial communities from Panama analyzed to predict greenhouse gas emissions - Panama Soil - Plot 1 (version 2) | ecosystem: Environmental > Terrestrial > Soil >... | reverse complement strand
GTCGCCCGGCGCCCGAGAAGCCGCACCTCGACCCCCGGTCCGCGCGGCAGGTCGCACACCAGCGCGACCATCCCCTTCTCGTCCAGCACCGCGTTGATGGTCCGCACGGCCGAGCGGTTCCGCGGGATGACCTCCAGGCCGTGGAGCGAGCGTGTCTCGACGACCGCGTCGTTGAGCGAGCCCGGGAAGCTCTCGGCGACCGCCGCGATCCGGTAGCCCCAGATGCCGGCGATCGACCCGGCCATGTCCCACGACCCCATGTGCGGCAGCGCCAGGATCGCGCCGCGCCCGCGCGCCAGCGCGTTCTCGACGTGCTCCCGGCCGGTGATCGTGACCATCGCGCGGACCTCGGCGGGCGTGAGGCCGCCGATCAGGAGGAAGTCAGCGAGCATGCGTCCGTAGTTGGCGAACGCCCGGCGCGCCACCTCGCGCACCCGCGGGTGGTCCTCGGGCAGGCCCAGGGCCGCGCCGTAGTTCGTCCACGCGTTGTGCCGCCGGCCGCGATCGGTGGCCCACCACATGGTGCCACCGAACGCGGCCACCGGATAGCGGACCGCGGGTGGGACCGCCCGGACGAGCCGGGCGCCCACCGCGTAGCTAGTCCTGAGCGGCCGCAGCGGGGTGTTCGGACGGCTCGGCGCTGCCGCGGCCATACCTGGTGATGAACTCCTCGGTGAGCCGCCTGGCGTCGTGGTCGGTGTACTGCCGGGCGGGCGACTTCATGAAGTAGGCGCTCGGTCCCTCCAGGCTGCCGGACAGCCCGTGGTCGAGCGCGAGCCTGCAGCACCGGACGGCGTCGATGACGATGCCGGCCGAGTTCGGCGAGTCGTGCACCTCGAGCTTCAGCTCGACGTTGAGCGGGACATCGCCGAAGCTCCGACCCTCGAGACGGATCTGGGCCCACTTCCGATCGTGCAGCCAGGGCACGTAGTCGGATGGGCCGATGTGGACGTTGTCGGCCCCGATCTCGTAGTCGAGCTGCGAGGTGACAGAGCGCGTCTTCGAGATCTTCTTGGAGATGAGCCGCTCGCGTTCGAGCATGTTCAGGAAGTCCGTGTTGCCGCCGAAGTTGAGCTGGTACGTGCGCTCCAGTTTGACGCCCCGCTCGCGGAACAGGCGCGCGAGGGTCCGGTGGACGATCGTGGCGCCCACCTGCGACTTGATGTCGTCGCCGATGATCGGCAGGCCTTTCTGCTCGAAGCGGCCCTGCCAGTAGTGCTCCCGGGCGATGAAGATGGGGATGCAGTTCACGAAGGCGCAGCCGGCGCTCAGCGCTTGCTCGACGTACCACTTGGTCGCCTCCTCCGAGCCCACCGGAAGGTAGTTGACCAGCACGTCGGCACCCGTGCGCTGGAGGATGCCGGCCACGTCGGCAGTCTCGCCGGGCGCCTTCACCACGACGTCGCTCAGGTACTTGCCGATGCCGTCGTGGGTCATGCCCCGCTCGACCGGGACTCCGAGGTGCGGGACCTCGCAGAACTTGACCGTGTTGTTGGGGCCGGCCCACATGGCCTCGGACACGTCCTTGCCCACCTTCTCGCGGTCGACGTCGAACGCGGCGACGATCTCGATGTCGCGCACGTGATACCCGCCCAAATCGACGTGCATCAGCCCGGGCACGAACTCGTCGGGCGCCGCATCGCGGTAGTAGTGGATGCCCTGGATCAGCGAGGAGGCGCAGTTGCCAACGCCCACGATCGCGACCCTGACCTTGCCGTGTCCGTCGTCGCCGGTCCTTCCGTTCTTCATACGCTGTCCCTCACTCCGATCGTCCTCTTGTCGTTCAGCAGCTCCCAGAGCGCCAGCTGATGACGCCGGATCCCCTCCAGGTCCAGGGAGCAGTGGACCTGGCGGCCCTCCTTGCGCGTGCGCACGGCGCCGCCCCGGCGGAGCATGGCCAGGTGCCAGCTCACGCGCGGCTGGCTGATCCGCAGCGAGGCCGCCAGCTCCTTCACACTCATCTCCCCCCGCTCCGCCAGCCGTTCCAGGATGTTCAGGCGGGTCGGGCTGGCCAGGGCCCGGAAGTGGATGGGGAGCTGCCGCCGCTGAATCTGCGGATACATAACGGATCCTTTATTCGTAGCCTAAAGCATAAAGAGTCCTTTATGCATGGCTCTCAGCTTCCAGGCGGGACGTTTTCCGGCGCCCTGGGTATCCTTCTTCTTGACAGTGAACGGGTCACGGCAGTCGTCGGCCGAGCTGGCTCAGGGCATCGTCCAGGAGGCCCAGGACCTGGTTCAGCTCGAGGTGCAGCTGGCCAAGCAGGAGCTGAAGGAGCTCGCGACGCGCAACGGCATCGCGGCCGCGCTGCTGGCGTTCGGCACCGTGCTCCTGGTGCTCGCACTGCTGGTCGTGCTGCCCCTGCTGCTGCTGGTGGTGCTGTGGGACCAGCACGTGCTGGGAGCCATCATCTGGCTCGGTGGCTACGTCGTGGTCGGTGCCGCGCTGCTGCTCGCCGGCCGGCTGCTCCTGCGCCTCGAACCGCCGCGGCGCCTGCTCTCGAGTCTCGAGGAGACCAAGCAATGGGCCCTTCGTCAGATGAGATCCAGCGACAGATAACCGAGACGCGAGGCTCGATGGAGTCGAAGATCGTCGAGCTGCGCGAGCGCAGCGAGCGGCAGCTTCAGCGCGCCAGGCGGACGGCGCTGATCGTGGTCGGCGCCGGTGCCGCGCTGGGCGTCGCGGCCGTCGGCGCGTTCGTCATCTACCGGCTGACCCGCCCGACGACCACGCGCGAGCGCGTCCGCCGCCTGGTGCCGCGCCGGCTGGCCGCCGTGCCCGGACGGATGCGCGATCGCGTGCCGCCGGTGCGGCTGTATATGGGCGATCGCCAGGTCGGCGAGGAGCCGCGGACCACGCCGTGGGAGCGGATCGCCGTGCGGGCGGCGCAGGCGGCCGGCACCGCGGCGGCGGGCGCGATCGCTTCGCGAGTCATGGCGGGGGTGGCCGAGCAGCTGCGGAACCGCGGCGAGGGTCGGTAGGCGCGGATGTCCGCGTGGCGGGACCGGCGGGTGGCGGGTGAGGGCGCCGCTCAGCTCGGATCGAGACGCAGGTTTGCGCCCGACAGCGGTTCCGACTCCGGGCCCGCCAGCCAGGCGATCACCCGCGCCACCTCGTCGGGGCGCAGCGCCGGCTCCTTCGGGGCCCCGCTCAGCTCGAGCATCGGCGTCGCGATCGAGCCCGGGCTGACGGCGTTGACCCTGATGCCCGACGGACGACCCTCCACCGCCAGCGCCTCGGTCAGGCCGGCCAGGCCGGACTTCGCCGCGACGTAGGCCGCCATCCGCGGGAACTTCTCGGCGCCGCCGACGCCCGATAGGCTGGACACGTTCACGATCGTCCCGCCGCGCCGCATCCGCCGGAGGGCGGCGCGGCTGCAGAGAAACGCCGACCGGAGGCCGGCTCGCAGCGTCTCGTCCCACTCGTCCGCGGACATCTCCGTCACCAGCCGCGGGATGAGCACCGCCGCGTTGTTGACGAGCGCGTCCCACCGCCGCAGGCGCGCGGCCGCGCGTTCGACCTGCATCTCGTCCGCAGCGTCGATCCCCCCGGTGCGGCTCCAGGACACGACCGCCCACCCATCGGCCTCGAGCCGGCGGACCACCGCCTGGCCGACGCCGCCCGAGCCGCCGGTCACGACGGCGACCCTCACAGCGCCGCCAGGGCGGCCTCGTACGCGGCCGCCGAGCGTTCGATGCTCAGCCGGCGCAGCGCGCTCTCGCGCACGAGGCCCCGGTCGAGGCCGCGCGCGGCCGGGATCGCCGCGACCAGCGCGTCGAGGTCGCCGGACCGGACCAGCACGCCCCCCACGCCCTCCTCCACCACCTCCGGCAGCGCCCCGCGCCGGTAGCCAACGACCGGGCACCCGGCCATCTGCGCCTCGGCGGCGACCATGCCGAACGGCTCGTCCCACTCGATCGGCATGAGCGTCACCGCGGAACCGGCCATGAGCCGCCACAGCTCGCGGCGGTCGACCGGTTCCACCGGCACGCCGACCTCGCGCTCCCAGTAGGCCCCGTCGTACACCGTGCCGGCCAGCAGCGGCTCCAGCCCCGCACGGCCGGCAGCGAGCACGGCGGCCGCGGTGCCCTTCTCGGGCGAGACCCGGCCCGCGATGAGCGCGCGGGCCTCGACCGGGACGTGCGGGGGCGTGAACGCCGGCACCCCGTTGGGCAGCACGCGAATGCCCGTCAGGCCCGCGGCCGACCACGCCCGCCGCATCGACTCCGACACCGTCGCGCAGCTGGCGTAGAGCGCCGCCGCCACGACGCCAGGGACGAGCGGGGGCAGGTGCAGGGTGTGCAGCACCGGAAGACCGGCCGCGAACTCGAACGCCTCCACGTCGAACGCGTGCTGGGACACCGCGTCGCAGCCGTCCGCGCGCACCATGGTGAACAGGCGCTCGAAGGCGGTCCGCAGGGCGGGCATCCCCGCCGGCGGGGCGCCACCCGGCATCACGAGCGCCGCCTCCACCCCGGCCGGCGCCGGCACGGTCACCATCCGCGGGACGGCTGCGGACGAGCCCTCGGCGCAGTACACCGTGACGTCGTGGCCGCGCCCGTCGAGCGCCCGTGCCAGGTCCGTCAGGAACGCCTGGGCGCCGCCCAGCTGCGCCTCGCGCAGAGGCGTGACGAGCGAGGCGACGACGGCGATGCGCACGGGAGGGATCAGTCGCCGCGGATGAGCTGGAGGAACTCGGCCCGCGTGCGGGCGTCTTCGCGGAAGCAGCCCAGCATGCACGAGGTGACGGTCTGGCCGGCCTTCTCGACTCCCCGCATCTCCATGCAGAGGTGGCGCGCCTCGATCACGACGGCGACTCCGCTCGGCCTGGTCACCGACTCCAGGCCCTCGGCGATCTGCCGAGTCATGCGCTCCTGCAGCTGCAGGCGGTGCGCGTAGACGTCCACCAGGCGGGGGATCTTGCTCAGGCCGACGACTCTGCCCTGGGGCGCGTACGCGACATTCGCGTTGCCGAAGAAGGGCAGGAGGTGATGTTCACAGAGCGAGTAGAACGGGATGTCCTTGACCACCACGATCTCGTCGTAGTCCTGCTCGAAGAGGGCGTCGCCGATGGCGTCAGCGGCGTCCATCGAGTAGCCCTCAGTCAGGTGGCGCAGCGATCGGGCGACCCGGCCGGGGGTGTCCACCAGGCCCTGTCGCGCCGGGTCCTCTCCCAGTTCGCGGAGCAGGTGCTCGACCAGCCGGGGCATCTCGTCGTCGAACCGGTGGGCGACGGTCATCGCGAGACCTCCACCATGTTGTTCTCGGACTCGACCAGGCGCACCCGGCGGAGCTGCGCGCCCGGGGCCGACCGGCTCAAGTGCTCGTCCAGGCGGAACCAGAACGCCAGCGCGACGTTCTCGGCCGTCGGGACGACCTCGCGCAGAAACGGGACGTCGTGATTGAGGTGGCGGTGGTCGACGTGGTCGACGACGGCTTCGCGGACGACCCGGTCCAGGTCGCGGAGGTTGACGACCATGCCGGTCTCAGCGTCGGGCTCGCCGCTCACCGAGACCTCGAGGACGTAGTTGTGTCCGTGATCGCGCGCGCACGATCCGAACACGGCCGCGTTCCGCTCGTCGTCCCAGTCCGCCCGCCGCAGCACGTGCGCCGACGCGAACGTGACGCGACGGGTGAGCACCAGCACCCGGGGCGCCAGCACGTCGGAAGCCAGACGGCTGTCGGTATGAATCTTGAGCATTTTACCCCTACATATACTGACACTCAGTGCGCTACGAGGAGGCCGTCGCGACCGCCCCTGCAGGGAGCGAGCGGTTCCAGCCGGCCGACCTGGCCCGCCTCGGACGAGTCTCGCTGCGCCTGCTGCTCACGCCGGGCCCGAGCGCGCCGCCGCTCGAGGAGGTGGCCGCCGCGCTGTCGGACGACCGCCGCGCGCTCCTCGCGATCGCCTCCGCCCTGCCGCCGGCACGAGGCGAGCGGCTGATGCGCCTCGGCCAGCGCCGGTGGCCGGTCGCCGAGCGCGAGGCGGCCGGACGCCGCGTGGTGCGGGGGTCGTTCTGGTACCTCGCCTACGAGCTGGCGCCGGAGCTGTGGGACCGGCTGGCGCGCGCCGAGCGGATCGCTCCCCAGCTGCTCGCCGACCTGCCCGCGGACGGGTCCAGGGTGCTGGAGGTCGCGGCGGGAAGCGGAAGGCTCACCGAGGATCTGGCGCCACGAGCGGCGTGCCTGGTGGCCGTGGAGCCCTGCCGGCCGCTGCGCGAGCTGCTCCGGCGGGTCGCCGGCGCGGCCATCGTGGCCGGGACCGGCGCGCACCTGCCCGTGGGTTCGGCTTGGGCGGACCTGGTCGTGTCGTGCGCCGCGTTCGGACCGCACCCCCCGCTCGGCGGCGGCGCAGTGGTCGCCGAGCTGGAACGATGCTGCCGGCCCGGCGGGACAGTCGCCCTGGTTTCGCCCGAAGAGCCGGAGTGGTGGCAGGAGCACGGGTACGCGCTGCAGGTCTATCCGGAGCCCGCTGCCCGGCTCGACCCGGACGTGGAGGCGTTCTTCGGACCGCCCCACCCGCCGCACCGATTGCTGTACAAACTGCTGGCGACATGAGCCCGGAAGAAGCCGCCGCCTACCTCGCGGAGATCGCCTATCTGCTGCGGCACAAGGGCGACAGCCACCGGCCGCGCGCGTTCTCGCGCGTGGCGAGGAGCCTGCTCCGCGAGCGTCCGGACCTGGCCGCGCTCCGGGCGGCCGGAACGCTGGAGACCATCGACGGGGTGGGCGCCACGATCGCCCGAATCCTGGCCGAGCTGGTCGATACCGGCTCCAGCTCATACCTGGACAAGCTGCGTGAGGAGCTGAAGCAGACTGAGCTGACGGACCGGCAGTTCCAGCTGGCGCCGCTCGTGGAGATGGGCTACCGCGGCGACCTGCACTCCCACTCCGACTGGTCCGACGGCGGGGCGAGCATCTTGGAGATGGCGCTGGCCGCGAAGGCACGCGGGTACGAGTACCTGGCGATCACCGACCACTCACCGCGCATTACGGTCGTCAACGGCCTGGGCCCGGAGCGCCTCGCCGCCCAGCGCCGGATGATCGACGCCGCCAACGGCGAACTGGACGGCGTCACGATCCTGCAGGGCATCGAGGTGGACATCCTCGAGGACGGCACGCTCGACCTGCCCGACGAGACGCTGGCGGCTCTGGACGTTGTGATCGCGTCGCCTCACGTGAAGCTGCGCATGGAGCGCGCGGCGATGACGGAGCGCATGCTGCTGGCGGTACGCAATCCGCACGTCGACATCGTCGGCCACCCGACCGGGCGGCGGCCCGGCTCGCGCCCCGGTGCCGAGTACGACTTCGAGGCGGTGTTCCGCGAGGCCGCCGGCCGCGGCGTGGTCATGGAGATCGACTGCGACCCGGCCCGCATGGACCTGTCCCCGGAGCTCGCCGCCCTGGCGGCGTCACTCGGCTGCCGGCTGAGCCTGGACTCGGACGCGCACGCCCCGGACCAGCTGCTCTACGTCGATCTGGGCGTCTGGATGGCCCGGCGGGCGGGCGTAGAGACCGACCGGCTCGTCAACTGGCTCGGGCTCCCCGAGCTGAGGGAGGCGTTCGCGTAGCCATGGCGCGGATCGGAGTGATGATCGAGGGGCAGGAGGGGCTCGACTGGCAGCGCTGGCGTCGCGTCGTCGCTGACGCCGAACGGCTGGGCTTCGCGGCGCTGCGGGTCAGCGACCACTGCCAGTCGGTGTTCGGCGTCGAGGGGCGGCGGTCGCTGTCATCCTGGGTCGCCCTCGCGCTGGCCGCCGAGTGGACGGAGCGCATCGAGCTCGGGACGATGGTCAGCCCGATGACCTTCTACGAGCCGGCCGTGCTCGGCCGCATCGCCCTGGCCGTGGACGAGCTGTCCGGTGGGCGCCTGCTGGTGGGCGTGGGGGCCGGCTGGAACCTGGCCGAGCACGAGCGCTTCGGCATCCGGCTGCCGCCGACCTGGGGGGAGCGCTTCGACCGGCTGGAGGAGGGCATCGACCGTATCCGGCAGACGTACGCGGGGAGGGACGTTCGGTTCCTCATCGGCGGCGGTGGCGCGCGCCGCACCCGCACGATCGCGGCCCGCGAGGCGGCCGAGTGGAACACGAATGCGCCCGACGGCGAGACGTACGGAGCCATGTCCGCCGGGCTCGACGAGCGCTGCCGGGAGATCGGGCGCGATCCGTCCGAGGTCCGCCGCTCGCTCATGAAGGGCTGCATCGTCGGCCGGGACCTCGACGAACTGCGCCGGCGGGCGGTCGAGATCGCGAAGGTCGTGCCGCCTCCGCGCTTGAGCGGGGAGGACGCCGACGCGATCCTGGCCTCGGCGCGGAAGCGCTGGTTTGTGGGCACCCCCGACGAGGTCGTGAGCCAGATGCGACCGTTCGCGGAGGCGGGCGCCGAGCTGTTCCTGCTCCAGCACTTCGCGCTCGACGACGTCGGGTCTCTCGAGCTGCTCGCCGCCGAGGTGGCGCCCAGGCTGGCGGCAATCGGCGCGCGCTGAAGCTCGGACGCCACGGCGGCGGCGGCCGGCTGGTAGCGTCTGAGCGGTATGGACGCCGACCTGGCGGTCATCGGAGGCGGACCGGTCGGCTCCACCCTGGCGCTGCTGGCGGCCCGCGCCGGCCGGAGCGTCACGGTGCTCGAGAAGGCGGGTCTGCCGCGTGACAAGGCGTGCGGTGAGGGCCTGATGCCGAGCGGCGCGCGGGTGCTGGCCAGCGTGGGGATCGATCTGGAGGCGGAGGGTTTTCCGCCCGTCGCCGGCGTTCGCTACCGGCTGGCGGGGGGCGCCTCGGTCCGCGGCGACCTCGCATCGGGTCTCGGCCGCGGCGTCCGGCGGCTCAGGTTCGACGCGCTCCTCGCCGAGCGTGCGGCCGCGGCGGCGGGCGTTCGGTTCCTCTGCGGCCACGCGGCGGAGGCGGTGCACGTCGAGCCTGGCGGCGTTCGCGTCGAGACCGGCGGCGGGACCCTGCGGGCGCGCGCGGTTGTGGCGGCCGACGGCCTGCGCTCCGGCACGGCCCGCCAACTGGGCTGGGCGCGCCGGCCGGCGGGACGCGCCCGCCACGCGCTGGTGGGGCACCTGGCAGCCGACGGCCGGGCGCTGGGCGACGAGATCGTGGTGACGCTCCTGGGCGAGGTCGAGGTGTACGCGGCGCCGTCCGGGCGCGGGGAGGTCCTGGTGGCAGTGCTCGGTCCGCGCGGCGCGCTGCGGGACCCGGCCTCGAGTGTGGCGGAGAGCTACCTCGCCGCCGTCCGGCGCGCTCACCCCGACCTGGCGGGCGCGGCGCTGATCGACCGCGTGCGAGGCGCGGGCCCATTCTTCGTGCGGCCGCGGACGGTGGCGGCGGATCGCGTCTTCCTGGCCGGGGACGCGGCCGGGTTCCTCGACCCGCTGACGGGCGACGGCATCGCCGCCGGACTGGCGCAGGCCGCGGCGCTGGCGTCGCTCCTGGCCCCGCTCGACCTGGCCGACGCGCGCCAGGTCGACGGCGCGGCCGCGCGGTATCGGGCCTGGCACGCGCGGCAATGGCGACGGCGCCGGCTGGTCAGCTCGCTGGCGCTGGCGCTGAGCGGTTCCGCCGCCCTCGCTCGACGCGCCATGGCCGGGGTCGGGCGCCGGCCGCAGGCGCTGCAGGCGCTGCTCGAGGTCAACGACGGCTCGCGCGGGCTGGGCGCCGTCAGCCCCCGCGACTGGGCCGCGCTGGCGGGGTTCTGACGGTTTGGCTGCCAGGGCCCCCACCCCCAAGACCACCCCACCCGGGGGAGAAAGGAGACGCCCGCAGAGTACCGCTGCCCGGGTAGGTCGGGGAATCCAACCTGTAAACGCGGGTACGGCGGTTACGACGTTCCTCGGCTTCGGGACCGCGCTGCCCGAGCACACGATCGACGGCGAGACCAGCCTGGCCGCGCTCAGCGCCTTCTGGCCGCGGCTGCGCGGAGCGACGCCGGAGCCGCTGACCAGGCACCTGGTCGCTCCGGTCGAGTGGCTGCTCAGGCCCCGCTCCCTCGGTGAGACGATGCGCGCCTACGCCGAGCACGCGCCTCGCCTCGCCCGCCTGGCCGCCTGCCGTGCGCTGGCCGCGGCCGGCGTCGAGCCGGCCGAGATCGACCTCGTGATCTCGGTCTCCTGTACCGGCTACCTCGTCCCGTCCCTCGACGTCCAGCTCGCGACAGAGATCGGGCTGCGGCCGGACGTGACGCGGCTCCCGCTGACCGAGCTCGGCTGCTCGGGCGGTGCGGCCGCGGTCGCAGCCGCCCACCGGCACCTGACGGCGTTCGCGGGCGACCGCGTCCTGGTCGTCGCGGTCGAACTGCCCACGCTGACGTTCCAGCACCAGGACCGCTCGTTCGACAACCTCACCGCGGCGATGGTCTTCGGCGACGGCGCCGCCGCCGCCGTCATCGGCGCCGAGCCGTCCGCGGCGAACGGCCGGCTGCAGGTACGCGGCGCCGTCTCCCGGCTGCTGCCGGCATCGGCGGGCGCCCTCGGGTTCGACCTGCGCGACGGCGGCTTCCACGTGGTCCTGGACCGTCGGGTGCCGCGCCTGATCGAGCAAAACCTCCCGGACGTCGTCGCGGACTTCGCGGCCCGGCAGCGGATCGGGCGGCCCGCGTTCTACGCGGTCCACGCCGGTGGCCCCCGCGTGTTCGACGCGGTCGCGGCGGCGCTGGGCCTGACGCCGGCTGACCTGGCGCCGTCCCGCCGTGTGTTCCGCGAGGTCGGCAACCTCTCATCGGCATCGATCCTCTTCAGCATGGCCGGGCTGTCGGGCGCCGCCGGCGACGGCCTCGCCATCGCGTTCGGCCCCGGCGTGACGATCGAGCTGACCCACCTGCGGGCCCACCAGAAGCACCCCACGGAAGGTTCCTGACCAGGTCAGGATCCAGGTGGCCCGGTCGCGAACCGCCGCCGGGAACCACGAGCCGCTCGATCAGAGCACGCCGGGAACCAGCCGCGCCCGTCCCCGGAACGCCTCCTCGTAGCCGGGCACGGCCGCCAGCAGGCGCTCCTCCTCCCGGATGCGGTCGGCCAGGACCAGCGCGTCGAGCAGCGACAGCCCCAGGGCGCTCCAGGTCGCGCCGCCCGCCATCGGCAGCGCGGCGAACTCCAGCGCGACCGCCAGGTAGTTGGGGTGGCGAACGAACCGGTACGGGCCCGTCGTCACCGGCCGCAGATCGGAAGGCACCGTTGCCCGGACGTTCCAGGTCCTGCCCAGCACTGAGATGGTCCACCACCTGAGGGCGGTGGACGCGCCGAGCACCCCGAGCCACAGCGCCGGCGCGCGGGGCCGGCGTCCGCGCACCGCGGCCTCCACCAGCGGCAGGGTGCAGAGGCCCACGTGGGCCGCCACCATCAGCGGGTAGGTGCGGGCGGCCGCGCGCGGGCCGCGCACGGCCGCCTCGTTCCGGCGCGAGAGCGCCAGCTCGCGGAGGCGCTGCGCGCCGACCGCGGCGACCACGCCGACGTACCACGCCGGCGGGAGCCTCAGCGCTCCTCCTCGCGCACCGACAGCACCACCTTGCCGATGGCCCTGCGGTCGCCGATCAGCCGCACGGCGTCGGCGGCCCGCTCCAGGGGCAGCGCCGCGCCGACCAGCGGATCCACGAACCCCTCGTCCGCCATCCGCAGCAGGTCCTGATGGGTGCCGGCGCGGATCTCCGGGTGCTTCTCCAGGAACGCGCCCCACGCGGCGCCGACGATGTCGATGTTGCGGAACAGCACTCGGTTCATCGCCAGCGTGGGGATCGATCCGCCCGCGAAGCCGATGACGATCAGCCGTCCCTCCGGGGCGAGCGCCCGGACGCTGTCGTCGAACGTGTCGCCGGCGACCGGGTCGAAGATCGCGTCCACGCCGGCCGGGCTGACCTCGCGAGCACGGCCCAGCCAGCCATCCCCGGCCCGGACGCAGGCGTCGGCGCCCGCCTGGCGGGCAGCCTCCTCCTTGCGCTCATCGGAGACGACGGCGATCACGCGGGCGCCCAGCGCCCTGCCCACCTGGATGGCGGCGCTGCCCACGCCGCCCGCCGCGCCGTGCACGAGCAGCGTCTCGCCGGGGCGGAGCCGCCCCCGGCGGACGAGCGCGAAGTGCGCGGTGTGGTAGTTCATCATCAGCCCGGCGCCCTGTGCCATCGTCAGCCGGTCGGGCAGGGGGAAGACCACGTCCGCCGGCGCGGCGACGCGCTCGGACCAGGTGCCGAACGCGGTGACGACGACCCGCTGACCAGGCCGCACGCCGGCGGACTCGGGGGCGTCCACGACCACGCCGGCCGCCTCGAGGCCCATCACGAACGGCACCTCGGGCCGCATCTGGTAGAGGCCCTGTGAGAGCAGCAGGTCGGGAAACGACACGCCCGCGGCGTAGACGTCCACCAGGACCCTGGCGCCGTCGGGCTGGGGCTCCGGGCGGTCCGCCAGCCCGATGCCGTCGGGCCCGACGAGCCGCTCCAGGACGGCGGCCCTCACGGGACCGCCTCTGCAGGGATGCGATGCGCGTTCATCGGCTTCCATGTTGAACTAGAGTCAGCTCATGGATTTCGACCTGACTTCCGCTGAGCGCGCCTTCCGTGACGAGGTCCGGTCCTGGCTGCGTGACAACCGGCCGTCCTGGGCCGACGGCGACGACGAGGACGCCACCTCCCGGACCTGGTTGGAGCGGCGGGTCGCGTGGCAGCGCACGCTGCACGAGGCGGGCTACATCGGCCTGAACTGGCCGAAGGAGTACGGCGGGCGGGGCGCCACGCTGATGGAGCAGGTCATCTTCGGGCAGGAGATGATCGACGCCAGGGCGCCGAGTCCGATCAACGTGATCGGGCTGGGCATGGGCGGTCCGGTCATCATCGCCCACGGCACCGAGACGCAGAAGCGCCGCTACCTGAACGGGATCCTGAGCGCCGACGAGATCTGGTGCCAGGGCTTCAGCGAGCCCAACGCGGGCAGCGACCTGTCCGCGCTGCAGACGCGCGCCGTGGACATGGGCGATTACTACTCCGTCACCGGCCAGAAGGTGTGGACGACCCTGGCCCACGTGTCGAGCTGGTGCCTGCTGCTCACGCGCGAGCGGCAGGAGGAGAACCCGCGGCACGGCCTGACCTACCTGATCGTGGACATGAAGAGCCCCGGGGTCGAGGTCCGCCCGCTCGTCCAGATCACCGGCGAGGCCGAGTTCAACGAGGTCTTCTTCAACGAGGTGCAGGTGCCCAAGGCGCAGGTGCTCGGGCGGCCCGGTCACGGCTGGGACGTGGCGATCACCACGCTCCTGCACGAGCGCGGCACGCTGGGCACGACGCTGGCCAACCAGGCCTCGGTGACCGTGCGCGAGCTCATCGACCACGCCCGCGCCAGTGGTCGGACCCGCGAGCGGCTGCTCCGCCAGGCCGTCGCCCGCCACTACGTCGAGGCGCGCACCCTCCAGCTCGTCGGCCAGCGGGCGGTGACCAGCGTCATGAAGACGGGCATCCCGGGCCCCGAGGGGTCGATCATGAAGCTCTTCTACTCCGAGCTGAACCAGCGGATGCAGGAGACCGCGATCGATCTGATGGGCCCGGCCGGCCAGGTGGAGAACGGCGACCGCTGGCAGTACGGCTTCCTGCGGTCGCGCGCCAACACCATCGAGGCGGGCACCTCGGAGGTGCTGCGCAACATCCTGGCCGAGCGCGTGCTCGGGCTGCCGAGGAGCCGCTAGGGTCCTCAGCCAGCGGCGACGTGCTGGCGGTGGCGCTGGTAGACGAGGAAGGCCCGCGCCACCCAGAGGGTAGCGAGTCAGGTGGTCCAGGCCAGGCCCACGTGCTCGCCGTCGCGGAGGCGGAAGTACCCGCCCGCCCAGATGCGCAGGAAGGGGATCGCCGCGGTCGTCAGCGTCTCGAGCGTCAGCACCGGGTTGGGCCACGTCACGCCCAGCCCGGCGAGCGCGCGACCGACAGCGCCGATCTCGTCCACGACGCGCTCGAACGGCGACGTGCTGTAGAGCCCCGCCAGCGGCGCCGGCCACTCGGCAAGCACCCGGCCGCCGGCCACGACCGCGGCGCCGCCTCGCAGGTCGCGAACGCGGCGCGCGGCGATCGCCATGTCGTCTGGCCGGTCGCCGACGATGACCATGCCGGGCGACTCCCAGGCCGATGTGATGGCGACGGCGCCGCCGTGCAGACCGTAGCCCTCCAGCAGCCCGCGGAAGCCGCGGTCGCCGCCCAGCCGGTCGACCACGGCGCACACCAGCGCGTCCGACCCGTCGGTCTCGACCTCACGCGTGACGACCGGCGCCACCTGCCGCATCGCCCGCCACCGGCCGGGGCCCGGGTGCGTCAGCAGCCCGGGGTCGAGGCCCGCGAGGTCGACGGTGTCGAGCATCCACGCTGGGTAGACGGGCACGGTGGACGGCGCCGGGCGGCGGCCGCCGACCAGCACGAGGCGTGGCCGGAATCCGGCCGCGCGCGGCAGCACGACCAGGTCCGCCACCATGCCCGGACCCAGCGCCCCCAGCCAGCGGCCGAGCCCGAAACGCTCGGCCGCGCCGTGACTGCCCATGCGGATCGCCCGCGGCAGCGGCAGGCCGAGCTCGACGGCCTGCTCCACGACCCAGTTCAGCGAGTCGCCGCGGACCGCCGGTTCCGGCTCGACCCCATCGGTCACGAAGCTGAGGCCCCTCGCGTCGAACGGGCCGTCCCGCCAGAGGCTCGCGATGGCCGGCAGGTCCTGCCGCGTCGCGCCGTGGCGGAGCTCGGCGTGCAGGCCCAGGCGGCGTCGGGCGAGCACGTCTTCCGGGGCGATGCTCTCGTGGTCCGCCGTGACGCCGGCGGCCGCGAGCGCGTTGAGAGCGACCAGGCGGGCGCCGGCGCCATGGCCCTCGACGGCCAGACCGCGTGCCAGCGCGGCGTCGATCAGGTCCCGGCTGCGGCGATGGCCACGCAGCAGATCGCCCCAGTACACCTCGCCCAGACCCACGATCCGCGGGTGGTCGAGCAGCGACGGCCAGTCGTCGTGGTCCAGCTCAGCGTCGCGCACCGGGTCGCAGACGACGAGGCCGGACGCCGTGAAGAGCAGGCGACCCGCGGTGCCCTCGGCGGCGGCGAGGAGCCCGCGGACGCCCTCCAGGCCCGTCACGACGCCCAGCTCCATCGACTCGACGACGGTCGTGGTGACGCCGGCCCGGACCTGCAGGTCGGCCATGTCGCCGATGTGGAGGCGGGTCAGATGGGTGTGTCCCTCGACGAGCCCGGGCGCGACGAGGTCGCCTCCGAGGTCGATCCGCTCGGTCTGCGGGCTCGCGCGCGCCGCGACCTCCTCGTCCGGACCGGTGAACGCGACCCTGCCGTCCGCCAGCGCGAGTCCCCAGCCCTCCTGCACCTCCTCAGTGAAGACGTTGACCAGGGCCCCGCCCGTGAGCACCAGGTCGGCCTCCGAGTCGCCTCGGGCGACCGCGGCCAGCCGGTGCAGCGTCTCGGGAGCGGGCCGCAGGCGGACGGTCATTGGTGGGTACCTTAGCCGGGCCGGGGACTGACTTTCGTTCAATGCCGTCCCGTCAGCCATTACACTCTTTCGCCGATGGACTTCGCCTTCTCCGAAGAGCAGGACATGCTGCGCGCGTCGGCGCGGGAGTTCCTGGCCAAGCAGTGTCCGTCGTCGTACGTCCGCCGCATGATGGAGGCGGAGGACGCCTGGGACCCGGCCTTCTGGGGCCGGCTCGCCGAGCTCGGCTGGACCGGCCTCGGCATCCCCGAGGAGTACGGCGGCGTGGGGACGTTCCTCGACCTGGTGGTCGTGCTCGAGGAGGCGGGCCGCGCGCTGCTGCCCGGACCCTTCTTCAGCACCATGGGTCTGGCGGTGCCGACGCTGCTGGAGGCGGCCGGAGAGGCGCAGAAGAAGGCGGTGCTGCCCGCGATCGCGGCCGGCGACGCCCGGGCGACGGTCGCGCTGACCGAGCCTTCAGGACGCTGGGACGCCGAGGGCGTCACCCTCGGGGCGCGATCGTCGGGGGACGGCTGGCGACTCGATGGCGTGAAGCTGTTCGTGCCCGACGCGGCCGTCGCCGACCACACGATCGTGGTGGCACGCACGCGCTCGGAGGGCGAGGACGGGGTCACGCTCTTCCTCGTCTCGGGACGGCCGAGCGGGATGACGGTGCGCCCGCTGAAGACGATGGACATGACCCGGCGCTGGTACGAAGTCCGCCTCGACGCCGTGGAGCTGCCGGCCAGCGCAGTCGTGGGCGCGGTGGACCAGGGCTGGGCGCCGCTGCGGCGGGCGCTCGACTGGGCGGCGGCCGGGCTGTGCGCGGAGATGGTCGGCGGGGCCCAGCACGTGCTGGACACGTCGGTCGAGTACGCGAAGACCCGGCAGCAGTTCGGCAAGCCGATCGGCATCTACCAGGCGGTCTCGCACAAGCTGGCGGACATGCTGCTCGAGACCGAGAGCGCGCGCTCGGCCACGTACTACGCGGCCTGGGCGGTGGACGCGGACGCGCCCGACCGCACCCTCGCCGCGTCGATGGCCAAGGCGTACACGTCGGACGCGTACCGGCGCGCCGCCGGGAACGGAATCCAGGTGCACGGCGGCATCGGCTTCACCTGGGAGCACGACATGCACCTGTACTTCAAGCGCGCGAAGGCGTCCGAGGTGACGCTGGGCGATGCGACGTACCACCGGGAGCTGGTCGCACAGGCGCTGGATCTCTAGCAGTTGGTGTCCGTCCGC
>Ga0066903_100001637_pt1 | contig 16672 bp, 12 predicted proteins | sample PanSoiMetaGPlot1_FD_67491 | JGI IMG/M metagenome (GOLD analysis project Ga0066903, IMG submission 67491) | Tropical forest soil microbial communities from Panama analyzed to predict greenhouse gas emissions - Panama Soil - Plot 1 (version 2) | ecosystem: Environmental > Terrestrial > Soil >... | reverse complement strand
GAAGTCGGGACGCAAAGTGGTGTCCGACATCTTTCCGTTCCACAACTGGGCGTTCCAGGAAGGCCTGCTGCATGCCGAAAATCTCGGCGGCGATATCGAGCTGATGCTCAACCGGCGCGCCCTGATCGGCGCCTTCCCATGGCGCTACGAGGGGCTGGAGGGTTGCCCCTGCCGAATCGTGGCGTTCCTGGAATGCGGAGAGGAGGTGGAGGCGGTGGGGGATGCGGCAAGGGCGGTGATGGGGGGGTGTAACTTGGCCAGCGCGTCCTAGGTGGCGTACCAATCGATACATGATTAGCTGTTATCGAGGCCGCGTCAAATTGCTCGCCTGGTCACCATATCCATGTTGCATCCGTTATCCCTGATCGCAGGAGGAGCAGAATGATTAACGACAAGGAAGACCAAAAGCCTGTCTTTCGGCGGTCGACACTCAGGTTAAATCCCGGCCAGCCCATCCAAGTCTCGGGCCTGATTGAGGTTGCCAATGCGAAAAAAGCGTCGCCTCTGTGCGATGCGATGGCTGAAACCCTAGACGCCTACCGCAAAGCCGGGCGAGAATTGCTCGCAGGCCAATACGCGAGTGTACGGGAGCTCGCGCCACCGCACTTACGGATCCCATGCCATATTTACGTGCTGTGCTGTCCTGATGGCGCTATCGTCAGATGGGACGCTGCAGGTGAGGACAAACCGAGGGTACGGTATACCGACCATCACGAGACGCTAGCTGAGGCAGCCCCCAAATTCTCGGAGCAAGTGATTCACCTCCCCGATGAACCAGCGACATATGTTCCAGAACACACTGGCCCCGCCTTTATCCAGATGGTGATCAACGAACGTGGCGAAGCTGTGGAGCATGCGCGCTTCCACCCGACGCTCTACGCGCCGAAGTCACTTCCTTCGGACTTCAATCTGTCGCCGCCGCCTGCTCGTCCCCCATGCCTCGCCTCTCTAAATCGGGAGCTACAAATCCAGATGCATGGCGTGGCATTGGCGGCAAACGCACCCACGAAGGCAATATCCGCTGCCTCGGACCACTTCATTGCGCATGGCCTAGCCTCGTTGCCGGTTGGATGGCAGGCCATCGAAATATATCCGCGCCTCAGTAAGGAATATTGGCGGCCCGAGTACGCCTTTGCGTGGGCGCAGCTTGACTTAATGAGCGCTGTCGCGCAAAGGAACGCTGTCGAGAACGCGCTGCATCGTCTCGACGGACGACGCGCTGCTCGTGAACGCTATACGAGGCTTCTCGAACAGTTTGAGGCCCTCCTTGCGGGGCCAGAGGAGCCTTGCCACCAATTTTTGAAGGCTAATCCGGGTCTTCTGTGCCCGACCCATGATATGGCGTGGTCGAAAGTGCCATTCGGAAAATACGTCAGCGACTTTGTTTTTCGAGAACCGTTCAACGACTATCTCTTGGTTGAGATCGAGGCTCCTTACCGAGAGCTATTTCGGAATGATGGACACCCGCGTCATGAACTCACCCACGCGATCGGCCAGATTGATGATTGGCTCGGATACATCCAAACCAATAAAGTAATGGTTGAGCGCGAACTCGGATTGAGTGGCATATCAGCGACGCCACGCACACTCGTCGTGATCGGCCGCGCTGCATCGCTGACAGCCGACAATCGGCAGAAGCTTGCTGTAATGCAAGGGCAGCGTCCCCACTTGTCGATCTTGACTTACGATGACCTCATTGAACGGGCGCGAATACATTTGGAGCGACATTTCGGTCCGCTATCGATACGGGCGCAGAACCTCGGCATCTATTTTTATCGAGAAGACTCCGCGGCGGCCTCGTAAAGTGCATCGGTGCGGATGGCAGCATCAAAGATAAGGGCTCCGCCCAGTCCCCGCCCGTGATATTCCACGGCGACCGCGACACGGCCTATGAGCACGGCTCGCACGAGCGGATACCGCGGCAGCCGTTTGGTCAATTCCGGTGGCAAGGCATGGACGACAACGCTTGTCGCGGCGAAGGTACAGCAGCCCGTAATGGCCGCGCGTCATTGAGCGCGACGAAGTTATTGCAAAATGTCACCGATGCATTTATAACCGGGGCGTCGTCGCTCGAACCGGGGAGGATTTGCATGATTACGTCTTATTCGCAGATCGCGTCCTCGCGTCCGAAGCTCATGGTGGATGCCTGTTTCGCCCTTTGAGGGCGTTTTCCGACAGCATCGATCGGGCGGACACCCCGATCCCCTAACCTCCAACTAAGTCACTGATTTCTTTAACGACGCCCGCGTTCGGCTTTTTTGCCGCCGTGCGTCACCGCGTGGAGCCGGCGTGTGCGCGAGCATAGCCGGATGATGACATGGCCGCCCCAATCAACAAGCGACCCGCCGCGATACGCGTGGTGATTCCGTTTGTTTTTCGCCACTGGTTGAACCAGCCGGCCGTTGCGCTCACCGTGGCCGGCAGCCTCTTAGGGGCGACCGTCGCCGACCTGTTCATGCCGGTGTTCTCAGGACATCTGGTCGACGCGCTGACCCGTGGCGCGGCCGAACCTGCTGCCCGCCGCGCCGCGCTCTTCGCCTTTGGCGCCATCGTTGCGCTTGGCTTGCTGTCGATGACCTTGCGCCTCATCGGGTTGCAGGCGATCGTGCCGTTCACGCTGCGGATCATGTCCGACGTGGCGCGCGACGCCTTCATGCGGGTGCAGCGTTTCTCGACCGACTGGCACGCCAACAGCTTTGCCGGCTCGACCGTGCGCAAGATCACGCGCGGCATGTGGGCGCTCGACCTGCTCAACGACACCATCCTGATGGCGCTGTTGCCGTCGCTGGCAGTGCTGTTGGGATCGACGATCCTGCTCGGGCTGCATTGGGCCTCGCTCGGCCTCGTAATCGCACTCGGCGCGCTGATCTATGTGTCGATGACGGCCATATTCTCGACAAGCTACATCGCGCCCGCGGCGCGCGTCTCCAACGCGTGGGACACCAGGGTCGGCGGCACGCTCGCAGACGCCCTGACCTGCAATGCCGTGGTGAAATCGTTCGGCGCCGAAGCGCGTGAGGACGCGCGGCTCGCGCGCGTCGTCAGCCGCTGGCGCAGGCGGGTGAAGCGGACCTGGCTGCGCTACAACTACACCTCCACCGCGCAGCTCGCGGTGCTGCTGTGCCTGCGCGCATCCGTGATCGGCGGCTCTTTGCTGCTGTGGATGTCGGGCCGCGCTTCGCCCGGCGACGTTACCTATGTGCTCACCAGCTACTACATCATCCACGCCTACCTGCGTGATATCGGCATGCACATCAACAATCTGCAGCGTTCAGTGAATGACATGGAAGAGCTCGTCGCGATCCACGACGAGGCGATCGGCATCGCCGACGCCGTCGAGTCGCGTCCGATCGACATCCAGGGCGGGCGCATCGTGTTCGAAAACGTGACGTTCCATTACGGTGGCCATCGCGCGCCGCTCTATGACGGCCTGTCGGTGGACGTCCGTGCCGGCGAACGCGTCGGCCTGGTCGGCCGCTCCGGCTCCGGCAAGACCACCTTCGTCAAGCTGGTGCAACGGCTCTACGACGTTTCCGGTGGGCGGATCCTGATCGATGGCCAGGACATCGCGAAAGCGACGCAGCACTCGCTGCGCAGTCAGATAGCGATTGTGCAGCAGGATCCGATCCTGTTTCACCGCTCGCTCGCCGAGAACATCGCCTATGGCCGGCCGGACGCGAGCATGGCTGCGATCGTGCAGGCCGCGCGGCTCGCCAATGCGCATGAGTTCATCCTGCACCTGCCGAAAGGCTACGGCACGCTGGTTGGCGAACGCGGCGTGAAACTGTCGGGTGGCGAGCGGCAGCGCGTCGCGCTGGCGCGGGCATTCCTTGCCGACGCGCCGGTGCTGATCCTGGACGAGGCGACTTCAAGCCTTGATTCCGAATCAGAGGCGTTGATTCAACAGGCGATGGAGCGGCTGATGATGGGACGCACCTCGATCGTGATCGCGCACCGGCTGTCGACGGTGCGCAGCCTCGATCGTATTCTGGTGTTCGATCGCGGTGAGATCGTCGAGCAGGGCACCCACGCCGCGCTTACCGCACGAACCGGCGGCATCTATCGCGGCCTGTTCGAGCGTCAGGCGATGGAGTTTGATCAGGTCTCAGCGGCCGAATAGTCGCGATCGACGTTGCGGGGATCAAGATGGCCAAAGCCGAAACGAAAGAAGCCGGCATCCCCTGGCTTTCGGTCATCTGGTCCGCGCGGCACTATCTGGCCACGCGGACCATGGATGCCGACCTGAACACGGAGCGGCGCCTTTCGACCCCCGGCGCTGCTTGGAGCGCTCTTGATCAAGCCGGAGCATTGCCTTCGGTCGGACCGGGGCGCTCTCTCAAGACAGACAGCTCAGCGCCCAATCATGATTCTGATCTAAAAATCCTTCTTTCTGAGAGGTGGCCGCGATGGCTCTTCCATTCGGGATACAAGCATCAGGAGACCGTCAATATACCGGCTGTTTTGGTCGCAATCCGTGTAAAGTTGGGCATCGCCGGCAATCTTCAGCACGCCTTCCAGTTGTTGGAACTTCTCAGCTGTCACATTCCAGATGCTGGCCGCTTGTTCCGAAGGAATACCCGCTTCTTTGCTTCTTAAAACGTCTCCGCCTTCGTGTAGTCAAATTGAGTAAATCGCTCTGTGCAAATCTCCATCCAAATATAGTACGTGTAGAGGAACTGTAGTTGCGAGGATTGTTGCGCGATCTGTGCCTCAACCTCTTCTTTCTCGTTCACCCTGGCTTTCTTCCCTTCCGCTATCTTCGCTTCAGCCTCTTCCTTTTCCCCGGCTTGTCCTTCGGCATTGCGCACCACAAAACCGCGACGGCTGTACTGGGAACCAAAGTTGCCGTTTAGCGCGCTGAGAGCGGGAGCAACGAAAACAAGCGCAAGCGCGGCAAGAACCGCTAATCTGATTTTGATCGCCATGGCCGTGTCTCATTTTTTGAGATTTGTCGGGCTCGGATTGAATGTGAACACCTGCGGCAATCGGGTCGCATTGAGGCAAATCAAGCAGTTGATGGCGGCCTTCCTGAGCAAGTCAATTTTTCCATGTTCAAGCTGCGAATGCGTTGAACGCGCCGGCATTGGCGGTCCCAATCGTGGCGCCGGTCGCTTAGGCGCGGGCTGCGATAGGCAGGTCGTCGCTGTCGATTGGCTTTCCGGTCGCTTCCGGCTCTGAGCGAATTCCACCGTATTCGGCATGGCGGGAGCATGTTGCATTGCGCCCGATTACGAGAGGTTGCGCGGCCTGGATACCCTCCCGCCACCCGATCAAATTTGCTTCCATAGCCAGAAAACGCTTTTCTTACTTGATCGGCGGCGCATTGCTGCCAGGATGGAACGTATTCATTCGTAAGGGACAAGGGCTATGGGATTTTCTTCCAAGACCGTGCATGCGGGCTTCGCGCTGAACGCCGTCTTTCTGTCGCTTTGCCCTGCCGCTTTCGCGGATCCCAAGGCGGACGTTGCGGCGGCAGCCTTGACATGGGCGCGGGCGCTTGGCGAAGACGATCCCGACAAGGTGTTGCCGCTCTATGCCGCCGACGCCGTGCTCTGGGGGACGCTGTCGCCGACGGTGCGCGCCGATCAGGCCGCATTGCGCGATTACTTCGTCACCGCCTTCAGGGTTCTTCCCGGCCTCAAGGTTACCCTCGGCGATCAGTTGATCCGTGTGTACGGCGATGCGGCGGTCAATACCGGCTATTATACGTTTTCCTATGTCCAGGACGGAGCGGCCAAGAACTTGCCTGCGCGCTACAGCTTCACTTACGTCAAGAACGGCGAGAATTGGCTCATTGTCGACCATCACTCCTCCGCTATGCCGTCGGCCCCAAAATAGCCGGCAACCGGGCTAAAGTCCGCTCGCGAGCGTTGACGAGGGGGCTTCGGCTTGCGGCGGTACGTTCGACTATTTCACGCAAATACGGTCTGCCCCGTGCCAGCATCACCGACCTTCCGGGCGATCAAAATATCCACTTCCCTTGAACGCGTTGAAGCCGCGCTCGAGCGGTTGCTTGATGCGCTGTCTGATCCCAAACGCCGCGGCCGCACCGTGGTCATCGTGCTCGCTGCCTATTGGGCAATCTGGACCGTCTACGCCGTCGTAGCCAAGCAGAGCCAGGACTTCCATTTCGACATGGGCGAGATGGTTGCCTGGTCGCGCGAAGTCACCCTTGGGACCCCCAAACATCCACCTTTGCCGGCGTGGCTGGTGGCCGCATGGTTTTGGATTTTTCCACTCACGACGTGGGCTTATGATCTGTTGGCTGTCGGGACGGCGGTGGTTTCCCTGTGGGTCGCCTTCATGGTCTCGACGCGTTATCTTGATGGCTATAAATGTGCAGTCGGGCTCGCCCTCCTAACTCTCGTGCCGTTTTTTAATTTTCATGCCCTCAAATTCAATGCCAACTCCGCCATGATGCCGTGGTGGGCGCTGACCACATGGTTTTTTTTGCGTTCCTTTGAGGACCGGAGGGTTGGCTTTGCGGTGCTTGCCGGCTTAGCGGCGGCTGGCGCCATGTTGGTTAAATACTGGTCCGTGGTCTTGCTTGCCGCACTCGTGATCGGGGCGCTAAGCGATTCCCGCCGCAAGCTCTATTTCAGCTCGGCCGCGCCCTATGTAACCATCCTGGTGGGCGCGGCGGCGCTTTCACCGCACCTTTGGTGGCTTTACTCGCATCACTTCGCATCGTTCGGATACGCGCTCGAATCTCATCCAGGCACCATGGCGGAAGCCTTGATCTCCGGCATCGGGTATCTCGCCGGCGCGGTCGGTTATGTGATCGGCCCGGTTCTGCTGACCGGCATCGTGGCCAAACCCACCCCTGCCGATGTCGCCGATATGCTGTGGCCCAGCGACCCGCAGCGGCGCCTGCCCGCAATTGTCTTCATCGTGCCGCTGGTGCTTCCGATGCTCATGACCGTCGCGACCTCTGAGAAAGTCGTATCGCTTTGGGCGATCGCCAGCATGACGTTGCTGCCGGTGGTTCTATTGTCGTCACCCCGCATCGTGATTCCACGCGTCGCGGCCGTCCGCATTCTCGCGATCGCAATATCATTTCCTGCGCTTGCCCTTCTGGCTGCGCCTGTGGTTGCGGTGGTCACGCACTTCAACGAACTATCGAACTACAGCACGCAATACAGCCTGGTTGCGCAGGCAGCCGGTAAGGTCTGGCACGAGACCACCGACCGGCCGTTGCGGCTCGTCGGCAGTTACGACAATGTGCTCAATGGCACGGTCTTCTACTTTCCGGATCGTCCATCTACCTTCGAGATCGCGAACCCTTACCTGACGCCCTGGACCGACGAGGCGCGGATCGCCCGGGAAGGCATCCTGCTCTATTGCCCCGTGATCGAAAATCGCTGCATGGATGCGCTCAATAAACGCACCGCGCGTGCGCACGGCAGGCGCGTTGAGGTTGACATCTCGCGCACCTTTTTGGGAATTCCCGGGCCGACGACCCGCTATGCCATCGTGGCCGTACCGCCGCAGTAAGCGTCGGCAAGTGGCGCAACCGATCAATACCGGTAGAGATCCGACTTGTAAGGCCCCTCGACCGGCACGCCGATATAAGTTGACTGCTTTTGGCTCAGGCGGGTCAGTTTGACGCCAATTTTATCAAGATGGAGCCGCGCGACCTTCTCGTCGAGACGCTTGGGCAATGTATAAACCTTCTTCTCGTATTTGCCCGGATTGGTCCAAAGCTCGATCTGGGCAAGCGTCTGGTTGGTGAACGACGCCGACATGACGAAACTCGGGTGTCCCATGGCATTGCCGAGATTCACGAGCCGCCCTTCCGAGAGCAGGATGATCCGCTTGCCGTCCGGAAACTCGATCTCGTCGACTTGCGGTTTGACGTTGTGCCATCGGAAATTCTTCAGCGCCGCCACCTGTATTTCGCTGTCGAAGTGACCGATGTTGCACACGATGGCACGGTCTCTCATCTTGCGCATGTGGTCGACCGTGATGACGTCGAGGTTTCCGGTGGCGGTAACGAAGATATCCGCCCGCGTCACGGCGTCTTCCATGGTGGTGACCTCGTAGCCCGCCATGGCGGCCTGCAATGCGCAGATCGGATCGATCTCCGACACCATCACGCGGCAGCCGGCCTGGCGCAGCGAGGCGGCCGAGCCCTTGCCGACATCGCCAAAGCCCGCCACCATGGCAACCTTGCCGGCCATCATGACATCGGTGCCGCGGCGGATGCCGTCAACCAGCGATTCACGACAGCCGTAAAGGTTGTCGAACTTCGACTTGGTCACGCTGTCGTTGACGTTGATGGCGGGCCACAGCAGCGTGCCCTTCTTCTGCATCTCGTATAGCCGGTGCACGCCCGTCGTGGTCTCCTCGGTCACGCCACGGATCGATTCGGCATTCATGCGATACCAGCCGGGTCGCTCCTTGAGCCGTTTCTTGATGGCCGCAAACAGGATTTCCTCTTCTTCGTTGACTGGCTTGCTGATCGCGCCGGTGTCGCCCTGTTCCGCACGCAGGCCGAGGTGGATCAACAGCGTGGCGTCGCCGCCGTCATCCAGGATCATGTTCGGGGTACCGCCATCCGACCACTCGAAAATCCGATGGGTGTAGTCCCAGTATTCCGCGAGGCTTTCGCCCTTGACGGCGAACACCGGAATATTGCGCGTCGCGACGGCGGCCGCTGCGTGATCCTGGGTCGAATAGATATTGCAGGATGCCCACCGAACGTCGGCGCCCAGCGCCGCAAGAGTCTCGATCAGCACAGCCGTTTGAATCGTCATGTGCAACGATCCCGCAATGCGGGCGCCGCGCAGCGGCTGCTCCGGGCCGAACTCGTCCCGCGTTGCCATCAGGCCGGGCATTTCGGTTTCTGCAATGGCAATCTCCTTGCGGCCCCATTCCGCAAGATCGAGATCCTTTACAACATGGTCGTGCCGGGCTGATTCGGCTTTGGCGGAAGTGGCTGATTTGGCGACTTTCGGCGAGGTGGTCATGGACATCCTTTCGACCGGTGCGAAGGCATTCTCTGCCGTGCCTATAACAAAGCCGGCCGCACCCTGCAACAACATATAAAGATTTCTTTATATCGATCGGGCAAAGGCCTCCGCCCTGATCGAACGTACAGACAGGATGACGAAGGAGAGGCCTGCAAGGTACCCTGTTAGTTGACCGTGCCGCGTCCATTCCTATTTTGTGCATAGATGTTTCCGACCCTGCGGAGTTTGGACCGGGCGGTGAAGGAGAGCGTGATGGCATTGACGAAGAGCGAGGTTCTGGCGAGCCTCGAACGTGTTGCAAGTCCTGATGGCCTTGCTTTGCCCCAGACCGGTGCCCTCTCGGACATCGTAGTGTCGGACGGCAAGGTTTTCTTCTCCATCACCGTGGATTCCGCCGCGGTGAATGCCTGGGAGCCGGTGCGCAAGCGTGCCGAAGCCGCCGTCAAAGCGCTGCCGGGCGTCACTTCCGTCATGGTGGCACTGACGGCGGAACGCGCCGCCGGGTCGGCACGGCGGCAGCCTGGTGCGACCTCGCCGGCCGCTGCGGCCGCCGCGCAGCGTGCCCACGGCATCGTAGGGGTGCCGGGTGTCGACGCCATCATCGCGGTGGCGTCCGGCAAGGGCGGGGTCGGCAAGTCGACCACGGCGGTCAATCTCGCACTTGGCCTGCGCGATCTCGGGCTCCAGGTTGGCGTGCTCGATGCCGATATCTACGGTCCTTCGATGCCGAAGCTGTTCGCCATCAAGGGCAGGCCGCAGACCAGGGGCGGCACGCGACTCATTCCGATGGACGGTTATGGGCTCAAGGTGATGTCGATCGGGTTCCTGATCGAGGAAGAGACCCCGATGATCTGGCGCGGCCCCATGGTGATCTCGGCGTTGACCCAAATGCTGCGCGAGGTCGAGTGGGGGGAGCTTGACGTCATGGTCGTCGACATGCCACCCGGCACGGGCGACGCCCAGCTGACCATGGCGCAGCAGGTGCCGCTGCGCGGTGCCGTGATCGTGTCGACCCCCCAGGATCTTGCCCTGATTGACGCACGGCGCGGCATCGCCATGTTCCGTCGCGTCGACGTGCCGGTGCTCGGCATTGTCGAGAACATGAGTTACTTCCTGTGCCCGGAATGTGGCAAGCGGTCTGACATTTTCGGTCATGGCGGCGCGCGCCACGAGGCGGAGCGCCTCGGCGTGCCGTTTCTCGGCGAAGTGCCGTTGCGCATGGAAATCCGTGAAAAGTCCGACGCCGGCCTGCCGGTTGTGGCGACGGAGCCCGACGGCCCCGATGCGGAAATCTATCGGGGCATCGCGGCCCGGGTGCGCGATCAGATCGCGGCCGGCGCTGGCAGGGCTGCGCCCAAAATCGTGATCGAGGCGTGATTGACGGGAGCGCCCTCCAGCTTGCCTTTGGTCGCGGATCAGGGCCATGCTGAGAGTTCGAAATGCTTGGGCCTTGGGCTGCATCGCATTCGACCCCGCTCACACATTTACCCGGTTGCCAGGGAGAAGCGCCCATGAAACGTCGTCAGTTCCTGAAAGCGGCAGGCATCGGCGTTGCTGCGACCGCAGTCGCCAAGCCCGCCATCGCGCAGAGCAGCCCGGCGATCAAATGGCGATTGACGTCGAGCTTCCCGAAATCGCTCGATACGCTTTACGGTGCGATGGAGACGATCGCCAAATTCGTAGCGGAATCGACCGACAATCAATTCCAGATGCAGACCTTTGCGGCAGGTGAAATCGTTCCCGGCCTCAACGCCATGGATGCTGTCAGCAGCGGCACCGTCGAGGCGTGCCATACGGCGTCCTATTATTATTTCGGCAAGGACCCGACCTTCGCGCTGTTCTGCGCGGTTCCGTTCGGCCTCAACACGCGCCAGCAGAATGCCTGGTTCTACGACGGCGATGGCATGAAGCTGATGAACGAGTTCGGCAAGAAGTTCAATATCTACTCGCTCGCCGCCGGCAATACGGGCTGCCAGATGGGCGGCTGGTTCCGCAAGGAGATCAAGGAGGTGGCCGACTTCAACGGCCTTAAGTTCCGCATTGGCGGCTTTGCGGGGTTGACGATCCAGAAGATCGGCGGCGTACCGCAGCAGATCGCCGGCGGCGATATCTATCCGGCGCTGGAGCGCGGTACCATCGATGCCGCCGAATGGGTCGGCCCTTATGATGACGAGAAGCTCGGCTTCAGCAAGGTCGCGAAGTACTACTACTATCCGGGCTGGTGGGAAGGCTCGACCGCCAATCATCTGATGATCAACCTGGCCAAGTGGAACGATTTGCCGAAGCACTACCAGTCGATCGTCGCGGGCGCGGCGGCGTATGCGAATTCGGAGGAATTAGCCAAGTATGACTCCCGCAACCCCGGTGCACTGCGCAAGCTGATTGCGGGCGGCACCGAGTTGCGAGCGTTCTCGCAGCCGATCATGGAAGCCTGCCTCAAGGCGTCGAACGAGGTGAACGCAGAGACTGCTGCTACCAATGCGGATTTCAAGAAAGTATTGGAATCCATGCAGACGTTCCGCAATGAGGAATATTTCTGGTGGCAGGTTGCCGAGTACAGTTACGACACCTTCATGATCCGGGCCCGACCGCGTGCGTGATGTAGCCCCTTAATCCCTCCCTGCAGACAGGGAGGGCGACGAGGACGGCGGAAAAAACGAAGTACCATGCGTTCCGCGCCGGCGAAAATAGCGCACCCTTGGGGCATACAGAGGGATTCCGCGTTTGCGCGGATCGTGATATCGCAATGTTACGGTACAAGATGACATCGCCCCGCCAGCAAAGGGCTTTTTCGGAGGAAACTATGAAACGTCGCGAATTTCTCAAGGCCGCCGGGCTGACCGGCGCCGCCACTGCGGCCTCGGCTGTTGCCATGCCCGCCATCGCACAGTCGACGCCGGAATTGAAGTGGCGCTGCACCTCGAGCTTTCCGAAATCGCTCGACACCATTTACGGGGCATCCGAAGTTTTCGCCAAGGCGGTAGCGGAACTGACCGACAATAAATTCCAAATTCAGGTCTTTGCAGCCGGCGAAATCGTGCCCGGATTGAACGCCGCGGATGCGGTGACAAACGGCACCGTCGAGATGTGCCATACCGCCTCCTACTATTACGTCGGCAAGGACCCGACCTACGCGTTCGGGTGCGCCGTGCCGTTCGGCCTCAACAGCCGAATGCAGAGCGCCTGGATGGACTTCGGCGGCGGCATGGAGCTGATGAACGACTTTTATAAGAAAGCCAACATTTACGGCATTCCGTGCGGCAATACGGGTTGCCAGATGGGCGGTTGGTTCCGCAAGGAGATCAAGGAGGCCTCCGACTTCAACGGCCTCAAATTCCGCATCGGCGGCTACGCCGGCCGGGTGCTGCAGAAGCTGGGATGCGTGCCGCAGCAGATCGCCGGCGGCGATATTTATCCGGCGCTGGAGAAGGGCACCATCGATGCCGCCGAATGGGTCGGCCCCTATGATGACGAAAAGCTCGGCTTCCAGAAAGTCGCCCCGTTCTATTACTACCCGGGCTGGTGGGAAGGCTCGGCGATGCTCCACAACTTCATCAATCTCGATAGGTGGAATTCGCTGACGCCGAACTACAAGTCGGTTCTGCGCACGGCTTCGGACTCGGCCCATACCTGGATGCAAGCGAAGTACGATGCCGTCAATCCGGCGGCGCTTCGTCGCCTGCTCGCATCCGGCACAAAGCTGATGCCGTTCTCGACGCCCGTCATGGAAGCGTGCCTCAACGCGGCGCTTGAGCTCTACCATGAGGTGTCTGCCGCCAATCCTGACTTCAAGAAGGTCTACGAGTCGATGATCGCGTTCCGTGGCGACCAGTATCTGTGGTGGCAGGTGGCGGAATACAGCTACGACACATTCCTGATCCGCAATCGCACGAAGGTGTGACCTGATCCGCAATTGCACGAAGGTGTGAGAAGCGCGGGAGTCCCGCCCGCTCTTCTTTCTTCAAGCGGCGGGCCGGACGCCGCGCTCCGGCTACTTCAAGTCCAGCGGCGGCGGCATGTCGGGCAACTGGATCTCGATATTGACCTTGCTGGGGTCGGTTCCGGTTCCCTTTTCGATCCAATAAGTGACGGATGACGGCCAGAAGATCACGATCGCGACCAGGATGAGCTGGAGAAACACCCACGGAATCGCGCCCCAATAGATATCAGTCGTCTTCACTGAGGGCGGCGCGATGCCCCGCAAGTAGAACAGCGCAAAGCCGAATGGGGGATGCATAAAGCTTGTCTGGATATTGGAGCAGATCAGGACGCCGAACCAGATGAGATCAATGCCGAGCTTATCGGCGGCTGGCGCCAGCAGCGGAATAATGATGAAGGCGATCTCGAAGAAATCGAGAAAGAATGCGATCACGAATATGAACAGGTTGACGAACACCAGGAAGCCGATCTGCCCGCCGGGCAGCGAGGTCAGCATCTGCTCGATCCAAACCTTGCCGCCGACGCCCTGAAACACGAGGCTGAAAGTGCGCGCGCCGATCAGGATGTAGACCACCATGGCGGTGATGCGCATGGTCGTCGCCATGCCCTGATAGACCAGAGGCCCTGTGAGGGTGCGGTTGAAGGCCGCGAGCGCCAGCGCCCCGACCGCCCCCATGGCGCCGGCCTCCGTTGGTGTCGCGAGGCCGAGGAAGATGGTGCCGAGCACGAGGAAGATGAGCCCGAGCGACGGAATAATGCCGCGCAGGCACTTGGCCCACAACGCCCAGCCCTTGAGCGTGCGCGCCTCGATCGGCAACGCCGGTACGTCCTTGGGCCACAAGACGCTGACGATCGCGACCCAGATGACGAACAGCACGACCTGGATGATGCTCGGGCCGATCGCGCCCGCATACATGTCGCCGACCGATCTGCCGAGTTGGTCGGCAAGCACCACCAGCACCAGTGATGGTGGGATGAGCTGCGTGATTGTCCCCGAAGCGGCAATCACCCCCATGGTATGGCGGATCGAATAACCGTTGCGCGTCATCGCCGGGATCGAAATCACCCCCATGGCGATGACCGAGGCTGCGACGGTGCCGGTTATGGCGCCCAGAATGGCACCGACGAAGATCACCGCGTAGGATAGACCGCCCCGTACCGGACCGAACAGCTGGCCGATTGAGTCGAGCAGGTCCTCGGCGAGGCCGCAACGCTCCAGGATCGCACCCATGAAGGTGAAGAACGGAATCGCAAGCAGGAGATCGTTCGAAATAATGCCGTACAACTGGTAGGTCAGGTTGCCGAGAAAATCCGGCTGGATCAGCCCGAATTCGATGCCGATGAAGCCGAAGAACAGCCCGGTCGCGGCCAAACAGAACGCCGCCGGATAGCCGAACAACATGAAGACGATCATCCCTGCGAACATCAGGGGTGCCATGTTGTCGCGAATGAAATTCATTGCAGCGGCTTCTCGTATTTGAACTCGTCTTCAATCACGTGCTCGAGTGCCGCAACGCGCTTGATTATTTCCGAGACGCCCTGGAGCGCCATCAAGCCGAAGCCGACCGGTAGGATCAGCTTGACGGGCCAGCGCAGCAATCCGCCGGCATTGTTCGATTGCTCGCCGAGCCGGTACGATTCCAGGAACCATGGCCATGTGAAATAGATGAGAATGATACAAATCGGCAAAAGGAACAGCAGCCCCCCGATAATGTCGATCCAGATGCGGGCGCGGTCCGACACCATCCCGTAGAACAGGTCAACCCGGACATGCTCGTTCATTTTGAGCGTGTAGGGACCGCCCAGCAACACCATGCCGGTGAACATGTACCACTGCAATTCCAGGAAGGCGTTGGCGTTGCTGCCGTACCAGGCGATGGCCGCCGCGAGTATGTGTAGAAGAGGAAACTCCGCCGCGAGGGCGAGAATGCCGTTGATGCCGTAGCGCACTGCCGCATTGGCGGCGCTGATCACGCAGGCGAACAGCACAAGCCAGTTCGCCACCACGCCGAATTGCGCGTTGATTTCATCGACGATGCGGCTGAACTTAAGCAATCCGCGCAATTGTCGTTCCCTCGACGAGTGCGGCGCTGTTGGTCCGCCATTATCGTCCGCAGCCGCGACTCATCATCTACGGCGTCAGTTTCGCAGTCAGGTCACTTTAATTCAGACCAAGACCGCCCCGTCAATTGGAAGTTTGGCTCACGGGGCTGCCTCAGCCGCCGGTGACATTCATGTGCCTCGCCAGAGCCGGGCGTTTGTGACGACGGTCGATGACGAAGTCGTGGCCCTTGGGCTTGCGGGTGATCGCCTCGTCGATGGCGGCATAGAGCAGGTCGTTCGCCTCCGAGGCGCGCAATGCGCTGCGCAGGTCGGCGGCATCTTCCTGGCCGAGGCACATGAACAACGTGCCGGTGCAAGTGATGCGTACACGATTGCAGGATTCACAGAAATTGTGCGTAAGCGGCGTGATGAAGCCGAGCCGCCCGCCGGTCTCGGCGACCCGCACATAGCGGGCCGGCCCTCCGGTCCGATAATCGATGTCGTCGAGGGTGAAATGCTCGGCAAGCCGCGCCCGCACCATGGAGAGTGGCAGGTACTGATCGAGCCGGCCTTCGCCGACATCGCCGAGCGGCATCACCTCGATGAACGTCAGGTCCATCTCTTCGCCATGGGCCCATGTCGTGAGCGCGGCGAATTCATTCTCGTTTACGCCCTTGAGGGCGACAGCGTTGATCTTGATGGCGAGCCCCGCGTCCTGCGCGGCCTTGATCCCGTCGAGAACCTGATCGAGGTCGCCCCAGCGCGTGACGGCGCGGAACTTCACCGGGTCGAGTGTATCGAGCGAGACATTAATCCGCCGGACCCCATGAGCTGCAAGATCGGCCGCATATTTCCGAAGCTGGGAACCGTTGGTCGTCAGCGTAAGCTCATCGAGCGCGCCCGATCGGAGGTGGCGCGCCAGCGAGGCCACAAGCGTCATGATGCCGCGCCGCACCAGTGGTTCGCCGCCGGTAAGCCGCAGCTTGCGCACCCCTTTGGCAATGAAGGCGGAGCAAAGCCGATCAAGCTCTTCGAGCGAGAGAATGTCGGCCTTGGGCAGGAAAGTCATGTCCTCCGACATGCAATAGACGCAGCGAAAATCGCAACGATCGGTGACCGAAACACGAAGATACGTAATAGCGCGGCTGAACGGGTCGACCAGCCGCTGCGGTTCAACCGTCGCGGCGCGCTCAAACTCGCCCGCCCTTATCTGCTCGTAACCCGACATCTAAACCACCTGGATTTCACGCACGCTGGCTGCTCCAAGGAACCATTTCCGTGGCCAAGAAGCAATTCGCAATATAGTACACGGAGCCCGCGACGGGGAGGTCCCGGGGCGGGCGTCCCGCCCGCTCCGTAAGTAAAGTGCGGGCGAGACGCCCGCACTCCTACGTGCTTCTTTGGGCGTCGGGGCAAAAAAAGGAGACTCGAATGGCGTCCGCACCGGAACGAGGCTCACCGTGGCCGACCGAGTTGAGGCTGCACAAGGACAAGGCGGCGCTTACGATCACGTTCGACACCGGCGAGGCGTTCGAATTCCCCGCCGAGTTCCTGCGCGTTCACAGTCCGAGCGCCGAAGTCCAGGGGCATTCTCCCGACGAGCGCAAAACGGTCAGCGGCAAGCGCGACGTCACGATCATCGAAGTCCACCCGGTCGGTAATTACGCGGTGCGGCTGGTGTTCGACGACATGCATTCCACCGGAATCTTCAGTTGGGA